>ERZ1673811.26-NODE-26-length-43888-cov-21.796227_pt1 | contig 43888 bp, 36 predicted proteins | sample MGYA00580151_ERZ1673811 | MGnify/ENA primary metagenome ERZ1673811 (study PRJEB41219, sample SAMN04549620) | soil metagenome | isolation source: soil | place: USA: Wyoming, Fireholl Drive Yellowstone National Park | collected 2009-07-28 ...
GAAGGAATGTGCAAAAAAATGGCTCTTTTGTTCCGAAATAAAGTGATAATTTACATTTGTCGATCACTTTGTGGAATCCTTCTCCCCGTTCACGTGCGGCCGAGGAACCAGGAATCCCTTCCAATTCCACAATGTTTCCACCGTTTTTCAAGTGATCGACAAGAAATTGGGCCGCCATTTTCCCACCAGCCACATTGTCAGAAGCGATATGGGTGACCACTTCCCCGCCGTCCGCGCTGCGGTCGACGGTAATGACCGGGATGTTGGCGCTGTTGGCGGATTCAATCGCAGACGTGACAGCGCTTGAGTCCGTCGGATTGACCAGTAGCACATCGACTTTTTGCCTCATTGACTTCGTTCCTGTTCGGCCAAAAATGATTCCACCTCCTCTCGTCTCGGCATCCCAGCTTGCGCCCCAAGTTTCGTCACCGACAAGGCCGCCGCCGCATTGGCAAATCGGCACGCTTCATGAAGCGCCTTCCCTTCCGCCAACGCCACGGCAAGCGCACCGTTAAACGTATCGCCCGCGCCCGTCGTATCCACGACGGGAACTTGGAAACTTGGAATGAGCCGTTCTTGTCCATCTTGCCAAATGCGCACCCCTTTTGCCCCTTCGGTGACAATCAGCTTATCGGCAAACGCTTCTTCGTCCATCTTGTCGAACAAAATCGTCCGTTCATGTTCATTGGGCGTCAAGAAACTCGCCTGCTCAAGCACCGACGGCGGCAGCGGCTGGGCCGGAGCGGGGTTGACGATGACGCGCACGCCATGGCGATGAGCGATCGAAACCGCCCGTTCCACAACGGGAAGCGGAATCTCGAGCTGCAATAAGCAAACATCGCTTTCGGCGATCACGGATTCACATGAATCGAGATCTTCCGGCGTAAGCGCATGATTCGCCCCAGGAACGACGATGATCCGATTGTCCCGCTCAGAAATCGTAATGGAAGCAATGCCTGTACTCCCATGTGTAACCGGTTTCACATAATCGACGGAAATGCCCTCATTTTGTAACGAACGGATGAGCTCTTGACCAAACGCATCATCCCCCACTGCGCCAATCATCCGAATGTTGGCGCCGAGGCGGGCGGCTGCCACCGCCTGATTCGCCCCCTTGCCGCCGGGAGTGGTGAGAAACCGCTCACCCAAGATGGTCTCCCCTTGGTTTGGAAACCGTGCCGCCACAGTGACTAAGTCCATGTTGATGCTGCCGATCACCGTAATGGTTGGTTTGTTCAAGTCAATCCCCTCCTTGACGTCGACTGCCGCACCACAAGTTGAACCGGAAGTTGATAATGGAGCTTTTCAAGGGGCTTTCCCTCAATTTGTTTAATTAAAATTCTTGCCGCCATGGCCCCCATTTCGTAAATAGGCTGAGACACGGTCGATAGTTCGGGTGTTGTCATTTCCGTCAGCGGGATGCCGTCGTAGCCAATAATGGCAATATCATCCGGAACCCGCAGCCCGTATTGCTGAACCGCTTTCAAAGCACCGACCGCCATCGCGTCGTTGCCGGCAAAGATCCCGTCCATATCATGTTCAGCCAACGCAGCCATCACCGCTTCTTTCGCCTGCTTCAACTGGTAATTTCCTTGAATGACGAGCTGACGATCTCCCAACCCTAACGCCCTCATTTCATCTTGATAGCCGCGGAAACGCTCCATGGCGTTCACCACGTGGTTGGGCCCTTGAATATGGGCAATCCGCCGGCAGCCCACTTCATACAAATGCCGCGTCGCTAAACGAGCTCCCTCGTAATTATCCGCGACCACCGACGGATAACGCTCATGCAGCGGACGGTCGAGCACGACAATCGGAACATCCCATTCCTCGACTTCTTCCGGCGCGAACTGATTCGTGGTCAAAATGACGCCGTCCACATATTTTTGCTTTAACACTTCGATGTATTCTCGTTCTTTTTCTACTTTCTCATCGGAATTGCATAGAATGACCGTATAGTCATAAATATTCATCACATCTTCCACCGCGCGAACGAGTTCGGGAAAGAACGGATTGGTAATATCAGGGACAATGAGTCCGACTGTTTTCGATGTCTTTTTAAACAGAGCTCTCGCCACTTCATTCGGTTTATAATTGAGCTCTTTCATCGCCTGTCTAACCCGTCTTTCCGTTTCCTCATTAACATATCCATTTTGATTTAACACACGCGAAACGGTGGCGACGGAGACACCTGCACGCTTTGCCACATCACGAATCGTTGCCATGTTCGCTTCCTTCTTTTCTGTCTATGTGTAACCGGTTACACATAGTATATCCGATTTTTTGTGCGCCATCAAGCTTTTTTTAAAGACTAGTGATTTAAGGGGAAATGTTGCTCCCCAGCAACGTTTCTCAAACTAAAAAACCTTACAAAAAAACCTAATTTTATCCCCTTCAACTTTTCGAATCCGTTGTGCTTCGCCGGTCTTTCACGGCGGTTCTCAAACAATGTGCGGCCTTTTTTGCAAGCTGACGTAAACATGATCGCACAGCATTTTCAAAAAAAATCCCTTGCCTGCCGCAAGGGACTTCTCACTTTTCCCTCCACCGTTCGCTCGCTTCATCCGCCCGTTTCGCGGCCACCATCATGCTCATGATGACGAGCATCACGAACGAGCCGACAAACATTCCCGCGATAAACGCGACCATGGCTCTCTCTCCCTTTTCTCGCAAACTTGTTATTTGCCATTCTTTCCTTTTACATCTAAGCCGATACATCGGGAGAGCTCATTCTATTATACGCCGCGTTTGACCGCACAATGCTTTGTCCTTAACCAATGGCGGCAAACAAAGACGATCAAAAGCGCAATCAGCGCCCCGCACGAATCAATCGCCACGTCTTTTGGCGTCGCCGTCCGCCCTGGTTCAAACGATTGGTGCCACTCATCGGTCGCCGCGTAGGCGGTCGCAAACAGCCAAGCGCCTGCATACGCAAACCGCTTGGGCAACAGCGCCCGCCACACAAGCGCGGCCAAAATGCCAAACTCCGTCAAATGCGCCGCTTTGCGAATCAAAAAGTTCAAAAATGGCGGCCCCTCTTCATCCCCGCCGCCAAACGGCAAGTACGATAAAATCATCTGCAGCACATGCGCCGTATTCGCCCCAGTGAACCAGGAAGACTCGCTGAACGTGTAAATGACCAAACACCAGAGGATGACGGGAAGCCAGCGGGAAAGGAAATCTCTCATCGTTTCACCTGCCAACACCTTTTTACCAACAAAACAAGGTACCTAAACAACAAACGAAAGTAGACACCTTGTTCGCTAAACCCTTTACCATCATAACAGGGATGGTGATATTTTTCCATTTTCTTTTTTGAAAGCTTCTTCACCGTTGTTTTAAAATCGTTCGCTCACAGGCTGGAAAGAAGACTTCTTTTCTCCGTTCCCCTTTGTTTATCTTTTTCGTTATCCCCTCGGACCAGTTACCACACCACATGTGGAACACTCCCCCATCTGCGCCTGCGCTTTGAGATGGTGATATTTCTGGGAACACCCGCCCTACGGCAAGCTGTCCACCAGGCTATCCACGTGCGATCCAAAGTTCAAATCCCTTCCAAACAAAAACAGTTTGCACACTATATCGAGTCCAAAAACCCCCATTTCGTCACGGTGCATAAAAAATGCCAAACCCCTCCTAAAGAGGGCTATTTGGCAGCTAACTAAATCTTCTTTCTTTTTCATCGTGTACGGACACAACAGTTTTGACACAAAACTTTGACAAGCTGTGAAGGAAACACCTATTTTCTTGCTGCAGGTTTCTTTCATTCCATTCCTCTACATGCTCCCTGTTTACGAAGACGAACTCTTTTTCACAGCGCTTAAGACGGAAGGAAAATCGGCCCATTCGGCCCTAACGGCCAACCCAGGAAAAACCAAACCACCAAAATCGCAATCCAAGCCAGGGCAAAGAAAATCGTATATGGCAACAACGAAGCCATTAACGTCCCCATCCCTACTCTCGGATTATACATTTTGGCAAACGACAATAAAATTGCAAAGTAAGGAAGCATTGGAGTGATCGGATTTGTGATGGAATCACCGATTCGGTAGGCTATCTGCGTAAAAGCTGGGTCATATCCTAACACCATAAACATAGGTACAAAGACCGGTGCTAAAATCGCCCACTTAGCTGAAGAACTGGCCACTAACAAGTTAATCAAGGCAGCGATGATCACAAATCCCACCACTAGACCGATGCCTGTCAACCCGATCGACTGGAGAAACTCCGCCCCTTTAATAGCAATAATAGGACCTAAATTGCTCCAGTTGAAATATGCAATCATCTGAGCGGCGACAAACGCCAGAAGAATATAAGGACCCATTGTCGCTAGAGCATCCCCGATCATTTTTGCCACATCTTTATCCGAACGAACTGTTTTGGCCCCCATTCCATAAAACAAGGCTGGAATTAGGAACAAAAACATAATAATCGGAACGAGTCCATTCATCAAGGGAGAGCCGCTTACCAAAGATCCTGTTTCTGGATTTCGTAAAATCGCATCACTGGGGAGGGCGAGCACCAGCAAAATCGCAATGTAAACAAGAGCAGACCAACCTGCCCAACGCAATCCTTTCTTTTCATCATCCGTTAACGGATCCATCTTTTGAACATCGCCTTCGTATTTTCCTAAACGAGGAATTGTGATTTTGTTCGTGACAACAGTGGCTACAATGACAAGTACAACAAATGAAGCCGCAAGAAAGTACCAGTTCATTGCTGGATTCGCTTTATAACTAGGATCCATCACTTGAGCGCCTACTTCTGTAAAACCAGCGACTAAAACATCCAGCATGTTGACAATCAAGTTAGCCGCAAACCCGCCGGCTATTGAGGCATAAGCCATAATCAAACCCGCCAATGGGTTGAACCCTATCCCCATCAGTAATAAGGCCGCAATAGGAGGCAAAACGACAAAAGCGGCATCCCCTGCCATATTCCCTAACATGCCAATGAAAATGACCGTCGGAATCACGTATCTCGGAGGAGTACTGGCCAACGCCCGCCTCATCAGAGCTTGAATAAGCCCGGTCGCTTCAGCCAGCCCCACACCAATCATGACGACCAATACAAGTCCTAAAGGAGGAAATTGAGCAAAGTTCGTCACCATGCCTGTTAAAATTTTGACCAATCCCTCACTCGACAACAAGTTGACCGCCTGAATCGTTTCATTCGTTGATGGGTTGACAGCAGAGAGACCGGCTGCCGCCGCAATAGCAGAAGCAATAAGAATCGCGATCGACAAAACAACAAACAAAGTCACAGGATCCGGAAGTCGGTTTCCGTATTTTTCAATTATATTAAGCATCCGGCTAAAAAACCCGCGCGGCGGCGTTTCAGGAGTAGGAATATTCACATTCGGCGCAGCCATTTCACATTCTCCTTTCCATTCATATCAGCAATGATTGAAATCGGCAACGGACGATAAACGAAAAAATGAACCGCAAAATCGATCGTCCGTCATTCCCCTCTCTGTGCTTTTCTCGCCATAACAGCATAGAAGAAAGGCAATAAAAGGCGAGTACGAACGTCTATTGGTTGGTCGCCCATTTGTTCTGGTTATATTCACTGAATTATCAATCTATTTTATTGTCAGCCGTTCTCCAAAAGAGAGAAACCGATAGCGTTCGTTACGCTCCTTTCTCTCGTACAGAACCTTCCTTTCCGGTCATAATCATACCGTATGCTTGATAGACCGAGCACCCGATGGCGTCGAGTCGCTTTCGCATCATCTCGAACTTGTCGGTCGAGTGCTCGGTGCACATAGTTTTTTATCCCACCAGTTAGTTCATACCGGGCGTTCTATAGGACTGGTGATTTAGTGAAAAATTGCGGAAAACAGAGCCTCTTCTCAAATTGAGAAATCCTGTAAAATCAACTTTTCTCTTTCAGCCGAAAGCAACGGGCTCGGCGAAACCAGCTGTTTTTCACCGGCCTTCTATAGATATATTGGCAAACAAAACGCACGCCCCATTCAAACAAATGCACTCCGACGCGGTGCCGCCAGTAAATATGCACGCTCCATTCAAGCTCCACACTCATTCGATCTACTGTGCCTCATCTCCTTATACAACAAGCATGAAGACGAAAGCGCGCCCATACCAGCATTGCTCTTCTCCATGTTCAGCTTGCCAACAGTTTCAACGTCGCCGCGACAAACATTTGCACGCCGATCTCAAGCGCGTCTTCGTCAATCGTAAAGCGCGGGTGGTGGTGCGGGTACACGATGCCTTTTTCTACATTGCCCGCGCCGACGTAGAAAAAGCTGCCGGGCGCTTTTTGCAAAAAGGCGGAGAAATCTTCGCCGCCCATGTTCGGTTTCAAGCGGGCCACTGCCTCTTCGCCGAACAGCTCGCACGCCGTTTCCTCCATGACGCGGGTCACTTCATCGTAGTTGATGACTGGGCGGTAGCCGTAGTCAAATTGAAACTCATACGAGGCGCCGTGCGCTTCGGTGATCCCTTTGACAATGCGCTCCATCCATTGCGGCACCGTACGCCGCAGCGTCTCATCGAACGTGCGCACTGTCCCTTGGATTTCGACCTCCCCAGGCAGGACATTATGCGCCGTACCCGCGACAAATTGCGTCACGGACAGAACAAGCGGCTCGAGCGGGTCGACATAGCGCGAGACAATGTGCTGCAAGTTCGTCACGACTTGCGCTCCGATGGCGATCGCATCGATCGTTTGGTGCGGCATCGCCCCGTGGCCGCCTTTGCCGATGATGCGGATGAAAAAGCGGTCGGGTGCGGCCATCATCGGCCCATACACAATGCCGATTTTTCCGCGCTCGAGCGGCGACCAAAGGTGAGTGCCGATGACGACGTCCACCCCGTCCATGACGCCGGCTTGCACCATCTCCTCCGCCCCGCCGGGGAACAATTCTTCCGCGTGTTGGAACAAAAAGCGGATTTCACCGCGAATGTCATCGCGCAGCTGGGAGAAAATTTTCGCCGTCCCGAGAAGCATCGCCGTATGGCCGTCATGTCCGCACGCATGCATCACGCCTGGGTTTTTTGAGGCAAACTCAAACGTGTTTTCCTCTTGAATCGGCAATGCGTCCATATCAGCGCGAATGGCGACGACCCGGCCTGGCTGTTGGCCAATGAGCCGCGCCATGACGCTCGTTTTCGTCGGCCGCGAAAGTTCAAGATGACCTAATGATTGCAGCGTCTCGTACACAAATTGCGCCGTTTTCTCTTCCTGGAACGACAATTCGGGATGGACATAAAGCGGCTGTATAACAATAAAAAACTCCTGCCTAAAACAAACGGCAGAAGCGGATCGCCGGTATCGCACAGACATAGCCCGCGAATGCTGATTCATCTCTTTCAGTCATCTTCGCCAACTCTTAACCTCTCTCCACCGCACAGATTTAAACCTATGTGCGCTCCATGGAGTTGCTTACGGTGTGATGAAAAGCGTTTATTGCGACGATCGTTCGCACAAAACACGAAGGTTTCAATCTCTCACAGGTACGATAAAAACTCAAATGTCCGGAATGTGGGTCATCAATGAGCGGATAGTTTCAATCCCTCATAGGTACGATAAAAACGATTTTAGGGGTGTTAGACGATGCTGACCAAACGTGAGTTTCAATCCCTCATAGGTACGATAAAAACTCTTTATAAAAAAACCGCATTGTTCCCAAGGAAACACGTTTCAATCCCTCATAGGTACGATAAAAACACCTGGGAGGGCTGTGATGTGATAAAAGAATGGCTGGTTTCAATCCCTCATAGGTACGATAAAAACTCAACAATGGCAGTCAAAAATTGAAGCAGACAGTTGTTTCAATCCCTCATAGGTACGATAAAAACGTCGCTATTCAGTCACTTGCGGCTCGTGGCGTTGAGTTTCAATCCCTCATAGGTACGATAAAAACGCACATTATTTATTGTTACTATCGGATTTCCGAATGGTTTCAATCCCTCATAGGTACGATAAAAACTACGACCGACACCTTCATTTTGTTGCTTGCATATAGTTTCAATCCCTCATAGGTACGATAAAAACATGGGGCGCGCGGTCTCCATGGGGCGACGAAAAACTTTGTTTCAATCCCTCATAGGTACGATAAAAACGAACTCGTGCCGGCGATAAGGGGAAGGATCCCCAAGTTTCAATCCCTCATAGGTACGATAAAAACTAGTCAATGACTACGTATTCGTCCGGGCGGTACTCAACTGGTTTCAATCCCTCATAGGTACGATAAAAACTCCGCGTTGAGGATATGTCAAGCGGCAAAACGCGGTGTTTCAATCCCTCATAGGTACGATAAAAACCCAGAAAGCACTTGATATATCAATCTTTTTGCTCCAAAGTTATTTTCAGAATACCATAATCCAAAAATTCTGTCAATCGTGTTCATGTACGATGGCTGTAGGCTTGAAGTGTGTAAAAAGATTGTCGTCGATCCCCCGGGGTTTTTGCACGATTGGAGGTCGACGACAATGCTATGCACAGCGTGCACTTTGAATTTCCTCTCGTCTCGTGCGCTGCTTAGCCGCTTAAGTCCGTCAACAGCCTGTACGCAATGCACATTGATTTTATCATACGTTTTGGCTGGCGCCAGCCGACATTCATCTTCCGCTTATTGCTTGAATTGCGAACGGGAGTCTTCTTTTGGAACTATGATCAAAGATGCCCCTCTTCTCTATCTGTCAGATACAACAAGCACATCAACATGTTTAAGTTGCTGCATAATTACATTAATGAGCGATCCTTTCCATATTTCCTCCCATCTCGTCCGAGCAGACATCCCCATCACAATCTGGGTGATTTTATATTCTCGACATACATCCACGATTTGATGGGCAACACGGCGCGAGGCAGCCTCTCGAACGAGAAAAGTGGCGCCAAATTGCTTAGCCATTTTCTCCCATTCTGCTATCGCCCTTTCTGGCGATTGTCTTTTCTGCTTAATGTGCAAAATGTATAACTCGGCGTTTAATCGTTGAGCGATCCGCCATCCACGTCGAATTAATTTTTCAGCGTTTGGCCGATAGTTGACACACACTAGAATTTTTTCATGAATGCCGGTCGGTTCTTCAATTCCCTGTTCTTCTCTCTCTTTCTCCAAACGCATCTCAATATCATCGGCCACTTCTCTTAACGTCAACTCCCGCAAGGCAACGAGATTGCCCTTGCGAAAAAAATGATTGAGCGCCTGATCAATTTTTTCTTTCCCATATACTTTCCCTTCTTTAATGCGCTCGCGCAACGCTTCCGGCGTGATATCAATCACTTCGATTTCATCGGCTTCCCTAAGCATAAAATCTGGCACGCGTTCATTCACTTGGACCCCTGTTACTTGCTCAACGATATCATGAACACTTTCTAGATGTTGAATATTCATTGCCGTCCAAACATGAATTCCCGCCTGCAAAATTTCTTGTACATCCTGATAGCGCTTTTTGTTTTTACTGCCCGGGGCGTTGGTATGGGCCAATTCGTCCACAATCACCACATCCGGGTTGCGTCGAATCACCGCGTCGACATCCAATTCCGCAAATTCTTTTCCTTTATAATGGATTTTCTTGCGAGGAATGATTTCCAAGTCTTTGATTTCTGCCTCTGTCTCAGCCCGTCCGTGTGTTTCAACAATTCCGATGACGATATCGATCCCTTTTTCTCTCACATCGTGAGCATCCCTCAACATATGAAATGTTTTCCCGACACCAGGGGCCGCCCCAATATAAATTTTGAGGCGGCCTTTCTTCATATTTTCGATTTTCTTCAATATCTCTTCCGGAGTCATTCGTCTATATTTATGATTCATTCCGTTTGGAACGCTCCTCCACTAATTTTTGAACAGCCATATTTAAGCGCACAACGTTGACCCGCGGTTCACCAAAAACGCCCATCGCTCTTCCTTCAATGTGCTGCTTGACCAAACGGGTCAATTGTTGCTCCGATAATCCCGTTGCCTTTGCTACCATCGGCACTTGGAACAATGCGGCAGCCGGGCTAATATGAGGGTCGAGTCCAGATCCTGAATTGGTGATTAAATCGATAGGGATATCTTTTTTCGTCTTTCCAGGAACTTTTTTCAACCATTGCTCTGCATCTTTCTCCATCCGTTCCATCATTTCTTTGCTGGAAGGCCCATAATTTGGTGAACCTGATGCACTTGCATCATATTGAATCGACGAAGGGCGGCCGTGAAAATAGGAGTCCCCCTGAAATGATTGTCCAATCAATTCCGAACCGATGGCTCTTCCCTTCTCATAAATAATGCTTCCTTTCGCTTGATGAGGAAATAACAACTGGGCAAGGCCCGTCATCGCTGCCGGATACCCGAGCCCAAGCAAAACGATCATGAGCAAAGCAAGGCGAATATTTCTCATGCCAAATCCTCCTCTCTTTTACATAAACAGGCCTAGGGCAAGATCAATGACCTTTATGCCAATGAATGGAGCAATGACTCCTCCGCCTCCATAAATCAACATATTTCTACGCAAAAGTTTTTCCGATGACATCGGTTGATAGCGCACCCCTCTCATCGCCAACGGAATCAACAGAGGGATGATCACCGCATTGAAAATTAACGCGGATAAAATGGCGCTCGCTGGCGAATGCAGATGCAAAATATCGATCGATTTCATCTGCGGAATGCTGGCCACAAACACAGCCGGCAAAATAGCAAAATATTTGGCAATATCATTGGCAATGCTAAATGTGGTCAATGCCCCCCGGGTCATCAGCAGTTGCTTCCCGATGGATATCACTTCAATAATTTTCGTCGGATCGGAGTCTAAATCAATCATATTCGCCGCTTCTTTTGCCGCCATCGTACCGCTATTCATGGCCAATCCGACATCCGCCTGCGCCAAAGCCGGCGCGTCATTCGTACCATCCCCCGTCATAGCAACCAAATTCCCTTTCGCTTGTTCTTCCCGAATAACACGAATCTTGTCTTCCGGCTTGCTTTCCGCAATAAACTCATCCACTCCTGCCTCGTTGGCAATCGTTGCAGCGGTCAGTGGGTTGTCTCCTGTGCACATGATCGTTTTGATCCCCATTTTTCTCAATTCATCAAATCGTTGGCGCATTCCCGGTTTTACGGTATCTTTCAAATAGATGATGCCCACGATGTCTGCTCCAACGGAGACAGCCAACGGCGTGCCCCCCTGTTTAGCGATTTGTTCGCTTTTTTCTTTCAAATCGCTTGGAATGCGGCCGCCCAGCTGTTTGACATGACGGGAAATGGCATCCACCGCTCCCTTGCGATACGGAATGCCTTGCACGTTCATGCCGCTCATTCTTGTCTCGGCAGTAAACGGGACAAACTCCTCGTGTTCATACTCAGCAACATCTGCTTTCCATCCTTGCTGTTTCGCCAATTCAAGAACAGAACGCCCCTCAGGTGTCTCATCCTTAATCGAAGACAAAACGGCTGCTTCCCGTACTTGCTCCTCTGTAGTCCCGCCAACAGGAATAAACTGGGCGGCCATTCGATTTCCAAACGTAATCGTTCCCGTCTTATCAAGCACGATAGTTGTAACGTCCCCTGCCGCTTCCACCGCTTTTCCGGACATCGCCAACACGTTGAATTGTGTCAAGCGGTTCATCCCGGCGATTCCAATGGCCGATAATAAGCCGCCAATGGTCGTCGGAATCAAACAAACAAGCAAGATGATCAAGGTTGTTATCGACAAATGGATGCCGACATAACGGGCAATCGGAACTAATGTGACAACGACAATCAAAAAGATGAGCGTGAGAGTCACAAGCAAAATGTTCAGCGCCAACTCGTTCGGCGTTTTTTGCCTCGTTGCTCCTTCAACAAGAGAGATCATTTTATCCAAAAAAGACTCGCCGGGGTCGGCTGTGATTTTTACTTTAATCCAATCGCTGACGACTTTTGTGCCGCCTGTCACCGAACTGAAATCTCCCCCTGCCTCCTTAATAACAGGGGCGGATTCCCCAGTAATGGCCGATTCATCAATGGACGCCAACCCTTCTATGATTTCGCCGTCACCTGGAATGAGATCACCGGCTTCGACGAGAACAATATCCCCTTTTCGCAACTGTGTGGACGCAACCAGTTCTATTTCCCCTTTTGCGCTGATCCGCTTGGCGATCGTATCCGCTTTCGTTTTCTTCAGCGATTCCGCTTGTGCCTTTCCTCGTCCTTCCGCCAAAGCCTCAGCAAAATTAGCGAATAAAATCGTGAGCAAAAGAATGACGAATACCGCTAATTCATATTTCCAATCCTCTATTCTAAAAAAGCGAGGAAACAAAAGCATAAGCAACACGATCAATGTTCCAATCTCGACGACAAACATTACTGGGTTGCGCATCATCACAAGAGGATTTAACTTTTTGACGCTCTCTATTGCCGCTTGCCGCACAAGCTCTGGCTGAAACAGTGATTGGCGATTGTCATTCCCTCTCATCTCGACGTTTCCTCCTTAGCGAATGGTTAAATATTCCGCCACCGGACCCAGGATCAGAACAGGGAAAAAGGTAAGTGCTCCGATAATGAACACTGTCCCAAATAAAATGACGCCGAATGTGGCTGTATCGGTACGGAATGTTCCAATGGTTTCGGGCACTGGCTGTTTTCCGACCAAAGACCCAGCGACCGCAAGCATCGCAATAATGGAAACATATCTCCCCAAAAGCATGACAACACCAGTCGAAATGTTCCAAAATGCCGTATTATCCTTCAATCCCTCAAATCCTGACCCATTGTTCGCCGCCGAAGATGTATATTCATACACCACTTGCGAAATGCCGTGGAAGCCAGGATTGCTGATTGCCTCGGTCCCCATGTGCGTCATTAACGCTATGGCTGACGGCGCCAAAATAATGAGAGGATGAAGCAACAACGCGATGACGATCAGCTTCATTTCCTTTGGCTCGATCTTGCGCCCTAAAAATTCAGGTGTACGCCCGACCATCAAGCCTGATAAAAAAACGGCAATCATCGCATACATCATGATGTTCACAAACCCTACCCCATCGCCGCCAAACACGTTATTTAACATCATTAATGCCAGCGGAACGAGCCCCCCAATCGGAGTCAAACTATCGTGCATATTGTTGACTGACCCGGTTGTGGCCGCTGTCGTGATCGCCGTAAATAAACTGGACAGCGGAATGCCGAAACGTACTTCCTTGCCTTCCATATTTCCTTGGTCAGCTGCAAATCCTGATTTGCCCACAAGGGGATTCCCAGATTGTTCCGCATTGTACACAACCCCAAGCATCATGACGAACAAAACGAACATTGTCGCAAACAATACCCACCCCTGTTTGCGATTTTTTACAGCATGACCATACGTAAAAGGCAGAGCCGCTGGAATGCACCACATCGATAACATCTCGATTACGTTCGTAAACGGATGAGGATTTTCAAACGGATGAGACGAGTTCGCTCCGAAAAATCCCCCTCCGTTTGTCCCGAGGTGTTTGATGGACTCAAGCGAAGCGACAGGTCCCAGCGCTAACGTTTGTGTGCCTCCCTCTAATGTTGATACAGCCATGCGGGCCAAGAAGGTTTGCGGAACCCCAAAGGCCACTAACAAGATCGTTACGATGACAGATAGCGGGAGCAATACACGCACATTCGCGCGCACAAAATCTTGATAAAAATTCCCTATCGTTTTTCCTTTTTTAGACAACGCGCGAATTAAAGCAGTAGCAACAGTCAGTCCCGTGGCGGCTGACGTGAACATCATCATCGTCACAAATAACATCTGTGATAAAATGGATAATCCAGATTCTCCGCTATAATGCTGCAGGTTTGTATTTGTCATAAAACTAACCACAGTGTTAAACGTAAGAGTCGGCTCCATATTTTCCACTTTGGCCCCATTAAGCGGCAAATAATGTTGAATACGCAAAAGCCCATAGGATATACCTAACAATGCCGCATTCACGATCAACAATGCTGTACAATACGACTTCCAAGTCATCTCTTCTAGTGAGCGAATACCTGATAATCGATAAATCACCGCTTCAATGGGCGAAAAGAAACGATCGATCTTTCCTTTTTCAAAGAAAGCCACATATAAATATTTTCCCAATGGCACCGCGATAACGATCAACAACAAGAAAATAAGTGTATATTGCGAAAAGACATGCCACATGTTTCTTCCCCCTCACGCGTGATCACTCATATTCCAATTCATAACTGAATTTATCTGACCGTCAGTTCAAAATTTTTCCGGGTAAATAAGTGCGTATACGAGATAGCAAAATACCCCCAATATCACCATCCCTACTATCCAGATCATTGTTCTTCTCCTCCATTCACCACGGAATCACACCAAACAGAAAATTCATAAAAGAGAATAAAGCTCACGACAAGCAAAACAACCATCATCACATCCCACATCAGTGATCCCTCCGCCTTTTGTCATCTTTCCGCTTAAAGTTCGGAAACATTGACTTATACATACACGAAGATTTCCCAACAAACCAAATTTATTATTTTTTACATAAATTACATATTTTTATAAAAAAGAACAAAAAAAGACAGCCAGAGGGTATCTGGCTGCCTATGTCAAGCCATAGGAAATACCCCCCTTCTCTCAACACGCTTACGAGGTTAGCTGACGGATTCGGGTGATGAGAGTCACCCTACCCGTTCAGAACAGGCGTCCTGAACAGGATTCACCCCATGTGGCGCACAAAGCCACGGTTGGTTCCCCCGCTCCTATTCGGATTCAGCGATCTTTAGGGAATGAATGGTTATTTAATTTGAGGCTCATTATACTCTTGGTCCACCATACCGTCAAACAGCTAAAATTAGCTATTTTTTTGAAAATAAACGGAAAAATCATCAAGAAAGCGTTTTACATTTATTTTTTCATAAGCTAACTAATTTATTCTTTATTTTTCATCTATTTTCAAGCACCCGAGTTCGACAGTGACTAGGCAAACAAAATGCCTCTCGACCCTCGATGCAATAAGAGACGGAGCATTGGGTGTTTATGAGTTGAAAATATCCGATCCATCCCATGATGTATTGATTTACTCGCTGGATGTGCTCCTGCATGGAGAGGATCTAGTTGGGATTCGTCAGTTGTCGAATCCGCTGTTTCAGGCGTTGGACGACATGGGTTACATCGTGTAAAACAATTTGGGGTGCCTTGGTTAATTTTCTTATCGATTGCATATGCCATTTAAAAAGGTTCATGCAATGCACCTTGCAGCAAACTATTCCGCGCAGTCAAACACAACAGCGGCCAATGCTGACCGATCATCGTAAACGTAGCGTGATCCATCTACTAATTGGAAAAAGGGGTCGAACAACATGACGAACTTTCAAGATCACTCCGCCTTCTTTTCTTCTTCCGTTGTTTTCAAAGTCGAACAACATGACGAACTTTCAAGATCCATTCGGACTGGAGGAAGGGATTCACACGGATTTTCAAGAGGACATTCGTATGCAGGCTGCCTTCAGCTTGATAAAATTTTGTCAAGCCAGCGGCGACTGTCCGATTCATCATGATGAAATGCTATTTATCATTTATTCACCAAACAAGCGAACTTTGGATGAAGCTCATGTTACATTAAATGAAAAGTTGCGATTCAATGCACGTTAGACAACCATAAAGCATGTAAGAAGGCACGGATGCATTCCATGCCTTCTTTGCTTTCCCCGTCCATTGATAAGCACGATGTCCAATCGCCAACTTTTCCTCCTATATCGCCCGCTTTCCTTCTTTCACCGTAACTGGGCCAAACGGAATCCAACTCACCACAACGTTGATGCTGTCACTAAAATCATCGACCCTGGCACCATGGCAGTGAGCAACCCAGCGGCGCCAATCAATCCCGCCACCCAAGGATCAAACGTTTGAACTGACAATCTTGGATATGTCAAGCGAAAACAGCTATTCCGCCCCCGCCAACAGTTTCAACGTCGCCGCGACAAACATTTGCACGCCAATCTCAAGCGCGTCTTCGTCAATCGTAAAGCGCGGGTGGTGGTGCGGGTAAACGATGCCTTTTTCTACATTGCCCGCGCCGACGTAGAAAAAGCTGCCGGGCGCTTTTTGCAAAAAGGCGGAGAAATCTTCGCCGCCCATGTTCGGTTTCAAGCGGGCCACTGCCTCTTCGCCGAACAGCTCGCACGCCGTTTCCTCCATGACGCGGGTCACTTCATCGTAGTTGATGACTGGGCGGTAGCCGTAGTCAAATTGAAACTCATACGAGGCGCCGTGCGCTTCGGTGATCCCTTTGACAATGCGCTCCATCCATTGCGGCACCGTACGCCGCAGCGTCTCATCGAACGTGCGCACTGTCCCTTGGATTTCGACCTCCCCAGGCAGGACATTATGCGCCGTACCCGCGACAAATTGCGTCACGGACAGAACAAGCGGCTCGAGCGGGTCGACATAGCGCGAGACAATGTGCTGCAAGTTCGTCACGACTTGCGCTCCGATGGCGATCGCATCGATCGTTTGGTGCGGCATCGCCCCGTGGCCGCCTTTGCCGATGATGCGGATGAAAAAGCGGTCGGGTGCGGCCATCATCGGCCCATACACAATGCCGATTTTTCCGCGCTCGAGCGGCGACCAAAGGTGAGTGCCGATGACGACGTCCACCCCGTCCATGACGCCGGCTTGCACCATCTCCTCCGCCCCGCCGGGGAACAATTCTTCCGCGTGTTGGAACAAAAAGCGGATTTCACCGCGAATGTCATCGCGCAGCTGGGAGAAAATTTTCGCCGTCCCGAGAAGCATCGCCGTATGGCCGTCATGTCCGCACGCATGCATCACGCCTGGGTTTTTTGAGGCAAACTCAAACGTGTTTTCCTCTTGAATCGGCAATGCGTCCATATCAGCGCGAATGGCGACGACCCGGCCTGGCTGTTGGCCAATGAGCCGCGCCATGACGCTCGTTTTCGTCGGCCGCGAAAGTTCAAGATGACCGAATGATTGCAGCGTCTCATAGACAAACTGCGCTGTTTTCTCTTCTTGGAACGACAATTCCGGATGGGCATGCAAATGACGGCGCCAGGCGATGACGTCCGTTTTCACTTCATCGACGAGTCGTTTGATTTCTTCACTTGTCATCCATGGTCTCCCCCTGTTCGTTTGTCTTTTTCGTTATTCCCCTTGGGCCAGTTGCCACACTGTATGATAAAGCACCTCTGCTCCAGCGGCGCAGTCTTCTTTAGTACTCCATTCCGCCGGACTATGACTCACTCCGTCTTGGGAGCGGACAAAAATCATCCCGATTGGGCAAATCGGAGCCAACTGTACGCTGTCATGGGCTGCGCCGCTCGGCAGCCAAAACGACGGGTAGCCAAGCTTTTGGCACGCCGCCTCCGCCGCGCGCTTCACCTCATCGGAACATAGCACCGGCGGCATTTCTTGCAGCCGCTCGGTCGTGACGCGGACGTTCCGCTCCTTGGCGATCGTCTCTGCCCGCACGGCTATGGCTTTCCATACTTGATCGCGCACCTCAGCCTTCAAGTCGCGCAAATCGAGCACAAATTCGACCCGTTCCGGAATGACATTAATACCGCCCGGATATACATGCAACTGTCCTACAGTACCGACCGTTGTCCCTGTTCGTCTTGCTTCCTCTTCGATCACTATGATGATCTGGGCGGCCGCCGCCATCGGGTCGCGCCGCAATGACATCGGCGTGGCGCCGGCATGTTCCGCCTTTCCTTCGATGGTAAATTTCACCCAAATCAGACCGGCGATGCCAGTGACGATGCCAACTGGAAGTCCTGTCTCCTCAAGCACCCGTCCTTGTTCGATATGCAATTCGACATAGGCTTTCACCGTTCCTGGTTTTCGCGCTGCCTGCGGCAAGCGGTCCGGGTCAAGCCCCGCCTGTTTCATCGCTTCAGCGAGGGAAATCCCTTCCGCGTCGCGGCACTCGAGCGCTTCCGGCGGCAGTGTTCCGGCCATGGCGCGGCTGCCGATCATGCCGAAACGAAAGCGCGCTCCCTCTTCGTCAGTGAACGCCACTACTTCAATTGGGTGGTGCGTCACAACACCGTGCTCGTTCATCGTCTGAACGACTTCCACGCCGGCCAACACCCCGAGCGGTCCATCAAAGCAGCCGCCGTTGTAAACCGAATCGAGATGAGATCCAACAAGGACGACCGTGGCATCCGGATTCGTCCCTTCTTTCCGTCCGATCAAGTTGCCAGCCGCGTCTTCATATACGAAAAGCCCGGCTTCGCGCATGTAGGAAGCGACGAGATCTTTGGCCCGCCGCTCTTCAGCAGTGAACGAGAGGCGCGTGACGCCGCCGCTTGGTTGCTTGCCGACCTCCCCTAGTTCCATGAGCCGTTGCCAAAGACGTTCCCCTTGAATCAAGCTATCCTCCCCTCACGCCAATTACGGATAATTTTCGGATATGTCCTTAATTATAATGGAAACAGATGAAATTTTCAAATAATACAAATAATACAAACGCCTTCAAGACAACAAAAAACTTCTGCCTGTCGCTAAAGGCAGAAGCTGATCGAGCAATTATAAGAAAATGCGGTATACTTTGCGCGGACGCCCGCGCGGATACGGGTTTGTTTCCCCGGCCACTTCGGCAAGGCCCACGGTCTCCAATTGGTTTAAAATCCGGCGGGCGCTGCGCGGCACAATCCCCATGTAAGAGGCCAACTCATGCGCTTCGATCTCGTTGGTTCCTCGTTTTTGCAATATTGCTTTCAATTTGCAGAGCGTCGCGGCGCTTAATCCCGTCCGCTCCGCCAGCTGCCGCAGTTCTCCGCCGCCGAGCGAATAGCGGAGGTGCACACTTTTTCCTAACGGACCCGAGATCGTTCCGTCATCAAACACCACCATCCACGCACCCCGTCCGCTTTGTTTCGCATGCAAAAACGCCTTCCCAGCCTGAATTTCGGCCTCATACGCCGTTCGGCCGATGCCGATTCCGCACGCGATGACCTCGCTGTACAAGAGCTCCGTCTCCTCCGCCGAGGGGACCGTTTTATAGCCATCGGTGATCTCTTTTAATGCGCCCCTTGTCGTAAAAATGACATAGCGGCCCGGCCCGGCGCTTTTCAGCGACCCTTGGACTTTTTTTGCATACCGTAGCAATTTTTCCGTTGTCTTCATCTCCAGACGATATATGTCATCGGTCGAAAATGTCTCTGGGGAGGCCGCCTGCATCGCATCGACTTCAATCATTTGCACGGCGATTTGCGCATCTTGCACCTGCAGCATCTGTCCGGTGCGAATGATGGTTTGGATGACCGCTTCCACCGCCGAGCGGGCAGGCAATACCCGATACACCGGCATTCCGAGTTTCTCCAGTTCGAGATGGGCTGTCCGCAAACAGGTGACCGCTGCTTCCGTTTTCCCTTGTTTCCAAAGGGTGTAATGATAGTCGGACAGTTCCTGGGCCGAAATGCCTCCCTCGTAATGCTTGACGTATGGAATCGGCTCCTCGATGCCCGCCTCTTCGAGCAGCCGTTCGATTTCGCGGCGCTCGTACGTGTCAAAACTAAGCCGGCTGACCGGAATCTGCTCCGTATAGTGCGCCTGCAGCAGTGTGCGGTACAAGCTGGCACCAATATGTGGCACATAAAACAGCGGCGCATCGACCTCACTGGACTGCTTGACGATCGAATACGGCACTTGTCCGGAAAACAGCCACATATCAACTTCTGACGCGAGCGGGCGGATCAAATCGATCACTTCACTTTCATCCCAATACACAACGGGAACGCAAACAAGCTCTTTGTACTCTTGCGCCACCGCCTGAATAATTGACAGCGAATCGTCCGCACCAAACAGACCTAAGCGAATGCGGATGATACATCCCTCCTTTTGCCGCCTGCCCATAGCGGTGGGAAAAGACGGCTTCTTCAGCCGCTCTCTTCCCCGCCTGTCTCCGCTTTCAAAGTGGCGGGCCACGACCCCACGTTTTCCCATAAAACCACTGGAAACATAACCTTCTCTTTCTTTGAAACGGCGATTGATGCCCCGCGCCCGCCGGCATGTCTACTATCCCACTTCCATCGAACGGACAGACCGCCTTATTCCCTTTTTTACAAAAAAGCCGTCGTGGCGATGCGAACGGGACAATTAAGCGGCATCCCTATTCACTTTGTTTGTGGAAAAAGGCAGCTGAGGCGCACTGGAGAACGTCAACAGCCCGATCCACTTTCAGCTGCCTATGCCCCACCGGCCGACCGATCGACTCGTAGATGAGGCCGGCGGCGTCGGCTTGTTTCGGGTCGTAGCAGTTGCGCCCGTCAAGCACAATTGGCCGATTCATCAGCGTCTTGTAACGGTGAAGGTCAAATTGCAGCACAGCCGGCCATTCGGTGAAAATGAAACAAACATCCGCGCCGCGAATGGCTTCCTCCATTGTCTCGCAACAAACAACCGCATCGCCAAAACGGCGCGAGACATGACCGAGGGCGGCCGGGTCCCAGACGCGCACGTCGGCTCCTTCGGCAATGAGCCGTTCGATGTTCGCCAATGCCGGCGATTCGCGCACATCGTCAGTGCCGGGCTTGAATGCGGCGCCAAGCACGGCGACCGTCCGGTTGCGGAAATCCCCAATGTGCAGACGCGCTTTGTCAAGAAGTTTCCATTTTTGTTTCTCATTGACGTCGATCGCCGCCCATACCGTTTTGAGCGAATAGCCGTGGGAAGCCGCCAAGGAATAGAGGGCATTTGCATCTTTCGGCAGGCATGAGCCTCCATACCCGACGCCGGCGCGCAAAAAGCGGCGGCCAATGCGCGGATCCATGCCGATTCCTTCCGCCACCGCCTGAATATCAGCGCCTACCAACTCGCATACATTGGCGATCTCGTTGATGTACGAAATTTTCAACGCCAAAAACACATTGGCCGCATACTTGATCATCTCAGCGCTTCTCCGGTCCGTCACGACGTACGGGAGGGCAAACGGGGCGTACAGCTTCTTCATCACCCGTTCAGCCCGGTCCGAATCCACTCCCAATACAATGCGCGGCGCCTGCAGTGTATCGCGCACCGCCGTTCCTTGTGACAAAAACTCCGGATTGGATACGACGTCGAATTTCACCTCCGGCCGTCCGTTTTCCGCCAAAAAACGGGCGGCTTCATCGCCAGTGCCGACGGGCACGGTCGACTTGATAACGACAAGGCAATCGCGTTCGGCCGCCCCGGCGATGCGTCGCAATGCGCCCCATACATCATCAAGCCGCACAGACCCGTCCGGCTGCGGCGGGGTGCCGACGGCGATCATGATCACTTCCGCCCATCGATACGCTTCCGCATCGTTGGTCGTAAAGCGAAGGCGAACGCCGTTTCGCTGAATAAGCGAGTCAAGCCCCGGCTCATAAATCGGGACGATCCCTTCATTTAATAGGCGAATTTTCTCTTCGTTCACATCGACGCATGTCACATCATGCCCTTTATCGGCCAGACAAGCCGCGGTCACAAGTCCAACATATCCCGTTCCCGCAATCGCTATCTTCACGATTCCTCACACCTTTTCATCCATTGCGGCGATCGTCGCTTGTCCTCATTATATCGAATCGCCTGCCGGTTTTCACGGGTTCCGCCCCGTTGCTCGAACAAAAAACTATTTTCCACACAAAAAAGAGAATGCCCCAAAAGCAACGAGGCATCCTCCCTTCTTCCATATATATACATCAGATTATTCCCCCGACCGGGCGTACATGACCTTTCGAGTCAGCCCTTTACGCCGCATGTTTCCGTTTCGTTGCGGACGGCCGATCGATCATCAAGCCAAGCGCAGCGCCGATCAGCGCAGGGACAACCCAGCCGAGCCCGACTGAAAACAGCGGCGCCCATGAGAGGAGCGGTTCTAACCATGCCGTCTCCAGCCCGATCGTTTTCAAACCGTCATACAGGCTGAACACGCCGGTAAAGAGCAACGCCATCCCGTACACTTTCGCCGAACCACGGTAAAAGCGGCGGAAAAACGACAGGGCGACGAGCACGATCGCCAATGGATACAGCATCGTCAACACTGGAACGGAAACAGCGATCAACGCATTTAAGCCGAGGTTTGACATCAAAAAGCTAAATAAGGTTAATACAATGACATACGTTCGGTACGAAACAGTCGGGGTGAGCTCTTGAAAGTATTGCGCACAAGCAGCGACTAGACCAACCGCCGTTGTTAAGCAGGCAAGCGCCACGATCACGCCCAACAGCAACTTCCCTCCGCTGCCAAACAGCAGCGATGACACGTATGACAATAGCTCGGCTCCGTTGGCAAATGAGCCGACACCAGCCATTCTAGAGCCAATGATGGCAATGCCGCCATAAACGAGCGCGAGTCCCAATCCGGCGATCAACCCGGCTTGCACCGTGGCTTTTGCCTGCAACGCCGGCCGGTCCACCCCGCGGTCACGGAGCGCATGAATGACGACGATGCCAAAGGCAAGGGCCGCGATCGTATCCATCGTTAAATACCCTTCCAGCATCCCTTTCACAAACGGCGCCGAGGCATACTTCTCAGCCGGCAGCGCCTGTGGGTCGTCAAGCCGGATTAAACCGGTAAGGCAAAGCACAGCAATGGAAAGCAGCAACACCGGCGTCAACAGCTGGCCGATTCGATCCACAAGCTTCGAGGGGTTTAAGCTGAGCCAGTACACAAGGGCGAAAAAGAGACCCGTAAACAGCCACATCACCAAAGATCCGCTCTCAGGGAAAAACGGCTTCGCTCCGATTTCATAGGCGACGCTAGCCGCGCGCGGAATGCCGAAAAACGGGCCGATCGCCAAATACACAGCGAGTGAAAAGCAAAGGCTGAACAGCGGATGAACAGCGTTGCCGAGCGAACGGATGCCGTCTTTGGCGAACGCCACCGCCGCGACCGACAACAGCGGCAGCCCAACACCGGTGACGATAAATCCAAGAACCGCCGGCCATACGGCCGTTCCCGCTTCCATCCCTAAATACGGAGGGAAAATCAAGTTCCCCGCGCCAAAAAAGAGAGAAAATAGCATCAATCCTGTAAACAACACATCTCTCGTCTTCATTGTATCCCCCATTTCTATTCCATCAAAAATGAATTGAATATTCTGATATATAACAAAACAATAGTACTAATTAGAATAACAGGCGATTATTATTATCCTAATCCTTTATAAATATTATACTTTTTTAACTATTGTGTCAACCAACTTCCACCCTTTCGCCCTTGCAGCCCTCAGGAAAACGCCTTGAAAAGCTAATGGCCCTCTATAGTCAGCCAGCGGTGATCCAAACAAGGCGAGGCGACAAAAAGCGCCCCGAAAATCCGGGGCGCTTTTTGTCATGCCGCAGTAGATCCGTTATCCACTTTTTAGAAAAGGGGCGTACTATTGAAAATAATGGCGCATGGCGTTCACGATGGCCGTCGTCACCGCTTCTTGATAACCGTTTGTCGCCACAACCGCAGCGTCCGACCGATTGCTTAAATAGCCGAGCTCAAGCAACACGGACGGCTTCTCGTTTTCTCGCAACACGTAATAGTCGCCAAAGGCGATGCCGCGAAACGGCAATGCGGAAAGTTGCCTGAACAGCCCTTGGAACGATTGCGCCAATTCGTAGTCCGCAAACCGATCGTAATAGTAAATGGTGATGCCGGACGCATCTGGATCAGCGGCGCTGTCGTAATGCAAGCTAATAAACGCGTCCGCCTGATACAGGCGGGCGGCGGCAACACGCGCCGACAGCGGCACATACTCATCGCTAGAGCGCGTCAGCACGACGCGGGCGCCGTAAGATTGCAGCTTGTTTTTCAGAAGCTTGGCGGTTTCCAACGTCAACTCCTTTTCCTTAACGCCAGCGACACTTTTCGCACCGCCGTCTTTGCCTCCGTGGCCAGCGTCAAGGACGATCGTTTTTCCGGCCAGCGCCTGAACAGGACCGCGCGTCCAGCTGTCTACATAAAGGCGGGAGTCGCTAGGCGCGATGATGGAAGGCAGCGAGCGGTCAGCCGACTGGGGCGCTTCCGCTTCCTTTTCATTAGCTTGTCCACCCTTTACCTGCACATATGCGGATGACACCCACCCATCAAGCCCTGTTTGGGAGGCAATTTTGTACCATCCCGGTTTCTTTTCCACAATCTCGACCTCTTCACCACGGACAAGGCGGCCGACGCGCGCTGCCTTCAATAACGGCTCAGCCCGAACGTTGAGCGAACTGGCGTTGACGATTCCGGTTTGATGCGAAATCGATGACTCCCGAGCCGCAGTGAGGTATGCTGAAGACACCCAGCCGATCGCACCGTCTGCGATCACTTCCGTCCATTCCCCATCTTCCTTGATGATCCATACCGTTTCTCCCCGCGCCAAATGCCCGATAATTCGCCCATCTCTGCTCGGCTCTTGTCGAAGGCGGAGCCGGTTTTCTTGCACGATGGCCGTCTCTTTTGCCAACGCGACGTACCGCGCGGCGATCCACCCGGTTCGATTCGGTTTCCACTCGATGTTCACCCATCCATCCTTGACCTCGATCAGCCGATACGCCTCGCCGCGGTGAACGTTCGCCAATGGACGGTATGGCACCCCCGGCCCTTGGCGGACGTTCACCTGATCCGCCGTCACCACAGCCAACTGAGCGGTTTTCCTACTCTCCCCTTTCGCCCCCACCGGCCAAGCAGCCGCAGCCAGCCATAGCAAACAAAACAACAGGGCGAGCCATATTCCTCGCCTCATGCGCATTCCCTCCCCCGTTGTCTCCAATTTGTCTACTATATCGTTCGCGCACAACGGGGAATTTCCTGTCTGTCACTTGGGAAAACCGCTCGACAAAACTAGCGGGGCGGCATCCATCAACCGACAATAGCTCTCCTTTTTCTGCATGATGCCTCTTCACACGACAGCAGCCACAACGCGCAACCCAGTCGAACCATCCAGCTACGGCCGACATACCACCATCGCTTCTCTAACCGATGTCCGAATGGATAAGCCGTCCCCATGAAGAAACACGCAGAAGCGCCAAAAGCGCTCCGTGCTCCAACGGGAGACGGTGTCCTTTGTCGCGCTGGAACCATTCAATGACGCGCATTCCATTGGGAAAACGGTGAATGAACAAGCACCAAAGTGTTGGATCTTCACCAAAAGTTGTACTTGACTGTTTCAGATCATGTCTTGCTTACATGCATAAGGAAAATCAGTAAATCAACGATTTTCCTACATGGTGACACGAGAAAAAGCCTCGCTTGTCAAGTACACGTTGTGGTGATGAACCAAAGCGTTTCAAAAAATCCAAAATATTACAAATAATTCATACCCTCTATTTTTTGGTAAAACGTCCGTCTCGCCACTGCTTGTTCGTTGTAAGACAGCGATTCATCCAAAAATCGCTGCACCATTTGCGACAGCTCATATTTTTGGCCAAAAAAGCGGCGCTGGCGCACCCGTTTGATTTCATGATTCTGCTGTTTGTTCATGCAGCACTTCTTATACTTTTTCCTACTTCCACACGGGCATGGGTCATTCCAGCCGATCGACATGCATCATCCTCCTCTCCCATCTTTCTTTTTTCAATATTTCCATCAATAATGTTTAAATTCTACTATGGACAGGATAAACTACTATTATACAAAACGTTTATCCGAAAGGAGACGAGGGCTATGAACCCCGACAATCTTGCTAAACTGATCGACGAATTGTCTGCCATGTTCCATCCGACAGAGCGGGACCGTCCACACGGCAGATGGGTTAAGGCGCCAAAGAGCACACCCCCCTCCAAACGGCGGCGGTCCAAAACAGCCTACCAGCTGAAAATCACATTAAACGGCATCCGCCCGCCGATTTGGCGGCGCGTCCTTGTTCCCGGACATGCGACATTTCACGAGCTTCATCTCATCATCCAAGAAGCGATGGGATGGGAACAAGCCCATTTATACGAATTCGATTTCGGAAGCGTTCTCATCGGCATCCCTGACGGCTGGGATTCGTTTCAGCTGGAAAAAGAACTGATGGACGCCCGCCGCATCCCATTACAGCAATGGCTGACGGAAGAAAAACAAAAGTTTCTATATATTTACGATTTTGGCGACTACTGGCGCCATACCGTCACTGTTGAAAAGATTGAAACACTCCCAAAACCGTTGGAACGCGCCGCTTGCCTGAAAGGAAAACGGGCGTGCCCTCCCGAGGATTGCGGCGGCGTCTATGGCTACCTGGAGCTGCTGGAAGCGGCGGCGCAAAAAGACTCTCTTGCCGATCCCGAATTGCGCGAGCTGGTAGACTGGATGTACGACATGAAAGGCGAAGATTTTGACCCTGATGCCTTTGACGTCGAGGAAGCGAACGAGCGGCTGGCCTATATCCGATTGTAACGCATGCGAAAGAAGGTATCCGTCATCTCTCAAGGGCACCTTCTTTCGCACCCATCTGTCCTTTGTTGCCTGCTTTGTTCATCGCCTTACAAAAATCCCCGTTCGGCAAACGTCTCCCAGACGAGCTCCTCGAGCTCCTTGCGCAACTCAGCTGCATCGAATCCTTCAAGCAACCCGTCCTTTTTCCATGTTCGGATCGCTTTGTCGATCAAGCGATGGACTTGATCAACGTCCCAGCCCTCGCAATCAAACAACTCCTCAACTTGGTCAAGCCATTCCTCAATCGCACGGTCCAGCTCATCGCCATCCTCCATCCCACCGTCGTCGAACCAGATCTCATCACCGTCATCCCCATCGTCAAAGAGCCACTCATCATCATTCTCACCCTCATCATCTCCATCATCGAGCAACTCTGTGCGAAATAAAAACAATTCCATCACAGCGGCTTCCACTTCCTCTACAGGAACGCCGTAGTGTTCCGCAACCTTTTCCATATTGACAAATTCTCTTCCAGCCATTTCACTCGCCAAATAACGGAGTGCAGCCGCATACACAGCAGGATTCTTGATGACCGGTTCATCCATTTCGCAATATGCGCGCCAAAGGAACGCAGCCTCGCTGAGCACTAGGGAGGAGGTTGTTTCTTCCTTTTTCTTTAATTCGCGAAAAACATCATCTTGATCTCGATCCCCCCAGTCCTTTTCGCTCAGCAGCTGCCACAACAGCTCATGGACCGCTATTTCAAGCAATTCCGGAAACGACTCGCGCAAAAACACTTCACACGTTTTCATATCCGGATTCCATTCCGCTTGAAGCGCCCGCGCAAGCCGATCCTTCCCGCTCTTTGGAATCGGCAGCACCTTCATGAAGTACGCCCACTCGTCCCCATGCGGAACGAGGCATCCTACTAACACGTCCCCCTCCCTAGCAGACGGAAGCTCCTCCGGCGTCAAAAAACGGACGTACTTTTCTTTTCTGGTCAACAGATCGCGTACAAGGAAACGCCGCTCATCCTCGATATGAATGATCTCGTCAAACGACGGAACCGCCTCGTCCCATCGCTTCAAATGAGTTTGCACTGCTGGACGCCACCGCGTGCGGCGCCGGCTTCTCATATAGGCTGAAAAAATTGTCATCCCTTTGTCATCAACGTGTCTGTGAAAAATCGCCCAGTTCGTCAGCAATAAATTGGCGCTGGTCTCCAGCTCGTTAGGAAGCCCTTGAAATGGAGAACCAGACATCATGAAAGCAAGCTCTTCCTCATATCGCTCTAACGCAAACGAAAACACATCTTGCATACATTTGGCCACTTCACGGTCAATTAGAGATTCTATCGATACTGCTTCTTTCTTCCCACAACAATGCTTGTACGTTTTCCCACTGCCGCATGGACAAAGATTGTTTCGCGATGCCTTCACCATATAGCTACCTACTTTCTTTGTATCATAGTCATTGAACGTTCTCCCCCTCTACGCTAACGCTCGGGCCAGCTAAACACTTTGGGGAGACATTCACGATCAACCGATCAACGTGTGATGGAACTGCTTTCAGCAACACATATCGCAAGCACTTTGGGACTTCCGCCGCTCATGTCGAGAACATCGATTCGCATTCCATTTTTTATCAAAAGGTGCCCTTGGCTTTTTCAAAACATGCCATATTTCCTTCTCCAAGGAGAAATCAGCCAATCCATGATTTTCATGCCGGTTGACACTCCGCACTCCCAAAGGTGTAGGATTCTTGGATCATTCGCGTCCTCATCCGTTTCTGGGTAAAACGAGAAAAACCCTGCTTCTCAAGCACACGTTATGGTGATGAACCAAAATCCTAAGAATATGAATGACTCTTACCATTGGTCTTGCCTGCATAATGGAGAATCATAGAGGCCGAGCCGAGAGAAACAAGCGCCCCGTCATTCATCGGGACGCCTACGGCCGGCGAAGCAAACGGGACAACGAGGCAAGCAGGCGCTCTTGAAACGCAGCCCGTTCTTTCTCCACCTTGTCTGGCCACTCTTGCAGCGCCTGAAGCCACGGCTCTACGTACGGAGAGAAAGACGGCGGATATACGCGGGCAAGATCGTCCAGCTTGCCGTTGCGATCGGTCGCGGCGACGATATACATGCCCGGCAACAGATGCGGCTCTGCCCGCTTCGGAATGTCCCATGTCACCGTTCGGTTATGGGCAAGCCAATCCAGCACCGCCTTCCCCTGTTCCACACGCTTGACGCGGAAAAACGAGAAACCGACGGAAAGGGGAATAGGCAAACCAAACAAACGAGCAAGCTGCCAAGCCATCAGTTCCTCATCCGCCTTTCCGTTCTCGCCCCTCCATTCATCCAGCAAAGCAAAGCAATGTTCCAATTCGCTTCTGACCTCTTCCAGCACGGCACAAACAACAGTTCGATGATTCGTTCCATAACGGCGGTCCAGCCAATCGGCCCACTCAAGCAACATATCGAGCGCTCGGCTCACCACTTCCCATGAAAACGAACTCCATCTTGACGGGATTTGCTCGACGATGCATTGTTTCCATTCTTCTTCTCCTACGTCCTCCCACGATGAAAACGTCCGCCCGGTCATATATTCACACACGAGCAAAATCACGGCCCAACACGCCTCTTTGGCCTCTTTTTCTCCGCTCACGATGACTTCGTTATAAAACGCCAATGCGTCATCGGTAAAATACATCCCTTCCCATTCCGCGCGAATCAACAATATCTCGGTTCTTTCCGGCCCCATCCATTTCATTTTCCATAAGTCCGAAAGACGATGTGATGAGCTAAACGGAGATGGGGGCAATCCATAACGGGAGCGAATGGAATTCACTCCGATGAGCACCGGCAAATTGGCTCGTTCTTGCATGTTAAACAAATGGAATTCATACTCTTTCAGCCACTCATCCACTTCCTGAACACGCCCCTCGCGCGCCATTTCGTGAGGGGTTTTTCCATTCCATTTCTCAAGCGGGGTGTGAAGGGCTTTTTCCATTTGAACATCCAATCCGGCCATCGTTGCCACCCAAGGGGGAGAGTCTGGGTCTGAATCAATATGAAGCGAAACGTTTTCGATCCCTTTTCGGCGCAAAACAGCTTCTGTCCCCCGTTTTCGTTCTTTTGGGGAATACCCAAACGCCTGCAGCAACGACACGAGCTGTTCGGCCGTCCCTTCCTCCTCGGTAGACAACACGAGACGCGACCGATGAGCGGATAATGACCCGCCTAATTCAAACACATGAATCGGCTTGGGGGAAATCACTCCGACATAATGGTACACATTGGTGCACCATGAACCTTCCACTTTCTCCCCATCGTCATGATCAATGTGAGCGCGTCCGATCGAAGCAAGCTTCCTCATCGCCTCAGCGGCTTCCTGGCATTCGTATTCATACGTCCATCGCGTGCGCTCCTCTTGCACATCGTCCGCCCTCGGAGGATAGCCTGCATCAACGATATCGAGAAAATGTTCAACGGCTACCTTTTCATACGGCCAATCGGTTTGCGTCAACAAGACGCGAATGTTCTCTTCCGCCCGTTCCACGCCCTTCGGATCCACAATCGATGATACACCGCAAACGTAATAGCCGCCGTCAAAGGGCTCCAAAAAGGCAAACATGCCGCCCCAAGGGCGCACAACCTCCAATGTCTCGCAATACGGCATGAGAAGTTTCTCGCCCGTCAACCGGTCGACCGCCACTCCTCCTTCATCATGCAAATCGACAAATTGCACAAGGCGCGGCACAAGTCGAACCCAGCGGTCCAACATTTCCTTGAGCTCCGGAGACAGACGACGCCCTTTTTCCTGTTGAAACCATTCAACGCCGCGCAATCCATTCGGATAACGATGGAGGAAAAAACGCCAAAGCGTCTCAAACACCTTCAACTCTTCACGATGATCCTTTTGTTCGATCATTCGGCGAAATGTACGGTTGACCGCTTCGCGTTCATCATAAGACAGCGATTCATCCAAAAACCGCTGCACCATTTGCGACAGCTCATATTTTTGGTCAAAAAAGCGGCGCTGCCGCACCCGCTTGATTTCACGCTCCTGCTGTTTGTTCATGCAGCACTTCTTATACTTTTTCCCGCTTCCGCACGGGCACGGGTCATTTCGGCCGATTGCCATGCAAAATCCTCCCTTCTAATCATTCCTTTCCAAAACGGCGACCAAGATATTAAAAACTGTCGGAATCGCGCACAAAGCCATTTTTCCCAATCCATTATGGATTCGGTCAAAACCGATCGTTCCCCGCCGCTTTTTTTGGAGTTTCACGAATGGAACGCATTCCATTCCCTGTTTCTACTTATAGAGGGCTTGGGTTGAGCCCAATGATGTTTGAATGAGAGAGCCCTTGTGGAACCGGATTTCCTTTCTGACGAAATGCCGCTGACTTGCGCGCAGCGCCCGTTTTTCTGCCAGCTTCTAGATGAATCCCCGATCGGTGAAGATCTCCCACGCTACATCGCGGAGTTCTTTACGCAATTCTTTTTCATTCACTTCCTCAAGCAGGCCTTCATTCCGCCACGAACGGATGGCGCGGTCAATATGACGGTTGACTCGCTTCTCGTCCCATCCTTCACGCATCAACATCAGATCGATGTCATCGATCCATTCATTGATGCGCGCATCAAGCTCATCCCCTTCCTCTTCGAACCAGTCTTCCTCCCAGTCATCGAGCCATTCCTCGTCGTCTTCATCATCAACAGCCATCAGGAAAAAATCCAACGCCGCCGATCGCACATCTTCTGGCATCACGTCATACCGATCGGCGATGTCTTCCACCTCCGATCCTTCCGCCTTCATCAAATGCCCAGCCACATAGCGGAGCGCCGCCGCGTAGACGGGGACCGAATAAGGGAGGCGGGATGTTTTTCCGCAATAGATCGCCCATATGGCGAACGCTTGATTGAGCAGCGCCGCTGGCGCCTCCGGCTCGTTTTCATCGAGCTCGCGAATGACGGCCGCTTGTTTCGGATCATCCCATTTGAACTGTTTGGCGAACTGCCAAAGCCACTCCAAGAGCACATCGGAAAGCACAGCGACGAACCGGTCGCGCATCCATAAAGCCGATGGCTGACCGCTCCACTCCCCTTCTTGTTGAATCGCCCGAAGCAATCGATCTTTCCCTGACGCCGGGAGCGGAAACACCGCTGTGAAACACGTGAACACGTCTTGGTACGGCACAAGGAAGCCGAACACCACATCTCCTGTTTCGATCACGCTCGGCCATTGATGGGAAGCCAATAAATGAACGATCTTTTCCCCTCCCGTCAACAAATCCCGGACAACGGGGCGATTGTCGTCCTCATAGCCGATGAACTCGCCAAGCGACGGAACGGCTCCTTCCCACCTCTCGATGTGAGCCTGAACGGACGGGCGCCACCGCTCCCAATGACGGCTTTTCCGGTAAGCAGAAAAGATCGTTTGTCCTGTTTCATCAACCGGCCAACAAAACAACATCCAGTTCACCGCCATGATCTGCACGCCAAGCTCGAGTTCCTCCGGCATCTCATCAAGTGGGAACTGGTCTAAAAGCTCTTCCACCTCCCTCTCATACCGCTGTAAAACAAACTGACGCATATCATTCATGCATTCGATCAACTCGCGGTCAATCAATGACGAAATCGAAACCGCCTCTTTTTTTCCGCAACAATGCTTGTACTTTTTCCCGCTTCCGCACGGGCATAACGCGTTCCGCGGCGTTTCCGCCATATTCGATGCACCTGCTTTCTTTTCCATTTGGACTTTTTCTATTCCTATTATACCATCATCGATAGACGTTCAACCATCACCAGCTTTCTTTCTATCAAAACGCGTGCACGTTCAAAAGCTCGCGATGTCCTTTCATGCCCGCTCGAGAACAGACGCGTTTTATCACATAGCCCCTCTTTTTTCGACACGCTATCACATGCTATAATAGGATGATAAGGAATGGATCGGAAAGGACGGATCGACATGTTGCAAACAACCGTTTCCAAGCCGCTTTTGAAGCAGGCGGCTGGGGAATTGCTGAAAGAATTGCCGTTTCCTATTTTCCACAATCTCATTCAAAAAGGGCGCGACTTATCAAGAAACGGGTTGGTCTATAACGTCATGGTGATCAACAGCCACGAAGTGGAAGGGGTCGTTTCCGACATCACCCCCCATGATGTCATGCTTGATTTGGCCAACATCACCCGCCGCCATCGCTGCCCATGCGGGACGGACGGGCTATGTCCGCATATTTTGGCGCTGTTTTTTTACGTATACGGCAATGTGTTCGACAGCGGTGAGCTGTTTCGCCTTTGGAAAAAAGGGCAAATCGAAGCGTTGTGGAAAGAGACAACCGCTCCCCATGAACGGGAGCCGCTCGCTCAAAAAAGGGTGGGGAAACCGACCGCCCTTTCCATCACTCAAAATGAAACCGTCGAAGATTGGCGGGACCAATTTGAGAAACAGTATCAAGACTTTTTCTCGCGCCATCAAAACGGCCAAAACTGGCCGTACCGTTTGGCCTTCCAGCTGCTCCCGAAACTTGGCAAAAACGAAGGGAGGCAAGCTGGCGCCCGTCCGTTGCGGGAGCTTCATGCCGCTCTCTTTTTGTTGGAAAAGCTTCGGCAGTACGGGGAGGCGCAAGGGTGGAACGACGTCGTATTCGCCTCTTACGGACAGTTTTCCTGGCAGCAGGACGTCAACTATGTCGCCGAACGCGCCTTTGACGCCTTGGAAAAATTGTCTACTCAATCGCTGCCGCGGTCGCTCAACGCGTTGATTGAACAGACGATTCCGTATGTTCGTGATGTACTGTTTTTGGACGGAGGGCTGTCATCATTCGGCTATGACTTTTACACAACCGCGTGGGAATCGCTGTTCACCAAGCCCACATGGCGGCAAGAGGAACGAGCCGAACTCCTTCGGCTCGCCAAAGACCGAGACGACATCCGCGCCGCTATGGCGGCGGCTCATCTTTCCTTTTTGCTTGGCGAAGACGACGAAGCGATCGCGCTTTACCGCGCGTTTCCCCATCAGGCAGGCTTGTTTTTGGTGGAATGGATGGGGCGATTCATCACCAACGGCCTCGTCAAGCGGTTTGAATCCGTTTGGGAAAAAGCGAAGGACGATTGGCCGCTTTATCTTTCCCACATGTCCGACCTCGCCCGGGGAAGTTTTTTGGACGAAGCGGTTCATTTGTTTGAAATGTATGCCCGCCAACGAAACCGACCGGATGCATGGGAAGATTTTTTGCAGCGCAGTCTTCCATACAGCATCAACTATTATACCAACTTTTTGTATCGGCAAGGGCGATACCGAGAAGTCGTTGACCTGTTTTTATGGGCGAACATCACCGCCGATGAATTGCATCCACAGCTGCTTAAAACATTGCAAGCGCGCAATCCAGAACTCGTGATGCCGTTATATCACCGGGCCGTGATGAGGCGGCTGGAAGAAAAAAACCGGGCGAGCTACCAAAGGGCGGTCCGCCATTTGAAAACGCTGCGGACCCACTACCGTTCGATGAAGCGGCTCGACCAATGGGAAGCCTATCTCGAGCAACTGCTCGCCAAAACGGCGCGCATGCGCGCGTTTCATGAAGAATTGAAGAAAGGAAAATTGCTCTCATGAACGTGTTGCAGACGATTCGGCTTTCGTGCAAGTGGGACGAAGAAGATCAATGCTTCGAACTCTCAAGCTCCACGCCTGTCTCGTCATGGGCGTCGACTTTGTTCGCTTGGCACGAAGAGACGTTTTACGGCACCTTGCTCGATATCGACCATGACGGTGAAAACGGGATCGTGCGGCTGTCGCCGTGGCAGGCGCTCACCCTGTTCGCTTTGCGTCCGCACTCGCGCTTTTCCGCCATTGAATGGGCAGACGAGTTCACCGCCCGATTGGAAGAGTGGGCGAAGCACATTTGGAACGGTTTGCGCGAACGCCGCTTCCTTCCAGATGCTTCCTTGTGGAAAAGCACAGGCGGCGCATGGAGCGAAGCAGGACGCACCCGCTGGCGCGGCGCGGATGACGATCCCGATCCGTTCGTCGCCACATGGCGGTCGCTTGCGGTCGCCGACTGGCTCTCACGCGACCCGGAACTTCGCGGCATTTGGGGCGACATCGTTCGCACTTATCCATTGATCGCCTCCCCCAGCGGCCAATGGACCGGAACGGAAGACGACTGGCTCGAACAAATCGGATGGCTCGGCGACCGGCCGCCGTTTGTCGTCGGACTGCGCCTTGTCGAGCCGTCCGAGGAAGGCGACGTATGGACGCTTGAAGCGGTGCTAATCGCCGTCGACGACAGCGTCATCGCACCCGCAAGCGACATTCCGCGCGCTTGGCGCCCATATGAATCATCGATCCAGCGCGCCATTCGCCGCATTTGCGCGATCGTGCCGTGGCTTGACGCCGGGGAGGGTCTGCGGACGGAACTGTCTAATGAAGAAGCGTGGCGTTTTTTGTCCGAAGACAGCTTAAAGCTCACCGAAGCGGGCGTGCGCCTGCTGCTTCCCGACTGGTGGCACGATATCCGCCAGGCGCAGCTGTCGATCAAAGCGAAGCTGTCGCCTTCCGTCAACGCGGAATCATTATTCGGCCTTGAGCGCCTCGCGGACTTTGACTGGAGGGTGGCGACCAACGGGATTGAGCTGACAGAAGAGGAGTTTGCCGCTTTGGCGGAACAAAAGCGGCGCCTCATTCGCCTGCGCGGCCAATGGCTCATTCTCGATCCCGCCCTTGTCCGCCGCGCACAGGCGCTCATGGAAAAGGCGAAAAAAGAAGGCGTGCCGATCCACGACATCGTGGCGCAAACGCTGCTTTCGGAAGCAGAGGAGCGCGAAGAGGCAGCGGACGAATCGATCCCGATCCACATTGACGTCCACGACCAATTCCGGGCGTTTATCCGCCAGCTCCAGCAGCTGGATGGATTGCCGAAAGCGAATGTGCCGCCGTCGTTTCACGGCACGCTCCGCCCGTACCAGCAGCGCGGCGTCGACTGGCTCGTCTTTTTGCGCCGATTCGGCTTTGGCGCCTGCTTGGCCGATGACATGGGGCTTGGCAAAACGGTGCAGCTGCTTGCTTATTTGGCGCACGTCAAAGAAATCGAACGCCCGGACACGCCGGCGTTGCTCATTTGTCCGACCAGCGTGATCGGCAACTGGCAAAAGGAATGCGCCCGCTTCACCCCAGACTTGCGCGTCTACGTGCACCATGGACCGAACCGGGCGAAAAACGATGCGTTCGTGCAAACGGCAGGCGAGGCCGATCTCGTCATTACGTCTTACAACCTTGCTCATTTGGACCAAGACGATTTAAAACAGATTCATTGGCATGCGATTTGCCTTGATGAAGCGCAAAACATTAAAAACGCGCAAACAAAACAAGCGCGCGCCATCCGCCGCTTGAGCGGAAAACATAAAATTGCCTTATCCGGCACGCCGGTTGAAAACCGTCTCGGCGAACTTTGGAGCATCTTCCACTTCCTCAACCCGGGCTACCTCGGCAGTGCGGCCGAGTTTGAACGCCGATTTGCCGGACCGATCGAAAAAGAAGGCGACGCCCGCAAAAAAGCGGCGCTGCAAACGCTCATCCGCCCATTTCTCTTGCGGCGGACGAAAACGGATGAAGCGGTTGCGCTCAACTTGCCGGATAAGCTCGAACAAAAAGAATATTGCCCGCTCACGGCCGAACAGGCTGCCTTGTACGAGCAGCTCGTCAACGACACACTCGAACGGGCAAAGGAAGCCAGTCCGTTTGCGCGGCGCGGCTTGATTTTGCAAATGCTAAACGGTGTGAAGCAAATTTGCGACCATCCGGCGCTGTATTTGAAAGAACGCCGACCCCGCCAGCTCGTTGAACGGTCGCACAAGCTCGAAAAGCTCATCGAACTGATCGAGCAAATTCGCGCCAATGACGAATCGTGCCTCATCTTCACGCAATATGTGCGAATGGGCGAGATGATCCAAGAACTGCTTTCCGACTTGTTTGATGAGCCGGTGTTGTTTTTGCACGGAGGCGTCCCAAAACAAACGCGCGACCGGATGGTGGATGAGTTCCAAGCGAAAAAAGCGCCGATTTTCCTTTTGTCGCTCAAAGCCGGCGGCACCGGGCTCAACTTAACAGCGGCCAACCACGTCATCCATTTCGACCGCTGGTGGAACCCGGCCGTCGAGAACCAGGCGACCGACCGCGCCTACCGCATCGGACAGACGAAATTCGTCCACGTCCATAAATTGATCACCGTCGGGACAATCGAAGAAAAAATCGACGAGATGCTCGAACAAAAACAAGCGCTCGCTGATGTGATCACCGAAGGCGAGGCGTGGATCACCGAACTGTCCGATGACGAACTGCGCGACTTGCTCGCCTTATCGGCCGCAGCGAAAGGAGGCGCTTGAGCATGGCGGAAGAAAAACGAAAGCGCAAGAAAAAAACGGCGGAAAACCCGTGGGAAAAACTGCTGAAGCGGATGGAAGAGAAAATGAAGGAGCGGGAAAAGCGGCAAAAACAACCGTAAAGGACATCACGCAGGCGATGAACATCCTGTTGGACACAGAAAAAACTTCATCAACAAGTGTTGTTCTTTGTCCAGCCATGAAAAGGATCATCCAGGCACGTGTGTTCATCGAAACATCTCATGGGCAACGTTTTGCCCTTCACCCGGGCATGAACATGAATCATCAAGGCACGCGCATTTTCACGGAAAGGTCCATGGGCAGCACGCTTTGCCCTCCACCCGGGGATGAAAATCACGCGCCAGTCCTGCATTTTCAAGAAAACAGCGTGGGATTGATCCCACGCTGTTCGCTTTCAAGCCATCCTCTCAGCACCTTGTCAACGAAACAATTCGGGCATGTCGATTGCAAGCCCCGGAAAATACACGGAGCGAACCGTTCCCGTTTTCACTTGAACATCCGCCTGCTCATACAGCCGTTCCTCATTGAGCACATACACCGTCACCGAACAAGTCACGTTTATGTCAAACCGAAGTCCTTCGCACAAGGCAAGAAACATAGCCGGCCAAATGTGAAAAAGGACCGGCCGCCAACCTTCCCCATTCATAGAGAAGGTCTGTCGCACCGATCCTTTCGCTAAACGGAAGCATACATCCGATCAAGCTCTTGCGCTTCGTATTTCGCAAACGGGTCGATGAGCGAAATTTTTTGCGCCTCGGCGTCGCTCACGCCGGCGTACAGCTCAGCCGTGCCGTCGCCTTTGCGGATGAGCCCGCCGCTAAAGACAACGTTCGCCAAATCCGGCCGTTTCGCCGGACCATCCAAAAAGTGAGAGCGAAGCGCAATCAATTCCAGCTCTGAACGCTCCATCGTCTCCGGGTTCAACACGAACACCATCGGGTAGTAATGGCGGTTGCCGTGCTCGTCAAAGCAAGCGATATGGCCAAGCGCCCCAACAAGCCCGTTTGCAAGCAAATGCGCCTCATTCACGCCGCCCCATTCTTCATCCGTAAATTGGGCGTCCAAAATCGGCGCGGCCTCAATCACGTCCGGCGTCAACTCATCGAGCGAGAAAATGCGGGTGAACCCGATTTTCCCGCGTCCGCCTTTTTCCCCTTGCGGCCGGGTGAACACGCCGATCGAGCCATCTTTCAGCTCGACAAGGCGAATGTCTTTCATTCCGTCCGGCCCTTCGGCGAACTTTTCTAAGCGGCGAATGTTCGGTCCACGGTAAAAGACCGTCCGCCAGCTCAGCTCGCCGTCAAACACCGGATGCGGAAACGTCTCCACGCCGCCGAACACCAACTGACCGTGAATGCGCGCCACAAACGGATCCTGCAAGGCGAACACCGGCGCCCCTTCACGAGGAACCCAGACGCCGTCGCGCTCGACGAAAAAGTACACTTCCGATTGCTCGCTGTCGCGCGCCTCGACGCGCCCAGCGATCACCCATTCTCCTTCATCCACAAACGGTGCGGAAATATTATAAACGTCCCGGTCCCCGACACCCGCAAAGCGAAGCTTTTCCGGCTCAAACGGCTGTGGGGCCGAACGAAATTCATCCACTAACACTTGACACGTCTTTAATGTTGGCAATGAGAATAACATGATTCATCCCTCCGGATGGCGCCAAAAACGCCCGCATTGGCATTTTTGGCTGTTTTTCCTGATCGCGGTTCGAACAGGAAACCCCACTCCCTTTCACACCGGCTTCGTCATTCGGACATCAACGATGATGCCACCTCCTGTCGGCCGGATGAGAAAGTCAATGAAACTCATTCATTCGTGTGTTCTTATTATAATATGATATGAGAAAGAAGGAAACACGTTATTCATTGCCAAAAAAGCAGGGCCAAGACGAAGTCAAGGCCCTTTTTCTCCCTTTATTGGCGCTGTTGGACAAAACGGATGAATGCTTGATCAATATCCACCACCACAAACTCCACATCCTCGACCGGACCCAACACCTCGACAAACAACTGCGCCACGTTTTCTTTGTCAAGCCTTCCGACGCCTGTCCCTAGCGCTGGCAGCGCCACCTTCTTGATTCCGTTCTCCCGACAGTGCGCGACAAGCCGCTCGAGACACGCCCGAACGATGTCATACGACGTCGCCCCTGCAGGCTGCTTCATCGTCACTAAGTGAAGGACCCCGCGAAACGGCAGCGAGCCCGCCCCCGTCACATACAAGTCGCCGGACTTCTAGGGCAATACCTTAAATAAATCGTGCTCAAAAATAAAATCAGATATTTCAATTTCATATTTTACCCGCTCATAATTTTTGCGGCATTGATTTACATTTACAACCTCACCTGTTTTCGCGTCTCTGCAGATTCCATTTTCAAACATTCCATCATGCGAAGCAAAATAATCATAGCGATCAGAAAAGAACGTGTAAGGGACGATCTCATGCCGGAAGCCGACATACCCTTCCTTTTTCGTCGTCAAGTCCCACCCGAGTTGATATAACGGTTGTTCAATTCCCATAAGGGCGCTGATGGTAGGGAAAATATCCATCTGGCTCCCAATAACATTATATACAGCCGGTTTTTGTTGTTTTGGATAATGAATGACTAACGGAATACGGAACATCGTTTTGGTATCAAAAGTAATGCCCAACAATCTTTTTATATCCTTTGCACTGTCCGGCAAGGGGCCGTAGTGATCGCCATAATAAACAAACAATGTCTCATCCCAGAGTCCGTTTTCCTTCAGCCGCTCGATAAACTCTCCCAGCGCCTCATCAGCATAATGAACACTTTGCAGGTAATCACCAATCATTGTATTTTGAAACTCTTTCGGCAGCACCAATTTTTGCTTTTCCTTCGGCAATGTAAACGGGCGATGGTTTGACAAAGTGACAATAAACCCGTAAAACGGCCCTTTTTTACTTTGCTCCTTGTAAATATCAGCCATTTTCCGAAACATCGCCTTATCTGATATTCCCAATCCTAAATTGTCTGGAACGCCAATACTAGGGTGGCCTTTGTAGTAAAACACGTCATATCCTTGTGATTTGTATGCTTCTTTTCTGTTCCAAAACGCCGGATCATTTCCATGGGCCGCGCTTGTTATATATCCTTCTCGCTTTAAGACAATAGGCAAAGAACGAAAAGTCTTATCTACGTACGTGCGATAGGCCCCGTCTTTTTTACTCGGGTATAAAGAGTTGTTGGCGACAAACTCCGCATCCGACGTATTTCCACGCCCGATTTGTAAATAAATATTATTGAAATACAAACTTTCCTTAATCAATCGATTCAGGTGAGGGGTGACCTCCTGCCCATTGACCTTAAGCCCAACAACAAACTCGTTTAGTGACTCCGCCTGCACCACAATAAGATTTTTCCCTTTAGCTACCCCATAGAAAGGAGACTGGCGATGCTGGGCTTGTCTCACTTGAAAATATTGCTTCATCGTTTTTATCTTTTCTCGATCTGCTCCCTCAGGGGATTGTCCTTTCGTAGTCGCGAACACGACCCCCCGATCTTTTAGGTAGTGATACGTATCATATATATGAGCGGAAACAATGCCGGATGTTCCAACCTTAAGGTGGTCACTAAACTCTGATTTGATCTCCAAAGCGGGAATGACGATGAGAACAGTCCCTATAACGGAAAAGGCGATCGAGAAAAACCATTTTCCTTTTCGAACCAAAAAGTGTTCGTCACTCCACTTCCAAAAAACGATAACCATTAAGCAAAGCAGCCCGACAACACCAGCCATATAAACAATATCCGATAATTGAATCAAAGTGAACACGGAGTCAGCTACAGCATTTAATTGCGTCGCCTGAGTAATCATTTCGATGGAAAGAATTCCATCATAATACCGTTCATAAACAACATCACTATAAATAAGCAAGTGCAAAATGACACTCAAAAAGAAAGACGCAACTACTCCCCATTTTTTCTTAGTCAAGGAGAGCGGTGTCAACACCAACAAACTTAGGCCAACGCTCGCTAACACAAGGTTGAACACATCAAAATCCCCGTAAATTTCCACCATAGAACGAAAATTGACAGCTATGAAGCTAGAAAACACAGTCATCGTCCAAAACAAAAACCATCTCTTATTCAAGCCAATCCCCCCTTTTTCACATCGTGCCTATGTCTACAACTAAGCGAACAACGACGGTTCCCACGCAGCCCGAGTCTTTTCTAGAAAGTTGGTGATGAAAAGGAGAACCTTGCTCTCCCGCAATGGTTTTCACTTTCTCAAACAGAGAAAAGTTGCAAACGTGAACTTTTGCGGCCCTCAAGGGGGCTGCGCAACAGGAAAACGGTGATTTTGTGCCATCATTACTATAAAAGCTATAAACTTATTAAAGCTCAAATTAGGGCTATGGTAGTTATTTTAAAGATGAGTCATCAACCTCTATAAAAATACAAAATTAACGAGAAACTAGCAAGATGTAAAAAACATTTTCTAACATGTTCTAAAAGGCCGGCGGTTTGGTGAGGTAATGAAAAGTTGTCCTAAAACGTCTCTTCCCAAATTGAGCAACCTTTTCATATCAACTTCTCTTTTGCCGCCAAAAAACATTGTCTGAGCTGAAGTCATTGAATCATTGTTTTTCACCCGACTTCTAAAGCTTCAACGCACTTTCCCACCGATCTTGCCGACCGATGCACAGTGTGGAACAAATCTTTCCTAAACAATGTAAAAAGTTAGATGCTCGGGCGGCCGAAACGGCTCACCCGAGCATGACCACTAAACAAATGCTTCACCTTTTCTCCTTTGCCACCACCCGCTCCAAAAACGAAAGCAAGTCATCGCGCAGCTCCTCGTTTTGCAAGGCAAACTCAATCGTCGTTTCGATAAAGCCGAGCTTCTCGCCGACATCGTACCGTTTTCCTTCAAACTCGTAGGCAAAGACGCGCTGAATTTCATTCAGCCGCCCGATCGCATCGGTGAGCTGAATCTCCCCGCCTGCGCCGACTTCCTGCTTCTCCAAAAACAAGAAAATTTCCGGCGTCAACACGTAGCGGCCGACGATCGCGAGGTTCGACGGCGCTGTGCCCGGAGCGGGTTTTTCAACAAAGCGGCGCACTTGGTAGCGCCGTCCCTTCTGCTCGAGCGGGTCGATGATCCCGTAACGGTGCGTCTCTTCCTCCGGCACGCGCTTGACGCCGATCACCGAGCTGAACGTTTGTTCGTATTGCTCAATGAGCTGTTTTAAACAAGGTTTTTCCGCTTGGACGATATCATCGCCCAACAACACCGCAAACGGCTCGTCTCCGATGAAATTGCGCGCGCACCAAACGGCATGCCCCAGCCCTTTTGGCTCTTTTTGGCGAATGTAGTGGATGTCCACTTTTGATGGCTCTTTTACTTTCTCAAGCAAGTCCAATTTTCCTTTTTGCTTCAGCAGCTGCTCGAGCTCAAACGCATAGTCAAAATGATCCTCAATCGCCCGCTTCCCTTTCCCGGTGACGATGATGATGTCCTCAATGCCTGATGCCATCGCCTCTTCAACAATATATTGAATCGTCGGCTTATCGACAATCGGAAGCATCTCCTTCGGCATGGCCTTTGTCGCCGGCAAAAACCGCGTCCCAAGGCCCGCTGCCGGAATGATCGCTTTGCGCACTTTTTTCATGATTCCGTCCCCCTCTTCTAGCCGATAATGACTCGTTCTTTCGGGTAATGGTAGCTATCTTTCACCGCTCGGCCGCGGACGAGCCATAAAAACGAAATGATGCCGACCCGGCCGATGAACATGACGATCACCAACACCAGCTTGCCAAACGGGCTGAGCTCAGAGGTAATGCCGAGCGACAGCCCGGTCGTCCCAAACGCTGAACATACTTCAAACAAAAGCATAACGACAGGAAGCGACGATTCCGAGACGGAAAGCGCAAGAACCGCCGCAAAACAAAGGAACAGCGCACCGATAAAGACAACAAACGATTTTAAAATATCTTCCTCATGAATTTCACGCCCGAACACTTTGACCGCTGAGCGCCCTTTCGCATAATGCCAAACCGTTAACAAAATCACCGCCAACGTCGTCGTCCGGATTCCCCCGCCAACGCTGCTCGGGGAAGCACCGATAAACATCATCGCGCTCAAAAGCAATAACGTCGGGTCGGAAAACTCGTTCATATCCATCGTCGCCAGCCCGCCGCTGCGCGATGACACCGACTGAAACAAGGCGTAAAAGAGCGACCGGTGCCACGGCTTTCCAGCGAAAAAATGGCTCCATTCAAGCGCATAAATCGCCACCGTGCCAAAGAAGACGAGGGCAAAAAACGTCACCGTCGTCAACTTCGTAAACAGCGAAAACCGGTAGCGCCCTCGGTCGCGCGCAAACAAAAACTCCTTCACCTCAATGAGCACAGGAAAGCCAATCGCGCCTAGAATGATCAGAATGATATGGATGACTTGCACGAAATAATCACCGGCGAACGGAATCAGCGACTGGCCGGTAATATCAAATCCAGCGTTCGTCGTGGCACTGACCGACGCAAACACCGCCTGCAAAAGCGCCTCCGGCCACGTCGGAAAATAACGCAAAAAATACACGCCCAAAATCAGCGCACCGACCGCTTCAATGGCCAGAATCAAGAAAAAGATGTCCCGCGTGAGCTTCACGAGCCCTGAGAGCGCAAGACGGTTTTGATCGGTCATGATCAGCTGCCGCTCACGAAACCCGATTTTTTTGCCAACTAACAACCAAATGAACGTACTAAGCATCATTAACCCTACGCCGCCCACCTGCATCATCACAATCAACAAAACAATCCCAAACGTATTAAACGTCTCCGGAATCGACACAACCGTCAACCCGGTCACACTAATGGCGCTCGCCGCCGTAAACAGCGCATCAATCCAGTGAAGCTCCACTCCCGGCTGATGCACAATCGGCAGCCATAACAGCACCGTCGACACCGCGACGGCCGCCAAATAAAACAGAATGATCAATTGAATCGTTGACAGCTTCAACCATAATGAACGTTTGATTGCCACGTGGCCATTCACCCACCATTGCCTCGACCAGCGCAGGAACGGCTTCCTCACACTGATCCTGCTCAGTATTTATACGTACGATCAATCAATGTTGTTTTCCATTATATCAAATCTTCTTAGCCGAAAAGAAATTTGTTTCGATTCTTTTTAAACAGAAAGAGAGAGCAATACACCATTGTCACGATCAGCCCCACAAAAAAAGGGGCTGACCCAAAACGCGAATGCGTTTTGGGATCAGCCCCCACTTTTT
>ERZ1673811.29-NODE-29-length-37523-cov-50.496210_pt1 | contig 37523 bp, 36 predicted proteins | sample MGYA00580151_ERZ1673811 | MGnify/ENA primary metagenome ERZ1673811 (study PRJEB41219, sample SAMN04549620) | soil metagenome | isolation source: soil | place: USA: Wyoming, Fireholl Drive Yellowstone National Park | collected 2009-07-28 ...
GACAACGCCCGTAGTGAACCGAAAAAATGTTCTCCACAAAGTCTTGACTGACTCCTTCTGCCAGGTAGAGTTGAAAAAGAAGTAAATAATAGTGGATGTGTTTACACATCTTAACATAATAGATTAATATCGAAATATGACAATGTAAGAATAACAATTAGGTGGTGGAAAAGTTGCGGATTATTGTGGGAATGTCTGGAGCAACAGGTGCTATCTTTGGAATAAGATTATTAGAATCTTTAAAGGATATAGGGGTTGAAACTCATTTAATTCTATCAAAATGGGCAGAAACAACGATAAAATTAGAAACAAATTATTCTATTGAGGATGTCAAAAAATTGGCGTCAGTTGTCCACTCCTCAACCAATCAAGCCGCATCTATCTCAAGCGGCTCATTTCGGGTGGATGGCATGGTTATTGCGCCGTGTAGTATGAAAACATTAGCAGCCATTCGGATGGGGTACTCCGAAAATTTGCTAAGTCGCGCAGCTGATGTTGTGTTGAAAGAACGAAAAAAGCTGGTCCTTTTAACACGTGAAATGCCATTAAATGATATTCATCTCGAAAATATGCTTTTTTTGTCACGTATGGGCGCAGTTATCCTTCCTCCTGTTCCGGCCTTTTATAATCTTCCTTCCTCTATTGATGACATTGTTAACCACATTGTAGCAAGAACACTAGACCAATTTGGTATAAATAATGAATTAACTAAGAGATGGAAGACTTGATTTAAAAGCAATAAAAGCCGCATATTTTAAAGTTAAATAAGTGCAGGAGTGTTCCTAAAAATTACCTTAGAATAGGACTTATTTGTGCTCCTCACAATTTGAGAAGCGAACGCCATCCGCCCCTTCTGCTGGGAAAAAAGGGTTCGACGGTCAGGATGATGGAAAGTTCCCGTCTCAAAAAAACTGGGAATATCCAAATGATTTAAAAACCAAAGAAAAGAGGTTGGCCTTAAAAGGTCGTTTTACAGCCTTTTGGGACAGACCACAACTTGGGCATTCATTTCCATGTTTGGGTAGAGAAAAAAAGTTTGCTCATGGACGTTTTCTACAATGATTCCTTAATCGATAAAATTTACGGCCTCTATGTTCTCCCTGATAGTGAGGGTATCTTGTTTTGCTAGGTCAAAAGTTGATCGATCGAATATTCTTTTAAGTGAAAGGTCAACCTCGGTATATCATATTAACCGTGACGGTGCTTTGATTTTGCTTTTTGTCTCTCCTTTGCACGGCCGCGGACAGCAGCAGGAACTGTGTTGCAAGCTGCTTCTTTGAGCCGCCGAGCGCCGGGCTTCCCCAGGCTCCAGCCGGATGGCCAAGGGCCAGAAGGCGGCCAGCCGGGAAGACCGGCGCGGACTTTTAATGATTAATTATTTTTTAACTCATTTAAATACTTCTCTAAAGCTTCTTCAATAAGCAAATAAATATTCTTCTCCTGCAAAATCGACTGCATCTTCAACTCTTTGTGCAGGTCCGTCCGAATATCGAAGGAAACACGCTTTCTTTCCACTTTCTTTCCTTCCTTTCTTGGTTGGTTGTCATCTTCGTTTAAAACTGTATTGTTTTCTTCCCCTACAGGATCGGTCAGCACTTGCGTAGGCGTGATGACTTTTTGCTGGCGCTTCATGTTTTTGATGTCATCTACTTTGGACACGTTCCATCATCTCCTTGTAGAAGTTTTCATACTGCTCCAACGCCTGGTTCAACTCATTGTTTTCCTCAAAGCCGTATAGCGACAGGCGTCCGATCGGCGCCTTGCGGGTGATGATCGTTTTGAACACCTCGTTCGGATAATCTTCCTCGATCATTTCATTGAACGCCTTCGCGTCGTTGCGGCGGACGTCGTTCATGGTTCTGAGAATGCCCAGCAGCCTGGTATTGTGCCGCCCATGCACCCTCGCTCCCTCAACGGATTCCATAAAATTCGGGACCGCCGAGTAGCACCAATTGGAGCACTCGAACATCATGATGACATACTGGCTTGCGCACAAGGCGTTTGTCGTCTGCTCGCTCAACGAAGGCGGCGTGTCGATAACAATGAAATCGTAACGATGCCGGATCTTGTCCAACGTATCGTCCAGTATCAAGGTCGGCTTTCCCTTATACCTAATATATTTTCCAAGGTACGTCTCCCCTGTGTAAATCCAACGGGGGAACGTGGCCAGGAAGTTGTTGGCCGGAAGCAGATCCAACCTGTCGTTGACCTTGACTATGTACGGCTCCGGATCCCTCTCCTGCATCGCTTCGAGAACGGATTTCTCCGTGAATTCGTTGGATGGCTTTCGCGAAAGGAGCTCTGTCAAATTCCCCTGCGAGTCCATGTCGACGGCCAAAACCCTGTATCCGTCCCTGCTCAACAAATAGGCGAGGACTCCTGTTGTCGTGGACTTTCCGCATCCGCCTTTCTGGATGCCCATGGTGATGGTGATGGCCACTTATATCACCTTCCTTTCTTCCAAGGTTTGTTTCTTCTTTTGTTTATATGATTTATTCTACGTTATTTTATAGATTCCTTCAATGATTGCAAAAAATAAGAGCGTTAGAAACGCTTCCACTTCAATTCCGATATGAGTTGCCGCACCGCCTCCGACTCCGACATGTTTTTTGTCTGACAGTATTTCTGGAGAAGTTCGTAAAGCTCGTCGTCCAAGCGCACGGTAATGCGATATGACTTGGACTTTTCTTCTTTTGGGCGTCCACGTTGGAGCTTTTTGCGTTCGACGCGCAGATCATCATGGACGACAACATCGAGGTATCCGAACCGCTCATAAATGTTTTTATGTTTCTCTACGAATTCTTCCCACATTCGGGGAATTTCTTCAAGAAGCCGGAGGTACTCTTCCTGCAGCCTCTTTGTTTCCTCTGGGGACCGAGGGCGCCGCTTGCCGAATTCCTGAAGGACGAGAACCTGAAAATCGTGCCGCTCATAGCATCTTCCTTCCATCATCGCCATCACCTCTATTTTTTGTCCGACACTATTTGTGTTTATTATACCTCCAGACTTTCACTAATTCAACATTTTTCGTCTGACATAAAATTAAGATACCAGTGCCAATTTTGCCTTTCAAAGCACAAATTAATCGAATCGGCGTTTTTCAGAACAAAAATCGCTGTTTTCGAGCTGAAAGATAAGGTTTTGTCATTTTGATTTTTTTGCCAAATAGGGGTATATTGTACTTAAAAATGTGATATTTTCGACAAATTTCACCCCGAGCGTTAAGGGGAAGAAGGGGATGAAGAAAGTTGGACTGGAAAGAGGTAAAGCGGTTCGCCTATGCCGGCCAGGCGTTTATCCCTGTCAACGTGGAAAACAGAGGGGATTCGGTCAAACTTTTTTTCAGGAGCGGGGAAACTAAGCTGCTTGACGTGCAATCGAGTCTGTTTTTGAAGCGGCTTCTGACCTTCTTTGGCACAAGCATTTCGATCAACCGCCATCGGTATGGGGAGTTGGTGGGGAAAAAGCAGCTCGTTCCCATCGTATTGTCGTATGGCTTTACCATCATTCCGTTTAACGTTCGCGAGCCGGTCGGCCGACAAAGCCGTGTAGGGTGGTTTGTGTCAAGAGAGATTGAGCAGTTCCGGCAAAGATCTCCCCAGTGCACCACGATCCATCTTCTTTCCGGACATCAGATTCCTGTGTTTCATTCCCGCAAATTCTGCATTGACCAACTCAAAAATGCAAAATGGATTGAGATGTGCTACGGGGAGATTCATGAACCGCATCGCAGGCAATGGATAAACGGCAGCGCAGTTTGTGAAACGGTGGTTATGTAGTGAAATGAATGATTTATCGCAATAAACCGGAAGGATCGGCGGCATTGGAGGCCGCTTTTTTCTTTTTTCGCTTTGAAATCGTCTTTGTCTATGGGTGTTCTCGGTTGATATGATGTTGGCAAATCGAAAGGAGGTAGGAAAATGGCCGCTTCAGAAATGGTGTCGGGCCGCACTCTTGTTTTGGACTTCTACGCCGGAAAGGACAGCGACGGAAAGGACATCATCCGCTCGCAAACCTTCAGAGTGAAGAGCGACGCAAGTGTCCAATCGCTTTACGATGCCGCCGCCGCCATCGCCAGCTTGTCGAGCGGCAGCTTGCGGTACGTGCGCACGACGTTGACCAGCCATATTATCAATGCATGATGAGAGGGGGAATGAACAATGAAGACGTTGGAACTGACGTTTAACGCTCAAGCGGGGCCGGCGCGGATTTTGATCCGCTATCCCAAGGAGCCGGTTGATCCGGTGCAAGTGAAAACGGTGATGAACCAGCTCGTAGCGGCAAATGTTTTTATGACCGGCAACGGGGAGCTGGTGAGCCCGAAGAGCGCCCGCATCATTGAACGCGAAACGCAAGACATCCAGCTGCCATAACGCATCTGTCATGAACGGAAGGTTTCTCGCCTTCCGTTTTTGAGCATTGAAAGGGGGAAAAGCAATGGATTTGTTTTCGATGATCAGTGAAGTTTCCTTCCCGATCCTTGTTTCTATCTATCTTCTGTATCGGATGGAGACGAAGCTGGATCAGTTGACCAAATCCATTCAAGATCTAACTATCGCATTGAGCCGAGGTCCGCAGAATTGATGATGGGAGGGAATTCGAAGTGGAATTGGTGGAGCTGCTTTTCCGGGCGGAGAAAAGGCTGTCCGGGCTGCATCCGTTGGTGGCGGATAAAGCTAGAGCGTTGATTCGAAAGGCTTATGAGGAAGGCATTTATATCATCATTACGCAAGGGTTTCGAACCGTCGAGGAGCAGAATCGCCTGTATGCGCTGGGGCGGACAAAACCTGGACGGATTGTTACGAACGCCCGTGGAGGATACAGTTATCATAATTTTGGATTGGCGTTTGACGTTTGTGTCTGCAATGTTTTCAAAGGTACGCTGATCCCCAGCTGGAGCCTCGACCGTCGGTGGTTTCGCGTCGGTCAGATCGGAAAGTCGCTTGGCCTTGAATGGGGCGGGGATTGGAAGAGCTTTAAAGATTATCCCCATTTTCAATATACATTTGGCCTTTCGCTTGCACAGCTGCGGGCGGGAAAAAGGCCGCCGGCCGCTGTCGTGGCTAAAAAATAGACTGTCTCGCCCCTTCCGGAAGTGGAGGGGATTTTTTTAAATCTGACAAAAGCACGTTATGTCAGATTTTTGTCTGACGTTAAATACGTTGAAGGAAGCAACACGAAGCCGCTTTGTCGCTCTCCCACTTTTTGTCCAAAAATCTTACTCATCTCCCTCATGGACAAGGGGGTGTCATATTTTGCATACCGTCCATCCCATCAAAGATAGGGAAAAAATCGAAGCGATGAAAAAGATTTTGCGTGCTTCGTCGTTGAGAGACGAGCTTCTTTTTACGATCGGGATCAATACGGGGCTGCGGATCAGCGATATTTTGGCTCTGAGAGTTGGGGATGTGAGGAATCAAAAAGGCGTTGTCGAACGCATTGAGATCGTGGAAAAGAAGACAAAAAAGACTCGGGTTGTCGCACTGAACAGAAAAACTCGCCGCCTGATCGAGCTGTATTTAGCGCAGGAGCGGCCGCACGCCCGCGGCGACGAGCCGCTGTTTCGGAGCCAAAAAGGAGGCCGGGCGATCAGCCGTCAGCATGCCCACTACATCCTGAACCGGGCCGCCAAAGCAGTTGGGATTGTGGATCGCATCGGCACCCACTCCCTGCGCAAAACGTTCGGCTATTTCGCATACAAACAAGGAACGGACTTGGCCATGATCCAAAAAATCCTCAATCACTCCAGCCAGGCCGAAACGCTTCGCTACATCGGCATTACGCAGGAGCAAATCGATGAAGTCACTGCAGGGCTTGATCTGTGAACGAAGCCCGCGCCGGTCTTCCCGGCTGACCGCCTTCTGGCCCTTTGGCCATCCGGCCGGAGCCTAGGGAAGCCCGGCGCTCGGTTCATTCGAAGAAGCTGCCTGCGGGCCCATTCATCCGCAGCCGTGCGAAGCGTGACCGAAGAAGCCAATGCATTGCACCGCTGCTTGAAGCAATAAATCATCGAATAAATGATTGATACTAAAAATAATGAATTATACATTAAAATAATTAAAACAATAAATAAACGTTTATTTCATCTTTCCTTCCAACAAACAAAAGTTTCGTGGTTCGCACGAAGATTCCATTTCCGCGCCGGTCTTCCCGGCTGGCCGCCTTCTGGCCCTTTGGCCATCCGGCCGGAGCCTAGGGAAGCCCGGCGCTCAGCCGCTCGAAGAAGCCGCTTGCGATCTAGCTCCTTCCGTTGTCCGCGGTCGTGCGAAGCAAGATCAAGAGGCCGATCAAAGTGGCGCTGTGGAAGAAAAAATCAAAACTTGCCGTAAAACGTCGTTAAACGGCTTATTTTGGCGTTTTGAAGCTTGGGGGGTAGAAAACCATTAACCCATCAAAAAAAGCGTCTCATACGGGCCGTACAAGGCCTAGGAGACCTTGTTTGTTTTTCCTCTTCAGCACAGCAAGATATATTAAACCCTTGTGTATATTGAGCGGCAGCCCCCTTTTTGCTGCTTTTATATACTTTTAGTATTTATATCTTTTAAATCTTTATATATTTTAGGAGGGGGCAAGATCCTTGATTTATCAAGGGTTTCAGCGATTTGGACAGTACATTTTTGGTGTTTATCTCGTACATTTTTGGTTGTTTCGGCGTACATTTTTGGTGTCCAGCGTACATTTTTGGTGTTTATCTCGTACATTTTTGGTTGTTTCGGCGTACATTTTTGGTGTCCAGCGTACATTTTTGGTGTTTATCTCGTACACATGTTTTCTTGTGTACGCTTTAATAAATAAAGCGTACATGTACGAAAAAATGTACTTTTTAACGTGAGTGTTTTCTTGTAGAATAGGATCAAGGAGTTATTTTCCTAATTTAGTAGGTGGAGGATGAGAGGATGCAGACTCCGGCTGTCCAGCCGCAGTACAACAGCGCCGTGACGAAGTCCAATGCGCTGATTGAGGCGAACTATAAGCTGTCCACTATCGAACAGAAGATCATCTTGTATATCATCAGCCAGATTCGCAAAGATGACGCCGATTTTAAAATGTATAAGCTGCCGATACAGGAGTTCTCTGAATTGCTGGGATATCGGGGAAGCCCTAAATACACGGAGCTTCGGGAGATCACGAAAAATTTGATGCGCAAGGTGCTTGAGATCAGAGAAGGCCAGAAGCTCAAACAGCTGAGTTGGGTTTCATACGTGGAATACGACGAGCATTCCGGCTATGTCAGCTTGGCCTTTGATCCCCGCTTGAAGCCCTACCTCCTGCAGCTGAAAAGGGAATTTACGACCTATCGCCTGAAGAATGTGATGGAACTGAAAAGCTCTTACTCCATCCGTATGTACGAGCTTTTAAAACGTTGGCAGTATATGGGCGAGGTCGTGATTCGTCTGGATGATTTGCGGATGATGGTTGGAGCAGGGGACAAGTATTCAGAATACCACAATTTCAAAAAACGAGTGCTTAATCCCGCCAAGAAGGAGATTGCGGAGAAGACGGACATCATGTTCACATACGAGGAGATAAGGGAAAAACGCAAAGTTGCGGCGATCCGCTTTCAAATCAGAGAGAAAGTCGTTGAGCCGGTTGTCGTTGCCTTGGAAGAGAAAAAGGAAGCTCAAGCAGATGATCGGTATTTGCAGTTTTTGGCTGTAGTGCAGGCTTATGACCGGTACATAACAGAACAGCAATTCACGAAGATAGCGGTCTTGGCTCAAAAAGCTTTCGGCGGAAACTGGATGGATGAGCTCATTCAAACGGCAAGGCGCATTATGCAACGCAATGACATCCGCGAACCAATTGCTTTTCTGACCTATTTCTTGAATGAAAAAGTGCAACGGATTCAGGTCGGGATCGATCCAAATGAGGTGACCATTCACAGCCATGGAGGCGCTAGATTCGTCCGCCGCGAGATCGTGCCGGACTGGCTCCGGGGCTACGAAGAGCAGCTTGCTGCCGAAAGCGCCAAAAGCAAAGAGGTTGATGAAGATATCGAACAGATGCGACGTGAGCTTGAGGAGCGGTTAAAGAAATACAAAGACTAAGTCCAGCCCGCGCCGGTCTTCCCGGCTGACCGCCTTCTGGCCTTTGGCCATCCGGCTGGAGCCTGGAGAAGCCCGGCGCTCGGTTCATTCGAAGAAGTTGCCTATGGGCCCATTCATCCGCAGCCGTGCGAAGCGTGACCGAAGAAGCCAATGCATTGCACCGCTGCTTGAAGGAACAAATCATTAAACGAATAAGTGATGATAAAAATAATAGAGTATACATTAAAATAATTAAAACAATAAATAAACGTTTATTTCATCTTTTCTTCCAACAAACAAAAGTTTCGTGGTTCGAACAAAGATTCCATTTCCGCGCCGGTCTTCCCGGCTGGCCGCCTTCTGGCCTTTGGCCATCCGGCTGGAGCCTGGAGAAGCCCGGCGCTCAGCCGCTCGGAGAAGCTGCTTGCGATCCAGAACCTTCCGCTGTCCACGGCCGTGCGAAGCAGAATCAAGGAGTTGCTCAAAGCACCGCCGCGATCAATAATGATGTTTATTGTTTTATTTTTTTGTCTGACATTAAATATTGGTTAATTTTCGACAAAAAGCGACAGATAGGTGTAGCTGCACCGGCGCTTCCGTTTCCTTTTGGTCCGGGTCCCCGGGGCGGTGTGATGGTCGGCTGGCAGCCGGAAAGGCTCAGCCACTGTAAGCCCAAGCGCCGAAGCCCTCGCCTTCCGGCTCGGTCCAGCCTATCACACCGCCCTTCCCGGCCCAAAAGACTACGGGTCGCCGGTGTTCCAAGAAATGCAGCCAAAAGAGCATTTTTGTTAATCGATTTTACGATTTTTGAAATAAATGGAGGATTTTGAAATAAAGTGTCGAAATTCAAGACCGCCAGAGTCCTCTCCTATTCAATAGGCCTCGATTGATCCTCATGGCATTCTTATTTTCCCTTTTTCTATTTGAATGGTGTGTAAATTTTGAAGAAACGGCCGCTGTCTTTCTGCATAATGATCGTACCTCGCACCCGCGCGACTATGCGGTTGTTTCCCATGTAGGGAGGGTGTTTTGTGGAGAATTTGAAGCTGGAGAATATGGAAATTTCCCCTTTGGATCGCGCAAAGCGGCATGTATGGATTCAACACCGCGGCGCCTCAGGATGGATCACGCTGGCGAAGAAGGAGCCGGATGGGGGATGGAGGCAGTATCACTACCAGCCCAACGAATTGGCTGTAGAACTGCCTAAATGGCTTGGAGAGGACGTCTATTTTAGCCAGAATACCTTTTATAAGCCTCAACGAAGAATCGAGAATATAAGGCAGCTGAGGGCTCTGTACGTGGATGTGGATTGCCATACGATTGGCTATGAGCCGGAGTGGGTGGTCGGGAAGCTGGACATCGAGGTATTCTATGACAATATCTTGCCTGAACCTAATCTCATCATTTTCTCGGGTCGCGGAATCGTATGCGTTTGGTTGATCGAGCCGGTCCCGTACAAGGCCTTGCCGCTGTGGAAGGCGGTGGAGAACTATTTTTATGAGCAACTTAGCTATGTGGGGGCGGACAAGAAGTCGCTGGATCCGACCAGGGTGTTCCGGATCGACGGGTCGGTCAACTCCAAGAGCAAAAGGGAGGTCGTCGTCGAGTACCGGCACGGCGACAGGTATGTCCTCCGTGACTTGCAATATGAGTACTTGCCGGAATTGACAAGGGCGGAGACAGGGAAGAAAGGAAGAAAAGGGAAACTTGTCCGGCTACATAATATCCAGACGCTGCACTATGCCAGGCTACTGGATTTGATTCGTCTTGCGGAGCTTAGAAATTATGATCTGAAGGGATACAGGGAGCTGTTTTGTTTTTTATATCGATACTGGAGTTGTTGCCTCACTGATGATCCCGATGAGGCGCTGAGACAGATGATAGAGCTGAACGCTGGATTTAAGGAGCCGCTGTCTGAAAAAGAGGTGATCCGGGCGACAAAAAGCGCCGAGAAAGCGTGGATGGCTAAGAATGATGCGAAGGCGAATGAGGAGGCGAGGAAAAAAGGCTATCCCGGCGCCGGCTATAATCTGAAGAACTCTACGATCATTCGATGGCTGGACATCACGCCGGAGGAACAGCGACACTTGCAGACCATTATTGACGCCAATGAGAAGCGCCGGCGGAAACGGGAACGCGACAGGGCGAGGACAGGGGAGTTGCGCCAGGGACAAGGGGCGAAGACAAGGGAGGAGTACCTCGAGGAACAACGGGAGCGAACGGAGGACAAGGCATGGCAACTGCAGAAGGCAATGGAGCGACACCCTGACGCGACAAATAAGCATCTGGCCATGATGCTTCAGATATCGGTGCGGCGTGTCCAGCAGCTTAAGAGGTTGGTCAAGAACTGACGTTCCCGTGAAATGGTTCGTCGCCCTTATATTATGGGCGTCAGCCTGCTTGCTCCCGCGACCATAAAGAAAGAATAAACCAAATTGGTTTTGTTCCAATACCTCATTAGATTGGTGGGGGGAGTCCCGAGGGTTTTAAACTTCAGATTTTCACTTCGATGAAGGGTGAAATGCAAGCGGATCGTCGCAAAAAGGATGGTAAAAGGGATTTTAAAGATTGATTTTGGACGCATAGCTGCAAGGTGAAAATGCCAGTTAGTAGTTATTATAAAGGGGATAGGTTTATTGATTAGATTTTGATTGGTGATGATATGATTATTTAGAACATAATTCTCAATGCAAATTCACCAATAAGATAAAAATTCTGCTTAGAATCAGGGGAGCGAATGAAGGTGAGGACACCAGAGTGACGCAGAGGACGCTATGATGAAATATTGCAAATAAAAGACGAGGACAAGGGACGTGTCTCTGCTCCTCGATCGATTAGAAATCTATACAACTAAGACATGCAACCGCGTAAAGGTGTCGCGACAGATGTCCCGATGGATTAGCGGCCGCCGGAGACGATGGACAATGAATCGCGACAGACCGAAATAATAAACGTGTCTCCCATGACAATATGGACAGTGGGTGTCCCCGGTCGGGGGATTCTGAGGACACAGCATATCATCGTGTCTTGAAAAAACGAGCTTAATTTATTTTTTGTCAGACAAAAAATTAAACACTTTCATTATCATGATCATCAAGTAAAAACGGATACTTCAGCAACATATGTTGAAATGTTCCTTTGTCTTTGAATGGGAGGAATTTACGGGACAAATTTTGATAGTAGCATCTCTGGTGGATGATTGTATTGATTATATCCAAGAACACTTTATCGCTAGGGCGGACAATTTTTGAGCATACCGGACACCTTAGTCTTCCGATAATATCGAACATTTTTTCGCCTCCTGTTTGTTTTCTATACTCCCTCTTAGCTCAATTGATGGTATAATCTTCTTGAAAAGTAAAAGGGGGAGTTTTCAATGAGGAAAATCAAGATGCTGATGGTAGCTGTAATTGTATTTATGATAGCAATACTACCGGGAATTGTAACAGACGCAGCCCCAAAAAACATGTATGTACACTTCATCAATGTTGGGCAAGGTGACAGTATTTACATTAAAGCGCCAAATGGAGAGGACATTCTCATTGATGGAGGAAATAAAGATGGCAGTGATGTCGTCGCCTATCTTAAAAAGCAGAAGGTAAAGGACATCGAAATCATGATCGCGACTCATCCAGACGCCGACCATATTGGCGGTCTTGATGAGGTTCTCAAGGCTTTCCCTGTGAAAAGTGTGTATGCTCCAAAAGTCGGTAATACAACGCAAGCATATAAAGATTTCTTGGTCGCTGTGAAAAATAAGAAACTTACCATCAAAGTTGCTAAAGCAGATGTTGTTCTGCCAATCAAAGGTGTGACTGCTAAGTTTGTTGGCCCTGTAAAATCGTACAGCACTAGCGATACAAATGACTGGAGCGCTGTCCTAAAAGTGACCTATGGCAAAAAGTCATTCCTGTTTACAGGCGACGCCGAGACTCGAGCAGAAGCGGATATGGTTAAAGCGAAAAAGGATTTGCGCGCTGATGTGTTGAAAGTAGGTCATCACGGTGCGAAAACATCGACCAGCGCGACACTTTTAAAAGCTGTAAAACCAACATATGCGGTAATTTCGGTTGGCAAGAATGCCTATGGCCATCCAACATCGGAAGTTTTAAATCGGTTGAAATCTTATAAAGTCAAGGTATTCCGTACCGACAAACAAGGAACGATTATCGCAACAACCAACGGGACAACACTTACCTTCAACGTAAAACCAATTTATTAGAGGTGGTTAAATGAAATATATCATTGATCGCTTCGAGGGTAAATGGGCAGTTTGTGAGGCGGAGGATGGCAAAATGATCGATATTGAGAAAAGCAAGCTACCCAAAAACGCCCGCGCCGGCGATGTGATTGTACAAGAGAACGGAAAGTTCCGAGTGGATAAAAAAGAAACAGAGAAGCGGTGGAAAGAGATTGAAGAGTTGATGAATGAGGTGTTTGAGGAGTAACACCTCATTTTTTTATATAAACGATTTTCCCAAAACAAGGGAGCGCTGAGGCGTTCTTTGTCTCTGGCATGGGAAACCCCTGTCTGTTAGAGTCATCTTCTGTCCTTCAGTGAGAGGCGTGTGGCGACTAATGATGGGTGGTTGGCGGCTCGTCATTGTAATGATGGAGAAGATCAACCTTCGTGGACTCAATCGTGGACTCAATCAAGGTACGAAGCGAGTGACCGCTATCGTGGCGACTGCTGGGCGTCTGTTGCCCGTGGTATCCATTCGTCCGATGGCTGAAAGCCGGATCACTGGATAAAAGAAGAACACCGCTAAAAACCGACCTAATGCGCTCATACAGACGTTTTTGGGGAAAGGGAGGCTTTGTAGGATTGGATGATGCAGGGCAGACTCAATCAAGGGACGCGTCGGAGACATAGGATGTCGCGGAAATGCCCCCTTGGCTGTGTGGGCGAGGAAGTGGAAGTGCGCTACAAACGGTGTGGCGAAGGATACCAAGCCTTCTTCAGCGTTCAGCCGGTCAATCGGGTTGTCATCCCCGCCGAGTAGCAAATCTTCCGGTATGGACAGCGGCTCACACAAGACTTCATCGATGCCCTTGACGGACGACATGTGTCTCGGTTCAGTGAGACGCGATCGAGCGGCAACGGCACCGAATCATCGGATAATGCCAGCGCCCCTTGACGCAACTGTCCGTCTTGTTCCCACAAAACGAGCCGGACGGTAAGCGTCGGGATTAGGGGCGTGATGTCATTGACGTCACGAAACGCCGGATGGGGGGAGAACGAGACACCATGGGTATCCTTCGTGGCGGCGTCTGCCTCCTCCTGAGGACATCCCAGAGTCAACACAGGACATCCACACGACCCCCAGAGTGTGCGGTGACACGGCCAGCCAGGACAAATCGACCTCCGGCTTTTTCGGTGGCGTCGGAGTTAACCGGGGTCAAACCAGTAAACCAACAATGTCACCCTGATATATTGCTGTTTTTTCTCCCTTTTCCACATACAACAATATTAAAACTTTGGCAACGCCTCCACCGCATCCGCCAGATCACTATAGCTGTCTTTTAAGTATCGGGACGTTGTGGCGATATTGCTATGACCTGCGAGTCTCCGCACTTTCTCGATATCGTTGTTCGTCGCCTTTAGCATCCACTTGCAAAACGTATGTCGGAACATATGGGGCGTCAGTTTTTTGTTCGGCAGGCTGTGGCTTTCAATCATTCGCTGGACGCCGCGGATCGAAAAGTTTTACGTTTTGTTTATTCCTTTTCGGCTTCCAACCAATCCGTTATCATGAACAGTTCCTTCTTCAGCTGCCGATTCAGCTCCACAGGGACATGAAGCACGGTATTAGATCCTAACGTGAAAGAAAATGGTTCGTTCTCATCGATTAATTGTGCCAAGGAACGCAAACCGGAGGCCTTGAATCGACCTTCTAACGGAAATCCGGCGATGCTGCTTATATAAAACGCATTATCGGCAAAATACCCATCAATCACTTTTAATTGATCCATTATAGACATGTTTTATCCCTCCCAGAATCGATTCATTCGGTTTAGAACTTCGGCAACGCCTCCACGGCATCCGCCAAATCACTATAGCTGTCTTTTAAGTATCTGGACGTCGTGGCGATATTGCTGTGGCCGGCAAGCCGCCGCACTTTCTCGATATCGTTGTTCGTCGCCTTTAGCATCCACTTGCAAAACGTATGTCGGAACATATGTGGAGTTAATTTTTTATTCGGCAGGCTGTAGCTTTCGATCATTCGCTGGATGCCCCTTAGTAAGAATTTAAAAGACATATGGAGATGCTGCAACATAAAGTTTCTTTTTTTCATTCCTACTCGAAACTTCAGCCAACCCTCTAGTTCGGCTAATAAAATCTTCGATATAGGTACGATCCGTACTTTCATTATTTGCTCACAACGCGAATCAACTTTAACTCAGGACCGGGTCGGCTAGTTTCCATCTAGGAGCAACAACGTCGAAGTTTGCGGTAAAAGAACAGCATTTTCGTTGGGGAACGTGTACGCAACTTGGATATTAAATCGTTGAAGTTTTGTGTATTGTCTGCTTATCGGTGTTTGTAGCGGCATGCGCGATATGGATTGTGAGGTGGGATGCGGTGCATCTTATTTGTTTCATTCTGTGATATCATAATTCGTATGGCAATATAGTGTTGGATAGTAGTAATATGTAGTTATGTACACTAATTTCTGTTAGAGTGATAGTGTGTATAAAAAATATCCCATATATATGAATTACCGTTTATAGGTGGTTTAAAATGAAGTGTCAGTTAAAACTAATATTAGACGAAATCGGAATGACTCAGAAGCAACTAGCCGAAAAAGTTAATGTTTCAACCCCTACAATTAGTAGTATTGCTAAAAATCAATCTATACCAAGGTTAGACTTAGCTTTCCGAATCAGTAAAGCAGTAGGTAGAAAGATAGAAGAAATATGGATATACGAATAAAATTAAAGTAAAGTTCAATTTATTAAAATAAACTTTACTTTTTTTCTTTACTATGGTACTCTAAACTAGAGAGTTTTTCTTTTTATGGAGAGTGAAGCTATGAAAGTAATGAATACAGGAAACATGTTAGAAAATCGTGATGAAGCTATTCGTCAAATCTTTTTAAATATTTTAGAACAAGATGAGGATTTTTGGGATTTTCGAAATGAAAATACCAAGGAATTTTCACACGGGTATCATTCATATCCGGCCATGATGATTCCTCAAGTAGCAAGAAATTTAATGCGTATGATATTGAGTAATCAACCGAATATAAAATCTGTTTTCGACCCTTTTATGGGTTCCGGAACCACTTTGGTTGAAGGGGTTTTACATGGTCTAGATTCTTTTGGTACGGATTTAAATCCTTTGGCTAGATTATTGGGGAAAGTTAAGACTACTCCATTAAACCCTACTTATTTATCGGAAGTTGCTGAACAATTTATTTTTTCTTTAAGTAATGATGAGTTAAGCTATAAAAATGGTGACCTTGTTTTAGAGAAACCTGAATTTAAAAATATTGATTATTGGTTTAAGCCATATGTTATTGATTATCTACAGATTATCAAAAATAACATCAAAAAAATACAACATGACGATATCAAGTTATTCTTTTGGGCTGTATTTAGTGAAGTTGTGAGATATGTTTCTAACACTAGAAATTCGGAATTTAAATTATATCGCATGGATGAAGAAAAATTAGCGGATTGGAATCCTAATGTATTCGATGTATTCATTAAGTTTTTAAATCGTAATATTGAATTGAACCAGCAATTTTATGAATTATATAATGAACAAAACCCTACAAACCAACCAGCGGTAAAAATATTCGATTTAAACGCCATGAATCTCGAAGGAATTGATGATAACAGTTTCGATTTACTTATAACATCTCCGCCTTACGGTGATAGTAGGACTACGGTTGCCTATGGGCAATTTTCAAGGTTATCTTTACAGTGGTTAGATTTTAATGAAATCGGGGAAGATGAATCTTTAGTCAAAGACATAAATAAAATTGATGCATTACTTCTTGGTGGAAAAGTTGATAAAGAATTAAAAAATAGCTTAGCTTCTGAAACGTTAGAAAGAACTATAGAATCAATTGCTATAGAAGATGAAAAACGTGCTAAAGAAGTTCTGCAATTCTATATTGATTTGGATAAGGCACTTAAAGAAATAGCAAGAGTTATGAAACCTAACTCATATCAATGCTGGGTAGTTGGTAATCGAACAGTAAAAAAAGTAAAGATACCAACTCATCAAATAATAATTGAGTTATTCCAAAAATACGGAGTGAGACACGTCTTAACCTTCGAAAGAAATATACCAAACAAAAAAATGCCTAAAGAGAATTCGCCGACGAATAAGGTCGGTGAGAAAGTTACTACAATGAACGGTGAAGTGATTTTTATTCTAAGAAAAGAAGGATAAACACACGTAACTTCCACAATCGCAAAGCGACTCGCGGAAGTTACGACTATGGTTTGGACTATGGTTTTACTAAAATTTGCTGTTCTTTAAAACAAATCGGGAGATGACTCCGTAAGATTCTGAAAGCTGTACCATGGTTTCGAGGTCGGCCGTTATTCTTCATGTGCATACGCAAATCGACTTTAATATAACCATCTTGTACAGCTTTCATAAAACCTTTAAAATCAAATCCTTTCAGTAAACGTGCTTCCGTGTAATGGAAATGTTCGTCTGCATCTTCTCCTATATGGTCGGCATAAACATAAACTAATGCCGGAAGTTTATCTTCGAATGTTTTTTGTAATAATTCTGCTGTCCAGTAAACATCTAATGGTATATCTTTATGAATGAGACGAATTTCTTTATTTGTAACCTCTAATTTAAAACCTTGTGCATTGTAATCCAAAGCGCTTATTGTAGTGTACAATTCTTTGATACGGTCTTCTTTATCGCTATCATAAGCAAAAGTTTCTAATAAATAGCGGTCACGTTTACGACCTTTATCAGAAAGAGGTTCTTTAGTGAAAAGTGTAAGCATTGAAGAAGTGTTGCGTCTAGCCGCTTTAAGTTCCGCTACACCTAAATCTGGTAAAGAGATGTTGTTTTCAGTCAAACCAAGTTCCTGTTCTAACGTATGACCTACTCCTGTATCTCCACGTCTCAAGGTACGAATGTAACCTTTTGCTTTGATTTCTTCCAATTTTTTGATGAATGTTTTAATATCCATCATATTATAATCACTCCTTGTGTCAGTTAATAATTTCGCTGGATTTACATTCAATGCTATGGAAATAGCAATCAACTTCTCGAAGCTTAAATCATGCTTCCCTCTTAAAATTCTTTCAAGTGATTTAGTGCTACCATCTCCCCCTATCAATTTAGATAAATGACTTTGGGTAAAATGAGGGTTCAATCGTTTTTTGTTATACTGAATTAAGCGAATATTTTGTGACAACAAACATCTCAGTTTTTTAATTTCATCATCTGTCATAAGTGAAATCTTATCGTTGAGTAATTCAGAATAACTCCAATTTGGATTCTTGAAAAACAATCGAATATCAATATTTAGGGATGAAAATATTTTGCATAAAGAAGAAAATCTAGGGAGACATTTACCACTTAAAATACGACTAATCTGAGATGTAGAAAGTCCAGAACGTTTAGCTATTTCAGTAGCTGTTAGATTTGTTTCATACAAGATGGATATAAGAGAATCCATATAATTTTTTAATTCTTTATCCATCCGTTCTAAAAACTCATGTATCTCAACTCCTTTAGTTAATGTTATTTGTTGGACGTTTTTAGTTTATCACCATATTAATTAGGCTTCTCCCTACATATATGCAAAACATTAACTAAGGATTGTCGTCATCTGTCGCCGCTGTCTTGCGTACGTATGAGTGGACACGACATGCGAGAAGGTTCCGGGGCAAATAACCTTACGCTGATTGTAAGTGATCTATCAAACTTAGACATACTGATACTACTAATCTAAAATCTAAAAAATGACATGATTAGTATAGAAAAAAATTTATCCAAATAAAAACATCATTAGCCTAAGATCATCCATATCGCCTCATAATCCGTAAGTTAGTAGGAAATTCATATCCATTGTTTTTTGTGAATTATCTTCGCATCAAAGAATTACCTCTTGCTTTTAATTAAGCAGAGGGAGATTGACCGTCTTTGACTGGGAGAAGCGCTGTTTAAATGGAATAAAAAATGCTAAAGGCCACGGCAATCATTCTTCAAAGATTACCATGGCCCTACTGGACTATCCGAATCGTTATCGGTGACACCTACGCACAAAAAACTTTGTTAAAATTTCGGCAATGCCTCCACCGCATCCGCCAGATCACTATAGCTGTCTTTTAAGTATCGGGACGTCGTGGCGATATTGCTGTGGCCGGCAAGCCTCCGCACTTTCTCGATATCGTTGTTTGTCGCTTTTAACATCCACTTACAAAACGTATGCCGGAACATATGGGGCGTCAGTTTTTTATTCGGCAAGCTGTAGCTTTCGATCATTCGCTGGATGCCCCTTACAGAAAACTTCGGAGAACGCTGGCTGTAAAAGACGTATGGCGATTCGGCCACATGCGGTTTCTTTTTTGCCATTTCCGCGCGAAACTTAAGCCAATCCTCGAGTTCTGCCAGCAAGATATTCGAGATCGGCACCGTTCTTACTTTCATCCCTTTTCCCACGATCCGAATTCGTTTCATCTCTAAATCCAAGTCCGTTAATTTTAAATTGGATAACTCTTCCACACGCAATCCTGCATAGGTAAGCAAGTACACTACCGCGCGGTCCCGCCGATATTTCTCCTCGGGATCGACTCCTCGGCTTTGCACCGGTTTTTTCCGCATCCGATGCAATAAGTCCTCGAATTCTTCTTCCGTTAGCCACATAATTTTTTCGTTCTCTTCATCGGCCGATTTTAAATCCTGGATATCTTTCATTGGGTTCTGTTCGAGCTTGTAATGTTCGACCGCCCACGCATAAAAGCTCCGCAGCGAATTAAGGCGGCGATTGATCGTGGAAATGGCCAACGGTTTCCCTTCCACCGGATTCAGCATTTGCTGAATCCATTTACGGATGTCGGCCGACGTGACGTAATCGCCTGGGCGAAGATGCAAGTCTTTCAAAAACTGATTCACGTCATTGAGATAGGAGATCACGGTGTTAGGAGAAAACCCCTTCTCTTGCAAATACGTTTCATATTCGTGCAGCATCTTTTTCATCCTTTCACTTATACGACGAGTTTAAAAGGGTTCGAAGAGCAAAAAAACGATTGAAAAAATAATATTATATGACGAGTATATCATAAAAAAGAATCAATTTTTAGTCATATAATGTGAATTATATGATTAGTTTGAATTGAAATCAATCAAGACTTTGTGAAGAACTTTTTTCGGTTCACTAGGAGTGTATATATAAATTACAGGTTCATCACCACAACATGTACTTGACAAGCGGGGGATTTTCTTGAGCCGCCGTGTACGAAAAATCTGATTTACTGATTTTTCCTTATAAGTACAGAGAAGGCGTGTTCTGAAATAGTCAAGTACAACTTTCGGTGAAGAGCCAAAAAATAAAATTTAATACATATATTGTAAAATAATTAATTTTTATTCAGCGATATCAGACTTATGTTAAATTTTTATTCAAGGTACGAAATGTGAGTTAAAGAAAAATTTTATCCTCCAATATACGACATTTCAATTTTCGGGCGCTGTTTCGCTGTCTCTGCCGTCCGTTCCTCGGAATAGCGATCTGCCCGTTTGCTCCAGACTGCGGCGATCAGCGCTTTGAGTTCCTCTTTTTCCGCTCCGGCGCGCAGTTTGTCTTTCAACGACACGCCATCGGCGGCAAACAAACACGTATACAGCTTGCCATCGGCGGAAATGCGCGCCCTTGTGCAGCTCCGGCAAAACGTTTCCGTCACCGAGGCGATAAAGCCGACTTCGACGTTCGTGCCCGCGTACCGGTAGCGGTTCGCCACCTCGCCGAAATACTCTTTCTCGACCGGCTCGAGCGGATGCATCGCGTTGATTTGTTCATAGATCTCTTTTTTCGTCACGACATGGGAGTAATCCCAGCCGTTCGTGGTGCCGACATCCATAAATTCAATAAAGCGGAGCGGAATGCCCAAGTCTTTAAAGTAAGCCGCCATCGGCACGATTTGCGAGTCGTTCCATCCTTTTTTGACGACCATGTTCACTTTGACTCCAAGCCCCGCCGCCAGGGCGGCTTCAATGCCTTTCAACACCGGAGCGGCGCCGACGCCAATGCCGTTCATTTTGCGGAAAATGTCATCGTCCAACGCATCGAGGCTGACGTTGACGCGTTTCAACCCGGCTGCTTTCAACCGTTTCGACCATTTCACTAAATGGACGCCGTTGGTCGTCAATCCAATATCGCGCAGGCCAGGGATCGCGGACAGCCGCTCAATGAGCGCATCGAGGTCGCGCCGAAGCAACGGCTCGCCGCCGGTCAGGCGGATTTTTTCGACCCCAAGTTCGACAAAACATTCCGCTAAAAGCGCCATTTCCTCAACCGTCAGCAACTGCCCTTCATCCAAAAAGCGAAAATTCGGCCCGAACACTTCCGCAGGCATGCAATAGACGCAGCGAAAATTGCATTGGTCGGTGACCGACAACCGCAAATCGCGAAGCGGGCGGGCGAGGCGGTCGGTGATCTTCACCCGGTCGCGCTCTTCCATGGCGCTCCCTCCTTTCCCTTTCATGGGCCGCGTGATGTTCAAACGGCCTGCTCCTCTATCGTTGCAAACGACCTAGTTTCGCCGCACAGGACAACAAACTAAATGACAATCCAATGGTGACCGCCACCCATGCCCACGCCAACTCCATCCGCCCCGATTCCATGGCCATATAGACAGCGGTGGGGATCGTTTGCGTTTTTCCCGGAATATTCCCGGCAAACATGAGCGTTGCGCCAAACTCCCCCAGGCTGCGGGCAAACGACAGCACCGCCCCGGACAACAAGGCGTTTCTGGCCAGCGGCAGTGAAATATGCCAAAACACTTGGCGCTCATTCGCCCCGTCGATGCGCGCCGCTCCTTCAATGGTTGGATCAACGGCTTCCAGACCCGCTTTGGCCGCCTGGTACATGAGCGGAAACGACACAACAACCGCCGCCATCACCGCCGCGCCGGGTGTAAACAGCACCGTTGTGTGAAACCACGTTTCCATCAACTGTCCGATCGGGCTATGCCGCCCAAACAGCACAACAAGCAAAAAACCGACAACCGACGGCGGCAGCACCAACGGCAGCATAAACACCGTCTCAACGATCGTCTTCCCACGAAACCGGCGGCGCTCCATCCATCTTGCTGCTGTGGTCCCTAAGACTACAACAATCAGGCCGGCGAGAAGCGACACTTTTATCGATAACCATACCGGTGACCAAAACTCCGTCATGGATCAACCTCGCTTTGTTGCATATCCATCTCACTATTCCTACCGTGATCGAACTGCATTCGAAAGCGTGGTGTCCCAAATTCCTCATCCTTATTAACTCCAGGGATAAAGGATATATCGGCCATTACCTAAAAAATTTATACAAAGAGTACCAAATAGCGCTTTGGACACCATCCCGCAAAAATTAGAAACACCGATCGTCCAAAATGCGGGAGGAGCGGCATTAAGAAGAAGCACAAAGTCAAGTCAGTGAAACGGTATTTTTCATCATAGTCGATCAGTATCATGTCAATGGGATTCTAGTCAATTCAAGTGATGAATTGAAGTAGCTATCGATTGTTGACGTATTTGCTTATAGCGTTTGTACTAATTGAACAGTAATGCTTAACTATATAGATGCAATTTGAAACTTTAACATTGGTAGCTTTTGCAGAGCTATTTGATCGACTGTCGGGCGACCGAACAACGCCGCTTCCAGACCCATGTATGGGTCTGTGAAGCGAGTGGTTGTTCGGTCTTCCGTCACGCCTTGGCGTGGCGAAGGCAAGCCACAGGCTTGCCTCCGTCAGTCGAAAAAATAGACAAGCGACTTTTTCGTCAAGGATATGGTAAACTTTTTCGTTGCATCTATATAGAACAACAGATTAAAGTATTGAAAATAGTTCGTTAGTTTGGTATCAAAAAGCCCTGAGTTAACTGAATAATGATACTCAGGGCTTTTTGATATAGTATTGGGAAAGATTTATTAGCGTCCTCTAAAATTCGGTTTGCGTTTTTCTGCAAATGCCTGTACACCTTCTGCAAAATCTTCTGTGCAACGTAACATACCATATGCACGACCTTCAATTTCCAAACCAGAGGAAAGAGGAGCTTCTTGGGAAGCATTCAATACTTCCTTACACACTTTCAAAGTAAGAGGTGAAAAACGAAGAAGTTCATCAACCAATTTTTGTACTGCAACATCTAATTTGTCCGCCGGTACTACTTCGGTAACAAGTCCCCATTGGTATGCCTCTTGCGCTGTAATTCGTCGCGCACGCATAATCATATCTTTAGCTCGCCCTAAGCCAGCGATTCTAGCAATTCGTTGGGTTCCTCCACTCCCTGGAATCATACCAAGATTTAGCTCAGGCAAAGCTAGTAATGTATTCTCTGCAGCAATTCGGAAATCGCAAGCCATGGCGATCTCAAGCCCGACTCCAAACGCATACCCCTCGAGTTGGGCAATTACAGGTTTAGGCGAACGTTCAGGGGCAGCAACATTTTTATGCAGTTCAGATAGTTCTTCAGGGTGACGTTCCATGAACTGCATGATGTTTCCGCCGGATGTGAAGACTCCACCTTCCCCACGAATAATGATGACTCTCACATCGTCATCTTTGTCTAACATTTGGAAAATTTCATTAAAATGTGATCTAGCGATAAAACTGATTGTATTAAACTTTCCTGGACGATCAAAAATAATGGTCGCTGTTTTACGATCCAAATTTTTTTCTACACGGATATGATCCCAGTCTCCTTCTAGTACTACAACATTTGATTTCATCTGTTCCATGATTTATCCTCCTTTTATAATTATAAAATTTAACCTTCGAGCGCAAAGTCTAAAATGCCATCATATTCACCATTTTTTAGCTTACGTCGCAATATTTTACCAACTGGACTTTTTGGGATTTCTTTGACGAAGATATATTTCTTAGGCCGTTTAAAATTCGCAAGTTTGCCGCTTTCACGGCAATATTGATCCAGCTCCTGAGCGGTAAGTGTAGGATCAGCCTTTACGATAAAAGCGGTTACAATTTGACCCCAGTGATCGTCAGGCAGTCCAGCAACAGCTACCTCATAGACTTTAGGGTGTTTGGATAATACATCCTCAACTTCAAGAGGATGAATGTTTTCGCCGCCGGAAATGATCATATCATCTACCCGGCCAACAACGTAAAGATCTCCATCTTCATCAAAATACCCAAGATCGCCAGTAAAATACCAGCCCTGACGAATTGCCTTTTTGTTAGCATCAGGACGTTTCCAGTATCCTCTAAAGGCTTCAATGCTGGAAAGATTAGCAATTATTTCCCCTGGGACATTGGGAGCCACTACATCGTCAGGTCCTACTTCTTTATTAGGATCAACCTTAACGACGCGAATATCCTGATGAAAACCAGGCTTACCGGCACACCCTGGCTTTTTGTCAAGGTAATTGCATGTTGTAAATGTGTAAACCTCCGTACAACCGTAGTGATTGACAAACACTTTCGGATTTAACTTTTCAAATATTTCCTTGGTTAATGAAGTTGTCATAGCTGCTCCTGCATATCCTAACTTAGTTAACGAAGACAAATCGTGCTTCGTGAAATCAGGATGATTAACTAAATCATGGTAAATAGTTGGCACTAAATAAGCGCAAGTGATTTTTTCTCTTTCAATTTCCTCAAGCAGCTTCTTTGGTGAATAATCCGGTGTCATGACTAACTTGCCGTTTAAAAAAGCCATAGATAATAAGGATCGCATCCCCATAGTGTGATACAAAGGCATAACCCCTAGCGTGGATTCGCCGGTTACATATTGATTTTGTAAGATATGGGCAACAGCTGCTCCGTATTCATTTTTATGTGATCTCGGTACTCCCTTGGGTTTTCCTGTCGTGCCTGATGTATAAAGAATCAAACAAATATCATCCATGTCTATTTGGGGGCGTATAAGATTTTTCTCCTCGCCTAATCTCAGTAATTCCTTATAGCTGACCTCTGCACCCTCAACGTTTAGCAATCCAATTTTTTTGACACTGACGTCTTTGGTCGCCTTTAGAACCTCGTCTTTACTTGCTGGTTCATAGACGATCGCTTTCGCCTCTGAATCTCTCAAACAATACTCGATCTCATGTGACATCAATCGGAAGTTAATAGGAGTGAAAACAGCCCCAATTTTTTGTATAGCCCAGTAGAGAGCCACCATTTCCCAGCGATTTTTAGTTACTAAAAGGACACGATCCCCTTTTTCAATTCCTAATGTTTGCAATCCCGCTGCAAGTTTATTTATTTCCTCATCAAAACGGGCATAAGTGAAACGTACATTTTCCTGCACAATTGCAATGGCGTCAGGATATCGTTTTACGGCAAACTCAAACATTGTAGCCAGATCCACATCTCATCCCCCTCTCACCATAAAATATCCCTTTTTCTCTAATTCACCTTGTTAACTGTATTCTTTATACGGTCAGCGGCCTGTCGAATAGCCTTTACGATTCCATGATACCCCGTACATCTGCATATGTGCCCAGACAACATTTCTTTGATTTCTTCTTCCGTAGGGTTTCTGTTTGTTTCTAAAAACTCTACAGCTGACATTAAAATTCCAGGGGTACAGAAGCCACACTGTAAGGCATGACATTTAGAAAACTCCTCTTGGAGAGGATGCCATCCTTCTTCTGAAGCTAATCCTTCAATGGTATTGACCTCTGTACCATCAGCCTGAATGGCTAACATCAGACAACTGCGGACAGCCCTACCATTTACTAGTACAGTACAAGCCCCGCATACCCCGTGTTCACAACCAACGTGTGTTCCAGTTAAACCAAGGTCTTCCCGAATAAAATCACTTAATAATTTCCGTGACTCTGTATATTCCTCGTATAATTTACCGTTAACTTTCAATTTGACTAACACTTTTTGCCCCTTCTCTATCTTAATCATTTGCTCACTCCCTATTTTGTGCTCTTTGATAGGCTGTTCGAATAGCCTTCATCGCAAAAACTTTGGCCAAATGTTTACGGAATTCACTACTAGCGTGAAGATCGCTCTCAGGTTCTAAAAAGCGAATGGCTTCCTCTACGGAGTGTTCAAGTAATTCTTCAGTTAAAACGGAACCAATCATCGCTTCAACTGCCTCATGAACAGCCAACGGTACTGAATCAACCCCTCCTAATACCAATCGGCCAGAAGTGATATGCCCGTCTTTATCGACGTCGAGCAGACACGCTGCAGCAACTAAGGCAAAATCACCGTGACGGCGGCTAAATTCTGTGAAAGCATATCCTTTAGGCATCTCATTGAGTGGAATCTGTACTTCAGTTAGCATTTCTTCCGGCATCAAATCGGTTGTCAAGTAGGTTAGAAAAAAATCCTCCATTTTCACTAATCGCTGATCTGATGCAGAGCGAATGACAGCCTGTGCATCAAGCGCTAGTAGAGTCATAGGAATCTCAGCTGTCGGATCTGCATGTGCCAAGCTTCCACCGAAGGTTCCACGATTCCGTGTCTGCATATGCCCGATATAGGGGATTGCTTCCGAAAGTAAAGGACAAGCTTCACGTACTAATGGAGAAAGTTCCACATCACGCTGCCGAGTAAGAGCTCCGATCTTGAGAAAACCATCTTCCACACGAATATAGCTAAGTTCTTGTAATCCACTGATATCAATCAACAGTTCCGGAGTGGAAAGACGCATATTTAGTATTGGCATCATACTTTGCCCACCAGCGATAATTTTTCCGTTTATTCCGTATTCTTGAAGGAGTTCAAGTGCCTGATCTACGGTCTCCGGTTTATAATAGTCAAACAATGGTGGCTTCACAAAGTAATCCCCCTTCTAGCTTATCGTAATATTTAGGAGGCCTCTTGTTTGGATTTGGCGATCTCCTTTTGTATTTTCTTGAAGAAATCACTTATTAATAGTTTTGCTACCCCACCAAGCATACGTTGTCCAATGGCAGCTACTTTCCCCCCAACCTCTGCACTATAGGTATAGGTTAGTTGAGTACATTCATCATTAATGGGGGTTAGGTCAATTACACCTTCCGCGTTGACAAATCCCGGTCCACCTTCTCCATTAACTAACAGTTTGTAATGATAAGGGGGCTTTATATCTGTGACCTCAATTATTGCATCATATTTCCCTTTCACAGCTGCAATGCCGATTTGGAGGTCAGCTTTGTATTTGTCCTCACCGATCAGTTCAAGGGATTTACATCCCATAATGCATTTACTTAAGATACTCGGATCCATCAGTTTGCTCCATACTTCTTCGACAGTTCCTTTTAATTCAATGCTTCCGTTACCGTTCATCAATGATCACCTCGAATGTAAACTTTTTCTTGCTCTTGTCTTTTCTTTTGAAGTAGATTCCAAACACGGTTTGGAGAAAGTGGTAGGTTGTCAATGATACAATCGGTAGCATCAGCTACCGCATTGGCGATAGCAGCCGGGGTACTCATACAGTTACCCTCACCAAGCCCTTTGGCACCAAGCGGTGTAAAGGGGGATGGTGTTTCAATGTGATGGATATGAATAGGTGGAATCTCCGTTGCTGTTGGACATAGATAATCCATAAATGTTCCAGCAAGAAATTGACCATTTTTATCATAGGAAAGTTCCTCATATAATGCCCCACCTAATCCATGAACCAATCCACCGTAGATTTGGCCGTCTACGATCAATGGATTGAGCAGCTTACCTGCATCGTGTACTGTATAGTAATCTAAAATTTTTACCTCCCCCGTATCTGGATCTACTTCTACTGCTACCAAATCAGCCACAAACCCATAGGTGACAGATGAATTTACAAATTCATTTTTATCCGGTGGATTTGCAGTATGAACAGTATAATAAGCTGTTTCAAAAATTCCAGGTTCTACGCCTTCACTAAGCCCTTGAGGATGCCAATGTGATAATCCTGCTAAACGTTTAATTGACACACTTTTTTCTGGGTTCCCTTTTACAACAACTTTCCCCTGAGATAGATCCAAATCTTCCTCAGATGTACTTAGGATCCCCGAAGCAATTTTTAACAGTTTTTGGCGTACTTTTTGAGCCGCTTGATAAATAGCACTAGAACCAATGGGAGCAAAACGGCTTGAGTAGCTTCCTGATGCTACTGACCATGGACTAGTCAATGTATCAAGTTCTGCCACTACCTGAACGTCCCTAGGATTGACACCAAGTACTTCACCAACAATTTGGGCCGCTACTGTTTCGTGCCCTTGCCCCGATGGTGTAGTACTGATGCGTACGCTGATACTTCCTGACGGATCAATCATAACTGTTGCTGCTTCGGCACAACCGGATTTAGGAAGAGATTTTGCTCTTTCCTCAGGAGTTAAGGCCATCGTAATGTATCCCATATTCGAACCGGATGGTTCAACGATACAGGCTAGACCGATGCCAAATAGCTTCCCGTCAGCCTTTGCTTTTTTCTGATATTCACGGAGTTCGTGGTATTTTCCAACCTGTAGCAAAAGTTCAAATGCCTTGTGGTAATCTCCGCTATCGTAGATCCCGCCAGAGGGAGTTTTATATGGGAACTCATCAGCTCGGATTAGATTTTTTCGTATGACCTCAGCTGGATCCATCCCAAGCTTTTCAGCAATCATTTGCATTGTTCTCTCTATTGGAAAGTAATGTTCCTGTCCACCGTATCCCCGAATCAGCCCCGTAGGACACTTATTGGTCATCACCGCATAAGCTTCCATGTAAAGATTTCTGATTCTGTATGGTCCAACAGCATTAGAATGGTTGCGGTACAAACAAGCCGGTTCAGGAGCCCTAATATACCCGCCAACGTTATCAATCATTTTCATTTTTAGAGCTGTGACGGTTCCGTCTTTGTTAAAAGCGGCTTCTATATACGTTACACGATCGGTTCCACTCGAACTCGCTGCTAGATGCTCTTGACGGTCCTCGATCCACTTTACTGGAACCCCAGCGACGCGGCTAGCAATAGCCATAAGTACGACATATGGATAAATACCGGCTTTGATCCCATAACTGCCACCATTGTCTTTCGGTGTTATGATGCGCAACTTGTTTCCTGGTACTTGTAATGCAGCTGCCATTACTGAATGTAATGTAAAAGGTCCATGAAAGTTAGCCCAAACGGTATAGCTATTGGTGCTTTTCTCATAGTTTGCAATTACACCATATGTCTCCATTGGTGTAGCACTGTATTTAGGAAACAAAAATTTATGGCTAATTGTATAATCAGCTTCTTGAAAAGCTTTTTCTACATCCCCATAATGAAAGGTACGTTGGTTTGCAATATTGGATCCGACCTCTTCATGTAGTAATGGAGCATCTTCTTCCATCGCTCGTTCAATGTCTACAACCGCTGGTAGCGGTTCATATTCCACTTCGATTTTTTCTAAGGCATCTTCGGCAATATAGCGATTCTTTGCGACAACAACAGCTACCGGTTCACCAACAAACCGAACTTTGTCTACAGCCAAGGAATAATATTTTACCGGTGCGGTGACACCAACGGGAAAAGGCCGCGACAAACTAGCAACCATAGAACCAGTAATTACTCCCTTGACTCCCGGCACCAAAGCTGCCTTGTCAGTTCGAATCGCTTTAATGCGCGCATGGGGATACGGGCTACGCAGAATGGCAACATGGTGAATATTCGGAAGTGGATTTAAATCATCCATAAATTGGCCCTGACCTTGTAAGAGACGTACATCTTCCAAGCGATACATCGGTTTACCAATTCCATGGTCAACCATTGGAACTCCCCCTTGTTTTCACGATCCAATCTTTTGGTTACTTGACTTTATTAGTTGTATATAATCCTCCCATGTATCAATATCTTTCAAAAGCGATTGACCGGTTTCGATTAAGACTCGTTCACTTAAAAATTTTTGAATAACTTCCCGTCCCCCTTGATCGCCTCGTACTTCATATAAATATGGGAACAGGCTTTGATCAAAAAGAACCGGATGGCCAGGTATTCCTTGATAGGTTGGCTGAATAATTTTTGATCTTGTCTCCTCATATGTTTTGATGATCTTATTGATTACCCAAGGATCGACCCCAGGTTGATCTCCTAGTAAGATAAGGGTAGCCTCTACTTCATTAGGAAGCGCTTTCAATCCATTCCATAATGATGAACTCATTCCATTTTCTGTATATTGATTTATGACCACTTTCACTCCCGTCTCTTTTACCTCTTGTTCCAATCCTCGAACGTTTGGGTTTATCACAGCAATAATCCCATCAACATTAGAAGACAGCGCTTTCTTAATGACATGGCGAATAATGCTTTTCCCATTAAAAGGCAAAAGCGTTTTGGGGTATCCCATTCTTTTGGAAACACCAGCCGCAAGAATAACAGCCCAAACTTTCATGATCAGTAATCACCTAATTTGAACTAAAAAACCGTTATTATTCTCATTTTCTATGGATAGGACCCTTTTTTTGTTTTAGTGGACGACAACTCCCTTTTTGCCTTACCGCAATGATCTCTGCCAAAATGGCCAGTGCAATTTCCTCAGGCGTTTCCCCTCCAAGGTCTAGGCCGACCGGACCATGGAGTCTTTCTATTTTACTGACATCTGACTCGCTGATATTTAATAGCTTGGCCGTTCTTTTTAATGGACCAAGCATACCAATGTAAGGGATGGGCTTTTTTAATAATTCATTAAGATAAAGTTGATCTTGCTCAAAATGATGGCTCATCACGACTGCATATGTTTCTTGATCAAAACAAAGATTATCTGGAAACTTTCCTCGCGGTACTAAAATAATTCGATCTGCCTCTGGAAAGTTGGATTTATTGGCATAAGCTGGCCGATGATCAATGACAGTCACCAACCATTGAAGGGATTTAGCTAGTTTGACAAGCGGAGCTACATCAGGCCCTGCTCCAAAAATCACTAATCTAGGGATTGGCTTCATTTGTTCGACATAAAGTGTGCATGGAATTTCCCGATCCATGACGTTTGAGTCGAAATACAGCAAGCGGATTAAACCACTTTCTTTTCCCTTTAATTTGAATTCGTAAAGGAGTGACTGGACGGATATCCCTTTAGGCAAATATCGCAGACGAGTACCGGGCTTCAAATGCTTGTGATCTTCTGACTCGATGACTTGAAGAAGAAAGACGCTTTCATTTCCATCTCTTAACTTTCGAAAGTCGTCCATAATCCTCTTCATATTTTCCGGATCATTTCGAGGGTCAAGAGGTTCTATAAACACGGTAACAGCACCGTTACAACCTACACCCATTCCCCATATGGAATCGTTATCCCCTCGAAAATCGTAACGTACAATTTCCGGTTGGCCGGAAGTTAACACACGGGCGGCTCGTTCCTGTAAATCACTTTCAACACACCCCCCACTAATCGATCCGATAATTTTTCCCTCTAACGAAACAATTGCTCTAGCTCCTTCCCTTCGGTAAGAAGATCCCTCCACGTGTACTATAGTTGCGAGTGCGGCCGACTTTTTTTGTTTCCAGCATTCCTCCATAAAGTTCAATATATCCAGCATATAAGTCCCTCATTCTGAATCTGAGTAGAAAATTGTTTTTATCTATATCATACAAATGTGAGCTGATAATGGTTTGAATATTTACTCATCTGAGTTTTTGTTATTTTCTCTATAATAATAAAAACAACCAAGAGTCAGTTCGATCATTATTCCAAGTATTGAACGTACCCATTAATAATTTAAGGAGATTTTTGTAGAATATGAAATTACTTATTTCCTGTTTTTGGATATATCTTTTGCAATAGTTCGCGATATTCGGTTGGGGTTTTCCCTTCTAAACGTTTAAATGTAGTGGCAAAATAACTCGCATTCGAAAAACCGGTCTTATGTGCAATGACATCAATAGGAAGGGAACTCATTTTTAGCAGATACTTTGATTTTTGAATTCGTACTTGTGTTAAATATTCAACAAATGTCATTCCGGTTGCACTTTTAAATAGCCGGCTAAAATGTGATTGGCTTAGGTATACCATGCTGGCAACTTCATTTAATGTTAAAGGAAGATGATAGTTGTCTTGAATGTATCGCAAAGCGCTTTCAATCGGATTTGCTAAATCAATGGACTCCATTCCCTTTCCGTAGTGCTGATTTGCTTTTGTTTTCATCGTATCGAGCGAGGGCGTGAGTATACGTTCTAAACCAGACAAGAGCTCTGTTCGAGAAATAGGTTTTAGGTAATAGCCAGAAAACCCTGCATTGATGGCCGACTGTACAATCTCGAACATCTGCAGATGTGAGACGATTAAAATTCGAATTGCCGGATATAGCTGAATAACGGACTTCCCGAAGGAAATTCCATCCTCGTCCTTTAACGAAATGTCCATAATGATAACACAAGGTTGAATTTGTTTGATCAATTGTAGTCCTTCCCTTGCCATCGATGCTTCATGAATATTTAAGTAGTGAAAAGGACTATCTTCAATTTTTTTTCGAATATCAATCCGTGCCTTATCATCGCTATCTATGATTAAGAGATCTGACATACGGCGCTCCCTCCTTTTTTCGCCGACCAAACTATGCTTCATGTTGAAGAGTCTGATTACGGAGCACCTTTCCTGTAACGGTTCGCTTAATTTCAGGAACAAAAATATATTTTCGTGGTCGTTTAAAATTCGGAAGTTTTTCGTGTTGCATACAAAAACGATCCAGTTCTTGTGCATTCAATCCAGGTTCCTTTGGAACTATGAGAGCGACCACAATTTGCCCCCAACGTTCATGAGGTTCACCAATAACTGCGCAATCAGCTACTTGTGGATGTTGGGTCAACACCTCCTCGACTTCCATTGGATAAATATTTTCTCCAGCGGAGATAATCATATCATCGATTCTCCCCAAAACATACAGATCACCTGCTTGATCGAAAAATCCAAGGTCACCCGTGAAAAACCAATTATTACGAATGGCTTTCTTTGTTAAATCCGGTCGGTTCCAGTACCCTTTAAACGCTTCAGGTGAATTCATGTTCACAATAATTTCTCCTACTTCTTCTGGTTGGACTAGATCATCTATTGTTGCGTTGCCAAAAGGATCCGCACGGACAACTCGTATATTTTGATGAATTCCTGGTTTTCCCGCACTTTCTGGTTTTTCATTCAACTCGCTGCAAGTAGTGTAGGTATAAATTTCTGTGCTTCCATAATGATTCACGAAGTGTTTCGGATTAAACGTACTAAAACATTTATCTGTTAATGCCTTTGTCATTTTCGCTCCAGCATAGGCCAATTTATTAACGGAAGATAATTCATAGTCACCCAGCTTATTAGAGCAGTGAATGATATCATGATACATTGTTGGTGTTAGATAGAGAGAAGTGACTTTTTCTTTTGAAATAGACTTAAGGGCATCTATAGGATCAAAGTCAGACAATATCACAAGCTTGCCGGCTAACATTATGGTCGATAACAATACTCTCATGCCCATTGTATGATAAAAAGGCACGGCTCCGAGACAAACCTCCCCCATATCCAACCTTGTCTGGAATATATGGGCTATGGTAGAGGAGTATTCATTCATATGGGAACGAGGAACCCCTTTTGGTGTCCCGGTAACACCAGACGTATAGAGAATAAGAGCAATATCGTCATCAGAAATTATTGGTTCCTCGAAATGTTCCCGCTTGTAGTTGATCAATTCTTGATAAGTGAGATCAGAATGCGAATCATCCTCCAGACTAATTAAGATAGGTCGATCATTAAACATGATCTTTTTAATCCAATTCTGCCCATCCCCTTCATAAATGATCACCTTGGCTTCTAAATCGTTAGCACAGTATTTGATTATCTCAAATGACATATACGGATTGACGGGAGCGAAAACAGCCCCTATCTTTTGTAAGGCGAAAAAAATAACAACGGTTTCAATCCTGTTTTTTAATAATACCATCACTCTATCACGTTGTCTGATGCCAAGACGCTGAAATGCAGAAGCCACTCGCCAGACATGTTCCTCGAGCTCACCGTACGTATATTGTCGATCCCCCTCTATTAAGGCAACTTTTTTTGGACAGCGAGAAACAGCGTTTTCAAAAACTATTGAAAGATTCATATAACAAACCCACTCTCCGTGTTGAAATTTAGTTTATTATGTTTAAATATTAACACGCAATCCTATTTAGGAATTTTTTAATTTTTTAGCCAACTATATAAGTTGAATTAAAGATTTACAACTGAACACACAAACGATCGATCGTTTGTTCTGGTTTCTGGTTGATTCGCTGAATAAAGGCTTGGACATTCTTTCTAATTTCTTGCACACTCGAATAGAACACGTTGTAAATCACGTCTGATTTCAGCCATTTCCATAGCCCTTCAATCAAGTTCAATTGCGGACTGTATGGTGGCAAAAAGACGAGCTCTAACCGATCTTCGTGTTCTTTTAAAAATGGCTGAATGAGTTTGGCATGGTGAATTCGAGCGTTATCTAAAATCATCACTATTTTGCCTGTGGGATAGCGTTCTAACACAAGTTGAAGAAATCGAAGAAATGTTTCCGCGTCATAGCATTCTTCTTCGATGCAAAACACTTCCCCTGTTTCGTAGTTCAACGTGCCAATCAGCTTCAGCCCTTGATGTTTTCCAAACGTCGGAATGATTCGTTGTTTTCCTTTGACAAACCATGTTTTTTGAATCGCTTGGTAATCACGAATCATCGACTCATCTTGAAAGAGGACATGGGCGATGTTCCCATCTACCAGTTTTTTTTTACTTCAGGGAAGGTGATTTCGACGAATTCTTTTTGTTTCTCTTCATCGGCATTGGCTAGTGTATAGGTCGGTTTCGTATAGCTTAGCCCTAACCGATGCAGAATGTCACTTGTTCCGCGAAGCGTGTATGTTGGCCCCCACTTTTGTTGAATGAGTTCAGCGATTATCGCAAGCGTCCAATTATATTTTGCTTCGAATCCCACATCTACGGGGAGCTGATGTTCAATGATCAAAGCCAGCTCTTTTTCCTGCTCAGGGGTCAATCGACGTGGGGCGCCAGGTGAGTATTTCATCTCCAGTCCATCAAGACCGCGCTGGGCGTAGGCATGAATATAGTTATAAATAGTTTTCTTGGATCGACCAATAATCGTTGCGATTTCTCCTTTGGTATATCCCTGCAAATGAAGATAAATCGCTTGGTAGCGTTCATATGCTCGTTTACTTTTTGCTTCTTTCATGGCAGTGGACAACTTTTCGATCTCGTCTTTGTGATTTGGCATCATATTTTCTCTCCGTTCCCCTATTTTCTCTTTGTATTTATTCGCCGTGGAACGGGAGAAAACCTTTATTTCAATTTATATATATAAAAATTTTATCATTCCCAAAGGCTGTCAGAAATCTGATTATAAGGAGTTTTGTACATGATGTATGGTGAGAAATAAAGACCTTCCCAGCATCGCCTATCGGTGAACACAGAGAGAAGACGCCAATAAACTTTTCTTATATCTTAAGAAAGATATTTGCTGTACCGTTCGCCCTATTTGATAAAAAATAAAGTGCCACCAAATCACAGGGGACACTTTCTCAAGTCGCCATCGGTTTTTAAACCAGATTGGCTTCCAAACCAAAAATGTCTTTTAGCCGACGTTGATACATACGAGTAAGACGCTCTTTCCCATTCACCTCAGCAGGAATATCGTACCTTTTACCATTAACTACAATTTCTTGATCATAACGTACTAGAATTTTTGGAAGAAACTCTTCAAAAAGCTCCTTGATTCTTTTTGCATAGCTTGGATTTTTGGATAAATACTTCATCATTCGTAATCCGTAGCCAACATGACGCCCTTCATCTCGTTTAATTTGTTTAAAACCTTCTTTAAGCCCTGGAAAAAGTCCATATTGTCCATAAACTGCTTCAAAGACTTCGTATCCAACCATTGCTTGGATGCCTTCAATAACTCCTTGGTAATGAACTAACCCCTCTAACATTGCTATCTCCCTTTCTTCGGGGCCTTTATCCAGTACAGAAAGAAGTTGCCTCGCCCGTTCATCCAATGTATCATGAACAAGATTTAACACTTTGACTTCTCGATCCGTTTGTAACACTTCTGCAAAATACCTTATAAAGAACTCAGTATGTTTAAATTCGTCTACTAACTGGGTACTGAGGAAAGCTTGTTGTTCGATCGAGGGAGCAATCATAATCCAAGGGCAAAATTTTAATGCAACGTTTTCTTCCGCATTCCAAAACCCAGTACAAAAATGGATGAGATAAGCTCTTCTTTGTTCATCCAATTGTTTGAAATGCTTTTTATCTTCAGACAAATCGATCTCCTGGGGATTCCACGTTCCAAAACGAATAGCCATTTGATACAGTTTCCAAGCCAGTGCCTTTGGTGATTCTTCACTTTCATGACTTAAGTCTTGCAGTGCCTCCAACTCTTGATCGATGTTCACCTCATTTTGGTTCACAGACATTTCTTTGAACTCCTTCCTAATAAGTATTTGAGAAGTAGGGTCTAACTCCTTTGAACAAAGATTTTATACCAATATTCGGAAGGATAAGACCCTACAAAAAACATTATCGTTCTATATCTAGACAACAATAATCACTTGAGATTTCCTTTAGTTTCTGGGATAATAAAACTTCCTAAGATATAAACTAAGTAAATGACAATAGTAAAGTACATCAACGTATAAGGAATATGTTCTACTGTGCCGCTTGCTAAGTTAACAAACGTTGGCATCATTCCCCCAATAGCAAAACCGACGTTCCACGATAATCCAGTTCCTGTAGAACGAACCTCTGTCGGGAAACGTTCATTTAAAAAGATTAGTACGGGCGCGTATGAAGCGTTACCTAAGAAGACAAGACCAATAGCATTTAAATATATGCTTGTGGTTGTGGTAGAGTGAGCCAATGACAGATAGAAGTAAGGAAGACCGAAAACACAAAGAATCCCAATGATCATGAACGTTTTCTTTCTGCCGATAAGTTCACTTAAATGTCCCACAACAATGGCAGCCAGAATAGTTGTAATACTTGTTGCAATAAGTACGCCCGATGAAACAGCAGCAGGTACCTTGTTGACCACTTTGAGGAAGGTCGGGATAAACCCAGCAGTCAAATAGTAACCGGATCCCCCTCCAATAACGATCATTAAATTAACAAATAATACTTTGTAATATTTGGTTAAGAACATCTTGAATGGTGATTTTTGTTGTTCAACCATTTTATCTTTGCTTTGTTTCTCTTTAAGTTGTTTCCAAAGCGGAGATTCGTCAAGGGAGCGAAATATAAAAAGACCGGATAGAGCACCGATGATACCTGTAAAGAACATAATGCGCCATCCCAAAGTATCGAAGGCGTCTCCAGGAAAAATCGCTGATACAATTGAATAGGCAATGGAAGCAAACAATGCGCCTAGACCTGCCCCTCCACCACCGATCAATCCTGACATAAGTCCCCGATATTTTGGTGATGCTGATTCTGTTCCTATCGTGTGAGTTGAAGCCACCACTCCACCTACAAATATTCCTTGAACAAGACGCAAGATCAGGAAGGCAATTGAGGCAGCAACCCCAACTTGATGAATGGTAGGTAATAAACCAAATGCCGTTGTGGACAAACCTGCACCGATAATGGCTACGGTCATTGCTTTCTTTCTCCCGTTTTTGTCCGCATAAACTCCAAAAATGGCGGACCCCAATGGACGCATCAAAAGAGTAACAGCAAAGGAAGCATAGACAGCAGCTAAGGAAAGAGTCTGATTACTAGCAGGAAAGAACAAATTTCCTATAGTTGTTGCGACATAAAGAAGTAGGAATAGATCATACAGGTCAAGAGCCCACCCTATGAGAGAGGCAATTGTAGCTCGTACCATTTGACTATTTTTGATAGATACCTCTACAGGCCTCTCAATGTTCGTCTTGGTGATGTTATCCATAAATCATACACCTCCAAATAAAAAGTGTTTGTGAACAGGAGAATTAATTATACATGGATGATCAGTGCTTATTGTAAGCGATTACATATAACTTAAGTTTGATTATATTGCACTGAGCAAAAGTGAGTTATAAAATCAACACATTCATATTTTTGTTTTTTTATCATTTTTCATTTTTTTCTGAATATATAGACTAAAAATAATAGTAGATAACGGAAGATGAAGTGATTTCTCCTCCGCCATCCATATGATGAACAACCCATCTTACGATCTATATTAATAGATGCAATTTGAAGCTTTAACATTTGCAACTTTTATAGAGCTATTGGATTCGAGTGTCGGGCAACCGAACAACGCCGCTTCCGGGTGGTTGTTCGGTCTTCCGTCAGTCGAAAAAATAGACAAGCGACTTTTTCGTCAAGGATAGTAACTATTCAGCCACATCATAAAGTGAGCTGAATATTTTCTTCTTTCCTTGTC
>ERZ1673811.30-NODE-30-length-36732-cov-20.007362_pt1 | contig 36732 bp, 38 predicted proteins | sample MGYA00580151_ERZ1673811 | MGnify/ENA primary metagenome ERZ1673811 (study PRJEB41219, sample SAMN04549620) | soil metagenome | isolation source: soil | place: USA: Wyoming, Fireholl Drive Yellowstone National Park | collected 2009-07-28 ...
AAGCGTGGCGACACGTGGAGCTGACGGATACTAATCGATCGAGGGCTTGACCTATAAGCGGCTTCTTCCGACGGTTATCTAGTTTTGAAGGAATGAATTCTTCTCATGATGCGGAAGTAGTTCAGTGGTAGAACACCACCTTGCCAAGGTGGGGGTCGCGGGTTCGAGTCCCGTCTTCCGCTTCCCAATATGCGCTCGTAGCTCAATTGGATAGAGCATCTGACTACGGATCAGAAGGTTAGGGGTTCGAATCCTCTCGAGCGCGTTTATTAACTAACTTCAAAAAAAGATATTGACAAAAAAACAATTAGCGATTATATTTTTATTGCAGTCGTTTCTAAGACAAGTCCTAATGATATTGATCATGCGGGTGTAGTTTAATGGTAAAACCTCAGCTTCCCAAGCTGAAGTCGTGGGTTCGATTCCCATCACCCGCTTTCCTTTATTTTATCGTGAATATCGTATGGATATTGTTCCAGCAGCTCAGCTGGATAGGGCAACGAGCAAAGTCATCTTCGAAATGGCTACGAGTTGTCCTGATGCACCAAGCTTCCTTGAGTAGGCTTGTAGAGGAAGGGACAGCGAGGATATTGGAGTTTCCTAATGGATTGTGTCCCAGTAGCTCAGTAGGATAGAGCAGCGGCCTTCTAAGCCGTCGGTCGGGAGTTCGAGTCTCTCCTGGGACGCCACTTACATAAGAAAAAGAACGCGCAAAAGGCGCTGGAACGAAGTTCCCTGATCGCTAAGTCTATGTGCGAGAGGGGAATTTTTTATTTGGCTAGGGAGCAGACAGCAAGGGATATGGGAGTGTTCTATTGATGATGTCCCAGCAGCTCAGGAGGATCGAGCAACGAGCAATAGCTTCTTTGAAACAACTGCGAGTTGCCCCGACGCATCGGGCTTCTTCGAGTAAGCTTGTAGAGGAAGGGGCACCGGCCTTCTAAGCCGTCGGTCGGGAGTTCGAGTCTCTCCTGGGACGCCACTTACATAAGAAAAAGAACGCGCAAAAGGCGCTGGAACGAAGTTCCCTGATCGCTAAGTCTATGTGCGAGAGGGGAATTTTTTATTTGGCTAGGGAGCAGACAGCAAGGGATATGGGAGTGTTCTATTGATGATGTCCCAGCAGCTCAGGAGGATCGAGCAACGAGCAATAGCTTCTTTGAAACAACTGCGAGTTGCCCCGACGCATCGGGCTTCTTCGAGTAAGCTTGTAGAGGAAGGGGCACCGGCCTTCTAAGCCGTCGGTCGGGAGTTCGAGTCTCTCCTGGGACGCCACTTACATACGATCGGTTCGGGTTAACAGTGCTGAAACCCTTGATATGACCGCGTTTGCGGTCATTTTTCATTTTTTGGGAATCCCGAAAAAAACGATAGAATCCGAAAAAATTTTGCATGAATTTTGCACGGCTATTTAGCATGGTACAGCTCCTCCATTGCAAGGTCAACTTGCCGAGACTCTTTTTGCTCCATCTCATCTAAAATATGAGAGTACGTTTGCAGCGTGGTTACAATATCTTTATGTCCAAGACGACGAGAAACGTATTTGATGGTGTTATGTCAAGAAAACGGACACATTAAACAGAGAGAAATAGCTGAACTTAGGCAGCTACTTTTCTCTGATTAGCGTAGTAAGCAGCCTCCAATTCACATGGCGATACATAGCCAAGGGCGGAATGACTTCTTTTACGGTTGTAGAAGCATTCGATGTACTCAAAAATGGCTTGTTTCGCTTCTTTTCGCATGCGGAATCGATTCAGATAAATACACTCTTTCTTGATGAGGCTATGAAATGACTCGATACAAGCGTTGTCGTAACAGTTTCCACGTCTCGACATGCTCACTTGAAAATGATGTTCCTGTAAGAGCTAATGGGATTATTGACGACGAAGAACAAAAAACCCAAAAACACGATTAGTTAGAGTAAGCACTATTAACGTGTGATAATAAGATACACATCAGCGGTCTGTTAGGCAATTGTTATATGGGCATCTATCCATATTAGAGTATTAGAATTAGAAAGGGTGTCCCAAAAGCAGTCACTTTTGGGACATCCTTTCTTTCATTTCTTAACTGCTATTTTGTTATTGCTTCCTGTACGGTAAGTGAAGGTTTTTTGCACGTTTCGTGATTTCGACCAATTGGACATGGCGCCCTTCCATTTTTAATACCTTAAATTCATAATCGCCGTAGGAAAGAGTGTCGCCTTGTTGAATATCAAATTTTTCTGTTAAAATCCAACCACCAATCGTATCAACATCCGTATCATCGATATCCGTTCCAAGCAAGTCATTTATATCTTCAATCAATACTTTTCCATCAACAATGGTGGTATGTTCATTCACTTTGCGAATCATCGGAACTTCGTCAATATCAAACTCATCTTGAATCTCACCGACAATTTCCTCTAATATATCCTCAACTGTTACAAGTCCAGCCGTTCCGCCGTATTCATCTACTAAAATCGCCATATGAACTCGTTCACGCTGCATTTTGACGAGCAAGTCATGAATCGGGATGGATTCGATTACTTGTATGATTGGGCGGATATAATCATCTAACTTCTTTTCAGTGGCCTTTGGATTTTGAATACAATCCGTTAATATTTCTTTTATGTTTACCATACCAACGATATGGTCTTTATCTCCGTCTATAACAGGATAGCGCGTATATTTTTCTTGCTTTATCGTTTCAAAATGTTCCGCAATGGAACGGTTTTTATCTAGTGCGACAATTTCTGTACGCGGTACCATGATTTCTTTGGCAATCCGATTGTCAAACTCAAAAATATTGTTTACGTATTTATATTCCGACTGATTAATTTCTCCACTTTTATAACTTTCAGATAAAATCAAGCGCAATTCTTCCTCTGAATGGGCCACTTCATGTTCGGATGCTGGTTTTAACCCAAATAATCCGGTAATGACGCGAGCAGAGCCGTTTAATGCCCAAATAAACGGATACATTATTTTGTAGAAAAAGATTAAAGGTCTTGAACATAACAGTGTAATGGTTTCTGCTTTTTGAATTGCCAATGTTTTCGGAGCCAGCTCTCCAACGACCACATGCAAAAAGGTAATCGTTGCAAATGCAATCGCAAAAGAAAGGAAAGACGCCACAGACTCATTTAAATTTATTCGTTCAAATACAGGGTGAAGCAAATGCTCCACCGTTGGTTCACCAAGCCAACCAAGCCCTAATGCGGTAATGGTGATACCAAGCTGGCAAGCTGATAAATATTCATCCAAATTAGAGATGACTCTTTTGGCAGCCCTAGCGTTTCGATTTCCTTCAGCTATCAGTTGATCAATGCGTGTACTGCGTACTTTAACAATGGCAAATTCGGATGCAACAAAGAATGCCGTTAAAGCAATTAAAACACCAACCATCAGTAAATTAACTATCTCCAATTAAGCTCTCTAGCTGTATGCAAACAGCTAGAGAATCCACCTCCTGTTAATTTGGCTATACCTTTAATTTATTACGTTACTCTTATCTTTCGTGCTACCTCAGCTCCAGTAAGAGACGAATTAGCACGGACTTCCGTCCATTGATTAAATGTACCTTTTACTTTAAATTGTGCCCAAAGTGACAGTCCGAATGCTAAAAAGATGAGAATGTCCATTGGATGAAATAACATTACATTCTCCCCTTACACTACTATTGGTATTAAAATTCTTCATCTTCTCCACCAAAGAAATCGTCAAAAAATCCTTCTTCCCCTTCTTCAGCTTCCTCATCAAAGCCTAGTGCTTCCTCGATGGCATCATCTACGAGTTCTTCCACCAACATTCCTGCCAACATTCCTGCAGCAAAACCGCCAATCGCTCCCATCATGCCATGTCCGTGTCCATGCAAATGAGGAGTATGGGAATAATGAGTCATGTAAGATGATGCTGTATATTGATACGGCTGCTCGATCATTTCTTGAATCATTTCGCGAAGTTTGTCAGCTAGTATGCTTACATCGGTTAATTCTGTATGTGCGAAAAAGATTTCCCGTTTTAACTCTTTTTCCTGCAAACCAAAGGCTCCTGCATATACATCTACTTCAAGAAGCAGGCGAACTCCCTCTTCTTCTAAAAATGCAAAAAACTCAACTTCTTGAACAACTTCTCTAAATTGTTCCGTTGGAAACAGTTCGAATTCTTGGCCATACGGTTTTAGTGATCCTGAAGTTGCCTTTTCCCGGAAGCCTAGCTTTTCAAAAGCAATGAAGATTTTTTCTAAAGGCAATGGTGGAAGAATTTGTACTGCATCTTCATCCAAATGATCTACACCGCCTGCAATATCAAGACGGGTAACAAACGTGTAATGAATACCGTGTCTTGACACTGGAAGAGTTTTTGGCAATTCATATGCAAAAGGCAATACTTTTTTCTCGCCAGCCTGAATGACAAAGGCAGAAGCTACTGGAATCGTTGCCACTGTTTTTGTTTGCGATTGCCCGTTTTTGTTTAATGTTAAACGAAGTTCTACATCAATTTTGTTGATATGCTGTTCTACTGTTCCTCCTTCAATGAAAAATTCACCGCTAATGGTCTCTCCCAATCGTACTTGGGAATGATGCAGCATAAGGTTGATATTCGCAGAACCAATCCCCAGCTTCGATAAAAATTTTCTAAACATTCTTTCATCTCTCCTAACATTTATTATTAAATAAAAGGATTTTCTCCAAGCAATATCGCTAATGTTTGTAGCAAAGTATAACCTTGTTGGGCCAGTGGTTTTGTCATCAGCTTGATCTGTTGTTCATTTAATTGTTTAAGTAACGGTTTTAATTCCAACAGTTCTTCTTGAATATGTTTCATTTCTTCTTGAAGGTGCTCAATTTTATCTACAATTTCATCCGCAGCATCTGGTTGACTTTGGATAATCTGCAATCGCTCTTTGATTTCCTCCAGAGTTAAATGCTGTTTTTTTAATGCATCAATTAACTGTAAACGTTCGAAACTTTCTTCGGGATAATAGCGATAATTTGTTTCGGAGCGAACAGGTTCTAGCAACCCTAATTGTGTATAATAATCAATGGTTCGTTTCGAAACGCCAGCTAATTCTGCAAGTTCACCAATTTTAAACAACTTCCCAATGAACTCACTCCCTAATATTTTTCGTAATGCTAATTAGATTATATTCTTAAAAAAACTGTACAGTCAAACGTTATACTGTTGATTTTTGTTTCAAATTCGTTTTAATCACTACATACGAATATATTTTGATTTTGGATTCATGAATAAAACTGTAGATGAGCAAATTGGCTAACATAAATTTACAACCAAACAAAAAAGGAGACATGAACCCGACTCCTTGAGTAAAGTAGATGTGCTCAAAACCCATTCACCCAAGGACATGGAGATTATTGTAATGAAAAATGCTCATCTACAGTAACTTTATTTTATTATAAGATCACGCTTATTTGGGACACAGAAAAAAACACCTATGCTGTCTGTTTTCTGAACTCAATAGGAGGCAGGCAGTTTCGTTTGGGTCTGAATTCGAATTCCCCGTTTACCGCAACCGCAGAAGCTTTTTGTCTTGCAAATGAAAACAAATTGAAACGTTCATGGCGGCGAAAGTTTGTTAAAATGTATAGGATAGAAATAAAATTCGAAAACGTGCCATACAATGAACATGCATGGCAAATATACGAGTCAGGTGATCGACATGGGGTTTGAACAGCAACTTGTTCATAAAACATTTTATGAGACGCTTGTCGAGGCGGGGGAACGCGACGTTGTCCGCGCGCTTGGCGAGATGTTTTTCGCGGCGCATCGGGATGGCGCGGATTTGTCGTCGATTCGCTTTGCCCAAGGGGAAGTGTATTTCCACCGCCGCGATTATGAAGCGGCCATTTTTAAATGGGAACAAGTCCAGCGCGATGATTTGCGCCCGTGGGCGCAAAAAAACATCGCCGACAGCTACTATGAGCTTGGCCGTCTCGAGCTGGCCGAGGAGCTGTACCGTTCGATTGAGACGGACAGCGAAACGTTGCAGGCAGAAATCATGTTGCGTCTGTTTTCGCTCTACCGTGAGTTGGGGGAAAACGCGAAAGCGGATGATATGATTAAGCGCGGTGTGACGTTGTATCCGGATTATCCGAATATGACCGAATGGGCGCGCGCCTTTTTCGAGGAGCAAGGTGATTGGGAAAGCGCCGTTGAGCTTGCGTTAGGAGAGACGTTGCGGACATCGGCGCGCCGCTGGGCGGACATCTTGATCGGTTATGTGGAACAAGGGCATGCGAGAGTGATGGCGCCTGAGCGGTTTTCACGTTGCCTGGCGCTGTTGTACGAAACGGATCGGGTGAAATTTGAGCGGCTCGTGCAGGCGCTATGGAACGGGTATCGAGATGGCGACCTTTATTTTTCGTGGCTGGCGGAGTGGAATCGTCTCTATGAGGAATTAGAGATCCGCCGCGACTATGACTGGAAGAGAATCCCTGTTCTTTTAGCGGATGCGTATGCGGGATTGATGAAAGGTCCGTACCGATTAAAAGAGTTGGTGGAAGTGGCGCCGCCGCTTGTGAAAAGCTGGATGAGTTTAGCCGACGGTCCGGAGGCAGCGGCAGCGGCGGCTGCCTTGTTGGCGTGGAGCGAGAAATTTCCTGAGGCGTTTCAAGAAGAGACGATCAACGACGCCGCTAAGCGGCTCGTTCATGCGAAACGGCCCGTTCGGGAGACGGGTGTGTCGCTATTTGAAGAAATTGCCGATTGGGCGGAAGAACAGCGGGCGGGTTCGCACTTCCGCTTCCGCTGGGTCGTGCGGCAGTTGTCCGATTCGCGGACGCATTGCGTTTTGGTCGCTGGAGCGTCGCGCCATGAACGGTTGGCGTTTTTGCGGACGTTGGTCGGCGAGGCGGCGTTGGCGGCGCCATCTGCGCCGGTGCTGGCATGGAGAAACGGCGGGGAGCTGGAAGTGGCGAAAATCAGCGATGATCAGTTTACCGTTTTCTCGAGCATTGATGAATTTCAACAGGCGGCGGGAGGACGCGCCAACCGATTTCCTGATGATGTTGTCATTGAATGTGCGGCTCCGTTCTCACTCGTGCCGCAAGGGATTGTCTTGCTGGATATCGGGCCGCTCGGCGGGCGCGCTTCATTCGACCATGAAGCGTTCGTATCGTTTTCGCTCGCTGACAGCGTTCTTTTTCTTCTGAACGGCGAGGATCCGCTTTCCAGCGCTGATGAGCAGCTGTTGCTGCGGCTTCATGAGCGGGCGCCGCATGTGCCGATGTACGTGCTGCTTCCTCCGGGCGACGGGATGGTGGATGAAGAGGAGACGGCGAGAATCGTTGAGGAAGTGGAAGCGCACGTTCGTACGATCGTTCCGGAAGCCCGTGTCATCGTCTATTCCCCGCATGCGCCAAGCCGCAAGCAGCAGCAAGCCCTCATCGGCTTGCTGGAGGAGATGCGCCGATGCGTGTCTTCTGTCCGCCGCGAGGAAGCGATTTTAACGACGACCGGCCGGTTCATCGCTCATTTGTTCCGGCAGCGGGCCGAGGCGGAAAGTCGATTGGCGGAGCTGGTCGTATGGAAAAAAGAAATGGCGGCCAAACTGAGCGGCGCCATTCATCAGCTTGGCGACCTGCAAGAGGAGAAAACGGCCAAAGCGGCCAAGTCGTTCCACACCGTCTTGGCGGACATGCGGGGTGAGCTGACAAAGGCGATTCCCGATCTGTTGCGCAACATGGCGGAGCTGGTGGGCGAAAACAGCGATTTTTCCCGCTTGCCTCTTGAGCTGAACGACAAAGCGAATGAACGGCTTCGCGCTTATCTCAACGAAGAGGTGTTGCCAAAGCTGCGAGTTGCTATGGAACAGTGGATTGCAGCGGCGGAGGACGAATTCAATGAATGCCAGGTGTTTTTGCATGAAATGAGCGAAGGGTTTAACGCCATGTTTGGCGAAGAGCGGCTTATGCTCGAATGCGATTTTCGCATTGTGGCTGACTGGCGGCGTGACATCAGCCGGTTGACGAGCGGGGCGCAAATCGAGAAGCTGAACATTTTCCTCCGCCGGACGCCGGGTCAGCTGCTGTTGAAAGGAGCGGGCAAACTGCTCGGCGCCTTCGCGCAAAATAAGGCGATGCTGGCGCAAAAATATAAGCAGCTGATCGAAACGCAAGATTACATCGATGTGGCCGAAACGGCCGCTCGGCAGCTGCTGTTGCCGTTTGAATGGTTTGCGAAGTCGATTGAGCGCGACGTCACCCAGTTTTTCCAAGCGCCAGCGACGATGCTGCGGGAAACGCTAGAGCGGCTGGAGCTTGAAATTGCCGCCCAAGAAGGGGAATTGAAGCAGATGCGCACGAATCCCGAAGCGTATCGCGACCCGCTTGTCCTCTTTGGCATCCGTTTGCGGCAATGCGAACAGCTGGCGCAGGCGGCTGCGGCGACGATTCACGTGTAACCATCGGCTGATTGCCGGTGTGGGGCGAGCTCAAACGGACTTTTCACCGCAGGGCCTGCGTATGTGATCCGTTTGACGAAAAAAGAACGAAAACTGCGCCAAAACGGCCATCCCCCGGTCGATGCGAGGGAAATATGGAAAAAGGCTGTTGACAAAAGGGGCCCGCCCCGCTTTTGGCAACAGCCTTGTTTTCTTGCCCGAGCAACTGTGGAATGGAGGGTTATTGCAGCTCAAACGCCCAGTTGCCGCTGCGGAAAATCGGCTCGCGCTTCCCGTCTTTCGTCACGCCGTCAATGTTCAGATCAGCTGAGCCGATCATAAAGTCGACGTGGACGAGGCTGTCGTTGACGCCGCGGCGGTCAAGCTCCTCTTTGGAAAGAGAGGCGCCGTTTTCGATATTGGTCGGATACGCCTTGCCGAGCGCCAAATGGCAAGCGGCGTTTTCATCAAACAGCGTGTTGTAAAAAATGAGATTGGACAGCGACACCGGCGATTGGTGCGGCACGAGGGCGACTTCCCCGAGGCGGCGCGCGCCGTCATCGGTGTCAAGCAAGTGCTTAAGCGTCTCATATCCTTGTTCGGCGCTGAAGTCGACGACTTGACCGTCTTTGAACGTGAGCGTAAACCGATCGATCACGTTGCCGTTGTAATTGAGCGGCTTCGTGTTGCGCACTGTGCCGTTGACGCCGTCTTTATGCGGCATCGTAAACACTTCTTCGGTCGGGATGTTGGGATTGAAGCGCACGCCGCTTTGACTCGTCGCCGCGCCGCCGTGCCAGACGTGCCCGTCGACGAGCTCGACCGTGAGATTGGTGCCTGGCGCTTCGTAAACGAGCTGTTTGTATTGCTTGTTGTTTAAGTAATCGACGATGCGGGCGAGCCGGTCGTTATGTTCGCGCCAGGCAGCGATCGGATCGTCATGATCGATGCGGGTGATGCGGAAAATCGCTTCCCATAATTTGTCGATGGCTTCTTCATCGCGCAGATCGCCAAATACTTTTTGCGCCCACGCCGGTGTGGGGACGGAAATGAGCGACCAGCAGTTCCGGTCGGCCATAATGGCGCTCCGATAGTTGGCGAGCGCTTGCGCCGCTGTTTTATTGGCGGTCGCGATCCGCTTTGGATCGACGTCTTTTAACAAGTCCGGATTCGGGGCGTAAATGGATAAAAAGGCCGCGCCTTGTTCGGCGAGTTCTTCCATCGCTCTTGCCCGCCACATCGGATATTCGGAAAACGCTTCCTCTGGGGCGTGGTGAAATTTAATGTATGTAAGCGCCTCGTCGTTCCACTCGACATACACATGCTTTGCCCCGGTTTCGTACGCCGTTTTGGCGATTTTGCGGACGAGCGGCGCCGCTTCGAGCGGGGCGTTGACGAACAGCGTCTGCCCGGGCTGAATGTTCACCCCGACTTTCACCGCCAGTTCGGCGTATTTGTCCAATTCCTTCTCCCAACGGTTCATCTTGTTCACTCCTTTTTTTGGATTCATCTCCACTTTATTATAATTCCCACCGCCTCGCAACTTAGGGAGCTTTACATGTGGACGCTGTCCGGACGAGAGCGAAACGTTCCGATGTAGGACGCGCCTCATGTTGGAATAACAGGATGGGTTGACACATATGTAAAGAGTAAAGAAGGTTCCATGGTGAAGAGCAACAAACTTCGTTGTCACCGGCACTATCGTCGCAGCCTGATGATAGTGCCATTTTTATGAAAAGGGGGTGGAATGGCGAAGCAAAAAGAGAGGGACGGACTGGCAGATCAAGTGTGCGCCTGCGCAAAACCATACAAACAGGGAGGAACAGCGATGAATGGCATCATCTTGGCGGAACTCATGCTGTATTGTCTTGTGATGGCGGCGCTTGGCTATTGGTATGGGAAAAAGGAGATGAGCCATTCCGATTTTTTGCTTGGCGGAAAAAAACTCCCCGGCTGGGCGCTCGCGTTTTCCGAGCGGGCGACAGGCGAATCGGCATGGCTGCTGCTTGGCTACACGGGTTTTGTGTTTGCAAGCGGCCTTTCTGCCATTTGGGTGGCCGTCGGCATTATCATCGGCATTGTGTGCGCCTGGCTCTTTTTGGCGGACCGTTTCCGTCAAGAAGCGGAGCGACATGGAGCGCTGACCTTGCCCGGCTATTTAGCGAAACGGTTCGGCGCCCACGGGCAAACGATTTTATGGCTTTCGACCGTCCTTATTTTTAGCTTTATGATGTTTTACTTCAGCGCGCAAATTGCGGGAGCGGGCAAGACGTTGTTTGCCGTGTTTCATATCGACCCCGCGCTTGGCATGGTCATCAGCGCGGCGATTGTCATCCTTTTGTCGTACACTGGTGGGTTTGTCAGCGTCGTCTGGACGGATATGATTCAAAGTGTGCTCATGTTGGCCACGCTCGTCATTTTGCCCATTGCGGCGCTCGTGGAAATTTATAGCGGCGGGTTGTCGATCAGTGAAGCGCTTCAGCATGCGAAACCGGGCCTCGACTCATGGACGGGGGGAGTGACCGGTGTGGCGCTTGGGCTATTGTTGTTTAACAATTTTGCCTGGTTTTTCGGCTATCTAGGCGGCCAGCCGCAGCTGAGCGTCCGCTTTATGGCTCTAAAAGACGCCCGTGAGGCGAAAACGGCGAAGACGGTCGCCATCGTTTGGACGCTGTTGGCGTATGGTGGTGCGTTTTTGATCGGCCTTGCGGCGATTGCGCTTTATCAAAATCAGCCTTTCGCCGATGTTGAGACGGTGTTGCCGCACATGGCGCTCGATTTATTGCCGCCGTGGCTCGCGGGAGTGCTTTTGTCGGGCATTTTGGCCGCCATCGTGACAACGGCCGATTCACAGCTGCTGGTGATCACGAGCGCCATCAGCGAAGACATTGCGCGCCGTTCTTTGCGCCTTCGCCTGTCGGAAAAACAGCTTGTCGCGCTTTCTCGGGCGGTGGTGGTCGTTGCCGGGCTGCTTGGCTTGGTGTTGGCGATGACATCCGAGTCGCTTGTGTATTTTATTGTCAGCTGGGCATGGGCAGGGATCGGCTGCACGTTGTCGCCGGCGATTTTGCTCTCTTTCTTCTGGAAGCGGTATTCCGGCATCGGCGTCATCGCGACGATTGTGGCCGGTTTTGTCAGCACGGTCATTTGGATTTCCTCTCCGCTTGAGGCCATCGTTAGCTCGCGGTTTGCGACATTTGCCATTGCGCTGGCGGCCGGGGTGCTGTTTAGCCTGTTGTTCCCTGACCGGCAACGGACGATGTAACCGATAACGTCAGTACATGAACATGAGGGTGTCCCGAAAGAAGCGGGGCACCCTTTCTGATTGTTGCGTATCTGCACTGAACGCTTGACGATATCTCGCTTCTTTTGAGAAAAGGAGGAGGTTCATCCACGAGCGGGACAGGCGATTTCCATCCGGTTGCGCCCGTTTTGTTTGGCTCGATAAAGCGCCTGATCGGCAAGGGAAAGAACGGTTTCCGCGCTCTCGTTTGGTTGCGGGACGGCGACGGCGGCTCCGACGCTGACTGTGACGACACAAGCAGCGGGCGAGGAACCGTGCGGAATGGCGAGCCGCTCGACGTTTGCCCGCACCGCCTCAGCGGCAGCCGCTGCTTCGGACGGCGAAGTGTGCGGCAAAATGACGGCAAATTCCTCCCCCCCATAGCGCGCTGCCGTCCCGCCGTATTGCTCTGCTGTTTGCTTCAGCGACAAGGCGACTTTGCGCAAACAGTCGTCTCCGCATTGATGGCCGTACGTGTCGTTGAACCGTTTGAACGAATGCGGGCGTCGGCATCAGTCACCATAATCCCTTGGCTCGTATGTTCGACAATTTGCTCGTACAAGTGATCCATTTGTCTTAGTAGCATGTTCTTTCTTTTCCCCTCCATTGAATCGTTCCTTTTCTCTAAAAATTAACATTGTTTATTTTATTTTCCGGTATGAGAGGCAAGACGCCAATCCTTTTTCCTGTGAGGAAAGGCCTACTGCGATGAAACGAATCTTGCATTCATCATTCCGTCATAACTTTTTGAAGATATTGTGAAATAGTGAGCAACTCTGCGCCGCCAGGCGAAAAAACGATTAAGATAAAAGTGTAAAGAACATTTTCTAAAACGAAAGGGGAGAAATACGATGGTTGTCAAATGGTTGCGCGAACACGTCACGGCATCGGTGTTGATGGTCGTATTCCGCTTGTATTTAGGATATGAATGGATGACGGCAGGGTGGGAAAAAATCACGCAAGGGTTTGACGCCACCGGATTTTTAAAAGGAGCGTTGGCGAAAGCCGCGGGCGAACACCCGGCCGTGCAAAGCTGGTGGGCGGCGTTTATCGAACACGTGGCGTTGCCGAATGTCGGATTGTTCAACGTTCTTGTGCCATGGGGTGAATTTCTCGTCGGGATCGCGCTTATTCTCGGATTGTTTACGACGTTTGCCGCCCTCATGGGAGCTGTGATGAACTTCGCCTTCATGTTCTCAGGCACGACGAGCACGAACCCGCAAATGGTGCTTCTTACCGTCTTTCTCCTCGTCGCCGGGGCCAATGCGGGACGCTACGGTTTGGACCGGTGGGTGTTGCCATATCTCCGTCACTGGTGGACGGATAAAACGCATCGTCCGCACCGTCCGGCGGCAGCGCATCAATGACCGCCATCAAGCCGCGTGCGCTGCTTCAGGCTTCCTCCTTTTCCGAACGGCCGCTCCTTCTCCAATGTGGAAGGGGGCGGCCGTTTGCTGCGTCGAAGAAAATGGTTGGCTGTTCGAGAAAGGAAATTGACGAATGACGGCGAAATGATATGCATATGGATGAAGCAGGAGACGTGAACAAGTGTTTGAAAGCGTTTTCTGCAAGGTAACATACTAACCGTTCAGTATTTTTTATAAGGGATGGTGAAACGAATGAATGAAACACGCCCATACTGGCCGAGCGGGCTGCCGAAGGAACTCCGCTATGAGCTCGGCGAACAGCCGCTCTATGGCTATTTGCGCCATCGCGGCGAACGCGAGGAAAACGAGCCGGCGTACATTTTCTATAACAAGGTGATCACGTGGGGAACCTTGCTCGATCACGTTCACCGTTTTGCCCGCTATTTGCGGGAAAAAGGGGTGGGGAAAGGAAGCTATGTCGCTTTGTACATGCAAAACTGCCCGCAATACATCATCGCTCACTTTGCCGTTCAGCAGCTCGGCGGCATTGTCGTCCCGCTCAACCCGATGTACCGCGAATCCGAGCTCGCCTATTTTTTCGCTGAAGTGCCGCTTGCCGGCATCATCGCCGGAGAGGAAGGAGTGCCGCGCGTTCGACAAGCGGAACAACAAACAGCGCCGTTGTCGTTTACCGTATCGTGCCATTACGGCGAGTACCCTGATCCATCTGGAGAGATCCCACTTTGCGAGGAGGTGCTGCAACCGAAGCAGGCGTGTGAAGGCGTGGATGAGTTCGCCGCCATCATCGCCGCTTATTTGCCGTTTGATGAAGCCGCCCCTATTGACTTATGGAACGATGTCGGGCTGATCATTTTTACCTCAGGGACGACCGGACGGCCGAAAGGAGCGATGCTGACATACGGCAACGCGCTGTTTAAGACGGCTGCATCCGCGCAGGCGAACCGGCTGACGGAAAAAGCGGAAGTGCTGATGGCCCATTCGCCGCTTTGCCATATTGCCGGGATGGTGATGGGGTTGAATACCCCGGTGTATACCGGCCACCCGTGCGTGCTGTTCACCCGCTTTGACCCGTTGGCGACGATCAAGGCCATCGAAACGTACAAGGTGACCGCCTGGTACAGCATCGCGCCGATGAACGCTGCTATATTGCAAGTGCTGCCTACGACTTCGGCTGATGTGTCAAGTTTAAAGCGCAATTTGGCCACCAGCTTCGGTCTGCCGGTGACGAAAGACCTTGCCGAGCGGTGGGCGGAAGCGACCGGCGGCTGCCTGTTGTACGAAGCCGCCTACGGGTTGAGCGAGACGCATACGTGCGACACGTTTATGCCGGATGACCGTGTGAAATTTGGATCGTGCGGCATCCCGACATATGAGACGGACATTCGCATCATCGACCCGGAAACGAAACGGGAGCTTGGGCCTGGGCAGTCGGGGGAAATTGTCGTCAAAAATCCAGGTGTCTTTAAAGGCTACTTCCGGCGCGATGACGCGACGAACGAGACGCTGAAAGACGGGTGGGTGTACACGGGCGATATCGGGTATGTTGATGAAGACGGCTATTTGTATTTCCAAGGGCGGTTGAAAGAAATGATCAAAGTGTCCGGCTACAGCGTCTTTCCGGAAGACGTCGAGGCGCTGTTGAACGAACATCCGGCCGTCAAGCAATGTGCGGTCATCGGCGTGCCTGACCCGATGAAAGGGGAAGTGCCGAAAGCGTTTGTCGTGCTTCATGATTCGCACAAAGGAAAGGTGGCGCCGTCTGAGTTGATCGAATGGGCGAAAGCGCATATGGCGGCGTTCAAATATCCGCGCTATATCGAGTTCATCGATGAACTGCCGGCGACGCCGTCAGGCAAAGTATTGCGAAAGCTGCTTCCGAGGGAATAACATCGCGGCGGGGTTTTGGCGCGGGCCGCCCTGCCTTTTTCAAAAAAGGGGGATCACGGTGGACAATTTGCGACAATTAACAGACGAATTGATGGTGAAAAAGGCGCGCGCTGCGCTGGGCGGCGGCGAGGAGAAAATCGCCAAGCAGCACGAGAAAGGGCTGCTGACGGCTAGAGAGCGGATCGACCTGCTTGTCGATGCCGAAACGTTTATCGAGTTCGGACAGCTGAACACATCCGACCAGCCCGGCTTGGAAGAAACGACGTACGGAGACGGGCTTGTCGCCGGCATCGGCAAAGTGAATGGCCGCTCGGCGGTCATCATCGCCGGGGATAAAACGGTGCTCGCGGGAACGGAGGGGAGCGTTCATTTGCGCAAGTCGCGGCAGATGCATGCGTTGGCTGTCAGAAACGGCTTGCCGATGTTTTTCCTCCATGAAGGCGGCGGGCTGCGCATGCCGGATGGAATGGGGGCGGACGGGATCAGCGACAAATTGTTTCCGCGCGAGCTGCTCACCCACCACCGGCAAGTGCCGACGATGGCGGCGATTTTAGGGGACAGCTACGGCGGTCCGACATGGACGGCGGTCAGCTGCGACTTTGTCACGCAGCTGAAGGGGACATGCATGGCGATCGCCGGGCCGCGCATGCTTGAATTGGCCAACGGGCAGCGCGTCGCCCCGGATGAGCTCGGCGGCGTCGACATCCACCATCAATACACCGGACAAATTGACGCCGATGGCGAGACAGAGGAGGAATGCATCGGGCAGCTGAAACGATTTTTTTCATACATGCCGCAAAACGCGAACGAGCGGCCGCCGCTGCGGAAGACGAACGATGACCCATACCGGATGGTGGAGGAAGTGTTTTCGATTTTGCCGGACAGACGAAGCCGCGTCTATGATATGCGGCGAATCATCGCCTGTCTTGTCGATGACGGCGATTATTTTGAGTATCAGAAATCATTCGGCAAAGCGCTGATCACCGCTTTGGCGCATTTAAACGGCCATGTCGTCGGCATCATCGCCAATCAGCCGAGCCAATATGCGGGGGCGCCCGGGCCGCAGGAATGTCAAAAGGCGACGGAATTCATTTGCTTGTGCGACTCATACCATATTCCGCTCATCTTTTTGCATGACACACCGGGGTTTCGCATCAGTGTCGAGGCGGAAAAAGCGAAAATGGCGACGAAAATCATGGTGTGGAATCAGGCGCTTGCTCTATCAACCGTCCCGAAAATTTCGGTTGTCATCCGCAAAAGCATCGGGGCGGCGTACGGCAATATGTGCGGACCGGGAATGGGGGCGGATGTTGTTGTCGCCTGGCCGAGCGCGGAAATCAATTTCACCGGTCCGGAAGTCGGCGTCAACGTCGTATACGGCCGCGAGCTTGAACGCGCCGACAACCCGCATGAGCGGCGTCAGGAGCTGCTCAAGCAGTGGTCGTTTGACAGCTCGCCGTACGGGGCGGCGCGCAAACATTTGATCGATGACGTCATCCACCCGGCAAAGACGCGGAAATTCCTTTGCCAGACGCTTGAATATTTGCTGACATCGAAGCGCGAAAAAAGCGAGCGGCTGCTCGCCGCTTGGCCGACGGGGTTTTAATGGAAGCTAATGGGAAATCCCCCTCCGCCAGTGGCGGAGGGGGTGGCGCTGGGCTGTTTCTCTTTCATCGAGGGGCAGCGGTCGGATGCCGCATGTGAGAGGTGAAAAGTCGAAAAATACATTGACAATCCAATGGAAATGGAATATTCTTTAATTAGAAAGATGTCTAAATATCGAATGTTTTTGTCCGTATTTAGATAATTTCCTAAATGTCTAACTATAGACCGGCATGAAAAATCGTTTGCATGTGCCGCGTACGAAGCTGTGATAAACGAAAGATGCCCCTCAGCGGTTCATCCAACGAAAACTCGTTTGCAGGGTGGGATCGCCATTGTCATTCAACGAAGCGTTTAAAGCGATCGCCGACCCGACGCGGCGGAAAATTTTATCCTTGTTGCGGAACGGGGAGTTGACAGCAGGGGAGATCGCTTCGCATTTTGATATGCAAAAACCGAGCGTCTCGCATCACTTGAAAATTCTCAAACAGGCTGATTTGGTGCAAGACCGGCGTGAGGGACAGCATATCTACTACTCTCTGAACACGACGGTGTTTCAAGATTTGCTGCGCTGGTTTTACGATTTTGTCGAAAGGGGAGAGAAACATGTGGAAGAGTAATCGGCTTGCGATCATGCTTACAGTTTTCGCCTATGTCATCAGTCTGGCTGCCATTCCTTATTTGCCGGATCAAGTGGCCATTCACTGGAACGCAGCGGGTGAAGCCGACGGCTTCAGCAACAAATGGTTGGGTGCCTTCCTTCCCCCCTTATTGATGACACTTCTCATCATGTTGATGGGAGTGTTGCCGAAGTTTGACCCGAAAAAAGAAAGTTACGGCCGTTTTCAAAAAAGCTATCGCATTGTCAACGCGGCGCTCGCCTTCTTTTTCTTGCTCCTGCATATCGCAACATTGGCGTACAATCTCGGAGTTCCGGTCGATATTGGACGGCTTGTGCCGATTGGTGTCGGAGTGCTGTTCATCGTGTTGGGAAACTACATGCCGAAAATCAAACCGAATTATTTTATCGGCATCCGCACGCCGTGGACGTTGGAAAGCGAGGCCGTTTGGAACAAAACGCACCGCCTTGGCGGCAAGGTGTTTATCGCGATGGGGATTTTGTCGATGCTCACCGCGTTTTGGCGCGGGGAGATGAGGGTTGTTTTGTTTCTCGTCATCATCGTTGTCGGCAATTTGTATCTCATCGTTCAATCGTTTCTTTATGAGCAGCAAGAACAGCGCGACCGTTCATAAATAAGCGGCAGGGGGGAGAGGGACGTGGGAATGATCGGTGCGGCGGTGCAGCTTGCCATTTCACTGCTTGTTCCTGTTGGTCTGGCATGGTACGGGAGAAAAAAAGGATGGCTTTCATGGAAAGCGCTCGGCGTCGGGGCTGTTGTGTTTCTCGTTTTCTCACAAGTATTGGAAAAAGCGCTGCACATCGCTGTGCTCGAACCGGGCCGGCCGGCGTTAAAAGGAACAGACAGCGTTTGGCTCTTTGTCCTGTACGCGGCGCTTGCCGCTGGCGTGTTTGAAGAACTTGGCCGCTATGTCGGGTTCCGTTGGCTGCTAAAGCAACATCGCGGATATGGCGATGGTTTATCATTCGGGCTTGGGCACGGCGGGACGGAAGCGGTATTGCTCGGGGCGGTTGGCGCGGTCAATGTCATCGTGCTTGCGAGCTTGATTCAATCCGGATCATTCGACAAAACGATCGCCCCATCGCTTCCGGCAGAGCAGGCGGAGCTGATCAAGGAACAAGTGCTGCACACGCCGTTGGCGATGTATGTGTTAGGCGGCTTGGAGCGGCTGTTTGCTTTGGCGGTGCACGTGGCGCTGTCGCTCCTCGTTTTGCTCGGCGTGCGCCAGCGGCAGTTCCGTTATGTCCTGTACGCGATTTTGCTTCACGCGGCGATGGACGTTTTGCCCGCGCTTTATCAAGCGAAAGTGGTCAAAAACATTTGGGGGGTCGAGGGAGTGCTGCTCATTTGGGCGGTTGCTGCGGTTTCGTTCATCCGCCGGATCAAACCGGCATTCGGACAGGGAGGAGAGGAACGATGATTCGTGTAAAACGGCTTGACCATGTGCAAATTTGCATTCCGTTTGGCGCCGAAGACGAAGCGCGCGCCTTTTACACCGGTGTGCTTGGTTTTCAAGAAATCGAAAAGCCGGAATCGCTGAAAGGAAACGGTGGACTTTGGTACAAAGTCGGCGATATCGAGCTCCATATCGGAGCAGAAAACCGCGACGGCTACAACAGCAAAAGCCACCCGGCGTTTGAAGTGGAAGATGTCGAAGCCGCGCGCCGCTATTTGGAATCACAAGGCGTCGCGACGCAAGACGAAAAACCGATCCCAGGGGTGAAGCGGTTTTCCTTTCGCGATCCGTTCCGCAACCGGATCGAGCTGTTGGAAAAAATAAGGTAAAATAGTGTTTGAGGCGAGAAGGGCCGCTTTCTCCTTCGCTATCGTAAACCCGTCTCATTCGGGGCATGCTAGGGATGAAGGAGGGGAGGGCGATGAAACGGAAACCGGACAACCAACGCGCCGGGCATCCGGCCCGCGCCGCCGACACACGGACGGCAGGCCGGACAGCGATGAAGGAACAAACGGTGCAAGAGGCCTACAAAGAGCGGGAAGAGCTGACGGCCGATTCAATCAAAAAGCGGGAGAAAGGGCGATTCCTTTCTCTCGCTTTTTTGCGGTTAAGCATGCTCTTCTAAGCTGGCGACCGGCACGCTTTGCTTTTGATTCGGGTTGTCAAGCGGGTGAATCGTTGCTACGCCTTTTTGTTGGTCGACATGCTCAATGTAAATGCGCTGGCCGTTGTACGTGACGTTTGCCATCACCGGCGACGACGCGATTTCTTGCGCCCGACGGACATCCATCTGAAACACCTCCTTATTTGCCGATAACACGCATAGTATGACATGTTTGCGATTGAACTATGCATGTGGCTGAGATCGGAAAGAATAATTTCCAAAACAATGTGCTAAATAATCAATTAACAAAACCGATCATCTTTTCCTAGCCGATTCACACGTTTTAATGTAAACTATTTTTTATGAATAGTTTACATATAAGGAGGATGGGGATGAAAACCGAACTAACCGCCCAACTGCTCGAATGGGAACAAAAAGCGCAAAAGCGCCAGCTGCGCCGGGCAGAGGCGTCAGGCGCTTCGGTCATGTTGGACGGAAAGCCGATGTTGAATTTAGCGTCCAATAATTATTTAGGGTTAGCGGATGATAGGCGGCTGATTGAGGCGGGCTGTGAGGCGTTGCGGGCCTATGGAGCCGGAGCGGGCGCATCGCGGCTCATCGTTGGGAATCACCCGCTCTATGAGCGGGCGGAAGCCGCATTGAAACAATGGAAAAAGGCAGAAGCGGCTCTTATTTTCAACAGCGGCTACACGGCCAACATCGGCGTGTTGACAGCGTTAATTGGCCGCGATGATCTCGTCTTTAGCGATGAGTGGAACCATGCGAGCTTGATTGATGGCATCCGCTTGAGCAAAGCCGCTTGTTTCCGCTATCGTCATAACGACATGAATCAGCTGGAGTCATTGTTGAAGCAATCTCCGCCCGGTAAGCGGAAATGGATCGTCACCGATGCCGTTTTCAGCATGGACGGCGATTGGGCGCCGCTACCGGAGCTGGTCGAGTTGAAACGGCGCTACCGCGCGATATTGATTGTCGACGAAGCGCACAGCGGCGGTGTGTTCGGACCGAACGGCGAAGGGCTGCTTCACCATTTCGGGCTTGAGAAGGAAGAGGATGTGCTCGCCATCGGCACCTTCAGCAAAGCGCTCGGCAGCTTCGGCGCGTATGTAACAGGAGAGCCGTGGCTGATTGAGTATTTGATCAACAGCGCCCGCAGCTTGATTTTTACAACCGCCTTGCCGCCATCGGTCCTTGCCGCCAATGAAGCGGCTATTCATATCGTTCAATCCGAGCCGGAGCGGCGCCAGCGGCTACACGCCTTAAGCGAACAGTTCCGCACGAAACTGAAACAGCTTGGGTTTGACACCGGCGGCAGCGAGACGCCGATCGTTCCGGTGATCGTCGGCCCGAACGACCAGGCTGTGGCGATGAGCGAGTTGCTGCAGGAAGCGGGCCTTGCCGCAATCGCCATCCGGCCGCCGACCGTCCCTGAGGGAACGGCGCGCATTCGCTTTTCCGTCACCGCGGCGATGACGGAAGAAGACATGGAGATGGCCGTTGACTGCATCGCTTTGGCGGGGAAGCGGATGGGGCTGATTTCATAGGAAGAAGCTGCATCATAACGATGGAACGCCAGAAAAGAAAAAACCAGCCGAACGTTTTTTCGGCTGGTTTCCTTCGATCGGGATGACAGGATTTGAACCTGCGACCCCACGCACCCCATGCGTGTGCTCTACCAAGCTGAGCTACATCCCGAAATGGATGGTGGGACATTTTCGATTATACAAGAAAAGCAGGACAAAATCAATGGCGAATTTTGCGTTGAGTTGGAAAAGGATGCCGTTGAAAGACTAGCGGCATCCTTGTTGCTGACAAGTCTGTTTTTTTCTGTTTTCATGCTCCTTTGAACGTATCTTCCTCTGTCTGTCCGCCCCTGCTTTTGCGACAGAGAATTCGCCATTGATTATACGACAAAGCATGCAAGATGTCCCGCTAAAGAACTCGTGATTGGAAACGAGTTGTTCAGCAGAGACTCTTTTTAAGTTGAGGAACTTTGCAAAATCGACTCGACTTCCGCCACAAAAACTGCCGATAGGCCGAAAAGAATGGTTTTCCCCGTCTTCTACACGCCTTGGAAAACGAGCGCAGTGTCCATCGTTCCGATCACAGAATCGAACGTTTCTCCGCAGGCGATGATCGTCTCGGCGTATCGATCATGTTCGAGTGTGCACTGACGGATCGTTTTGTTGTATGGGTCAACGATCCAGTATTCTTCCACTCCGTAGGCGCAGTACAAATCTTTTTTCAGCGTCACATCGATTTTGTAGGTTGACGGGCTGACAACTTCGATGACAATGAGCGGCCGCCCCTTATAGCCGCCGATGATTTTTTCAGGCCGTTCGCAATAGACAGCGACATCCGGCTGGATAAACTCGTTCATCACGTTTCCGTTCTTTTCGAGTTTCACGGACAAGTTTGAAATCGGTTGACATGGGCTTTTTCCTTTGATCATGGAAACAAGATTGTCGCAAACGATTTGATGTTCCCATGACGGGGACGGGGACATGTTGATGGCTTCTTGCATGCTCTTCACCTCTTTTTCATTATACTTGAAACGGTTCTCCCTTGCCTACAACGGAGTGTGGGGAAAAGAAGACACTAGAAGGCTGGTGAAAAATGATGCTTTCCGCTTCATCGTTGTTTTGGGCCGCAAGAGAAGACCTGATGGTAAAAGGCTTCTCAACTTGAGAAAAGTGTGTTTTGGGCTGATTTTTCATTACATCACCAGTTCTCTAGGCTGCCGGGCGGTATTCAAGTATACTATAAAGAAAACGGGAAAGGAGGACGTTTTCATGCCGGTGCCGGAAAAAGGGCAGCCGTTTACTTATGCGCAATACATGATGTTTGACGAAGATGTACGCTATGAGGTTATTGATGGCCAAGTCTTCAACATGTCCCCCGCTCCGACGCCGAAACATCAGGCCGTGCAACGTGAATTGTTGGTGGAATTTGCGACATATTTGCGGGGGAAAGAATGCACCGTATTTGGCGCTCCGATCGACGTTTGTTTGGCGGATCAGGATGATCCGGAACAAATTCGAGAATGGGTTGAGCCGGATCTTGTCGTTGTCTGCGACAAAAGCAAAATTCGCGAAAAACGAATTGTCGGCGTGCCGGATCTTGTTGTGGAGATTATTTCAAAATCGACGGTGCGCAAGGACAAAATTGTCAAATTTCACCGTTACGAGCGGGCAGGGGTGAAAGAATATTGGATTGTCGATCCGGTGAATGAGACGATTGATGTCTATGTGCTCGAAGAAGGGAGATTCCGCCATCAAGGAATGTACGTCCGCGATGATACGATTCCTGTCCGTCTGTTTCCCGGATTTGCGATCGAATTAAAAAACGTATTTGCCGAAGAAGAATAAGAAAAACGGCTGCTGTTCAAACCGCATGCTCCCCTTGTTCGTTTGTCGCGGGCGGATCCATCAGGCGGGGGGGGGGGCAAGAGGCTGCCTGCGGGGGAATCGATGGCTGTTTGCCACACACTTGGGCATAGAAAAGGAAAAAACAGGCGATACTAATGATCGGTGATGCCTGTGTACAGTCAAGAAGAATTGGTCCGCTTTGTCGAAGAAGCGAAACAGTACGCCCGCTATGGAAAAGTAGCCGATTACATTCCCGCCCTGGGCAAGGCCGATCCGAATGAACTGTCGATCGCTGTATACACCCCGGACGGCAAGGTGGCGAGCGCCGGAGATGTGACGGTGAAAGTGACGCTGCAAAGCATCTCGAAAATCATCGCGCTTGCCCTTGTCTTAATCGACCGCGGCGAAGACGAGGTGTTCCGGAAAGTCGGCATGGAGCCGACAGGCGACCCGTTCAACTCGATCGCGAAGCTCGAAGAAGTGCAGCCGGCCAAACCGCTCAATCCGATGATCAACGCGGGGGCGCTGGCGGTGACGCATATGATCCGCGGCCGATCGGTCGAAGAGCGGCTTGAGCGGCTCTTGGCGTTCGTCCGCCGCCTCGCGGGCAACGAACAGATCGCGTATTCGGAGGAAGTGGCCCGGTCCGAGTTTGAGACGGCGTTTTTGAACCGTTCCCTTTGTTATTTTTTAAAGCAGCATCGTATCATTGATGAAGATGTCGAAGAGCTGATGGATTTGTACACGAAGCAGTGCGCCATCGAAATGACGTGCATCGACCTAGCGCGCATCGGCTTGGTGTTCGCGCTTGACGGGCGCGATCCGCATTCGGGCGAGCGGCTCATGCCGCTTGATGTCGCCCGCATTTGCAAAACGTTTATGGTCACGTGCGGCATGTACAACGCATCCGGCGAATTTGCGATTAAAATCGGCATCCCGGCGAAAAGCGGCGTCTCAGGCGGCATTCTCGCCGCCGTCCCGGGCCGGTGCGGCATCGGCATTTTCGGTCCGGCGCTTGACGACAAAGGAAACAGCCTGACCGGAATCAAGCTGCTCGAGCGGTTGGCGAGAACGTATTCATTAAGCATTTTTTAAGGAGGAGACGAATATGAAAACGTTTACGGTCCAATTCCATCGTGAAGACGACGTCGAAGCGATGAACGTCGGCAAACTGAGTCAAGATGAGTTCGATAAGGCGACCGAAGGCGGGACGCGGCATTTGTTTGACCTTGACACCAATATCGGTTATTTCGTCTTTTTCGATGCCGAGGACAACGAAGGCAACGTATCGTACTTAATGCTTCAGTATGAAGAAGACAACGAAGACCCAAGCGCGTGCTACAGCTTTGAGCTGAAAGACTTTTACGAATTTATGGCGCTCTACTTAAACGACCTTGAATTCGCCGACGAAGAAGAAATGACAGAAGACGGCGAAGAGGAATACGGACCGATCCACCACCTGGCGCATTTGCTTTACCATATCGTTGAGGAAGGGAAGACGGTGGAGGTGTGAGGCATATCCCAAGCCAAACGGCTTGGGGTTCTTTGTTTATAGGGCAAAAAAAGAATTTGGGGGCTTGACGAACGATTTTACGGCGATGTAAGATGATTTTGTAATCGATTACATAACCAAGGTGCAAAAAGAAGCTGGCAAAGCGGGCAGGGTGACCGACGGCCTAGACAGGTTGCTTTGGTTGAACAGGGAAGCATGGGAACACTGCACGTTTTCAGCTTCGAGAGGAAAGCAAGAAAAAAGCGGACATGAGGGTGTTCATCGTTTTGTATGTAATCGATTACAAAGAATGTGTATAGACAAGTAGTGGGGGATGCCAAGTCAAACGTCAATGGATGTCATGTCCAGGAGGTGATTGGGGCAGTCGAAGCAACCACTATACGCGATGCCATGCGGTGTTTGACAAATCCAAAATTTAAAGGGGGAGAATCATGGTGAAAAAGACACTCAAAACATCGGTTGTTTTGTTAGCGCTTACGATGGGGCTCGCGGCATGCTCCGGCGGCCAAAGCGAGAGCCAGACGGGCCAAGACAGCAAAAAAGAAGCAGGAAACACGGGCGAGTCGGAAAAAGTGAAAATTGTCTATGCCCGCGGCCAAGATTCTACGAAAGCCACTGAAAAAATCATCGAAGCGTTCGAGAAAACGCACCCGAACATCGATGTGGAATTTCGCGAAATGCCGGCTGACACCGGGAAGCAGCATGATGCGTATGTCACGATGTTAAATGCGCAGTCGTCGGAAATCGATGTCATGGATCTCGACGTCATTTGGCCGGCTGAGTTTGCTCAAGCGGGTTATACGCTGCCGCTCGACCGCTTTATTGAGAAAGACGGCATTGACCTCGGCAAATACAACCAAGGGGCGCTTGCGGCCGGCAATTTCAATGGCAAGCAATGGGCGATGCCGAAATTCATTGATGCCGGCATGCTGTTCTATCGCACCGACTTGGTGCCAAAGGACAAAGTGCCGAAAACATGGGATGAACTCTTAAAAGAGGCCAAAGAACTGAAAGGAAAAGGCGGCACGAAATTCGGCTATTTGATGCAGGCCAAACAATATGAAGGATTGGTGTGCAACGCGGTTGAATTTATCGCCTCTTATGGCGGGCAAATCGTCGATAAAAACGGGAATGTCGTGATCAACAGCCCAGAGACGATCAAAGGGCTGAAGAAAATGGTGGAAATCGTCAAGTCCGATGTTGTGCCGAGCAACATCACCACATTCACTGAACCAGAATCGCATACCGCGTTCATTGAAGGACAATCGCCGTTTATCCGCAACTGGCCTTATCAATACGCGCTAGCGAATGACAAAGAACAATCGAAAATCGTCGGCAAAGTCGGCGTGGCTCCGCTTCCGGCCGGAGACAAAGGTTCGGCTGCCGCGCTGGGCGGCTGGATGACCGCGATCAACAAATATTCGAAACATCCGAAAGAAGCATGGGAATTTGTCAAATTTATGACGGGGCCGGAGGGGCAAAAAATTTCCGCGATTTATGGCGGTTTGGCGCCGACATTGCCTGAGTTGTTCAAGGATGAGGAAGTGTTGAAAGCGAATCCGTTCTTTGCGGAAGAAGGGTTTGTCAACGCTTTGAATGCGGCCGTGCCTCGCCCGGTCGTCCCGAACTATCCAGAAATTTCCGAAATCATCCAAATCAACGTATCGAAAGCGCTGGCCGGGGAGATGACAGTCGAACAAGCCGTGGCCAATATGGAAAAAGAAATGAAAGCAGCCTTGAATAAGTAAGGCGAATGACTGGGCCGGCGCGCCGCAGCCGATCCGAATCCGGCCAACACCGGCCAATGCCCCATCAGCCAAACAAAGAACGCAATTTTGTTTGACCACTTTCGGTTCATTAGCCTTCAGCCCGTCATCTGCCCAGTGCTGAAGGCTAACATCCTTTTCCAAGCAGAAGGGAGAGAACAGCGATGAGGAATGAAAAGCGAATGGAGCGCCTATTAGGCTATTCGCTTGTCGCGCCGGCCATGCTGCTCATTTTGGCGATTGCCATTTGGCCTGTCATCCAGTCCTTTTATTACAGCTTGTTCGACTATCGGCTCAACGACCCGACCAAATCGTCGATTCACTGGAGTTACAGCCTCGATCTGGAAGGATATCTACAAAACTATCCGTTCCTCAAAAGCGCTCTTAAGCAGGAAATGGCGGCTGCGGATGGACAAACGAAACAAACGTTGGCGCAAATCGAACAAAAACTCGCGAAACTGGACGCGGCGATCCGTTCCAACGATCAAGTGGCGAAGCAATATGACAAAGTGAACGAAATGCTCGACAATTTCGAGACGCCAAGCGATGAGCTGAAGATCGCCGAGCTGGACAAACAGACGGCCGAGCGGCTGACCGACACGGTTGATGATGTCGTAAAGACGCTCAAGGAGATGAAAAAAGCGGGCGAACTGCAGCAGGCGGATAAAGTCGTCGGCTTGGCCGAAGGGCTTGAAGGGGTCGTGATCGAGCCGAACTTTGTCGGCCTCAAGCATTATAAGGACAGCTTCAGCGACATGCGCTTATGGAAAGCGTTATGGAATACGACGTTCTTTACGGTCGTGTCGGTCGCCATTGAGCTGGTGTTAGGGCTCGGAATTGCGTTGCTCATCAATAAGGCCTTTTTTGGCCGCGGGCTTGTGCGGGCGACGATTTTGATTCCGTGGGCGATTCCTACCGCCGTATCGGCGCTGATGTGGAAATTTTTATACGATGGACAAAACGGCATTGTCGCCCATTATTTTGAAACAATCGGTTTGGTCGACCGGATGGGGGATTTGTTGACGACGGAAGCGGGGGCGATGTTTGCGGTCATTTTTGCCGATGTATGGAAGACAACCCCTTATATGGCGCTTTTGCTGCTGGCCGGGCTGCAAACGATTCCGAGTTCGTTGTATGAAGCCGCCTCGATCGACGGGGCTACCAAATGGCAGCAATTCACCCAAATCACGCTGCCATTGCTGAAATCAAGCATTTTAGTCGCGTTGTTGTTCCGCACGCTCGATGCGTTCCGCGTGTTCGACTTGATTTATGTCTTAACCGGCGGAGGGCCGGCGAACTCGACGGAGACGATTTCCATTTTAGCGTATAAAGTCATGTTCTCGCAGACGAATTTCGGTGCGGGATCGGCGCTGGCGGTCGTTGTATTTCTCTGCGTAGCCATCATTTCGATGATTTATATTAAGTGGCTTGGAAAGGATTTGCTGTCTGACAGCGCGAGTGTGAAACGATAAGCGAGGTGGGATCATGACGAAAAAAGCAGGTCCGCTCTTTTACGTGTTTTTAGCCCTGTTTGTGTTCTTTGTGATGTTTCCGTTTTTATGGGTTTTGCTCAGTTCCATTAAGCCGCTTAGCGAATTGTTTGGCGACAAAGCGTTCGATTGGTTTACGAGCCATCCGACCTTAAAATCCTATGTGTCGGTCTTTGTCAATTACCCGTTTTTGCGCTATTTATGGAACAGCACGGTCGTGGCGACCATTACGACGGTGTATACGGTCTTTGTCGCCGCGTTTGCGGCTTATGCGATTGCGCGCTTGGAGTTTAAGGGCAAGACGGTCATTCTCGGCTTGGTGTTGGCTGTATCCATGTTTCCGCAAATTGCCACCATTTCTCCGATTTACATGTTTGTGAAAAAATTCGGGTTGACGAACAGCTACTTGGGATTGATCATTCCGTATACGACGTTTGCCTTGCCGCTCTCGATTTGGCTGCTTGTCACCTTTTTCCGCAAGATTCCGTTTGATTTGGAAGAAGCGGCGAAAATGGACGGGGCGACGCCGATGCAGACGTATTTTAAAATTATTTTGCCGCTCGCTGTGCCGGGGGTGTTTACGACGTCCATTCTCGTCTTCATTGCCGCATGGAACGAATTTTTATTTGCCTTAACGATCAACACAGCGGAAACATACAAAACCGTTCCGGTCGGCATTGCCATGTTCCAAGGCCAGTATACGATCCCGTGGGGCGAAATTTCTGCAGCCACCGTGATTGTGACGATCCCGCTCGTCATCATGGTGCTGTTGTTCCAGCGCCGCATCGTTTCCGGGCTCACGTCCGGTTCGGTAAAAGAATAAGGAAGAACAAAGGGTGCCGGCCGGCATCCTTTTGTTTTTGGAAACATCCGCGCGAAATTCTATGGTCCGCGCTCGCACGGGTGATCGAAAACGGATCGTTTTATATTTTTGTTACGTTTATCGTCAGCTATGGGACGACATTTTTGGGGATGGAAAAAAGCATTTTCGTCAATGTGACGATTATCGCTGCGGTGATCAACGCGCTTTCGATCGTCTATTCCGGCCATTTATCCGATCGGTGGGGCCGCCGCCGCGTCTACATGACGGGCACGATTTTGCTGATGCTTTGGGCGTTTCCGTATTACTGGCTGGTCAATACGAAAAGCGTCGGACTCATCTTCTTGGCGACGGTCGTGGCCATGGTGTTCCACGGCATGCTGTATGGCCCGCAGGCGGCCATGATCGCGGAAAACTTCCCGACGCGGCTTCGCTACAGCGGCGCTTCGCTCGGCTACCAGCTGGCCTCAATCATCGCCGGCGGCCCAGCCCCGCTCATCAGCACGTGGCTGTTGCACAAATACGGCAGCGCCACCGCCATCTCCTTCTATATCGTCGTCATGGGCTTGATTTCACTCGCTGGGGTGAAAATGCTGCAAGACCGTGCGCGCCAGGCGATTGATTAGATGAATCGGACTGAACACCACTATGGGCGCCTTTGCGTTCGGGCAAAGGCGCTTCTTCTTGCCGCCTGCTAAGGATGCCGGTGGGCGGGATATGTTTGCCTTACACGTTCATGCTCATGATAATGGTGTGGTGCTTGAATCCGAATGTTTCATACAGTTTCATCGCTTGATTCCCTGCATATACACGCAAACGAACCTCTGAATATCCATCTTGTTTCAAATGTTCGATGCCGGCTTCTATTAATTTCCTTGCCATTCCCTTTCCTCTAAATTCTTCTAACACAAACAATTCATAGATGAATCCATATCTTTTCCCAGTAAGCAGGTCTTGACTTGCTCCGATTAAAATCCAACCTATCAGATGATTGCCTTCCGTTGCGATCAAATAATAGCTCCCTTTCTGCAATAATGGCTCAATCAGTTGTTTGACTTTTTCCTCTGACGGTTTTGCTTCGCCTAATGTGCCTTCGAATAATGCTTGTGGTGTGAATGATAAAATCGTTTTGTATTCCGAATCGTTTGGTTTTCTAATTTCCATGGAGTTCCCCTCTCCCAATGCTTCATAGATGGTTGGTTAGGCTTTTTTAGGCACTGGATCTTCGAAAGTCACGGGCTTCACAAACACGGCGGTCTCCGGGCATCTTTAGGCCATGCTGTTCGTACGACGATCGGTTGGCCGCTTGTCGCCGCCAACCGTCTTCTTTCGGTATTTTCCAGGGCCATCCACTTGCTTTTGATTTCCCTACTTTTCAAGCAATGCCCGAACATCTTCCTCTGGGAGATCCACCAACCGGGCAATGTCTTCCACCGTCATTCCTTTGCGCGCCATGTTGCGGATCAGTTGCTTCATTCCTTGTTTCATTCCTTGCTGGATTCCTTGTTGAATCCCGCGTTTTATTCCTTCTTCCAATCCCTCTTTCCTTCCCTTTTGCTCATAGGAAATGATCAGCTCCAACACTTTTTCTCTTTCTTTCGTTTCCATCGCCTTCACCTCTCTTTGCAGTTGTTGCTCTTCCTCCTCCGACAGCTTCACATATGTTTCAAAAAAGCCCAACAAGAGCCGCTGCCTCGCTTTATCCAGCTCCAATCGCACCAACATGCGCAAAAACTCTTTTTTCAACTCGACTTTCTCACTTTCAGTATACCCCATTTTGCCAAGGAGGGCAGCCGCGATCGGATTGTCATGCCGGATGTAGTCTCTCCAATGTTTCTTGCGCAGCTCTACGGGGAAAAAGCGAAACTGCAGCACGTCGCCAAAGGGAAACTCGATTGAGAACACGGATGGTTCCTCGCGAAGGGCATCATGGCTGAAGACAGCGATCGGAACGATGCGGGTGCGGTATTTTTCAAACAAACGGCTGAAATAGATAAACATGCGCTCTGGAAACGATGGCTGCACGTAGCTTTGATTCTCCACATGAACGATGATCAGCCCATTTTCCCCTTTCAGCTTCGTCTCGACCAATAGATCGACGCGGTATTTTTCACCTGCCGTGACATCAGTGAACAGTTCTTCGGACAGGAAGGACAAATGGCGGAAATCAATGTGTTCGTGCATGTCGGGGAAAAAGAGAAGGAGAAACTCTTCGAAGAACGTTTGAATCAGCTCTTTGAACAATCGGTCATGGTCAATGGCCATTCGATCACCTCGCTTTGAAATGTTACATTATCAACTGATTCGTGAGCAGAAGAAAAAATCCTGCATGGAAACTATAAAAAATCGATTACGAGAAGGCTGGTGGAAAAACGGCTGTCACCAGCCAATCAACGGCATTTCGCCAAAAAGAAGGAGCAACTCATGTCTGAGACGGATCGAAAAAACAACGCTTGACAACCGTCCTGTCTTTCCGATACGATGGTGATGTAATCGATTACATAAGCGAGAGGACTACGACCAATGGCAAGCATAAAAGACGTGGCGAAGCGGGCGAACGTATCGACGGCGACCGTGTCGCGCGTGTTGCGCAACACGGGCAATGTCACCGAAGAGACAAGGCAGCGCGTGCTTGAAGCCATTGAAGCGCTGAACTACCAGCCGAACGTGCTCGGCCGGTATTTGCGGCGGATGGAGACCGAGACGGTGCTCGTCGTCGTGCCCGATATTACGAACCCATTTTTCTCGAAAGTGCTGCGCGGCATTGAAGCGGTCGCCCTCAAGCACGGCTATCAAGTGCTGCTTGGCGATACGCAAAACGATGCCCGGCTTGAGGAGCAATATTTGAACGTATTGCCGCAGCGGCAAGTCGACGGGATGATTTTTTTGACCGCCCGCATCCGCAAAGAGCTGATGGAAGAGATGGCGCGCCAGTTTCCGATCGTCTTGGCGTGCGAGTATCTCGAAGGGACGGATATCCCGACCGTGTCCATTGACAATATCAGCAGCGCCCGCAAAGCGACAGAACACTTGATCCGCCTCGGCCATCGCCGCATCGCCCACTTATCCGGGCCGATGGACGTCATTTTAAGCCGCGACCGGCTGCGCGGCTATTATCAAGCGTTGGCGCAGCACGAGATCGAAGTCGATGCGGCGCTCGTGCAGGAAGGTGATTTTACCTATGAGTCCGGATATCATTTGACGCTCAAGCTACTCGCCCTTGAGAAGCCGCCAACCGCGATTTTCGCCGCCAACGATGAGATGGCGATCGGGGCGGTTAAAGCCATTCGCCATCGCGGCGGGCGCGTTCCCGACGATGTCGCCGTTGTCGGATTTGACGACATTCACATGGCCTCGATTTTTGAACCGAGCCTTACAACCATCGCCCAGCCGATGTTTGAGATCGGCCAAAAAGCGATGGAGTTGCTGCTTCGGCTCATTGAAGGAATCGATGTCGAGCGGCGCCAGCTCGTTCTTCCCGACCGGCTTGTCATCCGCGATTCGTGTGGAGGCGGGCGCTCTGTCTGAAGAATTGGACAGAGCGTCCCGTTCCGGTCCTGGGGGACGGGCAGATTTTCTGGCGATGATGTAATCGATTACATCAAGCAAATGATGGGGAAGCGATGGAATATGGAAGCCGCAAACATAAAACGCAAGGGGGAAAAGGACATGGGGAACACGATTCCAATCCGCCTCGGCTTGATTGGAGCTGGAGGGATTTCCAATGAACACATCAAGGCGGCGCTAAACCTTTCCGAGCGCGTCGTCTTGCAGGCGATTTGCGACGTCAATGAACAAGCGGCCGCGGAGAAAGCGAAAACGTACGGCATCCGTGAAGTGTATCGCGACTACAAGGAACTGCTCGCCTCACCAGATGTCGATGCCGTCATCATTACCGTGCCGAACTTTTTGCACGCCCAAGTGGCGGTCGACAGCTTGCGGGCCGGGAAACACGTGCTTTGCGAAAAGCCGATGGTGACGAAAGCGGAAGAGGCCGACGCCATCATCCGCGCCCGTGATGAGTCGGGAAAACAGTTTATGGTGTCGTTGAACAACCGCTTCCGCCAAGCGGCGCAATGGCTTCATGAGCGAATTCAATCCGGTGCGTTCGGCGAGATTTATTACGCGAAAACGGGCTGGGTGCGCCGCCGCGGCATTCCCGCATGGGGGGCATGGTTTTTTGACCGCGAGCGCTCCGGCGGCGGTCCGCTCATTGACTTGGGTGTCCATATGCTCGATGTGACCCTTTGGCTGCTCGGCAATCCGAACCCGGTTGCCGTGACGGGGAAAACGTACGCGAAGTTCGGCCCGCGTCGCCAAGGGGCATGGCCGGGAACGACGTTTTCGCCTGATGCCGCCTATACGGTCGAAGATTTCGCCGCGGCGTTCATCCAGCTCGAAAACGACGCGACGGTGCTGCTGGAGACGAGCTGGGCGTCGCACATTGAAGAAGAGCGGGCATATGTCGAATTTCTTGGCACGGAAGGCGGCGTGCGCTGGGAGTGGAACATCGCCGGCAACCGCCAAGAAGTGAAATGGTTCCGAAACGAACACGGCGTTCCGGCCGATGTCACGCTCCATTTTGAGGACCAGGGCGAACGGGTGGCGCTCCTTGACCACTTTGTCACGAGCATCACGGAGGAGACGGCACCGCTTTGCACGGCGGAACAAGGGCTTATGATCGCTAAAGTGTTGGAAGCGATTTACGAGTCGTCCGAACAAGGGCGGCAAGTCCGCATTGAATGGTGAGAAGCGGTGCTGGCTTCCCGCGAGCTGTGAACCAAAAACAAGCCGTCCTTGCCTTTATGAACGCAATCCGAAAAAAACAAGGGGGATCCATGAATGACTACACCCATTCGCGTCGTCGTCTGGAACGAATTTCGCCATGAAAAGAAAAATGAACAAGTAAGAGCCATTTATCCGGAAGGCATGCATACTGTCATCGCGCGCTACCTGGCTGAAGCGGGATTTGACGCCGCGACCGCTGTCTTGGACGAACCGGAGCACGGCTTGACCGACGAGGTGCTCGACCGGTGCGACGTCTTGATCTGGTGGGGGCATATCGCCCATGACGAAGTGAAAGATGAGGTGGTCGAACGCGTCCACCGCCGCGTGCTCGAAGGAATGGGGCTCATTGTCCTTCATTCCGGCCATTTCTCGAAAATTTTCAAAACGCTGATGGGGACGACATGCAATTTGAAATGGCGCGAAGCGGATGAAAAAGAGCGTCTCTGGGTCGTCGCCCCGGGCCATCCGATCGTCGAAGGAATCGGACCGTATATCGAGCTTGAGCAGGAAGAAATGTACGGCGAGTTTTTCGACATCCCAGAGCCGGACGAAACGATTTTTATCAGCTGGTTTGAAGGTGGAGAAGTGTTCCGCAGCGGCTGCACGTTCACGCGCGGGAAAGGGAAAATTTTCTACTTCCGCCCCGGCCATGAAACGTATCCGACGTACCATCACCCGGATGTGCTGAAAGTGATCGCCAACGCCGTCCGCTGGGCCGCGCCGGTCAACCGCGGGGAAATCGTCTTTGGCAACGTCAAGCCGCTTGAGCCGATCAAAGCGAAACAAGGAGGAGTGACGCAGTGAAACCGATCAACGTCGGTATTATCGGCACCGGCTTTTCCGCTTCTTCCCATATTGAGGCGCTCCGCCGCCTGCCGTTTGTGAACATCGTCGCCATCGCCTCAAGCAGCCAAGAAAAAGCGGAGGAAGCCGCGCGCCGATTCGGGATTCCGAAAGCGTACGGCGACTACCGCGCTTTAATTGACGACCCGGACGTCGAAGCCGTGCACAACTGCACGCGCAACGTCCTCCATTTCCCGATCAACAAGGCCGCGCTCGAGGCAGGGAAACATTTGTTGTCGGAGAAGCCGCTCGCCATGGACAGCGAACAGTCGGCGGAATTAAAGCGGCTCGCTGCACAAAGCGAAAGCCTGAGCGCGGTCTGCTTCAACTACCGCCACTACCCGCTCGTTGTCGAGGCGAAAGAGCGGCTCGCCCGTGAGGCGAAGCGCGTTCATTTCGTGTACGGCGGCTATGTGCAAGACTGGCTCTTGTATGACACGGACTACAACTGGCGGCTCGACCCGGCGCAAAACGGCCCGTCGCGCGCCATCGCCGACATCGGCTCACACTGGTGCGACACGGTGCAATACGTGCTCGGCAAGAAAATCGTCGAAGTGTTCGCCGACTTGCGCACTGTCCATCCGGTCCGCTACAAGCCGAAGCAGGAAGGGAGCACGTTTGCATCCGGGCATGCTCAAGACGCCGAGCCCGTCCAGATTGACACGGAAGACGGCGGCAGCGTGCTCGTCCATTTTGACGACGGCACCCACGGGGCGTTTACGATTTCGCAAGTGAGCGCCGGCCGGAAAAACCGACTCTATTTTGAAATCGCCGCCGATGAGATGACGCTCGCCTGGGACCAAGAGCACCCGAACCGCCTCTGGGTCGGGCGCCGCAGCGGCCCGAACGAAGAAATCGTCCGCGACCCGGCGCTTTTGTCGCCGCAAGCCGCCGCTTACGCCCATTACCCGGGCGGCCATGAAGAAGGCTGGCCGGACGGGCTGAAAAATTTGTTCCGTGATTTTTATGGCGCCATCATCCGGAAACAACGCGGCGAGGCGCTTGGGGAACTGCCGTTTGCGACGATCGCCGACGGCCACCATACGATGAGGATCGTCGACGCCATTTTGGAAAGCCATCGCACGAAACAATGGGTGCGGGTGGCGGAATAAGCGTGGGAGTTCGTTCGATCCGCTCATCCGACGAGAAGCAACAACAGCGCGGCGCGGCGGCCGTCCGGCCGTTGCGCGCCGTCAAAAGGGGGAGAATGACAAAATGAAAGTAGGCGTATTCACCGTCTTGTATCAACAGCTGCCGTTTGAGGAGATGCTGGACAAAGTCGCCGCCATGGGCATCGAAGCCGTTGAGCTTGGCACCGGCAATTACCCGGGCAACGCCCATTGCGATCCCGACGCGCTGTTGGATCAGCCGGAAAACATCAAAGCGCTGAAAAAAGCTGTCGCCGACCGCGGCCTCGTCATCAGCGCGTTAAGCTGCCATGGCAACCCACTTCATCCGGACAAAACGTTCGCGAAACAGTCACATGACACGTGGCGGAAAACGGTCAGGCTCGCCGAGCAGCTCGAAGTCCCGGTCATCAACGCCTTCTCCGGCTGCCCGGGCGACCATCCCGGCGCCAAATACCCGAACTGGGTCACATGCTCCTGGCCGCCGGATTACTTGGAAATTTTAAAATGGCAATGGGAAGAAGTCGTCATTCCGTACTGGCGCGAAGAAGCCGCGTTCGCCAAGGAGCACGGCATCACGCAAATCGCCTTTGAAATGCATCCGGGCTTTGTCGTCTACAACCCGGAAACGCTCCTCAAACTGCGCGAACATGTCGGCGACGCGATCGGCGCCAACTTCGACCCGAGCCACCTGCTTTGGCAAGGCATCGACCCGGTTGAGGCGATCAAACTGCTCGGCCGCGAAAAAGCGATTTTCCATGTCCATGCGAAAGACACGTACCTAGACGAAGCGAACATCCGCAAAAACGGCGTGCTCGATACGAAACATTACAGCCAAATCCTCGACCGCTCGTGGGTGTTCCGCACCGTTGGCTACGGACAAAGCGAAAAAATGTGGCGCGACATCGTCAGCGCCCTGCGCGCCGTCGGCTACGACTACGTGCTGTCGATCGAACATGAAGACATGCTCGCTTCGATCGATGAAGGGCTGTCCAAAGCCGTCGCGCTTTTGAAAAAGGTGCTGTTCAAAGAAGAACTGCCCGAGATGTGGTGGGCGTAAAAAGAAGGCGGCAAGGGAAAATGATCCCTTGCCGCCCGCCGTTTCAGCGTAAGCGCGAAAAAGACCCTCCAACGCCTGCCAAGAGGCGCACCTGCTTTAGACCACTTGCGCCGTCTCGCGGCCTACGCGCCCTTTCATGAACAGCAGCCGGTGCCCGTCCACCGTCAAATCGATCATCGCGCCATCCAACACATCATCGCCTGACTTTTTTCCGTTTGCCTGCAAGTACGCGACCCGGTACCACTTGCGCCCGTACTCAAAATACATGTACCGCCCGCGCCGGAAATCGATCCAAAACTTCACCCGCTCGCCATTTACGTTCTTCCATACATACCCCCACGCCCGGTCTTGGCGGATCGGCGCCATTTTTGGACGCGCGGAATTGATGGCTTCATAATACAGGCGGTGTTTGATGTCAAACAGCACCATCCCGTTTGCCTCCTTTTGGACATGATACTATATGTATAGCGCCAAACGGGCAAAAATAGACATGCTGGCTCACTCATTTCGTCTCAGCATTCGCCCAGCGAGCAACCGAACGGCCAACGTCAACAGAAACATCGTAACGAGTGAGTATTCCCACTTCCAACCATGATATTCGATCAAATCCGTATGCCGTTCAAAGACAACCTCAAGGGGAGTCAGTCAAGACTTTGTGGAGAACATTTTTTCGGTTCACTACGGGTGTTGTCA
>ERZ1673811.35-NODE-35-length-27880-cov-22.541096_pt1 | contig 27880 bp, 23 predicted proteins | sample MGYA00580151_ERZ1673811 | MGnify/ENA primary metagenome ERZ1673811 (study PRJEB41219, sample SAMN04549620) | soil metagenome | isolation source: soil | place: USA: Wyoming, Fireholl Drive Yellowstone National Park | collected 2009-07-28 ...
GAATCCATCTGAAATAATTTGAAAAAGTGATTCTGAAATAATGTGCTAATTTACAACGACTATCCACACATGCCGCAGCATATGATGAAATTGTGATACCTTCTCTAAAGGGGGAAGATGGAATGCATGGTTACTTGCCAGGAAATCCTCAAACGCTTATTATCACGCCCAATGTAAAAGATGCGCCATTTCGGGTTCTCAAAAACGGGGTAAAACAATTTCACTTGCGGGCGGAACCGGTCGTGCATGAGTTGGTAAACGGAATTAAAATCCGCGGGTATGGATACAACGGAAGTATTCCCGGGCCGACGATTCTTGTCAATCAAGGGGACTATGTTCAAATTACAGTCGAAAACCGTTTGCCAGAAGCGACATCCGTCCATTGGCACGGATTAATTGTTTCCAACCGAATGGACGGCGTACCCGGCCCTGGGGGCAGCCCAATTATCCAACCGGGAGAAAGTTTTACGTATGAATTTCGCATCCAACAGTCAGGAACATTTATGTACCACAGCCATGTCCATGATGCAAAACAAGAGTTAATGGGATTAGCAGGCATGCTTATTTCGCGCGGCATATACGAAGAACCTGTGGACCGCGATTATGCTCTGTTGCTTCAAGAGTGGGCTGTGCAGATGGAGATGCATCAGCAAACTAGCAGCCATCCAATGAATGATCATCCTTCCAAACAATCGGCTTCAAATATATATGACATCGATCCAATGTCAATGATGTTTAATTTTTTCACAATTAACGGCAAAGCCTATCCTGATACCGCTCCTTTATTTGTCCGATATGGCGAACGCGTCCGTATTCGCCTTGGCAATGTAAGTATGGATTCTCATCCGATGCATTTTCACGGGCATGATTTTATTGTCACCGCGGTTGACGGAAATCCGATTCCTATGATGGCAAGATTAAAACGAAACACGATTAATGTAGCGCCAGGAGAAACATGGAACATCGAATTTTTGGCCAACAACCCGGGAAATTGGGTCTTTCACTGTCATAAACCTCACCATACAACGAACGCACATGCAATGGGGGGAATGGGCGGCATGCTTACGGTGATTCGCTACGCCAAATAAACGGTCATTCAAGAAAAACGGCACTGCCGCCGTTTTTCTCCGCTCTATTTTTGACGCCCAGTTTAATTACTAAAATCTTCCGGAAGCCTGGTGATTTAGTACAAAATACTGCTATCTCCATCTGTTTCTCAATTAGATAAAACTTGTGGAATCAGCCTTCTTTTTTTGGCACAATGCCGTTGATTTGCTCGTGACAGCTGTTTTTCACCGGCCTTCTAGATATGAAAACAAATGCTGAAGTTCTCAGCAAGGATCAACGAATAAAAGATAAACCACGGTGATTCACCTATACGCGAATCACAAGATAATCTCCATTTTTCATTTGAACAACATCCGCTTTCATCGCTTTTGCAATATCTATCGTCATCGCTTTTTGCTCCTCCTCACTTTCCGCCCATAAAGCCAGCGCCTTCCCACCTAAAATCCTGTTTTGTCTTCGTGTAATGATTGCTAGTATTTCATAAGGAGGCTTTTCTGATGCTTCTCTCCCCATTTTTCTTACTCCTTTCCTACCCAGTTTGTTTTCATGACAGCATGGCTTTTTCGCAAACTTTCAAGCAATGGAGTTTGTCTGACAGCCGCAATAAATTTGTCAATATCTCTTATAATTGGTACGAGTACAATCACAATTCTCCCTTTTTCATAATCCTTTCGCGTAAAATGGTACCGCTTGATCCCAACCGCTCTCGTTGCTTCAAACAAGGCCGCTTGCCGCTGTCCGTAGTTATCCAACGCAATGCGAAAATGCTCTTCCCGCGGATAAATGACAACGGCCATTCCCTCAGTCTGAAACAATCGTTGGGCATTTTCTGTGCCAAGAAGGTTAGAAATATAAATGCCGTCGACAAATAACTCAGAACCGTTAATTTCGATTTTTCCTTCTTTAACATCCGCAATATCGGCTATCGTTTTTCCTTTTGAAAACCGCTTTAAAACAAAAAGAACAACGCTTCCCACGCTGACTCCAAACACCATATCCGCCCATAATGCCCCCGGCAGCAGCTGCATCGTTAATGCGGTGGAAAAGGAAACGATTAAGGCTAGGTAATTTCTCGCCTCAAACGTTTTTGCAATCCCGTCAAATAAGCATTTCCGCGATAAGTATATTCAGTATTCTCAAGGTCCTTTAAGCTGTACCTTTCCATTTTTCGAACATCACAAAATTGTTGAATGGCTAATACAAGAAACGTCACAGCGACAAAATTTTTTGTCATTAATGCTGGAAGAGCAACCGCGCCTAAGGAAGAAGCAACAAAACCTGTTACAAGATGAATGAAATAACCATTCGGATAGCTCGGATATTGTCGGAAATCTTCCTTAATCGTCAACAAACGGGCTAAAGTCCCTAACACAACGGCTGTCGCGATCATGGCAATATGTTCGGCGGAAATCAACTCTTCATTCATATGCCTACCCCTTCAAGAAATGCTGGATATATTCAGAATTTCATGATACAGCTTCACACATTTTTCTATAATGAGTATGCTTCGTTCGCCGTCATGTCGGTGATGGGGATGATCGTCTTTTCGTCCCGAATCAATTGTCCTTTTTCAAACGAAAACCGCCTAAGCTTTGATATCATCATTCAGTGTAGGCATTCTTCTCAAATGTTAAACATTTGATTTTGCCCACTACTCCAAAGGTGCAATATGTCCTCAAAACAAAGAGTACACACATTCTAAAAAATAAGATACAGTACTAACGCCAAAAAAGGGGCTGACCCAAAATGCGAGTGCGTTTTGGATCAACCCTTTGTTTCGCACAATCTATGAAGGCAAGAAGTCCGTCGCCATTAGCGCCCGACCCATTCGATAAACCGCCCGATCACTTGATCCAAAAATTCCACCGTCGCAGCATCAACGAGATTTCCCGCTTCGTCGAATTTTTGGCTTGCAACATTCACCAGCACCTCGTTCCCGGCAGGCGGCAACACTTTCGCAGCCAGCCCCGGGCTTTGCAAGATTTGGCGCAAATGAAGCTGGGCTCGGATTGTTCCCATCATCCCTGTCGATACTCCGACAATCATCACGGGTTTATTGACCAACACTTTGTCCACACGCGACAGCCAATCTAGCGCGTTTTTCAGCACGCCGGGAACGGACCAATTGTACTCCGGTGTCACGATCAAAACCCCGTCCGCATCCGCCACTTGCCGCTTGAATGCCGCCACGACTTCGGGCGGATCGAGTTCATCGTCTTGATTGTAATGCGGCAGAGCGCCGATACCGGCAATGTCCAATTGGAATTTGTCTTTGTACCGTTCTCGCATAAACTCCGCTAATTTCCGGTTATATGAGTCTTTTCGCAAGCTTCCGACAAGAGCCACAATGTTCATCATTTTCGTCCTCCTTCAAATGGGGTTGATGGTCAATTTCCCCCGCAGCGCAAGGCGAGCGCGCATTCCCTTACTATTTTGCCATTCGATTCCATCAGCTGCCTTTTGCTTCAAATTCCCCTTGCGGTCATTCCCATTATAACTCTTCCCCGTTCGTCGCGATGACGTTTTGATACCAATCAAACGACTTTTTCTTTCTCCGCTCGAGCGTGCCGCTGCCGTCATCGTGTTTATCGACGTAAATCAACCCGTACCGTTTTGAAAACTCGCCGGTCGAGGCGCTCACGAGGTCAATGCAGCCCCATACGAGATAGCCAATCAATTCGACGCCATCGGCGATCGCTTCACGCGCTGCTTCGATATGACGGCGCAAATAGTCAATGCGGTAATCGTCGTGAATCGAGCCGTCTTCTTCCACTTTGTCATGCGCCCCAAGCCCGTTTTCCACAATAAAAAGCGGTACGCGATACCGATCGTACAACCGGTTTAAAATGATGCGCAGCCCTATAGGGTCGATCTCCCAGCCCCAGTCGCTCGCTTTAAGGAACGGGTTTTTCACCCCATCAAATACGCTGCCGGGGATGAGCTCATCATCCATCTTGTCTTTTTTCTGGGTGACGGACATATAGTAGCTTAAACCGATATAGTCGACCGTATGCTTCTTGATCAGTTCCAAATCCCCGTCGCGAACATCGAGTTTCACCCCGCGCTCGTCGAACACGCGTTTCATAAAGGATGGATACTCGCCGCGCACTTGAACGTCGGCGCAAAAGAAATTCAACAGCCGCTCCTCTTCAAGTGCATGCATGACGTTTTCTGGATTGCAGTCGTACGGGTACACGGGGGCGGCGAGAATCATGCAGCCGATTTTTGCGTCCGGAATGATCTCGCGGCACGCCTTCACCGCCAGGCTGCTGGCGACAAATTGATGATGGAACGCTTGAAACAACTCTTGATATTTCGTCTCTTCGCTTTCCGGCACAAATCCCATGCTCATGAGCGGAAAATGGAGCGCACCGTTTATTTCGTTAAACGTCAGCCAATATTTCACTTTATCTTTATAACGCTGGAAAATCACCTTGGCGTAACGTTCAAACAACGTTACCAGTTCGCGGCTCCGCCAGCCACCGTATTCTTTGGCCAAATGGAGCGGCATTTCATAATGGGAAATCGTCACCACCGGCTCAATCCCGTATTTATGTAACTCATCGAACACCCGATCATAGAAGGCAAGCCCTTCTTCATTTGGCTCAAGCTCGGTGCCGTTCGGGAAGATGCGCGTCCAGGCGATCGATAGGCGGAACGCTTTAAATCCCATCTCAGCAAACAGGGCTATATCCTCTTTATACCGGTGGTAAAAGTCGATCGCTTCATGGTTCGGGTATGTGTACTTCTCCTTATCAATGGCAAACTGCAACCCTTTTTCCCTAAGCAGTTGTTGCCTCATCTTTCCTCCCGGAAGCACATCGGCAATGCTTACCCCTTTGTTTCCTTCGCCAAATCCTCCTTCGATCTGGTTGGCCGCCGTCGCTCCTCCCCATAAAAAGTTGGTGGGAAACGCCTCGTTCGTTGTAACCACTAGTCAGTCCCTCCTGTGCAAGTATTCCTCCCCACTAGCTTACCACAAACGCCGCTCCGCCTACACCGACGAATGCTTCGTTCCGCTGTTTCTTCTCCCCCATAAAAAACCATCCTTACAATCGGATGGTTTTTGACATATTCGAGCAGCTCGTACGGTTTGATTTTATGTTTGATCAGCCCGGAAAGCAGCGTGCCGACGCCGATGCTTAAGGTGTCTTTATTGGTGTATAAAAATCCGGTTCCTAATATGCCTTTTGTTGCATCGCCGAGCAGCTCGATCGTGCATTCTTGCTCCGGATCAAGGTTGAAACGTTCTTCGATCACTTTTTTATCGAGCTTGACAATGTCCATCACTGCGAGCGCGACTTCATCCGGCCGCCATTCGCGGTGAAACCCGAGCTGTTTCGCCAAAAGCGAGTTCACGCCGTCCGCCAGCACGACGACATCGGCATACACCTCGCCGTCCGGGCGGTCGGTGCGGACACCGACGACGCGGCCTTTTTCAACGATGCATTCGAGTGCCACCGTTTCACAAACGAGCAACGCCCCTTGTTCGACTGCTTTCTCGGCAAACCATTGGTCAAACTTCGCCCGCAAAACGGTAAAGTTGTTGTACGGCTCGCGTCCCCACTCCAATCCTTTATAGCTGAACGTCACCGCCGACTCTTTATACATCAGCATAAACCGCTGCTCAACGATCGGCCGCTCGAGCGGGGCCTCTTTATAAAACTCCGGAATAATGCCTTCCATCATTTTTCGATAGAGCACGCCGCCCATGACGTTTTTCGATCCTGGATATTCGCCGCGCTCAAGCAATAATACGTTGACCCCGGCTTTGGCAAGCTCATAGGCGCACGCCGTTCCGGCCGGCCCCGCTCCGACGACGATACAATCAAATTTTTCAGGCATGGCGGATTTCCTCCTCGATATCAAGAATCGTCGTATCCGCCGTCAGTCCGGTCGGCAAATCAGTGGCAATGGCGCTCGCCAAGTCTTTCCCTGTCGGCGTCGCCCCGTACAGCAGCACTTCCGGTTTATACTTTTGACAACAGTCAAGCAAAGCGCGCATATACGACTCGGTCCGGTAATGGGCAAAAATCGGATCGTCGTATACATAAACGACACCCGCCCCATAGGCAAACAACGTCGACGCAAGCGGTTTGACACCACTTCCAATCAGCACTCCGCCAAGCTCGGTGCCGCGTTTATCCGCCAGCGTCCGCCCGGCTCCAAGCAACTCCAAGGAAACAGGGGTCACCTTCCTCTGATAGAAACAAGCATTCCTATTATATAGATAATAAAAATGACATTAATATTGTTTTAACACTCAACTAACGCGATCCAATCAAAGATAAAACACTTTTTCAAAAAAATATACTCAATCACTCGCCGCCAGTGAACAAAACGAACGGCCGCTCCCTCCATATGGAAAGAAGCAGCCGTTCAAGGGGGAGTTCGCACCCGTTTCAAGAATGCACCCACGGTTACTTATGCGCCGCAGCCGGACGGTGCGGATGATTCGGGCGATGCATGCTGCCCATCCGCTCACGGAGATACGGCAATACCCAACGGTCCAAACCGTAGCGGCCCGCGTTCGCTCCAGCGACGAGAATGAACACCGTCAGCAGCACCATTTGCGGGTTCGTGCTCGTCGTGCCCGAGAACATGAAGGCGAAGTTCATGACTGCTCCCATGAGGGCGGCGAATGTCGTAAACAATCCGAGAATAAGTGCGATCCCAACGAGAAATTCGCCCCACGGCACGAGGAAGTTGAATAATCCGACATTCGGCAGCGCTACGTTTTCGATAAACGCCGCCCACCAGCTTTGCACGGCCGGGTGTTCGCCCGTGGCCTTCGCCAATGCTCCTTTTAAAAATCCGGTGGCGTCAAACCCTTGCGTGATTTTTTCCCATCCCGCCACCATCCACTCATATCCTAAATACAGCCTCAATACTACCATCAACGCTGACGCTGTAACGTGTTCGCGCAGCCATTCTACTACCATTGTATGTCTCCCCTCTCATTTTGGAAGATGTTCCTTACACTTTTATCATACTCCTTTTTCAGACAAACGAAATAAGTTTGTTCACTATTTCACAATATATTCAAAAAACTATGGCAAAATGGTGAAAAGGCATGTACGGCGGCAACGATTATGAAGAGAAATGAAGGGAAAAAGATGGCCTGAGTTCGACAGTCACTAGGCAACGTCCCTTGATACAAAAGAGGATCGGAGGCATTTGGGCATACCTTGAGCGTGTATCTAGGCGCGAGGATGGATGCCTAGGATCTTCGGCGGAGGCTCCAGCCTAGAGCCGCAAAGAGTTGCGCTTGCTTGGACGTCAGCTCGGTTCGTTGAGAAAGGTCTCCGTTTTTAAAAGAATAAATGAATAAATCGTGTGCCTGTGAAATTCGAAGTTTTTTCTAGGATCCGCACCACGAAGTGCTTGATATAACAGCATTTTGATCATTTCCATTTGCCTAAAATGGCCTCAAAACTGTCGAACTCGGGTTATATTTGTTAAAAATTACAAAAAATAAGCCGAGCCACCTGTTCCCTCAAAACGCCACCATGATCATGGACCAATCACGACGCCGCAACTCAAGCCAACCATCCATTAACAGAGAAAAATCTTATTCAAAACGTCCTTTTCTTTTCCCTGCTTCACGTCGTATAATCAAAAAAGAGGAGGTGAACAAGCATGGAGCGCGATACGGTGGTGAAAGAAGTGGTCGAGGCGCTGAAAATATTTTCCCGCGACATCCGCACCCAAATTGACGAAATGGGAAGTCAGCTGAGAGCGGAAATGCAAGAAACGGCCAACCAGCTGAGAGCGGAGATGCAGCAATTTCGCGCCGAGGTGAACGAGCGGTTCGACCGACTCGAACAAAAATTCGCTGGCTTGCGCGTAGAGCTGACCGAAACGCAAGAAACCGTCCATTTCCTCGCGTCCAAAACCATCCAGCACGAGAAAAAACTTCACCATTTGGCCAAGCAGCTTGAATCCATTCGCTAGTTTTCCTTCATCCGAAAGCCGCGTTTGACTGCGAGTCAAGCGCGGCTTTGATTTTTGCATCTCGGCTTCTTCGATCCCGAGCAAATCCCCTCCTGCCCGGCCGCGCACGAAGACGGAAGAGAAGCTGGCGATTTATCCGTTATCATGAACACAATGGTTTCCAATACGCAGCCAAAACTCTGCCCCCGGACAAAACGCCCAAAACAGAGAATGCGCGCCGATAAAGTATGATGGGGCTTTTGCGTGCATAATTGATGCTCCTTTTGACGCACAATATAAATTACAAAAGAATCCTTTTCATGATTTGAGGGAGGAATCATCCATGTCGTTTCTTTGGAGCTTAATCGTCGGGGGCGTCATCGGTTGGCTGGGAGGTCTTCTGACGGGCCGCGATATTCCAGGAGGAATCATTGGCAACATTATTGCTGGGTTTATCGGAGCCTGGCTTGGAACGGCGCTCTTTGGCAACTGGGGGCCGACCATCGGCGGATTTGACATCATCCCCGCGCTGATCGGTTCCGTTATCCTCATTTTGCTTGCAAGTTTTGTCATTCGCAGATGGCACAGGACGGCGTGATTCCAAAAACCTTAGGGTCGCAATGGATTCCGCTTATGCAAGACTCAGAGCGCAATCTTCCATCTCCAAATTCATGCTCACACATGAAGGAACCGGGCTCTTCTCAGCCCGGTTTTTAAAGTTCGTTACTTAGTTCGATATAATTGAAAATCATCCAGCGTTCCCCAAGCGCCGCCATTTGCCTTGATGCTCACTCCGATCGTCACGGTTCCGTCACCAATATAAATATCATGAATCTCAGGATGACTCCAATTCAACCAACCATTCACCCTGGCAGCCGCTCGATACTCTTTACCTCCTGTTTTCGCATACAAGTATATTTCTGCATCGGAGGCATCTCCTCCTTGCAAAAACATCGATAAATCATAATATCCGGGCTCCAATCCCGTGATCGTCTGTTCTACTTGGAAATCAACAGCCTCACTCGAATAGAAGTGAAGGGAATAGTTTCCCGATTTCGCATCCGCAGCTTTCTCCAAATAATCCGTATGTGGAGAGGTGCCGTTTCGATAAATGATGGTCCACATCGTTCTGTCTTGATCCTCGAAGCTCGGATTGACTACATAGTTCTTCGGCGTAATGTCAAGATAGGCTTTTACCGTCTCTCCACCCTCCACTATACCTTGAATCACATGTGTTCCGATGCCAATTCTCAGCGCTTGATCCAACTCGTCCTGATTCCATTTCACAGAAACAGAGCGTTGGCTCCCATCATTATAAGTAGCTGTTACCGTATCAGGCAACTCAACCGGTTCACCAACTATAGCGCGAATATATATGTCTTTGATTTCATCGATTTTCAAAGGAGCTACAGCTCCTGTGTTTACATATTTAAACACATATAATGATGGTAAAGGTCGGCCATTAAAATCGAACAGCGCTTGATTATCTACAGCACTCCCCCCGTGCCATATCGCCGCATCAGGATCATATTCAGCAGCAAAACTAGACGCCCAACCAGATCCATATTTTTCCCATTTTTTCTCATTTTGCTTGAGACGTTCAGGAGGGCCAACAGGAATCCATGCAGGTTCCCAGTAAAACACCCCGATCCCCCGTTTACCTACAGCCGCCACCGCCTGAATCACATCTCGAATCGAGTTCGCTTGCCCTTGGACAGTAATCGGATAGTTCAGTATTTGTCCAGAACTCTTTGGAGCTGTATTTTCATGGCCGTCTCCATCTTTTTTCGTATATGGATAGGATGTTTCTGCCACCATCACTTTTTTATGATACGTATTGGCTACATGTTTCAACACAGACGTTAAATTGGCTAAAGTACCATGCCAAAACGGGTAATAGGAGCTAGCGAACACATCGTAATCCACTTTATGTTCAGCAAGCATTTTCGCTATGGATGCATATCTGCCTGGAGTTTCGGGATTCGTAAAATGAAGCGCAACCAGTATATTCCGATTCATCTCCCTTACCGCTCTGCTTCCTGCATTCATCAACTCACATATTTTCGCCCAATCCGTTTCCCCGACAAAAGCTCCATTTGTTTCATTTCCAATTTGAACCATTCCGACTTGAATTTCTTCTTTCAACATTGCTTCTAAACTTTCCTTCGTGAATCGGTATAAAGCTTTCTTTTTTGCTTCAAAATTGAGGTTTGCCCACGCTTTGGGAGGGCGTTGTTTGGCAGGGTCGGCCCAAAAATCGGAATAGTGGAAGTCCACTAGCACCTTCATCCCATTGGCCGTAGCTCGCTTTCCAATCTCAATGGCTTTTTTCAAATCGTTATTCCCGCCTCCATACCCATGCCCTTTCTCATCATAAGGATCGTTCCATACGCGCACCCGTACATAATTGATCCCGGCTTCTTTTAGCGTTTTAAAAATATCTTGTTTCTTACCAGCCGCGTTGTAAAATTTCACTCCACTGTCCTCAAGTGCGATAATACTCGAAACATCGACCCCTTTAACGAACCCTTTGCTTAGGCCATCCACCCTTTTTACAAAAATATCAGCTGGAACAGGCTTTGGCCCCTCTCGGCCTCCCGCTCTGTTCAGCGATATCAACTGAAAATGATCCATATAGCCCCAAGCGTTCGGTTTCCCAGTAACTATTGCACCGACTTCAAAGTTCAACGCTTCTTCTTCCAGTGTGAATTCCAATTTAACCGTCTCCCAAGAATTATATCCTTTTGTAACAACAGCCTCCGCCATCTGATCGCCTGCGAACAATTGAATATGACCCGCTTCGTCTCCTGCTCCTCCCATTGATTGAACAGAAAGTTCATAACTCCCTGGCGGCAGCTGTCCGATCGTTTGCTTCAATGTAAATGTTTGATTTCCGTTCGCTATATCGCGGACCCAGTATTTAAAGGCGCTATCTCCCTCATTCGGAACGATCCATGCATCATTTGAATAAGAAAAACGCTGTAGATCAACAGAACTCCAATCCTGTGCAGTGACTGTCCATGACCCATCAGCCCAAAAATCCGATTCAAATCCCCCGTTAATTAAATAATTATACGAATCAGCCGCTGCTTTATGAATATGATTGGACGAAAACGGCATGATCATCACCATCATGGCGACTAGTATGAAAAAAAATCGTTTCCTCATCCTCTCCCCCGCCTCCATGACTATTTTAACATCGCACACCAAAACACTTGATTGGCTGCCGTGTGAAACCAGCCTTTCTATTTGACAGATTTGTTGCTTGAACGATTCTCTCTCCTTTATCTCCTTTTCTCCACGACTCGCACCTCGTATTTACCTAGCGTGATCTCCCCTTCGATTTCCTCGCCAGTGAACAGATCCTTCACCTTTTCCTCAACAACAACAGCCTGTTTCTCCTCCGTAAAATTCATAATAAACACATAATCACATTCCGGGGCTTGCCGCGCTTGGACGGATACTCCTTTTCCATGCTTTACAAACAAGACAGGCCTCAAATCGAGCTTTTCCATCAATTCTTGATAAAAATCTCTATGGAATTGATCCTCTAGGCGGCCGCCAATATAATAGGCTTGACCTTTCCCGTATTGGTTGCTCGTCACAGCGGGAGTACCCGCATAAAAATCATCTTCATAAACTCCTTCGACTGTTGCAGTATACACCTTGATCACCGTTGCATAGTCTTTCAACTCGTAAGACTGTCCACGATAATGAACCGAATTTCGATCGCGTGGATAAAGAGTATCCGTTTCGATCGGTTCGATGCCGAATGTTTTCCTCAAATCGGGATGCCAGCCACCTAAATACGCTAAATCACATTCATTGACCATTCCACTTATATAAGTCATGACAAGCGTTCCACCGCTCCCTACAAACTGTTTCAAACGAGCAATCGTCTCTTCGCTCACTAAGTAAAGCATCGGCGCAATCAGCAATTTGTAGCGGGAAAAGTCTTGTTCCTTCGTGATGACATCAACAGGGATATCCCGCTCCCAAAAGGGGCGATAATGCTGTACGAGCGTTTGTGGATACCGTTTCGTTTCAGTCGCAAATCCTTGCGCATCATTTAACGCCCAATTGTTTTCCCAATCATACAAAATGGCCACTTCCGCCGACCGATTGGTTCCGACGATGCCAGACATTTTCTCGAGTGCTTTCCCAACTTTAGAAACTTCTTGAAATACACGGTTATCCGTGCGATTGTCATGGTCGACGACCGCACCGTGAAGTTTCTCAAACGCCCCCCGCGACTTGCGCCATTGAAAATAGAGGATGCTGTCGGAACCATGAGCGATCATTTGCATCGAAGATAAAAAGTGCATGCCTGGCCGCTTCGCTTTGTTCACTTTATGCCAGTTCACCAAACTCGGCGTGCATTCCATCAGTAAAAATGGCTGCTGCTTCAAACTTCGATACAAATCATTGATAAAACCGACTTTCATAGCCAAATCGGCAGTGCTCTCCCAATCATTGTGCCAAGCAGGATAGGCGTCCCAACTAATGACGTCAAGATGCTTCGCAAACTTGCTGTAGTCAAGTCCTTGAAAAGGAATTAAGTCATGCGTATCCGCCATAAAATTCGTTGTAATCGGAATATGAGGCGTCAACTCCCGAAGCGGAACGATCTCGTTTTCAAAAAAGGAAATCGTCTGATCTGTCACAAACCGTTTCCAATCAAGATTCAACCCATGAATCGTATGCTCACCAATCGGAGACGGCGACTCGATTTGCGACCAGTCGGTGTACGTATGGCTCCAAAATGACGTCCACCAAGCGGCATTCAGCGCGTCAAGATCATGATTGTATCTGTTTTTCAACCATTCACGAAACGCTTCTTGGCACAAATTACAATGGCATTCCCCGCCGTATTCATTGGAAACGTGCCACATGAGCAAAGCAGGATGATCTCCGTACCGTTCCGCCAGCAATCGATTGATATGTTGAGTTTTTTCACGGTATACGCTCGAGGTAAAACAATGATTATGACGCCCGCCATGCAACTGTCGAACACGCGCCGCATTCACCCGCAACACTTCCGGATACTTTTGCGACAACCATGCTGGTCGAGCACCGCTTGGCGTAGCCAAAATCACCCGCCCGCCAATACGGTAAATGTCGTCAAACACTTTATCGAGCCATTCAAAACGATAAACCCCTTCTTCCGGTTCGAGAGCAGACCAAGCAAATACACCAATCGTGAATGTGTTTGTGTGGGAGAGTTTCATCAACTCAAGATCCGCCTGCAAAAGATCCGGCCGATCCAACCATTGATCAGGGTTGTAATCTCCTCCATGAAGAATGAAGTTCGCTTGTGTTATATACGTTCGTTCATATTTTGGCATTACGTCGTCTCCTTTCCCTGCATCATCCTTTGATTCCACCCAATGTCAATCCGGACACAAAGTTCCGTTGCAACATCAAAAAGACAATCGCTACCGGAATGCTAATCAGAAGCGCCCCGGCTGCAAACGTCGTATAGCTCGCCCCCATCACTTCGTTAACGAGATTATACAGCCCGATCGGAAGCGTATAAGCATCAGGAGTTCGGAGAATGGCCGATGATAACACAAAATCACCAAGCGGTCCGGTAAATCCGTTCATCGCCACGACTGCAATCATTGGTTTAGACAGCGGCAAAAGAATTTGGAAAAAGATCCTCGTATTGCTCGCTCCATCGATTTTGGCACTTTCATCCAAATCTCTCGGGATCGAATCCATATATCCCTTCATCAAGTACGTATTCATCGGAATTTGCCCGCCGATATAAAGCAAAATTAACAGCCAGTGACTATTGAGCATCCCAAGCATTTGCGCCAAAACAAACAAAGCGATCAACGCAGAAAACTGCGGCACCATTTGCAGCAGCAAAAACAACGTTAAAGCATTTCTTCTTCCCTTAAATCGAAAGCGCGAAAATGCATAGGCGGTAAACGAAACACTAATCACGGAACCAAGCATCGTAAAAAAGCTAATTTTCATCGAATTCCAATACCAGCGTTCGTACAGTAAGCTTTCTTTGCCCGCAAACAACTCGCGATAATGATCAAGCGTCGGTTTTTTGGGGATAAGGGTGGTGCTGATTAAACTGTTCCCCGGATTCAGGCTGGCACCAATAGTCCAAAGCAGCGGATAGATGATTGCCACGGCGACAAACGTTAAAATGGCATAGGATACGAAGAGGCGAAGGAATTTTTTTGACCTGACACTGGATCTCATGTTCTATACTCCCTCTTTAAAAGAATTGGTCCGTCGAAATTGCCATAACGCAATCCCCATGACAAACAAAGATAACAAAATTGTTAAAGCGGCAGCCAACGCATATTGGCTTGATTGCATCGTCAATTTATAAATCCAAGACACAAGGATATCCGTTCCTCCCGCTGTCGATCCCGGAACAGCCGGTCCGCCTCCATTAAACAGATAAATAATGTTGAAGTTATTAAAGTTAAAGGTAAACTGTGTAATAATAATCGGGGCCATCGCCAACAGCACCATCGGCAATGTAATATATCGAAATTTGGCAAACATGGAAGCTCCGTCAATCGTCGCTGCTTCATACAATTCTTCAGGAATCGACTGCAAAACGCCCGTCGTCACGACAAACACATATGGGAATCCCAACCATCCTTGCATGAGGATGAGCGCCACCCTCGTCCAATGCTCATCAGTCATCCAAGGGATTGGATCGATGCCAAGCGCCGCTAAAATTGTATGATTGATGGCTCCAAAACTGTCATTAAATAAGCCAGCAAACACTAAAATCGTCACAAATCCCGGCACAGCCCACGGCAATACGAAAATGGTTCGATACAATTTCTTCAACCGAAGGTCTTTTTGGTTGACGATCACCGCCAATAAAATACCTGCCGCCACTTGAAGAGTGGAAGCAACGAGTGTCCAAATGACCGTCCATGACAACACATCAAAAAAGGTTGAGCGCCAAATATCAACCGTAAAAATTTTGAGGAATGTATCGAACCCAACCCAATCGACCAACTTGGCAGGAGGAGTATGATATAAATCATAGTTGGTGAAAGCTAAAGCAAAACTGAACAACACTGGAAAAATAACAGAAAAAACCAAAAGAAAAAAAGCAGGGCTGCTAACAACATACGGGTATCCTTGTTCCACAAGTTGATGGTACTCTTCTTTCAGAGTATTCAACCGATCCCCCCTATCCCTCCGCTCACCATTTTTATAAGCGTCCCACAAATTGAAACAATAAAAAGCCAATCCAAACAAAGCGACAATGACCGCAATAATCCCTTCTGCCAAAAGAAAAATCGAATTATCGCGTTGCACTTCTGTTCCAAGCGTCACAATCCCCCAAAACCCCATGTTGAACAGATCGGCAAACGCCGTCAAAAAAGAGGCAGCGAAAACAAGAAACAAAACTCCCTTCGCCCATTGTCGGTTATACCATTGACCTAGGCCAGGAATAATCGATAAACATAAGGCCATTTTCCGGTGTGACATGGACTCCCCTTCTTTCCTTGAAGAACACATTTTTTCAACACAAAACGCATCAAACAAAAAGATCGTTTCACACCATCACGATCGATTTATTGTAGGTCCTTGCACCTTGTTAGAAACGAAAGCGCAAGGACCTTGTTCTCTCCCCTTATTTGCCGCTATGTTTCGCCTTAATTTGCCCTTTGATCGTTTTCACCGCTTGATCTAATGCCGCTTTCGGATCTGCTTTTCCAGTCGCAATCGTTTGCAATGCTGAATCTGCAGGCTTCCATACCTCATTCATTTCCGGAATATTCGGGATCATTTCAGAAAATTGAGATTGCTCCGCAACCGCCCGTGCCGCCTCACTGTTTTTCACCACCGGATCATCCGCCAACGCTTTGACGGCCGGAACCTCTTTTGTCACTTCATAACGTTTTTTCGAATTTTCTTCATTCGCCAGAAAGATCACCAATTTTTCAGCAAGATCTGGATGTTTCGAGTAGGCGCTTACGTTGTAGCTTTTTACCCCAATAAATGCGCTCATATTTTTTCCGTTCTGTAACGCTGGAAGTTTCGTCACTCCAAAGTTGATTCCCGCTTTTGTAAACGGCTCAATATTCCACGGACCAGAAATGATCGCTGCTGCTTTGCCTTCCGTAAACAGCGATTCAAGTACATTAATCCCCTGCTCACCAATCATTCCTGACGGAAATAGACGTTCTTTATAAAATTTTTGAATCATTTTAGCCCCTTCGACAGCGCCGGCATTATTTAATCCAATATCGTTCGGATTGTAATTTCCGTTTTCGTCCTTGCCAAAAATGTAGCCTCCATACGCACTCATCACACTTTGAGCATAGTAAATCTGGTCAAACAGAGCCAAAAAGCCAAATTTTTTGCCATCTGTTACTTTTTTGGAATACTCATACCATTCCTCAAGCGTTTTCGGCAATTCCTCTTCAGAAATGAGATCTTTATTATAGTAAAGCATCGTTGTCTCGACCGCTTTTGGCAAACCATACACTTTGTTGTTTACTTTTTGCGACTGCATAGCGGCTTCCGTATAGATGGATTGAATGTCTTCCCCAACATTCAATTCTTTAATGAGCCCTTCCGTCACGGCTGTCCCAATCTGGTCGCTCGGCATCGTCAATACATCCGGTCCAGTGCCAGCCGGCCCGTCTAAACGCAAATCCTCAATTTGTTTCGCATACGGCTTCTCAATGATTTTTACTGTCACATTGTTTTCCTTTTCAAATTGGGCAATGGCATCTTTAATTCCCACGCCTTTTTGAATGTCTTCCCAAACGACGAGCTCTACTTTTCCATTGTTCTCTTTGTTTTCTCCTGCACGAGATCCTTGATTAGCATTTTCTTTAGGCCCACATGCAGCTAAAGACAAACTAAAAGCCATCACAGTCATAAGCGCAAGATGTTTACTAATACTCCTCATCATTTTCCCTATTCCCCCTTCTCATTCGGAAGCGCTTAACTACCTTCAATATAGCACCGACAATAAAAAATGTAAACAACTTTTTACTAAAATTAATAAAAATATTTACGAAACAAAAAAGAGGGCTAGTTCGTACTTTTCCGTACGATAAGCTCAGCCCCTAACAACAATGACTTGACAATTTTCCTCTTTTTTTGTATTCTCTCCAGCAACAGCTCGATTGCACTTTTGCAAATTTCATGAATATCAATATCGAATGTCGTCAATGGCGGCGATACGTATTTGGTAATGCTGATGTTATTGACACTGATGACGCTCACACGCTCAGGGATGGGAATGCGATGCTCATTCAACGCCTGCAGACAACCGACAGCAATGGGATCCGCCGCTACAAAAAACGCGGTAGGCAATCGATCCCCTAGGGTTTCAATGGCCTTGGTCATGAGTTCATAGCCATTGTCAAATGAGAATCCTCGGTGGCAAAAAATATACTCTTCGTTGAGCAACCCCTTTGCTTTCATGTAATGTCGAAACGCCCGCTCGCGCGAGTCCATCTCATCCTTTCCTGTATTCGGATTCGGATACGTCCCGCCAATAAAGCCGATGTCCGTATGCCCTTTCTCAAGAAAGAAGTCGATCGCTCGCTCAGTGATCTGCGTTAAATCCGGGCGCACCGAATCAAAACAGCGCGGGTCGGGCGACAAATCAATAAACACACCATTTGTCGTAATCGATCGCAGACGTTCAAGCTCCCGATCCGAAAAAATTCCAACGGCAATAAACCCCTCAATGTTCTCTGGAATTTGGTCAATGCCATCTGAAATTTTATACATTTGCAGTTCTAGATTAAACTCTTTCGCCAGATTTTCTATTTCCATCCTCATTGTTTTGTAATACACGTCTTCTAATTCCTCTTTATCCGTCAACCAATATAAAAAAGCAATATTGCGAATCACTTTTCTGATCGTTTTCTTGCGGTAGTTCAACTTTTCTGCTGCTTCATAAATTTTCTCCCGCGTCTCCTCGGATACCGAAAGATCTGGATCATTGTTCAATACCCGCGAGACAGTTGAAATGGAATAGCCTGCTTGTTTAGCAATGTCGCGAATCGTGGCCATATGCATTACCCCATTCTACTTAGTTGTATCCATGAGTATTATAACAAATACGCAATATTTTCACTAAAATTATTTACTATATGATCCTGAATCATGGCAACTTCCTTCTTATTGAGCTAAATTATTGGCATTCTTGCTAGACAGTATTCCCCACTCTACCATTTTTAGAATTCGAATTAGGAACAATACACTATTTATGAATTCCTCTTTTATTACTATAATAATGGATATGTTTGACAAAGAATAGAGAGGGGGAGCGCTCATTGAAAACGTTGAAGCTAGGAACAAAAATCAATATTTTGATTTTTTGCATCATTATTCTATTAACCATTGTTTTGACGGCTGCTGCCATCATCCAAATCAAAAAAGGAATCCAAAAAGAAACGCTTGAAAGAGTCAAATCCAGTCTTTCCTTGGCCTATCACTATCTTGACGAAAAATATGAAGGGAGTTGGGCTGTCAAAAACGGAGCGCTTTATAAAGGAAGCGAGAAAATCAATGGCAACAATCAACTCGTTGACGAAATCGGAAACCTAACGGGCGGAACGGCCACGATCTTTCAAAATGAAACACGGGTTGCCACCAACATTATCGTGAACCGTCGACGGGCTGTTGGCACAACCGCGCCGCCAGAAGTCGTGGAACAAGTGTTAAAGAAAGGGAACACCTTCTTCCGTGAAGTGAATATTTTGCATCAACGGTATCAAGCCGCATATATGCCGATCAAAAACGACCGCGGAGAAATCATCGGGATGTTTTATGTTGGGATTCCCCAAACATATGTGGACACAGCCGTGTCTTCCCTTTTGAAAACATTGGTCCTTTCTGCCGTCATCATATTCGTGATGGCATCAGCAGCCGCAATATGGTTCTCGCGTCGCATCCATGCTCGATTGGCCGCCGTCTCCAGCGCCCTCCAGCGAGCAGGGAATGGAGACTTTACGGTTGCCATCAACGACCAAACTCGTGATGAAATTGGACAAATTGTCGAAAGCTATAACAAAATGAAAGACGATCTTTCTCACATGCTGACCCGAGTCGCAGATGCATCAGAGCAAGTCGCCGCGGCTGCAGAGGAACTGACAGCGAGCGCGGAGCAAACAGCCTTGTCAACGGAACAAGTTTCTGTCGGCATCCAAGAAGTCGCCAACAGAGCGGACAGCCAAAGCAGCCAAACCGATGAAATCGCCGCCGCCATGGAGCAAATGACTGAAGGCATTTCCCAAATCGCGGAGCGCACGACAGCCATCGCCCACTTGTCCGTCCATATGACAAACTTGGCCGAAGACGGGAAAACATCGGTCGAAAAAAATGCCAAGCAGATGCAGGACATTCATCAAGCCGTGCTCCGGTCAGAACAACTGATTCACACGTTGCAGGAGCGGTCAAAAGAAATCGAAGCGGTCGTCCACACGATTCATCAAATCGCGGAGCAGACGAATCTCCTTTCCTTAAACGCCGCCATAGAAGCGGCGAGAGCAGGAGAACATGGGGCGGGATTTGCCGTCGTGGCCGATGAAGTGAGAAAGTTGGCCGAACAAACGCAAGCAGCGACAAAACAAATTACCCATTTGTTGTCCAGCATCCATCAAGATGTAGAGAACACATCAACGAGCATGGAAGATGTGATGCAAAATGTTCAAGACGGCATCGATGCTTCACAAGAAACAGCAGCGAAATTCAACACGATTTTCGCAAACTCGAAAACCATCTCAGCCCAATTGGAAGACGTGTCAGCATCCGTACAGCAGCTTTCAGCAGGCATACAAGAACTGGATTCAGCCGTTGCGGAACTCGCCGCTGCAGCCGAAAAGACGATGGAGACGTCCAAAACAATGGCCCATTCCGCCGAAGAGCAACTCGCTTCCATGGAAGAGATTGCGTCAGCAGCCGCTTCATTGGCGAATGTATCCGAAACGTTGCAAGAAATGGTGCAAAAGTTTACGATTGCATCAAAACACTCGCTTGATTCAAACGGGTAAACAAAAAATGTATATGTTTTACATTCACTCTTTTTCTTTACTAAAATAAGCCATTTTTGATCGTTCTGATCCAACGGGTTCGACAGTGGCCTGGCAGATAAAATGCCTCTCATCCTTTGAGGCAGAAAGGTTGGGAGGCATTTCAGCCCACCCCATGGTGATTTAGGGGCAATGTTTTCTGTAAAGCACGGCGCTTCATTTGACCGTCAGTTTGGTTCATGAACAGCTGAAATCGTTCTGCGTGCTTCCACAATCCTCCGCAACTTTCATCGTCATCCCCCACAATGCAAAATCATGATTGGATCAAGCGAACAGCGTCACCGCTGTCCGCTTGACGAGAGCAACGCTTCTTTGACCAACTCCATCGCGTGTCCATCGCTCGGGTCATTCGTTCCCAACTCACCGCGGAAGGCTTTCTGGAGAACGGATTGTTTTACTAAATCGAGCTTTTCCTCTGCTGCCAAAACGAGTTGTTTTTCGTTCTCTAATTTTTCTAATAAGTTATCGAGTTTCTCGGCGATGCGTTTTTGTTCGTTGAGGGGAGGCAGTGGAAAAGCGATTGCTTCTAACGTGCTTTTTCTAATTGATGGCACTGCAGTAGCTTGAGAATATTTGTAAAAATCTTCTTTAAGAGACCAGTATAATAAAAGTTTATTGTCAAGTATATTCTCATTCGATTTAAACCCCATTAAGTTGTTATCAATACATGCTGGCTTCGGAACTAAACCGCGTCTATTCAGTCTTATAGCTTCTCCAATTTTAGCAAACAGAATAGTGTCTTTTGGAACTTTTTTTGCTTTTAACTTGACTCTTATTTCTTCAGAAATAGTATTTTCTTCACTGTAAATATAGTAATTAGAATCAGTATCTTTAAGATTCCCTACCTTATAAAACGGGATTTCTAAATCATTATATCCTTGATACTGATTCGGAAATGCTGAACCACTAAAAAAATCAACCAAATGTTTTAAACGAACCCACACCCAATTCTCCGGCACCTCATAAGGCCATTGTTCTTTCGGAATGACGTCTTTTTCACTTAGATCATCAGATGTTTCCAATATACTTTTCTCGCTCAGATCATTTGTCCCTAATTGCCCTTTAAATGCCTTCTCCAAAATCGCCGCACGCCGATGTTCGATCGACTCCTTCACTTCTTCAATCAGCCGCTTTGCTTCATCGATTTTCGCAAACAGCCGCTCAATTTTATCGGTGATGCGTTTTTGTTCGTTTAGGGGGGGCAAGGCGATCGGATACGCCTCTAAGAAAAACTTAGGGACGCGCTGCTGGCCTACTGCACCAGTCATTACATTTTTCGCTTGCTTTCGAAACCGTTCGGACCGAACTAGATAATAGATATAACGATTATCAACTGTTTTAGGAGTTCGAATGACATAAAACTCTGTAGAACCGAAACCAAATCCATTTAATAACCCTTTGGTAATGACGCTATTGCCGTTTTCCATACAAGGGGTGATTTTTGCAAATAATACATCGTTTTCTTCAAAATACGTGTACCCCTTTTTAACAGAACGAAAAGGTCGTTCCTCCAAATAAGAAATCTTTCCATCTACCGGATCAACCGCACTCATTGGAAGAAAACTGCAAATATGATCATCACCATACGCCAGTTTAGGCTTAGGTGGATTAATCTTAACGATACGCCCCAACCTCACCCACACCCAATTCCCCGGCACTTCGTACGGCTGCTCGTCTTTGGGCACGAGCGCTTCTTCGAGCAGCTGTTCCATCGATTTTGGTTTGGCCTTGCTCATCGTTCTGACACCTCGAGTCGTTCAGCGACGTGGAGCATCTCGGTTTTGGCCGGTTCGTAGCGGGTCGGGTGTTCGGCCGCTTTCAGTTCGGCAATGACTTCATTGAGCAGCGAGATGGCGAGCTCTAATTTCTCCACCGCTTCTTCAGCCGAGTCGATCGGGTCGGGCAAGTTGTCGTACACGGACAGCGATTCGTCGGCGATGAGACCGATGTCGAGGCTGTCGCCTTTTTTGGCGATGTCGTCGCGGGTGAAGACGTTCCACCGTTCATCGTCGACTTGATGGCGGTCTTCGGCGGTGTAGGCTTTCATAAATCCGGCGAAATGGTCTTTCGTCAGCGGATTGCGCTTGCCAAACGACGGCATGTTCGTGCGAAGATCGTACACCCATACTTCTTTCGTGTTGCCCGTGTCTGTTTCCCCGCGGGTGAAGAACAAGACGTTCGTTTTCACCCCTTGGGCGTAGAAAATGCCGGTCGGCAAGCGCAAGATCGTATGGACGTTGCATTTGTCCATCAAGTCGCGGCGGATGTCGGCGCCGACGCCGCCTTCAAACAGCACGTTGTCGGGCACAACGACCGCGGCGCGCGCCTTGCCGTTTGGTCTGAGCGCCCGGTAAATGTGCTGGAGGAAGTTCAGCTGCTTGTTTGACGTCATAAACGTAAAGTCGGTCCGTGTCGCCCGTTCCCCGCCTTTTTTTGTGCCAAACGGCGGGTTTGTCAAAATGACGTCATACCCTTTCAGCTGTTCGCCAAGGGGAGAGAGCGTGTCGCCAAGCAAAATGTCGCCGTGCACATCATGCAAGAGGGCGTTCATGACCGCGAGGCGGTGCGTGTCGCGGACGAGCTCGACCCCGGAGAACGCTTCATATTTCTGGAACCGAATTTCTTCTTCCGATAAATCAAAATAGTCGTCCGTTTTCGCCCGGACGTGGCGGCTGGCGGCGATCATAAAGCCGAACGTCCCCGCCGCCGGGTCGTGGCAGCGCTCGCCGGGCTTCGGGTCAACGAGTTCGACGATGACGTCAATCAGCACGCGGGGGGTGAAATATTGCCCCGCGCCTGATTTCAATTCGCTCGCGTTTTTCTCGAGCAGCCCTTCGTACAAGGCGCCGAGCCCTTCTTCTTTCGCGTTGTACCAGTCAAGCGCGTCGATGGTGCGGATGATTTTTTCCAAGTTTTTCGGCTCACGGATGTTGGACGTCGCGTCGGTGTAAATTTGCCTTAACAGTTCGTTCTCTTCCTGCCCAAGCGCCATGAGCAGCTGTTGGTAATACGTTTTCAGCTCGATTCCATCCTTTTTGGCGAGCACGTCCCAACGGTATGGCTCGGGGATGATGTATTCTTGCCCGGTTTCTTTCATCATTTTCAAAAACAGCAAATACGTCAGCTCGGTGACATATTGGTGGTACGTGATGCCGTCGTCGCGCAAGACGTTGCACAAGTTCCACAGCTTTTGGACAATTTCTCGGTTGTTCATCTCTAGGCTTGCTCCTTCTTGGCGTAGTTGTACAAGTTTTCATTAATTTCGCGCACGATTTGCGGCAATTGACCGCCGAAAATATTGTTCAGCTGCTTAAAGCCGCCGTGGCTTTTAAACGGTTCGTAGTCAAACGCTTTTTCCGGGTCGGGATGGAGGACGTATTCTTGCAGCAGCTGTTTTTCGATCCGCTCAAGCCATTTCTTTTGCAGCGGCGGCCATGGTTTCATCCGGTAAATGGCGTTCATGGCGCGGCGAATTCGTTCTTCATGACTGATGAGCGGGTCGCCGAGCGCCTGTTGGCGGATGAAGGCGATAATGTCGGCGGCGATGTCCTCATTTTTCGCCTCCCGCCATGCCGCCTGCAGTTTTTTCTCGGAAAAGCCTCTTCGGTCAAGTTCCAATCGCAGTTGTTTCAACTCTTCCCTCGTCAGTTCGGACGGCCGCTGGCAGACAATCATCAGCGCCGGGATTTTATTCATGTTCGTGCGGATAAATTCACCGAACGCCTCTAAATAGTCGTCCGGTTTTTCCGCATTGCCGTAGCCTCGTTTGACGCCAAGCAGCTTGTCTTCATGGTGGGAAATGTATTGCTTGCGCTCGCGGTACCGGTTTTCGTCCAAATAGCGGAACATCGATTTATATTCTTTCAGCCCGTCTTTCAGTTCATCAGACGGCAGCGATTTCAGCCAGTCGATGAATTCATCGACCGTTTTTCCGCCGGAGAGCACGCGGAAATCTTCGTGTTGCCTGTCGGACCACGTCCGCTTTTTCCGTTGCATCTTCGCAATGATTTGTTCTTTTTGGTATTCCAGATGGGCGGTCTGTTCAAGCTGTTCGAGTTCATCGAACAGCTCCGTCAGCGTCGCCTGCGGGCGGGCGACGATCGGTTTCATGCTTGTATACGGCTTTAACGTTTCGTAAATGCCGACGGCGTCAAAGATGTTGAAATGGTCTTTCCCAATCTCATCGCACCGCCTTGTCGCCCGGCCGAGCATTTGTTCATACAAAATGCGCGAGCGAACGCGGCGCAAAAAGACGAGGTTCGTAATCGCCGGCACATCGACCCCTGTCGTTAACAAATCGACCGTCACCGCGATTGTCGGGTATTTTTCGTTTTTAAACCTGCGGATCGCTCCTGACGGGTCTTTGATCGATCCGGTGATTTTCATGACCGCATTGTCATCGAACTCTCCGTATACGCGCGCAAATTCTTCTTTCAGCAGTCGGACGACGAGATCAGCGTGATCGTCCGTCGCGGCAAAAATGAGCGTCTTCCCTTCATCATCCGGAGCGATATAGTTGACGAGCTCGCGAATGATGACGCGGTTAAAGCTTTCCGTTACGACTTTCGTGTTAAAGTGCGAAACATCAATGTTCAGTTCATCCTCCAAATACTCTTGCGACACCGTATGGGATACGGCGTCGTAGACATCAACCGTCTCTCCTTTCGCCCACGTAATCCCTTCCCGTTTCAGCACCGTATCAAACTGATACGGCGGCTCATGGTCGACCAAATACCCGTCGATGACCGCCTCGCGATACGAATACGTAAACACGGGCGGGCCGAAAATGTCCGTCGTATGCAAGGCGGGCGTCGCGGTCAAACCGATGCGGACGGCATCGAAGTAATCGAGCACTTGCCGATACTTGCTTACATAATCGCGATGGTCTTTAAACTCCAGTTCGATTTCGTTCATTTCTTTATCCAACGTATAGCCGCGGTGGGCTTCGTCGACGATGATGCAGTCATACTGGTCAATCGGCGGAACGTTTTCGGGACGGTCGTTGTAAAAAATGCGCTTCAACATTCCTTGAACGGTGGCGATATGCACTTTCGTCTCCGGATCGGGCTTTTGGTCGTACAGCGACTGCAAACCGTAAATCTCGGCAAACGTCTGAAAGTGCTCCATTCGGCTTTCTTTAAACGCCGCTTCCGCTTGTTCGGCGAGCGCTTTTCGGTCAACGAGAAACAAAATGCGCCGAAACCGTTTCGCTTTGAGCAAGCGGTAAATCAAGCCGATCGCCATGCGCGTTTTTCCCGTTCCCGTCGCCATGGCGACAAGCACGCTCCGGCGCTTGTCTTCAAGCGCCCGCTCAACAGCCTGAATCGCCCGCACTTGGTACGGCCGCAGTTTCAAATAATCGAACGTCTCATCGCGCAGCCGCTGTTCGGATCGTTCAATGTCTTGTTCCAGCAGCTGTTTCAACCCGTCCGGCGTATACCAGCCTTGCAGCGGGCGCGGATGGTTCGTCGATTTCCGGGCGTCCAAAAACCAAATGCCGGACTTTTGTTCAAGCTGTTTCACGTACGGACGGCCGTTGGTGGCGAACAAAAATGGAACGAAATACTCCCCCCACGGCTCGTGAATCACTTCTTGCCCATGGCGCACAACGAGACGGGCGTATTGTTTTGCCTGTTCGATATCGGCGGGGATGTCTTTGCTTGCGCGTTTCGCTTCAATGAGGCCGACCAGCTCCAAGCCGATAAAAAGAGCATAATCGGCAACCCCGTGCCGAAGCGGCCATTCGGCAATCGCCAAATTCCGCCCCTTCTCTGGCCGCGCGCCTTTGGCAAAGCGCAGTTTTTCCGAATCAGCCTCCCAGCCAGCCGCCCGCAGCTGTTCATCGATGATGAGGCGCGTCTCTGCCTCAGTCAGTTCGAAATTCGCCACCGCCCGCCGCGAATAGTCACGCCGCTTTTGTTTTTCCTCGGCACTCGTATACAGCCCCGTCTCGCGGATGTGCGAAAGCTCCGCTTCCAAGTCGGCAAGCCGCTGTTTATACGATTCGATGAGCCGATTCAGTTCATCCGTCGATTCAGACGATGGCGGCAGCGGCTCTCGATACTGGGGAGCTTCGAACGACCAGTCACCGTACACTTCCATAAACCATACAGCTAGGCGAAACGCCATGTGCAATAGCGTCTTTGCCTCATGCACGTCCCCATAATGGGGATCATGCACCGCTTGATTGCCTTTTAAGCGGATCATCGTGAAGATGTCATATATCTCTTTTGGGATGATTTGTTCATACAGCAGCACCTTGAGGCGGTCTTGCTGGTCGGTGCCGCGCTCTTCGCGAATGCCTTCGAGCGCCAATATGTATTTCGTCATCGCCTCGGCCAACTTTCGCAGCTCGCTGATCGCCACGTTTGGGTTTTGATGCACATGCCGCTCGGCCGTCTCCCCTACTCGGGCAAGCACATCCCATTTTCCTTCTAGAAATTGAAAGTTATGCGCCATGTCCATCCCTCATCTTTGTCTCTTTTGCAACTTTCTTCTTTTGCCATTATCATATCATGAAAAAAAGCCCGCTGAAAACGGGCTGTTTGTGTTCCCAGACAGGACCATAAAAAAGCGAACAAGGGCGGTTGCTGTCCTCAGTGTCATTGCTGATGTGAGAATCAACTCGCGATGGCAAGGAAAGAGCAGCGCCAATGAAACATCTTTTAACCAATTCGAAATCTTTGATTGCTCATGATTTCATCAATCATCTCATCTATGTCATCCTTACGTTTCCCGCTAGTATCCAAAAGATGCTTTCGATCGAATCCTGATGCATGGAACTCATTCAGCAAAATGAGGCAGCGTTCCCCCATTTGTTGCTCGGGGGCCCTCATCTCATCCCTTTGCCTTAACGTTTTCCCATCTGCCCACAAAACAACATACATAACCGTTACGTTTAAATCCTTTACATTTTCATACAACCATATCGCTTCTTGGGGAAAGGCAATATAATCCACTACCACATCATTGCCGTATTTTACAAAATTTCTTGCAAGACTTAGAATATTATCCCAAATTAATGAAAGCTCTTCTTTACTTTCCCACGGTTTTTTCCGTCCATTGATATGCATATGGCTGATGTCATCGCCGGAAATATACGCACTACGCTCCAACTTGTTCGCCAATGCTGTTGAAATTGTTGATTTGCCAACCCCAGCGGGGCCTGATATGACATAGACTGTTCTTGTTTGATGATTTTTCATACGCATCCCTCTTTAGCGGTTTCTTTGCAAATTTTTTCGCTAAACATAGCCCCCATATAACCAAGAAATTCAAATAAAAACAAAAATATAAACAAAAAAATCCCTTGAAGCCTTCCAGCTCAAGGGATTTCACTCGATGATTCCGACTGGGCTCGAACCAGCGACCTCCACCCTGTCAAGGTGGCGCTCTCCCAGCTGAGCTACGGAATCATATTTTGCTGTCCGCTATCGAACACATTTTTTATTATATAGACGGGCCTACACATTGTCAATAACTTTTTTAAAAAAATCGCTGTTCATGTTGAAAAAGGGGAAGAGGCCTTCCCCGTAAACTACCCACCACCTACGCTTTGCTTAAAGGCGGGCTTCAAGCGACTCGTGCGTGTTCGCCGAACGGCAAGCCGCACACAAGAATCCTTTACGCTTCCCTTCGCTCCGAAGATGTCCGTTCTCACCATCTTCGATCATATTCGTTGGCGAACGCCACCCGACATTCCTCTCCCACCTGCTCACTCGGTTGCACCCTTCGCGTTCCTTGAGGCGGGAGACTTCTTTCGGAAATCCGTTAATGTAAATTAGCACATTATTTCAGAATCACTTTTTCAAATTATTTCAGATGGATTC
>ERZ1673811.37-NODE-37-length-26539-cov-23.763027_pt1 | contig 26539 bp, 28 predicted proteins | sample MGYA00580151_ERZ1673811 | MGnify/ENA primary metagenome ERZ1673811 (study PRJEB41219, sample SAMN04549620) | soil metagenome | isolation source: soil | place: USA: Wyoming, Fireholl Drive Yellowstone National Park | collected 2009-07-28 ...
AAAGGTGCTCTTTTTTCTATACCCTTTGGATTTTATTGGATAATCAACACGCCTGTTCCTCAAATAGTTTTTGTCCCTTTTTCTTCACATGAATAGGCTCAAAGTAAATCTTCTTGGTAAACGTGCCATCGCCGTTGTAGTAAACCTTTGTATTCTCAGTTCTTTCCTCTATGATTTCCCCTGGCTTGAGATCACGTTTCAGAGCTTCCGGCACCTTTGGCGGCCCCTCTTTTGGCGCCACACGGTCAACCCCTGATCGGATCGTTTCGGCAAGCCCCTTTGTCGGGACGCTTGGCATCACTAAAGCCCATACGATCATCCAAACCAACCATCGTCGCAAACGAATGTTTCTCATATGCTCTCCTTCCCGATTTCCATTACTTTTACAATCAAATTGTATCTTTCCTGCTCCCTGCCATCCATCATTTTCGACAGACAAAGTTCGACATGGCTTTGGGCTGGAACGTCTATAATCCTAATAATGAATGTTGAGATGTTTCCCTTTTTTATTTATTTGAGAACGAGCATAGAAGAAGAGGTAGGCTTTTGAAACGACCCTTTGCAAAACCGTTACAAGGAATTCATGCCCATTTCACATCATGCTTGTGCAATGAAAAAGCAATACCGCCTAACCAAAAGAAAAAACCCCAAACGGTCATGGATGCCTCCCGTTTGGGGTTCGCTCAAGAGTAGAGCACGATCATCGCGATGAAAAAGTACGCCGCGTTGGCGATTTCCAGCATGCCAAGTTTCATGATCGGCAGCGACTTGCCATATAAATAGACGGCGCGGATGACGCTCGGTGCATAGGCCAAGACGGCGAACGGCTCGCCGATGGCGATGAGGCCGACGATCAACAGGGCGTGGTAGCCCCATGACAGCCATTTGTACCGCTCATTTTTCTTTTCGCGAATCATCGTTTTTACGTAAAACGTGCTGCCGATGAAAAAGAGGAAGGAAAACAGGGCGAGTTCAAACGCTTCGATCGTCAACTCCCCGCGTCCGGCGTAAAAGGCGGCGAGGCCGCCGATGCAAAACGCCGCGATGGCCGCAACATCATTCCAGAAAGCGCGCTCGTTCTTTTTCTTGCTGTAGTAGATGTTTACTAGGAAAAACGGAATCATCGCCAAGCCAAAGAGAACAAGAGCCGGCCGCTGCCAAAGGGAAACGGCCAGGGCCGGCGCGGCGATGGCGCCATAGCGGGCGGCGGCGGGCACGTACGGCTCTTTCCGCTTCGTTTTCACCGCCATCAAGAGCGGATACGTCGCCAAATAGAGCGCAAGCCAGGCGACAAAGAGCGGCGCGTGAATCCACGAAAGCCCACCGGCGTACGCCCCGAGCCAAAACGGGATGATGAGCATCGCCCAGGCGCCGTGTTGTTTTGGCATCACCCATTTGCTTTTGTTCGCCATCCGTCTCATCCTCCGCTTACCGGTGGAATAAAGGCGACCGTGTCGCCGGCGTGAAGCGGCGCTTCGTCGAGGACATACTCCTCGTTGACCGCTGTCATGACGCGCCCGAGCGAGATGCCGTAGCGCTCTTCCACTTCGTCTTTCAGTTGTTTCACCGTTTCCGGAACATTCGGCCACATCACTTCCCGCTCGCCGATTTGCTCGCCCAAATGGGCGAAAAACAATAGACGGATCATTCCTCTTTCACCTCCGGTTTTCCGGACGGATACGCCGTTGTTTCAAGCTGGTCGCCCACCCAGGCGCTTCCGTCCTCCCATTGCTCTTTTTTCCAAATCGGCACGATTTGCTTGATCCGCTCAATGGCATAGCGGTTCGCCTCATACGCTTCGGCGCGGTGCGGCGAGGAAACCGCGATGACGACGGCGATGTCGCCGATCTTAAGCCGCCCGATCCGGTGGGTGATGGCGGTTTTCGCCCCTGGCCATTTCTCCGCAATTTCCGCCCCGATTTGCGCGAGCATTTTCTCGGCCATCGACACGTACGCCTCATATTGCAAAAAGAGCGTCCTCTTGCCGTTCGTCCATTCACGCACCGTGCCGGCAAAGACAGCGACCGCCCCCGCTTCCGGGCGCATCACTTTTTTCATCACATCCTCGACCGAAATCGGTTCAGACGTGATGGCAAACAACGATTCCGTCATGTCCCTCTTCTCACCTCGTTCATGAGCCATGGAATATATTCGTCATCATCGGCCAGCGAAAACACCGGGTGCGCTAGCGGCCCTTCGAGCGGCTCCCAGGCGATGACGGCGCGGATGTTGGCGAGGTGCTGAAGCGACGCCCAATCTTCCCAAGTGCGGACGAGCACGACTTTCGGGTGCCGCTCTTGTTTGTAGCCTTCGACCAGCACGAGATCGAGCCGAAGCGGCGCATAAAGCGCCAACACATCATCCAACCGCCACAACGGGCGGCGGAGATGAAGCTGCAAAAGCCCGTCCCCTTCCACCGCCGTTGCCATCGCCCCGGCCCGCTCATGGCGGACGGAATCGACGCCTTCCGGCCGCGCGGGCTCGCCGCCATGGCCGTGATGCTTCACCGTCCCGACGCGCCATCCTTCCCGGACAGCGGCCGCCACCCATTTTTCGACGAGCGTCGTTTTGCCGCTATGTTTATAGCCGACGACTTGCCAGACGTTCATTCGCTTGACCCCTCATCGTCATCCAAAAGCCACACTTCCACCTCATCGCCAACCGCAAACCCTCTCGTTCCGCCCGGCAGCACCATCAAGGCGTTCGCAAAGGCAAGCGAGGTGACGATGTTCGACTTGTCCATGCCGACCGGCTTCACGACAAGCCGACCGTCAACCGCCTCGACCCGGCTGCGCACGAAGCGGGTGAACGGGTTCGGCTTCGGAAAATCGGCGCCGAGCGTGGCCTTCACTTTTTTCAAATACGGCTTGGGGGAAAACAAGCGCGTCCGCACGACCGGGCGGACAAACAGTTCATAGCCGACGTAGCACGCTGACGGGTTTCCGGATAGACCGAACAGCAGCTTGCCATCAATCTCGGCGACGGTCGTCACGCTCCCCGGGCGCATGGCGATTTTGTTAAACAACACGTTCGCTCCGAGCCGCTTGTAAATGGCGGGCAAATAATCGAAATCCCCGACCGAGACGCCGCCGGTCGTAATGAGCATGTCCACTTGATCGAGCGCCTGGCGCACAGCGTGAAAACACGCATCGAGGTCGTCGGCGAGCTGGCCGAAATAAATCGGCTCGGCGCCGCTTTTGAACACCTGAGCCTCGATCATGTAGGCGTTGCTGTTGCGGATTTTTCCCGGCACAAGCGGTTCAGAGACGTCGAGCAGTTCGCTTCCAGTCGCAAAAATGCCAATCTGCGGCTTTTTCGCCACCTTCACTTCGGCGTAGCCGAACGTCGCCAAGAGCGCCGCCACCCCGGGATTGATGCGCGTTCCTTTTTCGACAAGCGGCTGCCCTTTTTTCGCATCTTCCCCTTGAAACGAAATGTTGTCGCCAGGGCGGAACGGGCGTTTAATGGCCATATACGTTTTTCCATCCCGCTCGTACTGTTTGGCGAGCTCCAACATGACGACCGCATCGCATCCTTGGGGAATTTGCGCCCCGGTCATCAAGCGCACCGCTTGAAACGGGCCGACGGGCTGCTTCGCCACTTGCCCGGCGCCGATCGTTTCAATGACTTCAAACTCGACCGGATGGTCAAGTCCCGCTCCTTCCGAGTCGGCGGCGCGAATGGCAAATCCGTCATACGGCGAGCGGTCAAATGGCGGCACATCATGGTCAGCGCGCAAATCTTCGGCCAAATAGCGGCCATACGACTGCCTTAGCGGCACGATCTCCTCTTCTCCTCTCCCAGCGTAACGCATCACCCGGGCGATGGCTTCCGCTACGGGAATGGGAGTTCGTCTTTCGACCAACGGTGTTCTCCCCTTTCTTTCCCTCATTCACTTCACTAAGCCCATTTTATCGTTTTATCACAATGATTTCCAATCTTGCAGCTGCTTAATGGTTTTGGCCAATTTTTCATCAACGACGCTGGCATCATCAATATGCTGCAAAATCATCTTTTTCTTCCTCCCAGCGGCTTGCCTTGGCCAGCAGCCACATGCTGACTCCCCCTCTTTTTTCGGCAGTTCACATCTTCTATGCAGCGCATTCACAATTTATATCGTCCGTTTTATTGTACAGGAAAGAAGGGAGCCACTGTTGTGATGTTGATCACATTTCCTTGTTGTCTACTTTTTTCGTTTGTGTGAGATGTGTCACAACGTTGACGTCCAAAACAAGGTATGCTGAAGCTGTAACGATTTGGTGATGGAGGGATCCGAAATGGAACAGCGGTTTACCGAACAATCGTTGATCGGCGATATTGTCACTCAATTTCCGAAAGCAGCGGATTTGTTTAAAGCGCGGCGCATTGATTTTTGCTGCGGCGGGCAGCGCCCGTTAAAAGAAGCCATCGAAGAGCGCGGACTCGATGGCGAAGCGCTCCTTCGCGAGCTGAACACCCTTTACGCGGAGGCGCAAAACAAGCCGACCGGAAACTGGAACGAAGCGCCGCTAGCCGACTTGGTCGAGCATATCATCAACACGCACCACCGCTATTTGAACGAGGAGCTGCCGCAGCTCAGCCCGTATGTCACGAAAGTGTTGCGCGTGCACGGCATGCACCATCCGCATCTGTCCCGCGTGCATAAATTGTTTCATGAGTTAAAAACGGAGCTTGAGCAACATCTCATTAAAGAGGAAACGGGCGCATTCCCGCTCATTTTGCAATTTGCCGACAACCCATCGCCGGAAAACCGGGAGGCGGTCGAGCAGGCCGTTCGCGAACTCGTCCATGAGCATGACGCAGCCGGCGATTTGATGAAAGAAATTCGTGAAATCACAAACGACTTCACCCCGCCGGAAGACGCGTGCGGCACGTACCGGCTCGTCTACAACCGACTCGCGGCGCTCGAAGACGATTTGTTTACCCACATCCATTTGGAAAACAACATCCTCTTCCCGCGCGTGTTGGCGGCGGTGAAGGCATAAGCAGACGAAGCCATTCCCCCATTTCTAAGGTAAAGGCAGGCGCATCGAGCGATAAAAAGCAGGGCTGCTTCTTTGACGAAAAGAGCAGCCCCGTTTCTTTGTTATCCCCCAATATACGACATTTCAATTTTCGGCCGTTGTTTCGCCGTCTCTGCCGTCCGTTCTTCCGAATAGCGGTCTGTCCGCTCGCTCCAAATGGCGGCGATCAGCGCCTTCAGCTCTTCTTTCCCCGCGCCGGCGCGCAGTTTGTCTTTCAACGACACGCCCTCAGAAGCAAACAAACACGTGTACAGCTTGCCATCGGCGGAAATGCGCGCCCGTGTGCAGCTTCGACAAAACGTTTCCGTCACGGAGGCGATAAAGCCGACTTCCACGTCCGTGCCCACGTAGCGGTAGCGGCTCGCCACCTCGCCGAAGTACTCGTGTTCGATCGGCTCGAGCGGGTGCATGGCGTTGATTTGCTCATACATCTCTTTTTTCGTCACGACATGGGAGTAATCCCAGCCGTTCGTCGTGCCGACATCCATAAATTCAATAAAGCGGAGCGGGATGCCCAAGTCTTTAAAGTAAGCTGCCATTGGCACGATTTGCGAGTCGTTCCACCCTTTTTTGACGACCATGTTCACTTTTACTCCAAGCCCCGCCTCGCGCGCCGCTTCAATGCCTTTCAACACCGGAGCAGAGCCGATGCCAATGCCGTTCATTTTTCGGAAAATGTCATCATCCAACGCATCCAAACTGACGTTGACGCGCTTCAACCCGGCCGCTTTCAGCCGTTTCGCCCATTTCACCAAATGGATGCCGTTTGTCGTAAGGGCAACGTCCCGCAAGCCGGGAATCATGGACAACCGCTCAATGAGCGCATCGAGGTCGCGCCGAAGCAACGGCTCGCCGCCGGTCAGGCGGATTTTTTCGACCCCAAGTTCGACAAAACATTCCGCTAAAAGCGCCATTTCCTCAACCGTCAGCAACTGCCCTTCATCCAAAAAGCGAAAATTCGGCCCGAACACTTCCGCAGGCATGCAATAGACGCAGCGAAAATTGCATTGGTCGGTGACCGACAACCGCAAATCGCGAAGCGGGCGGGCGAGGCGGTCGGTGATCTTCACCCGGTCGCGCTCTTCCATGGCGCTCCCTCCTTTCCCTTTCATGGGCCGCGTGATGTTCAAACGGCCTGCTCCTCTATCGTTGCAAACGACCTAGTTTCGCCGCACAGGACAACAAACTAAATGACAATCCAATGGTGACCGCCACCCATGCCCACGCCAACTCCATCCGCCCCGATTCCATGGCCATATAGACAGCGGTGGGGATCGTTTGCGTTTTTCCCGGAATATTCCCGGCAAACATGAGCGTTGCGCCAAACTCCCCCAGGCTGCGGGCAAACGACAGCACCGCCCCGGACAACAAGGCGTTTCTGGCCAGCGGCAGTGAAATATGCCAAAACACTTGGCGCTCATTCGCCCCGTCGATGCGCGCCGCTCCTTCAATGGTTGGATCAACGGCTTCCAGACCCGCTTTGGCCGCCTGGTACATGAGCGGAAACGACACAACAACCGCCGCCATCACCGCCGCGCCGGGTGTAAACAGCACCGTTGTGTGAAACCACGTTTCCATCAACTGTCCGATCGGGCTATGCCGCCCAAACAGCACAACAAGCAAAAAACCGACAACCGACGGCGGCAGCACCAACGGCAGCATAAATACCGTCTCCACCACTGTCTTGCCGCGAAACCGGCGGCGCGCCATCCACCTTGCTGCCGCTGTTCCAAGGATTGCGACGATTAGGCCGGCGAGAAGCGATACGTTTATCGATAACCATACCGGTGACCAAAACTCTTCCATCGACGAACCTCTCTCTGTTCCGTCTCCCTTTTACCATACGAAAACAAACAGTAGAATGCTGTGATGCTACTCACATTGTAACATAGAAAAAGGAAAAACCAATTTAGAAAAAATTGTGACGCCTCGCACAAAAAAACAGTAACCGGTGATTTTTTTCACTCTCTCCCGCTGTGATGATTTTTACAATAGAAATAGCTGAATGAATGGAGGTGCTATCGATGGAAGCTGCAGTGAATGGATATTTTCCCCATTTACGTTCTTTGTTGCAATCGTCGAAAAAAGTGATTCCACTTCGCAAGCACTCCTTTTTGTTCCAAGAAGGGATGCCGGCCAATGAGCTGTATTTGATTCTTTCCGGTAAAGTGCAAGTAAGCAAAATTGGCCCGGACGGAAAAGAAATGTGTTTCCGCATTTGTGGAAGCGGGGAAATTGTCGGCGAGCTGACGCTGTTTACGAACGACCCGCGCTATTTATTGACCGCCAAAGTGATTGAACCGGGCGAGGCAGCGGTGATGAATAAAAACGAACTCGAAGAGCAGTTGCTGATCAATCCCACCCTTACCCTTGAATATATGCGCTGGATGAGCAAGCATGCCCGGCGGACGCAGACGAAGTTTCGCGACTTGATGATGAACGGCAAAAAAGGGGCGCTCTATTCGACGCTCATTCGCCTATGCAACAGCTATGGCGTCCCGCTTGAAGATGGGAGTATTTTCATTGATGTGACGTTAAAAAACCAAGACTTAGCCAACTTTTGCGGCACGACACGCGAGAGCGTCAATCGGATGCTCAATGCGTTAAAGCAAGATGGAATTATTTCCATGAAGCGGGGGAGAATCACCGTCCACGACTTGAACTATTTAAAAATGGAAATCCAATGCGAGGACTGCCCACCAGATATTTGCTGCATTGAATGAAATTTAGCGGGCTGTCATAAAGGAGTTGCCAAGCAACTCTTTTATGGACAGCCCCCGCTCTTTCACTAAATTTTTTTCGCCCGCATCCGGCGATAGACGACGTAATGCCGGTTTAAATACGTCACCGGGACGCTCCATACATGCACGAGGCGGGTGAACGGCCAAACGCCGAATAACAGCAAGGCGGAGAGAATGTCAACTACCCCCACTTAGCTAACGCTTGAAGTGGGGGCTTGCAACTCCCCAGAAGTGCAAACGGACTTCGTCCTCCTTCCTTGACTTGGGGTTGCATTAGGGGCAGGTTGACAGCTGCCCAACGACGCAGGTCATGCCTGCATCGTTACCGATTCTCTCGGTGTGTCTGTTGGCAGTACTTGGCTTCCACACACAACAGACGGACCTACGCTCGATGTTTTACGGTTACAACGTTTCCTGTAACCAACTCCATACATCGAGTAGCCGTGATTGGAGTGCCTTTATTGAACGGTTTTCTCCACGCCTTTATTCTATCATACACAAAAGAAAGGGGGAACGCGCATTCCTCTCCCACTTACTCCCTTTGGTCGTTGAAGTGGGAGTCTCCTGCGCGAAATAGGATGAATTTGAAATCCAATCGGCGCATCGCTGACGAGCTGCGGCAGCGGCGGGGGCATATCCGATGAAAAAAGCCGCCCTTCCGAAGCCGAAGAACATCCCGAGAAAATCGCTTGAAGCGGCCATTACCGCCATTGAAAACGCCAAAAAGCCAGTCTTGTTTATCGGCGGTGGAGTTATTCATTCCGGCGCCTCAGAGTGGATGCGCGAAGTGGCCACGCAAAGCCAAATTCCCGTCGTCAGCTCGCTGATGGGAATCGGCGCTTTTGATCAAACGAACCCACTCTACTTAGGGATGGTAGGAATGCACGGAACGTATGCCGCCAACAAGGCGGTTCACCAATGTGACCTATTGATTTGTGTCGGCGTGCGCTTCAGCGACCGGGTAACAGGCCAGTCTTGCTTGATTTCAATATTGCTGAGGAAGAAAACGTCTACCCGATCGTTCCCCCCGGGCAAAGCAACGATCAAGCCATTTTGACCCGTTGACTTATGCAAAAAGCGCCCGCCAACAAACAAATGCGGACGCTTTTTTGATGGAAAGTGATGTGCATCACTTCATTTTTTCTCAATCTCTCTATAATTAAGAAATATAAGGCTTTGGGCGGCATCCATCCTGTTTGTGGAACAGGATCGATCAATGTCCGCTCGTTTCCGCGCCGTCGTCTTCGCCGGTTTCGGTCACCTTCAGCATGGCGACGGCTCCTTTTTGTGCATGGTTAAACTGATGAGTGACGATCGGGTATGTTCCCGATTTGCGCCGTCATTTCAACGCGGACGTCATGCGGTCCGATCCGCTCCATTTTCAACGGCACCGGTGCTTGGTTCAATCCTTTATGCGCCGCTAACATGTTCGTAGCAGACTGTTGCGTAGTTGCCGCTGTTCCGTTTTTATTTTCCGCCTTTGCCTCTCCTCCTCCCCCGTTGCTGCATGCGGCCAAAAGCGATGCAACCAACGCAACTGACAACAACGTAGACACATTTCGTTTCACTGTTTTCTCCCCCTTCAGTTGATTTGATTTACACCTTCAGCGTACGCCATTTCTGCCTTTCCCCTAGTGATTTGTATCACCAAGGAGCGGCCATGTTTGAAGGGTTCGTGAAATAATGAGCAATAAATATTCGCAATGTAGCAACCGTAACGAATGTAGCCCTATTCACTAACGGAGAACGACCTTCCTCTTTGCGGATCGCCATTTTCCATCCTTTCGTTGAGCTTGTACCTCCGCAAACCAAAAAGAGGCCAAAAGCATATGCTTTTGGCCTCTTTGGATCTGGCATCGGATTTTACGATGCGTACCGTTTCGCCGATTCGCCGGCTTTTTTGCCGAAGACGATTCGATTCAATAAGAAGCAGATCAAGGTAAACAGGCTGAGAAGCATAAACCCGAGCACGTAAGAACCAGTCACATCTTTGATGATGCCCATTAAAATCGGCGGAAAAAAGCCGCCAAGTCCGCCCCAGGCGCCGACAAGGCCGGTGACGGCGCCCGTTTCGGCTGGGAACAGCTGCGGCACGAGTTTGAACACCGCACCGTTGCCCAGCCCAGACATCACGGCCACAAACAAACAAGCCGCTGTCATCACCCAAATGTTTTCCATTCCAAATACGATCGTCAAGGCGCCGATTGTCATTCCAGCGTAGACGAACGTCAACACCCGTTCAGCTCCGATTTTATCGCCAAGATAGCCGCCGACTGGCCGCGCAAGCGTAGCGAGTACAGTAAACCCAGCCGCGCGCATCCCAGCATCCACTGGCGTCAACCCATACAAGTCAACAAGGAGCGACGGCAAGTAAATGCCAAAGGCGACAAATGCTCCGAATGTGACGAAGTAAAACAGCGACAACGTCCACGTATGTTTGTATTTCAACACCGACAGCGATTCGCGCATCGTTTTTTGTTGTTTTGGCTTCGGCATATCCGGTGTGAAAAACCAAACGAGAATAAGCATGACGACAACGGGGATGATCATTCCCCAAAACGCCCACGAAACGCCGAAAGCGGCAGCGATCGATGGAACCGAAAAACTGGCGACCGCTGTGCCGAAGTTGCCCATCGCGTTAATCCCGAGCGCTGTTCCTTGCTTTTCCGGCGGAGTCAAGCGCGACACGAACGTTACCGAGATCGCGAACGACGTCCCGGCCATACCGATGAAAAACGCCCAAAACAGAAGCATCGCATACGAATCCGCAAACCCTGCGCCGATGAGCGGAACGATTAAAAACAGGAGCAGCAGCGAAAACAGCCTTCGTCCGCCGATCCGGTCCGTCCAAATGCCAAGCGGCAAACGCATGATCGAGCCGAGCAGCACCGGAATGGCGACTAAAATGCTTTTTTGCGTCGATGTCAGCCCGTACATTTGTTGAAACGTACTCGCAAGCGGCGAAAACACGGCCCACACGGCGAATGAAAACATCATGGCGAACGTCGTAATCGGCAGCAGCGCCTTTTGTTTATTCATGAAAAGCCCCTCCCAAACTTTCAAAATTTGTGACGTTGTTTGTACTTCCATCATACGCAGGAGAAGGAAACGGATTTGTGAGGTTGATCACATTCTTGCCTGTTGTCACCATTTTGCCACAAGCGTTGTCACGGTTTTGTCACATCCAAAAAAAGAAAAAGCCCGTCCCCAAAAGGAACGGACACGATTTGGCAGAACGTTTTTCACATACGAACGATAAGAAACGCTGTTGGGCGCACACATCTCTTCCGCCCCGTCTACGGCAAACAACTTGTTTTCTCACCCACTCGCCCGTATCTCCTGCCTCATAAACAACCAATACGCGACCGCAAAGCAGATGAGGGTGGCGGCAATGAGCGCGGTCGCCTGCGGCCAAATGAGCAGCAAACTTTGCGAGAACGGCAAGGGGGCCGCAACAGCGCCGGCCGTTTGCTCCACCGTGACGATCCCTAGCGTTCGGACGTCCGGCGAAAGCAAGGCGGTTGTTGATTCATTGAACAAGTAGCTCGGCGACAATCTCATGAGACCAAGCACCAACTCTTGACGGCCGACCGCCTGCTCGACGGACGTAATGGCGTCAGACTGCAAAAACGATTTCGCAAACACTTCCACGATCATCGAGTAGAAAAGATTGAAAAACAGCCAAACGGCCATCGACGACAACGCGGATGTCGCCGCCTGGCGGAAGACGACGGAAAACAAAATGCCGAGATTCAGCCAAAAGGCGATATACACAAGACATAACAACAAAAAGCAAACCATGCGGGCAAACTCTTCGAAAGTAGGCGGAATCCCCAAGACCAAAATGCCCAACGCCATCACGAGCAGGCCGAGCGAAAGAAACAAAACAGCATTCAACAACAGCGCAGCGACAAACTTGCCGTTGATCACATAATCGCGCGGAATCGGCTGGGCCATGAGCCGGCTTAACGTCCCCCGATTCCGCTCCGAATTGATGGCGTCAAATCCAAGGGCGATGCCGAGCAGCGGCCCGAGAAAGCTGACAAACGTCAGAAACGAAGGCAACGTTCCGTCCGAGACGGTGAATAATTTTAGAAACAAGTAGGCGCCTTTCGCGATTTCCTTGGCCTCTTCCGAGGAATCCAACGCGTCCCGGATTGTCGTCATCGCCGTATACAGCGAGCCGAAGCAAGTAAGCAAGATGAGGGCGATTAAAATGATCATGCGCCAACTCGTCAAATAATCGGCCAGTTCTTTTTTGACAATGGCCGAAAAGGCGCTGTTTGCCCCTCTTGCTCGTTTCTTCTCATCAAGCGCACCCACCTTCAGCCGTTCGCTCCATCTTTTCACATATGAAAAAACATCGTTTGCCCATCGCTCTTCCTTACTGGCCTTCACGTACATCCCTCCCTTCAAAATAGCGGTGATAAATCTCATCAAGTCCAAAATCCCGCCGGCTGAGATGGAACAGCGAAGATCCTGATTCGATGATCGTCTGGCTGATGGCGGCGCTCACATCCGTTTGGCAATACACATCCCATCCATCTTCCGTTTGCTCCACTTTATTGACGCCCGGAATCGCCTCGATTTTGGACCGTAAGGAAGCGTCAAGCGGCGAAGCAACCACATGGATGACATAGGCATCCTGCAAAAACAGCTGTTGCGCCAGGCGTTCGATATTCCCTTCGGCCAACAATCGGCCGCCCACGAACAAGCCGACTCGGTCGCAAATTTTCTGCACATGGTGCAATTGGTGCGAGGACAGCAGGACCGTGATGCCTTCATGGCGGCTCAAATCGCGGATCAGCCGAAGCAGCTCGCGCACTCCCTCAGGGTCGATGCCCAACGTCGGCTCATCCAAAATGATCACTTCCGGGCGCTTCATCAACACATCAGCCAAGCCGAGCCGCTGCCTCATTCCCCGCGAGTATGTCCCCGCTTTCTTGCGGGCCGCATCCGTCAAGTCCACCTTCTCGAGCAGCTCCCACGCCCGCTTTTCCGCCTCGGCGCGGGGAATGCCGTTTAACGCTGCCGTATACAACAAGTTCTCCAAGCCTGTCATGTGATGGTAAAAGCCGACATCATCCGGCAAGTACCCGACTTTCCGTTTCACCTCAATCGGGTTTCGCACCGGATCGATCCCGCATACCCTAACCATGCCGGACGTCGGCTCGGTGAGCCCGAGCATCATCAAAATCGTCGTCGTCTTTCCCGCCCCGTTCGGGCCAAGGAGGCCAAAAATTTCCCCTTTTTGAATGGAAAGCGACAAATGGTCAACCGCCCGATGGTCGCCATACGTTTTGCACAAGTTGTCAAGCTCGATGACAGCGGGTGCTGCCATGCTTACCTCCTCCCGTATGTTTTGATCAAATAGTATAGCCCTCCGGCCACCCCGAGAATGATCAACACCGCCACCACTCCCCAAACGGTCGACGTTTTGACCGAGACGCGGAACGCCGCCTCCGCCGACGTTTCCGCCGTTTGCGCCTGGAAGTTGACAACATAATCCCCAGCGATCGCTTCATCCGACGCTTTCACTTTCGCCTTGACTGTTTTGGAATCGCCCGGGTTCAGCTGGGCGATCGTGCTTTGATCGAATTCCACTTCCCAATCAGGCGGAGCGTCAGCCGTCATATTGATGTTCAAAAGTGGAGCGCTTCCGGTGTTTTTGACGACAAGATCGATCACCCGTTCATGCCCCGCCGTCACATCGGTGCTTAAGTTTCCTGACGGCGTCGTCAGTTTGAGCGCATACGTGCCCGTAATGACCGCTTCTAACGTCAGCTCAGCCGACGTATCGCTCGTTTGCGCTTTGATCGGGATTTTGTACGTGCCCGCTTTCACATTTTCCGGCGGTTTGACCTCTACGGTAATGTCTCTTGATTCATTCGGCTCGAGTTTCACCGACGTAACGGAATTGCCTTCCGATTTAAACGTGACTTGCCAACCTTTTTCCGCCGCCGAACTTAACGCGTAATTTTGCGTCTTGGCGGTTCGGTTTTTCAGCGTGACATCATACGTGAAGCTCGAATCCACGTGCCCCTCGAGGTTCGTTTGTTCCGACGTCAGTTCCGTTTTAAACGATCCTTGTTCCGTCACGCGGACAAGCAGCGGCAATTTCGATGAACCACTGTCCCCTTTCGCGACGAGCCAAAAGCGGTAATCCCCCTTGTCGACATCCAGCGGCACGGTCACTTCCAACGTGACCTCTTCTTCTTTTCCGCCTCGGACGGACAGCTGCTCAATCGTTCTCCCCTCAGCGGTAATCGAAGTCGACCATCCTTTCGGCAGGTGGTCAAACGAGAAGGTGACGTTTTCAATGTTGGAACCGTTGTTGATGACATTGACCGTATAGTCGATTGTTTCCCCCGGCGTCACGGAAAGCCCGGTGTATGGCGTGAAGAGAACAACACCGCTTGCCGCCGATGCCGGGCGGATCGGAAGAAGAAGCGAAAAGAGAGTCAAGATCATGGCGAACATCATGATGATCCTGCTTTGCACGACATTCACTCCCTCCTTCTGTTTTCACTTCGTATACGCCAGAAATGGATCAATGGATTTGTTTTGCAGGAGAAAAATTCAGTTGTAGAATAGATGCAGAGCAACCATTCCAAGCATGCGTCGGGAGGTGGGCAAGATGGAAGACCGACGGAAAGACCTCGAACTGCTCGAGAAGATCGCCGAAGGCTCGCGCGCCGCCTTTGACCGTTTTTACGAAAAATACGCTCCGATGGTCTATCATATCGCTCTTCGGATCGTCGGCGACGAGGTGGAGGCGGAAGATGTCAGCCACGATGTGTTTCTCGAAATCTTGCAAAAACCGCATCAATTCGACCCGAAACGGGGAAGCGTTCAAGCCTTTCTTGCGGTGAAAACGAAAAGCCGGTCGCTCGACCGCCTGCGCAAGAAACGGGACCTTTTAGTGAGCCGCCTTGAGGAAGCAGCTTTAACAGAAAAGGGGGCGGAATTTGATTTTCTCCGCCAACTGGAACAACAAGTCATCATAGACGCTTTAACCCATCTCCCCGAGGAGCAGCGGCAAGCCATCATTCACTTTTACTTCCGCGGGGAAACGCAGCGGGAAATCGCCGCCGCGATGAACAAACCGTTAGGCTCCGTCAAGTCGCTCATCCGCTACGGCTTGCGCAATTTGCGGAAACAAAAAGAGCTGTTCCACTGGATGGGGGCTGGCAGAGGTGAAGAACAGCATGAAGCATAGCCATATTTCGGAAGCAAAAATCGTGGACTGGCTGTTAGGGATGCTGCCAGAGCAAGAAAAAGAAGACGTGTCCAACCATCTTAAGCACTGCCTTGAATGCCAACGCTTGCTTGAAGCGTGGAAAGACATGGGGCTTAAAGAGACAGCCCAATATGAAGCACCTCCCCTTTCTCATAAAGAGCGAATTTGGGCCCAAGCAGAAGCGCAAAGACAAACAGCGCGCGCGCAGCGAAAGGTCCGCATCGCTTCGGGATGGATCGGCGCCGCTTTGGCCGTTTTCCTTTTCACCTTGCGCCTTTCCGCTCCCAGCGACGGACCAGCCGCTTCCCATGACCGATCGGATGAGCCATATCGATACCAGATTGTCGAACAACATACCGACATTCCGATCGAGCGAATCATCCATAATCCCAAAACGAAACAAATTCCGATTGAGCCATCGGCGCTCTTTCAACAGATGGACGGCACGATTTGGCTCAATGACGATACGAAGGAAATGTTGATGGAAATTGAAGGGCTGCCGCCGTTTGCGGCCCGCGATTATCAATTGTGGATCATTTACACCAACAACGAGGTCAAAGGGGAACTGTTGACGATCCGCCACGGAGCGGCGCGCATTTTGATCACCGGCGAGGATGTCAAACAGTTCAAGCAAATTAAAGCGAGCCTCGAACCAAAAGGGGGAAGCGCGGCGCCGACCGGGCCCGAGACCTTTATAGTCGAGTTGAACCACGAATGATCTTTCAACAAAAATGGGGAAGGGCGCCTGCTCCTCCCCCGTATGTTTTGAACACACATCCAACATCCGCCGCATGCGCCCGGGCAACCGTCTCACGAACGCCGTAGCGCCGTCATTTTAAGCGGCCGTTTTTCACCGCCCTCTTACCGTTGGCTTCGCTCTTTTGTCCGCAGCGCCTTTGGAATGTAAACACAATACGGCTCGCTTTCCAAATAGTCTCCCGTCACCGCGTACGCCCGCGAGCGTGAGCCGCCGCACACATATCGGAACTCGCAGACGCCGCATTTTCCTTTATATTTGTCCGGATTGCGCAAGTCTTGGAAAATCGGCGAGTGTCGGTAAATGTCCGCCAGCGGCGTTTCCCGGACGTTCCCGGCTTTGACCGGCAGCAGCCCGCTTGGGTAGACATCGCCGATATGGGAGATAAAAACAAAGCCGTTGCCGTCGTTTACTCCTTTCGGCGCGCGGCCGAGCCCGTCGACTTGTCCGGTCAACCCTTGGTTCAACACATCTTCGTAACGGATGCCGCCTTTTGTCGTTTTTCCTTCGCGCATTTTCGCCTGCAGCACAACGCGGCGGTAATGCTGGCCGGCTGTCGTTTTAATGTCAAACGGAACGCGCTTGCTCGTTTCATACAACCAGCGGAACACCCGCTCATGCTCGATGGGGGAAATCATGTCCTCCTCCTTCCCCCTGCCTGTCGGCACAAGGAAAAAGACGCTCCAAAGGACGCATTTCAGCTTCTCAACCAATTCCGCCATTTCATCAAGCACATGAACGTTGTATCGCGAAATGACGGTGTTGATTTGCACGGGAATGTCGAGCTCATGCAAGTAGTGAATCGCACGGATCGTCAAATCAAACGAGCCGCTCACGCCGCGGAAATGGTCGTGAATCTCGGCGTTTGGCCCGTCAAGGCTGAACGCCCAGCGCGACAGACCGACCTCTTTTGCTTTGCGGATCGCCTCTTTCGTCACGTTCGGCGTCGCGCTCGGCGTCATTGACACGCGCAGCCCTTTATCGATCGCATATTTCGCTAAATCGTACACATCCGGACGCATGAGCGGATCGCCGCCCGTAAAGACGAGCATCGGCTGATCCATCTCGTAAATCTCATCGATCAGTTTTTTCCCTTCCTCAAACGTCAACTCGCGCGGATCGCGATGGTATTGCGCTTCAGCGCGGCAATGAAGGCACTTGAGTTGGCACGCCCGTGTCAACTCCCAAATGACGATAAACGGGTTTTTATTGAAATCGTGCATCCAATTCCCTCCTTGGCCTCCATTGTACCGCAACATTCAGGCGCGTTATGTGATATCGATCACATCCACAGCAAAGCCACAATAGAGGGCGATCGTACCATGGGCGAAGATGACAGCCATCTGAACAGGCGGTATAATATATTGACCCGCCATACGCCCAAAAAGTAAAGCAAGGATGGCTCTTCTGATTGAAAAAAGTGTATGCTGTGTCTGCTTCGGCCACAATTCCCCCTTCACCGGTACTCTTCCTCCGTATTGACATTGCGCCAGACGTCACTATCTGCGGCAAGTTGCTCGGCGTCCACCCAACGGACGCGGGCGCGGTCAAGGAGCGAGATCATCCGCCGTTCGCCGGCGTCAAGCAGCTCGGCGATCACGGAGCGAAGCCGACGGTGGTATAAGGCGACCAATGGTTCGGGACGGACGCCATGGAGCGGGACGATGGCGTCAAACATCGGATCGATATAGGAAGCAAGCCGCTCTGTCACTTCCCGCCGCATGTACGGCATGTCGCACGGCAAGACGAACACCCAATCCGCTCGGCTCTGTTCCATAACGGTGTAAAGGCCGGCCAGCGGCCCACAGCCGCGGCAGCGCTCGACATCGAGCAGCACCGGGATGTCCGTTTGGCGGCGGAATTCATCGACAAGCGACGGGTGGCTGACGATGTACAATTCATCGGCGACGGATCGCAGCGCCGCGACGGACCAAGTGAAAAACGGAGCTCCTTCGTGCAACGCAAACGCCTTCGGCCGCCCAAACCGGCGCGACTGGCCGCCGGCGAGCACCGCTCCGGCAATCGTTTGTTTCATCATGCTTCCCCTTTCCGGACATCCATCGTTTGTTTTTACCGTACCATACCAACCGGCGAAAAAAAAGATTTCCGCCTGCAGACGGAAATCCCAATGGAGCGGATGATTTATTTTTTGCCGATGGCCACCCGCCATACGTCCGGCCCTTCCTCTAAGTACTCCCATGTAAACTGATCCGGACGCTCCATCATAAATTGGTATTGCAACGGACGCGGATCATGGTCATTGACAAGCTCCATTACTTCCCCCGGCTTCAAATTGTCAAACAGCCGGAAAATCGCCGGATGGCGATCCCGCGGCGGATAGTCCGGGGCGTGGATTTTGGCAGCAAATTGGTTCATAACATTGGCCTCCTTTGTAGTATAATGAATTATATACTTTATCATAACCGCTTGAACCTTGGGCGGTAGTGACGAGCGTCACAGCCCGAAGGTGAACATGTTCAATCCCCATGAAAGGAGAAATGGCGGTTGGAAGAGCTTGTTGGCTTTTGCGCGCAATGCGGCAAGCCGATCCATTGTCTGCATGGGTTCTTAAATGGCGTCGTCAGCCGAGAAACAGAGACGTTGTACTGCTTTCCGTGCCATGACAAGCAAAAGGAAATGGAACACACCACGCCGGACAAATGCCACAAGTGATTGAAAACGTTCACAAATGAAAGGGGGCTGACCCAAAAATCCACTAACAAGTGGACTTTTGGAGCCAGCTCTTTCTTTTTTAAATCGTACATTGATCATGAACGATTCCGATTAAATCCCTTGTTTCTCCTTATTATTAAAGAAAGGAAGTTCGATTTTCTTAAAAACAATGTCGCTGCCGGGATTAACATGACCGTACGGGCTAAAACGCACTCCTTTTCCTGGACGGATACAAAGCGACAATGACACAAAACGTTATTTTCAAATTTCTACGAATCATTTATAATATAAATGGGGAACGATTGTCCTCATTTGTTCTGCGCTACAATCCCATCCCTTTCCTCAACCACTTACTCTACACGCTCGTTTCCCCCAATCCTTAAAAGAAAGGAGCGATTCATCATCACCCACTTTTCCATGGCTACTATATAAGAAGGGAGGATTTTCCTTGGAAGCGATATTGAACCAAATTTTGGACAAGCTCCAAATGATCGAACATGAAGTAAGCGATATCAAAACAAACATGGCAACGAAACAGGAACTCGAAGAAGTGAAGCAAAACTTCTCAACAGAGCTTGAGGATATTAAAGCCAACATGGCAACGAAACGAGAACTTGAAGAAGTGAAGCATAGTTTCACAAAAGAGATCGAAGACATCAAAGCCAACATGGCTACCAAACAAGAACTTGAAGACATCAAAGCCAACATGGCTACCAAGCAAGAACTTGAAGACATCAAAGCCAACATGGCTACCAAACAAGAACTTGAAGACATCAAAGCCAACATGGCTACCAAACAGGAGCTTGAGGACGTAAAGAACAACCTAATGAAAGAATTAGATCATGTCAAAGCCAATATGGTCACAAAGCAAGAATTTGTTTTCCTCCAACAAGCAGTGCTTGAAACAAATGAAATCGTTAAGAAAATAGAACAAAACATGGAAAAGCACGAACGGATTTTAGATCTTCTTTCCAGGCGTTCGATTGAACACGAAGCGGCAATTTCCAGCATTCGTCTTATAAAGACAACATGAGCAAGGAGGAAGCATCTCTCCTTGCCTTTCTGAGGTGCGACCGCCTTTTATAGTAAAGGAAGAAACATCTCCATCGGAATGCGTTCGACCATTTCGTAAACTACATGAGCCATATGATCCAGTGGAATGATATCGCCTGGCAACGTGAGATGATTCATGGTACACTCTTCAAAAATATGATGATGTGTCATAAAAGAATCGCTCCTTTTTCGGTGATAGTGGTTTATGGTGACTCTATTCTGCCAGAAAACGAACGATTCTCTTCTATATTTCGTGTAAAAACGGGCTAATCCCAAAACGCATTCGCGTTTTGGGTCAGCCCGTTTTTGTTATTCTTCCTCCGCCAAATTCGCCACCGGCAGCTCTTCCCCTTCGCCGTGCGTTGGCTTGCGCAAATGGAACATCGCTTTGATGGCAAAGACAAGCAAGGCGGCGACGCCGATCAAAAAGATCGTATCCGGAACAAAGCGGACAAGCAGCAAGTTTTGGACGATATCTTGTTGTAAGAACGAAGGTGAACGCGACGCCCAATAGCCGTGTTCAAACGCTTCTTTGATTTGCAGCACCCCAACCGGGAGAAGCGTGATGAGAACCATGCCAGCCAGGCCGATGTTCAGCATCCAGCAAGAGAATTTCAGCCATTTGTCGTTCCATGCTTCCGGTTTGACGATGTTGCGCAGCGAATAAAGGAGCACGGCGATCGCAAACATGCCATACACGCCCATCATCGCTCCGTGGCCGTGAGCCGGCGTTAAGAATTGCCCGTGTTCAAAGTAGCTGACCGCCGGCAAGTTGATCAGAAAGCCGAGCACCCCTGCGCCGACCAAATTCCAAATGGCGGTTGAAATCAAGAACCAGAATGTGGCCTTGTACGGGAAGTTGACCCCGCCGTCGCGCATCATTTTGTACTGCTCATACGCTTCCAAAATAAGGAGCGTGAGCGGAATCACTTCGAGCGCCGAGAACACCGCGCCAAGGGCGATCCATACTTCCGGCGAACCGTTGTAATAATAGTGGTGGCCGATGCCGATCACACCGCTGCCCAATAAAATCGTAAATTGGAAGTAGAGCGCTCTGACCGTCGATTTTTTCGTTACGAGCCGCAATTGAACGAGCAAGAACCCGATGACAACAACGGCGAACACTTCAAAAATGCCTTCCACCCACAAGTGGATGATCCACCAGCGCCAGAAGTCAGCCATCGTAAAGTTCGTATCCGGCTCGATAAAGAACGCGAAGATGTAAAAGAACGGAACGGCGATGGCCGAATAAAACAGCAAGTGGATGAGCCCGCCTTTGTCGCTTTCTTGCTTCAGCCCGCGTTTGACGCCGCGGAAGACGATGACCAGCCAAAGCAGCATGCCGACGACTAGAATAATTTGCCAAACGCGGCCAAGTTCGATGTATTCCCAACCTTGGTGGCCAAACAAGAACCAGCTGTTCCCTAAGTAGCCGTTGACGCCGAGCCATTGGCCGATCATGCTGCCGCCGACAAGGACGACAAGCGCCCAGAAGAGCAAATCAACAAGCAACCCTTGCTTTTTCGGTTCTTGCCCACCGACAAGCGGGGCGATGAAAATCCCCATGCCAAGCCATGCGGTCGCAATCCAGAAAATCGCCAGCTGCAAATGATACCCTTTGGCGATGTTAAACGGCAATAGGTCATGGATCCATTTGATGCCAAAGAAGCTGTCCGGTTCCGTATAGTAGTGGGCGAGCAGCGCCCCGAACATCGTTTGGACGAAAAAGAGCGCCGATACAACGACGAAATATTTGCCCGTTTTCACTTGCGACGGAGTCAGCGGCTGCCGCCGCAAATCGATGACTGGAAACTTCCCTTCTGCATACGCTTCTTGCATGCTTAACTGATAGCGGTGGAACACATACAAAATGATCCCGATGAACAAAATCAAAATCGTGACGCTCGCGCCGCTCCACCATACCGCGGAAAATGACATCGTATTGCCGGCGTCCTCATAGTACGGCCAGTTGTTCGTATAGGTGATGTGGTCGCCAAGTCTTGGCGTGCTTGACAGCCAAGCGGTCCAGAAGAAAAAGTCGGCAATTTGCTTGATTTGGTCGCCGTCCGCGACCCAAGCACGGCCTGATTTTGGCATGTCGCTTTCTTTGATCAATCCTTTTTTCAATCCCCAACCATCGCCATTGGTGAACACGTCGCGGTAATAGTCGCGCACTTTTTCCAACCCGTATACTTGCGCATCTGTCAGGACGAGAACATCCGTAACCGGGTTGTAGCGATTTTTTCGCATTTCCTTGATGACTTGTTCGCGGATGATCGTTTTCTCATCGGCGGTTAAATCGGCAAACGGTTTGTGATACCGCTCTTTTGCTTTGTAATCTTGCATGCCTTCCGTATAAATTTTCAACGCTTCCGCCGTATAGTCCGGCCCCATATACGACCCATGCCCAAGCACGGTTCCGTAATCCATCAGCCCGTATTTTTGGAAGACGGCCTGCCCGCCGATGATCGTTTCTTTCGTCATCAACACTTGGCCGTCTTCACTGCGCACTTCCTTCGGCCTCGGCGCCATTTCTTTAAAAATCCAATATCCGCCGACAAGCAGGACGGTAAAGCTGATCACAATAGTGAAAATGAGAATCGATTTGAGAAAACTGTTGGTCGTTTGCCGCCCCGGCCGCATGTTGGGGCGAACGGATCGATGAACTTCCATATGAGCCAACCTCCTTCTCGTTTGTTCGCCCCCATTGTAGCGCGCTGATCGTTCGGCGGTTTGTGAGCCGGGGCAAATGTCCGTTATGATTTATATCACAGCTTTATGGCGTGAGAATGTATACAATGAAGGCAGAAAAGGCCAAACGGCGCGGATGTTCAAAAAGAGAAAAGCATCGATGCTCTGTTGACAGCCGCCACACTTTTGTCACATTTCCAAAGGAGAGAACGCCATGGCGAACCATTGGATGAAAGACCGCTTAAAAGCTGTTCCGTTGTTTCGTGAACTGTCCGATTACGAGCTTGATTCGCTGGTTGCCATTTCCCACGTGCGCGTTTACAAGCCGCGGACGTTTGTCTTTATGCAAGGCGACCCGCTCGAGCGAGTCTATTTCATTCATTCCGGCACGGTAAAAATTTATAAAACGGACTTCAGCGGGAAAGAACAAATCGTTTCGATTTTGCAGACGGGAGAAATGTTTCCGCATGCCGGCTTTTTCTTAAAAGGCACCTATCCGGCCCACGCCGAAGTGGTCGAGGAAGCGACATTGATCGCGATCCCGATCCACGATTTCGAACAAGTGCTGATGGCGAGCCCTGAACTTTGCATAAAACTGTTTCGCGTCATGGGCGAAAAAATCGTTGATTTGCAAAACCGGCTCGAAGCGCAAGTGCTCCATAATACGTACGAACAAATCGTGTTGCTTTTGTTGCGGCTGACGCGCACGAACGCCGTCAAACAAGGGAAGTGGCACCGTCTCACCGCCCATGTGACAAACCGCGAGCTGGCCAACATGATCGGCACCGCCCGGGAAACGGTGAGCCGCACGTTGAGCCAACTGAAACGGAAAGGGCTGGTTGATGTCGACGAACACGGCTTTTATTTGATTGACCGCGAAGGGCTCGAACAAGAAATCTTTTTCTAACTCCTTTTTCCCCATCGTCCGGCACCGGTCGGGATGCGCAATGGAGCTGATGGGGTTTCCTTTCAAACATTTCGGCAAGCCCATCTTTCTGGAACATGCTATTCCGCCCTTTCAAACGAAAACGAAACCTTTTTTCCAAAGTGGAATATGTCATGTTTCGGCCGAAAGATGTGAGCTATATCACAACATTCCACAGTGAAAATGATTATCATGATAGTCAAAAAGGAGGGAAAGCGCATGGGTGTGACGATTGAACTCGATGTACGCGAAGATTTGCGGCAAAAGCGGGAACCGTTTGAAAAAATTATGAACGCCATCAAGCCGCTGCAGCCGGGCGATACGTTCATTTTACACGCCCCGTTCAAGCCGCTGCCGTTGTTTCCGATTATGAAAGCGAAAGGATTTACGTACGAGGCCGAACAAATCGAGAAAAAACATTGGAGAGTAACGTTTGTCAAACAGGGGGGATGACCGATGATCCTCGATAACCGCGGACTCGAGCCGCCGCAGCCAATGATGCGGACGCTCGCTGCCCTCGCTAAGCTGAATCCTGGGGAGACGCTGACGATCATTAACGATCGCCGCCCGATGTTTTTGTACGAGCAGCTTGACGAGCTTGGCTACCGGCACGAGACGGTCGCACGCGAAGACGGCAGTTTTGAAATCCGCATTACGAAAGGATGAGCAACGTGTTTCCTACTCGCACGGGGACGGAAACAGACGTCCGTCTTCCGTTCTCGTTTATCATGTTCGCCGTGTTGGCGTTCGCCGCGTCGCAGCTTATGTTGCTTGGAGCGATTCCCTCACTTAGCAGCGGCGCGTTCCGGCTGCCGTTCGTGTGGGCGGCGGCCCACCTGGCGTTGCTTGGCTTTGCATTGATGACGGCCATGGGGGCGATGTACCAGCTCGTTCCGGTCGCCTTTTTGACGCCGATTTGGAGCGAGCGGCTCGGTTTTTGGCAGTTTGCGATCACCGCTCTCGGCATCGTCGCCTTTGCCGCCAGTTTAGCGTTTACGCCAAACCAGGCGTTTCTCCCTGGCTTGCTTCTGCTGTTCGGCATCGTGCTGTTTGTCTGGCAAATGGCGATGACATTAAAACAACAAAAAAACAAAACGATCATGACGCTGTTTGTCGCGACTTCCTTGTTGTTTTTGCTGCTGACGGGCGCCGCCGGAGGGCTGCTTGCCTTTCACTTTTTCGCCGCCACAGGCGCCAACAGTCATGAAACGGTGTTCGGCTTGCATGTGCTGTTCGGGCTGTGCGGCTGGTTCACACTGCTCATCATAGGCTTTTCGTACAAAATGGTGCCGATGTTCTCGCTCGCCCACGGCTTTTCGCTGCGGCCGGCGCGTTACGTCTATGCGCTGTACATCAGCGGGATTGCTGTGGCGTTCGCCAGCTTATTCTTACGAAGCCACGCATGGCTTGCAGCCGGTGCAGCCTTGCTCATGAGCGGATTCGTTGTTTTCGCCTGGCATATCCGCGCCATTTTGCAAAAGCGGATGAAAAAAACGCTTGACCGCCCGTTCCGCTTTTCGCTTTCGGCCATCGTCATCGGCCTTGTGCTGCACGTTGCCGCCTTTGTCGCCATCGTCGTCGGCAGCGGACGGCTGCTTGGCATCATTGTTTATCTATTCATTGTCGGCTGGATTCTCTTCAGCATCGTCGGCTATTTGTTCAAAATCGTGCCGTTTTTATGGTGGACGCATCGCTACAGCGAAAAAGTCGGCCAACAAAACGTGCCGACGTTAAAACAAATGATGAATGAGCGAGCCGTCACCGTCCAATGCCGCCTATGGCTCATCGCCCTCGCGCTGGCGGCCGTTGCGCTTGCTGTCGCGAGCGTGCCGCTGTTCGCCATCACTCAAGTGCTGTTGGCTGGATTAAGCGTTGCCTTTGCCGGAACGATTTTAACGGTCTTCCGAAAATAAGCGAATGAGGAGGAAAAGAACGATGGATGTCCGCGAACTTGCCATTCAACAGCTGAAAACGGTCCTTGATCCGGAGCTCGGCATTAACGTCGTCGATTTAGGGTTGATTTATGACTTAAAAATCGAAGATGGGCATATCAATGTCCTGATGACGCTCACGACCCCCGGCTGCCCGCTTCACGATTCGATCGCCGGCGGCGTCAAACGGGCGCTTGAGCACATTGACGGCATCCGTGACGTGCGCGTCCAAGTGACATGGAACCCGCCATGGACGCCGGAGCGAATGAGCGAAGAAGCGCTCCGGCAGCTTGGGCATTTCACAACCATGCCATCAAAGGAACGATGACAAAAAAGGCGAAGGCGATGTATCCGACATATCGAATCCACCGGGGAAATCCTCGCCAATCGAGGGCTTCCCGCTTCATCGCCCCTCCCGCGGCGATCCGATCCAACTCTTCGACCGGCGAAAACACCCGGTCATCCATCCGTTATTTGAATAAAAAATGTGTTCAAACGAAAAATCCGCCTTTTTTGTTTTTAAAAGGCGGATTCCCTCTTGTGAAGCACGCTTTAGCTGACCACAAACATGTTCGTTTCCTCATTGCCGATTTTGCTTACACATGCTCGCGAAACCAGCGCACCGTCTCCAAAAACGCTTCACGCGTCACTTTATGGCCGGCGTGCGGGTCGGCGATGAATTGCAGCCGGTCTTCGTTTCCTTCATAAAGTGGTTTAATTTGCTTGTAAAACTCATATGTATAAGCATACGGGACGACTTGGTCGGCTTTCCCGTGCCAGATGAACAGCGGCCGGCCGTCGAGTTTTTCCGGCTGCTTGGATAAATCGTAGCGGGCGAGCTTTTCTTTTTCGAGCGCAAGCAGCGTCGGCGGCAGCGGAATGTCGATTTGGCGCCGCTTTCCTTCTTCAATCATCTCATCAAAAAAGGCGCTGTAGTTCGGGCAACCCATGAGCGCCACCGCCGCCCTCACCCACGGATAGACGGCGAGCGCGCCGAACGTGACGATTCCGCCCATCGATGTCCCAGCGAGCCCAATCCGTTCGGGATCCGCCAATCCGCGGCTGACAAGGTCGTTTTTCATCTCCTCGATTTCGGTGATCGTGCGCACGACAATGTCCCAAAACGACAGCTGCAATTTCCGTTCGCTCAAGCCTTCGTCCCGCTCGCCGTGAAACAGCGCGTCGGGAAGCACAGCGCGGTAGCCCGCCTCGGCGAGCAAGTAGCCGAAATGCAAATTATGTTCTTTGGCGCTCGTAAAGCCGTGGATAAAGAAAATCTGCGGCAGCCGTTCGTCCCGCTTTTCCGGCTTGACAACGTGAAGAACCGGCACGCCGGCCAACTGTTCCTGTTCAATGATCACCATGGTTGCACAAACCCCTTTTCTTTTTTCATCGCTGTATAGTTTACCATATGGACAGCGATTTTGGAAAAGAGTTACACTATGTAGTGTACCTGAATCCGTGATGGTTGGAAATCAACTTTTGATTTTGGTGTTAGTTCTAT
>ERZ1673811.50-NODE-50-length-17512-cov-41.884574_pt1 | contig 17512 bp, 13 predicted proteins | sample MGYA00580151_ERZ1673811 | MGnify/ENA primary metagenome ERZ1673811 (study PRJEB41219, sample SAMN04549620) | soil metagenome | isolation source: soil | place: USA: Wyoming, Fireholl Drive Yellowstone National Park | collected 2009-07-28 ...
ATTCTGGCAATCCTAGTGGTATCGAAAGCACTTACGAGACCTCCTTAATGTTGATTTCACCGCTAACATTATTGCCAGGATCTCGTCAGTGCTTTCTCTTTTTTGTCACTAAATCACAAAATTTGGTGATGAACCTTATTTTTTTATTTATTTTAATATAAAAAAAGTTTTTTTTCAACTGTAAATTACCATTCGAGTCAGTCAAGACTTTGTGGAGAACATTTTTTCGGTTCACTACGGGCGTTGTCAATCACTAGTTAGCGAACCATTTTCAGGAATTAATATCGTAAGCGCTTTCGGACTCTCATCCCTCATCTTGAGGCGATGATACGATATTCCATTTTTTTACACCCAACCACCATCCCGGAGCGCCGACAACGCTTGATGGATCGGCGTCCCGGATGACCGCTGCAGACACGGTAGATTCTGACGCACCACATCTGCCCATAACCGTCCGGCCTTCCGTTTGGCCTGTTCGATCCGCTTGGACTTTGTTGAGGCCGAGGCTGCCGTTCGGGTCTCTTCTTCCTCCACCAACTGCCCATTTCTCCGCCAAATCCCGTCGATTCGGGCTGCCATCGCCCTCAGAAACGCCCGAAGCCCTTGGTCTTTCCAGCTGCGGCGGGATTTCACCCGATGCGCAAACCGGCTCATCACGCTCTCGGCGTGGCCCATCGGACGCATGCCGGTCGTCTCCACCCCTTGCTCCGACAGCCACTCCCGATAGTCCCGGATGCATCCCGGCATCGACTCGATCCGGCGGATCATGGCAGCCAGCTGCTTCTCTTTCGCTTCGTCCTCCAACGTGCCGACCGCGCTGTTCAGCTCCACCAGAAGCCCCTCTTCGTCTTGTTTCGCCAGCTTCTTCCGCACCTCCCGCCAACGCGGATGGCCGGACAGACACTGACGCAGCTCCCGCGCCACATGAAATCGATCCAGCTGAAAGCACGCCCGCTTCCCAAAATACTCCCGGCAGGCCGTGATCCACGACGCCGCGTCGCCGTTGATGATCAAAAGGTCCCGGCACGGGTCATAGGCATATTCGTTCATCAGCCACTCTTCAAACCGTTCCCACACGTCTCCCGCCCCTTCATGGAGGTAGTGGCGCCGGTTCACGAGCTCGAGCTGCGAACCGTTTCGTTTCCATCCCTCGTGAACCGCCAGGATTTTCTCTTCTTTCGCCCGTTTCCCTTTCCCCTGGCGGGAAATAAACAGTCCATCCGCCTCCACAAACAGCACCCGGCCGTGCCGTTGGGAAACAGGGTGGTGCAGCGAGACAGGGGCCTCCAGCACCAGTTGGCGAATCGCCTCGTGGCTTAGGACCGCATACCCCACGATCGACTCCAACGTACGGGCCGCTTTGCGGTAGGAAGAGCACTCTACGGCCAACTCGACCGCCGTTTCCTCGAGGCAAGGGCTGATCGACTGCGCTCCATCAAAGCCCAGTTCGGCATCCAGCAAGAAGGTATACGCCCCCGCCTGCCGATCATAGTAGTAGTTCCGTCGAAACGTCACTTCTCCAAACAGCGTTTGGATCGTGGTCGGCCGTTTGTCTTTCAGCTGATACCGGCGCTTGTCCCGCGCTTCCGCCAGTTGTTGATCAATCTCCTCCAAAAGGGCCGCCAACAAGACAGCGAACACCTTTTGAAGAGTTCTGACTAATTGTTCCTCCAGCTCTTTTAATAAAGGCCATTCTGTGGTAAGATGTTTCATGGACTCTCTCCCTCCTGTTTTATGGATGTTGGTCATCACCATCATAGCAGGGAGAGAGTCCTTTTTGCATGACATTTGCTTTTTTCTACCGCGCTTCGCTTGGTGGCCCCGACGAGCGTCGCGAACAAAAGTTCGCAACCCTCGTCGGGGAATCATTCCGGAATGCCACCCACAAATATTTTACTCACACTTCACGCTGGGGTTGACGCTGCAGCTTTCCAAACCGGTCATCAAGCATCTCATTCATATTGTCGATGCCTTGACCACCAAGGGATTCTCTGGAACATTGACTGATATTCATCACTGGAGCTTTCATCCGAATCATCGAACGACGCTCAGTCACTTTTTCACGAAAAGCCCTTGGAACGAGGAAAGGCTGCTTGGGAAGCTTCAAGAGTGGATCCTTTCCCAGGTCGAACGACTGGCCAAACGGAAAAATCAACCCCTTTTTGTTTCAATTGATGATACGATTTGCCAAAAAACGAAGCCTTCGTCACGGGCTGCACACGCCATTCAAGGGTGTGATTGGCACTACTCGCATAAAGATCATCAATTGGTTTGGGGGCATTCGCTCGTTTGGCTGATGGTGCACACCTTCACGCAAGCGTTTCCGTTCGCGTTCCGCTTGTATGACAAGAAGGCGGGAAGAAGCAAAATCGACCTGGCGATGGAGCTGCTTTCCTCGATCAAGGGGAAGCTGACTCAGCCGGTGTATGTGCTTATGGACTCTTGGTATCCGTCCAAAATGCTCATCGAAGCCTGTCTGAAAAAGGGATTCCATGTCATCGCGATGCTCAAGACGAACCGGATTCTCTACCCGAAAGGCATCGCCGTCCAAGCCAAGCAGTTCGCCCGCTATATCGAGCCAAAAGACACCCGCCTCGTCACGGTGGGTCAGGAGCGTTACCGCGTGTATCGCTATGAGGGGGCCATCCATGGCCTCGATGACGCCGTGGTGCTGCTGGCTTGGAAGGCGGATCAGCCGATGACGCCGGAACATCTCCATTGTGTCTTGAGCACCGACCGGGAGCTCGGGGACGAAGACATCTTGCGTTACTATGCTCAGCGTTGGACGATCGAATGCTTTTTCCGGCAGGCGAAAGACCAACTGAAGCTGGATGGATACCGGGTTCGCCACGTTCGGGCGGTGAAACGGTATTGGGCGGTGGTGCTCTTGGCCTCTGTTTACAGCATCGCCGAATCCCGACAAAACCTCTCCGCCGGGCTGGAGCTTCTTCGGTCGCGGAAAGACCACAGCGTCGTCGAGTTCATTTATGACGCTGCGAAGCAAGGAATTCCCATTGATGTGATCAAAAAACAGCTCCGTATCGCGTAAGGGGGACCCTGTTTGTCTCTCTAACTATGGAAATTATTGTAATGAAAAATGCTCATCTACAGATTTACTATATAAATGCACCTTGAAAAGTTAACTTTTCGATTACGCGGCACACCCCCAAGCGTCACAACACTTCCTCCGGACGTTCCTGAATGTAATGAACAAATCGTTGAACCGCCGGGTTGAGTTGCGGCGAGTAGGGCGGGAGATACAGGAAATGAAAACAATGCCCTTCTTCCCGCAAAAAGTCCTTCACCATTCGAGCGTGATGAATCCGGGCATTGTCCAAGACGAGCGCGATGATCCGGTTGGGATGCCGCTCTTTGAGCAGACGCAAGAAATCCAAGAACATCACGGCGTTGGCGGCTTCTGCTTGGTGAAGCATAGTGTCCCCATCATGGACGTTCACGGCGCCAAATACCAAAACTGGCATGATGACCGAACGTCGGCACTCGTTTTTGACGGCCAACCTCGGACCAAGTGGATCGCAAGACATGGTAAGAGCGGATATGCGTTTCGTCCATGTACAGAAGAACGGCATCTTCTGTTTCCTTCGTGATCAAGTTTTTTTATCAGATTCATTTGCTTTTCGAATTGCTTTTGCTTATCCGGATTCCCTTTCGCCAGCGTGTACGTAGGGCGAGTCCATGACAGACCTTGACGGTGCAGGAGTTTTCGCAGCGCTTCGCGGGAAATGGAAACCCCAAAGTGCTTTTCGACGTAGGATTGCAGGAGTTTGGTGTTCCATGCCGAAGCGACATCCCAGCCCCGTTCCGCGGGAGCGGTGGTCAGCACAAGCCGTTTCATCTCTTCTTGCTGTTCTTCAGTGAGAAACGGCTCCCGTCCAGGGGCGAAATCCCGATGAAGCAAGAGCTCCAGACCGCCTTCGTTGAACAGCGACACATAATGGGAAACGGTTTGTCGACACACGTTGACCATGGAGGCCGCCTCTTTGCCCGAACAACCTTCCATGACCAAGCGAACGGCCATCACCCGTTGGCGAAGAAGCGCGTTTTTGATTTTCCGTTCCTGTTTGCGAAGCGTCCGTGGCGTCCATCCGTGATCATGGGTGATCTTGAGACGTTTCATGAATGATCCCGCTCCTTTTCCATAGGTTTTCTTAGGAACAGGATAACCGGAGTGTGCACTGGCTATACGAAGGTTAACTTTTTAATGAGCATGTATATAGTTTTGCAACACCATCGATTATTGTGAAAAACCTGTTTCTGAAATAATATGCTCAGTTTAATAGGACTTATAATACTATTCATATTTTTCTAAAAATTTAATAAAATCTTGCTGGAATTCATGTCTTTGTTTAATATCTTTTGAATTAAAGAAGGTTTTTCCTCTTTCTATATTTACTAAACTAGCCAATCCAGGAAAGAAAGTTTGACCAGCTCCACCTGAAGATGAAAATTTTTTAACCTGTATTAATAACCTAACATCATCAGATTTGATAATTGGATTTCTTAATGAATTTCTATAAGGCGAATAGATGCTAACAGAATAATTTAAAGCTTTAATTATTACATGTTTATTAAAGAAATATGGTTTACTCTTTAATCTCTTTAATTGTTCATAATCCAAATTCTTTAGACTTTTATGTAATAAAGTTATTTTATTTTCTAATTCCTTTGGTAACCTTAGAAGTTCGATATTTCTCTCGAATTGAGCTGGGCAAACTAATTGATGTCTTTCCCACTCACCCGGATAACTACTCTTTCCAGTAAAAACATAATTAAACATTAAATCCAAAGACATTAGCTTTTTATGAATAAAAAATAATAAACTAATAAATTTATTCGATTTTAAGGTTTCCCATCCTCCTATAAGTTTTAACTCCAATCCAATAGGACTATTATTTTGGATATAATTATCAATTGAGTAAGGTTTTTTTTCTACAAACTTAAATTTTTCAAAACTAATCATATGATTCATTATTTCACTTGCCAAAAACATTGTCGGATCTAATAAGTTGATCAACTTTTCATTTTTCTTTATGTTGGAGACTTTCGCTTTATCTAAGTGACTTTTGGGCCAATAATTAAGATGAATATGAAATTTATTTACTGACATAGCACTTGTCCTATCTGGTAAATGGTTAAAATTATATACTATGTGTAGGTGACCATTATCTAAATTAAATTTTATTATGTTTTTGATTTTGCTTATAAAATCCACAAATTGGTACGTTTTAAACATAATTTTCCTAGCTGTTGTATATGATAGATCACAAATTGAAGGTCTATTTATTAAATTAGTCTCCATTAGCATTAAATCATAAAAAGCATGCGGCTTTCTTTTATTTGCAACAGAGATTCGATTTTCGCCATCCCAAAAATCTTTTAGTACTCCTGGAAAATCAGTTGATTTATCTGAATTATGGCTACCCCATAACTGATCATTTGTAAGAGAAGGAACCTCAAAGGATTCAATTATGTTCATTTCACTCAAATTATTAGGAAAAAGAAATTGTAACTTACCAACAGATTTATTTTGAATAGACTTAATCATATAGCTCTCCCTCTAGAAATATTGATGTATCAAGGCCTCGTGGCCTTTCAGGGGTATCAAAAAAATATTTTTCGACAAAATACTTTACATGCTTTTCCGGTTTTATTAATACATAACAGATCCTCGGCGCGCTTCGCAGCCACTGCTGGGTATTTTTTACTTCAGTGGAGGAAGGAAGCGTATACGATGCATCCTGGATCTCTGCGTCACTGATGAGGACGAACCCTCCCATGTCTCTGGGCATCCTTGTGCCAACATTCCTTCGTTCGGTCTCTTCGTCAGGCAGAGGCCGGCTAAGCTCCTCAAGGGACTCAAGGTCAAGGTGAAATGATGCCAGCTTCTCCGTGTCATCCTGTTGTCAAGAGCATTCTGTTTTACGCTAGGGGGCAGGCACTAGGCCTCCCGGTCTTGGACATGGGTGAAAACATCTTGAACCATTCGCTCCCCATCAAATGCCTGTTGCTTTGTGCAAATCGTAAATAGCACCTTCAACAGTTTGCCGCATCTCACATTTCGCACCCTGAATAAAAATTCAAAATAAGCCTGATTTGATCGAATAAAAATTAGTTATTTTACAATATTTGTATAAAAATTTATTTTTATGCGAATATTTGGGTTATTTTTTGTATATTATGCAAAGGTTGCGAAATATGAGCCGCATAACACCACGATCGATTGCTTTTGCGCAGCGGATTCACCGGCCGGATCGTGTAATATTCATGCAGCGTCCGAAACACCTCATTGTGTCGGATGAGGGGCACCATCGCCCGGAATAGGAGGGCGCGCAGCCGTTTTCATCCCCGTTTGGAGATGCGTTTTTGCCCTTTGTGCTGGCCGGAGGAATTCTCCTTGAGCGTCAGGCCCGCTAATTTAATTAACTGGCGCGGATCCCGATAGTGGGCAAAACTCCCGATTTCGGCCAACAGGTCGACGATCGTGGCATCCCCCAGACCGTCAACAATTTTCAGCCACTGGTATTCCATGGTCGTTTGCACCAAAGTGGTCATCTCGTCGTCAAGCGTGGCGATCTCCTCTTCCAATTGGCGATACCAGCAGACGAGCGTGGCGATTTCTAAACGAGCCTTCTGCAGTCCTTCCGTAACGCAATGGAACGGCTCGCGGCCTCAAGCAGCTTCCGGATTTTCGGTTTCTGCGGGGATTTCAGCCCTTCACTTTGCCGGTAGAGCTCTACGAGCTCCACGACGGTGTGGCCGGTGATGTCATCGGGAAATGGCGTAATTTCCAACACCGCCAACGCCATTTTACCAAAGGACGGGAAGGCCGTAGAAAACTCCGGAAAGTAACGATCCAGCCATCGAATGATTTGGTTTTGCACGGACGCTCGTTCTTTTCACCAGTTTCTCCCGAAACGTGCTTCCGACGCGCAAATCGGCTTCGATGTCTTGAAGGAGGCGGGGGCAGCTAAACCGCCCGTCTTTCGCCAGCTTGGCAATGACCATGGCATCTTTGGCATCATGCTTAGTGGGCAGGTTGTCATCAAGCTCTTTAGACCGGCGCGCGTGCATTGGGTTGACTATAGCCAATGGGAATCCCTTTCTCCTCGAGGAAATAAGCCAGATTCAGCCAGTAGTGTCCGGTCGGCTCGGTCGGCTCGATCGCCACGATGACCGCGGTTTTCCCAAATTTGTTCATCGCTTCAAGGATGCACTGATACAGCTGCTCGAACCCATGCTTGGACTGGATCACCGGAAACGACTTTTGGAGCACGCGCCCCCGGACATCGACGAAGCAGGCGTAGTGTTTCCGCTTGACGATGTCCATCCCCACAATGAGCGTTTGATCCGTGACTTGATTAATTTTGTGATTTTGTAGGATCTTCACCACAACATGTACTTGACAAGCAATGCGATTTCCTGCACAAGGATATGCCAAAATTACTGATTTACTGATTTTCCCTCACAAGCGTAAATGAAGGGATGTTCGAAAAAAAATCAAGTACAACTTTTGGTGAAGATCCATTTTGTATACAATTCATCTGAAGTCCTCCTTGGCATGAATTCAGGGTTCATTCATTGGTTGATATCCCTGCATCATACCAAGAGGTTTTTTTGTTCAAGTCCCCGGAAAAGCTTCTAAAAGGAATGCTCCTTACCTTGATTTCTTTAAAGGCAATTTATTTCACAATGTAATATTACACGATTTTTTGTATTTATTTACAGAGAATTTGAACTTGACATGGAGTTATATAACTCCATTGAAACCTGCTTGTAAAGACTAGAGGAATGTTTACTTTCTTCAAATCTTTTCAGTTTTGGTATAGTATTTTCAATTATCTTTAATTGTCCACCTAGTCCTCCTGACAAAATTAATATTCTATCACTAATATTAATAGCTTCTGTTATATCATGAGTTATAATAAATACTGAAAATCCAATTTCATTTTGCAATCTTAATAATAGTTTTTGCATATTATATCTACTTTGTAAGTCTAATGCACTAAATGGTTCATCTAAAAACATAATTTCAGGGTCATTACCTAGTACTTGAGCAAGGGCTACCCTTTGCTTCATTCCTCCTGATAGGTCTTCGGGATATAATAGTTCCGTCCCTAAAAGTTCCACTTTTTCTAGTAGCCGTTTTACTTCTATAACTCTTTGACTTTTTTTAACTTTTCTTAATTCAAAGACCAACTCTATATTTTGCCTGACATTTCTCCAAGGAAAAAGAGATAATTCTTGAGGTACATAACCAATAGGATATTTTTTTACGAAATTATTTGATAGTTTTCCCTCGTAATTTTTATCAAGACCACATAATATTCGGAGTAAGGTAGACTTTCCTACACCAGATGGTCCCATTAAAGCAATGATTTCTTTTCTATTAATTTCTATATCTATTCCTTTAAAAATATATCGATCCCCTATTTTTTTACTTAAATTATTACCTATTATTAGAGATGTCAATTACATCACCCTAAAAAAGTCCTTTAATATGGTACTTTTCAATATTCTTAATATTAAACTACTAAAAAAACCTAGTATACCTATTGTGAACATCCCAATAAAAACTTTTTCATACTGAAAAGTTTGATATGCGTTCCAAGTATAATAGCCAATCCCAAATGTTCCTGACAATGTTTCTGCTGTAATTACACCCATCCAACTTGCTCCGACCCCTACTAAAGTACCGGTATACAAAGCTGAAGTTATATACGGTATATATAATTTGATTAGTTTATCAAAAAACCGCCCATTATTCACCTCAATAATATAAACCAGTCTTTTAGGTATTTTTCCCATGCCCTCCACTACATTTACTAGTATTGGGAAAAAGGCTCCTATAAATGTTACAAATATTATACTCCCCTCTACACCATGAAATAAAATTGCTACAATCGGTACATACGCTAATAATGGTATTGGTCTAAAAATTTCGGTAACTGCAAAAACACAATTGTAAATGTATTTATTAATACCTGCCAAAACCCCTAAGGGAAATCCAATAAAAATTGCTAAAATTATACCCGTTAACACTCTGTATAAACTTACACTAATATTTTTAAAGTATATAGGATTTAATAATTCATCTTTCCAAGAATCTATTACTTTGATTGGTGAAGGAATATTATTGAAATAGAGAGGATCTTTAATATTAAAATACACTAGTAAATGCCAAGCGGATAGAAAAATTGATATTGAGCTTAATCTTATAATTATAATTCTAAAATTTCGCACAATACCCCCCCTAGTAAATTTTATCTTCTATCCAATGTTCTCCTTTATATTCTTCTTCAGTAAGGTATTTGGACCCATTTTTTTCAACAGCTTTTCTTAAATAGCTATCATCTATTAAATCTTTAATATTATACTCTTTATCAATAACTCCAACCTCAATTAAAAATTTTATACTTCCCTCAAAAGTTTTAAGATCTTTATGGTATATAGCAGAATCAAATCTTATTGATTTTACAAGTTCTTTTGTTATTTCCTTGTCATATCCTGTTTCTATATGAAAAATTTCGGCTGCTTTATCTGGTTTGTTAAAAATCAACTTATGCGCCTCATTTAACGATTCTAGAAATGTTATTAGTATTTCTTCATTTTCTTCATCTACCCATTTTTTATTTACTACGACAGCACTTAAATAATCAACTTTTGTATCTTCACCTTTAAAAAGTATTTTAGCTTTACCTTGTTTTATAGCCATTGTTGGGTAAGGTTCCCACGTAGCATGAGCTGCTATTTTTCCTGTATTTACATTTTCTAATCCTACAGCTACAGATTGATCTATTATAGTTACTTTATTTAACAAGTTATTAGACTTTAAAGTCTGTAAAAGCATTTTGTGTGCGCTTGATCCGTAGGGGACAGAAACCTCTTTCCCCTTTAACTGACTAATATCATTAATGCCATCAATTGGAGCTATTATGCTTTGATTCATCCCGTTTTTTCCTTTTCCATCAATAGCTACTATTTTCGCATCTAATTGTTCTAGCTCAACCGACTTGGCACCAGCTAATAAAGCAGGCATATCACCAAGGAATGCTATTTGTACTTTACCTGAAGACATAGCATTTACAAGTGGAACACCTGATGATGAGTTAAACCATTGTATTTCAATTTCCGCATCTGGATACATCTCTAATAATTTCTTTTCAAAAATCTTTTGATTTTTAATAATTGTAGCGCCCCACGTCTGAGCCGTAGGAGTTTGATATCCGATTGTTAAGCTTATACTTTTTTTATCTAGATTGGGTTTACTTTGCTTAGAAGAACAAGATGCCAATAATAGTACTATAAATATTAACAAAATTTTGAAATATTTATAGCTTATCGACATCATTTTTCCATTAACCCCCATACAACGTTCTCTTCGAACCAATCTCTTATAATGAATATTCGTTGTTCTACTTCTTTTAATGTATTTCCCCTCACCAGTACTATTGCTATAGAATCAATTACAGAGTTAGGATTATTAAAAGTTTCACCCTCATTTCCGAAAGGATCATACAATACTACCCAATCAAATGGAATTTTAGATGGCCTGGACAATAATTTACCATTTTTCGAAGGGATAAAGACTCCACCTACTAAACTTTTTAGTTCTACTGTCGAGGGGATTTCTATAGGTAATGAGCACTCATTTCTCACCCATATCCTATATAAATCTATTCCATACGCCTCATTTATAGCGGCATCAAGTCGTCCACCTCCGACTCTTGAAGCAATCTCACAAAAAACTAATTCATCATTTTCTGTATGGAAAATTTCACAATGGAATGGTGTAAAATTCGGAGTGGGTAATAATTTAATTATTTCTTCAGTAAAATATTTTATTCTTTTAAATAAACTGTGATTAGGTGGTAATAAAGTATACGAAGAACCTTTTTTAAAACTGAGTGCATCATCTAGATATTGTCCCACTGAAATAAAAGCTATTTTTCCATCGGAAATTATTCCATCAACATTGTGCATTGTCCCTTTTATAAAAGTTTCTACCATCATATCTTTTGGTATTCCTTTTTCTAAATATAATTTTAGCTCTTGATGGTTTTTTATTACACTTACACTTTTTGATGCCATTCCATCTACCGGTTTGATAATAAAAGGATAACCGTGTGTCTTTTCAAAGTCATATAAATCTACTGAGCTTTCAATTTTTTTATACGCAGGCGTTTTTAATCCGGCGCTAGAAACGTAGTCCTTCATAATAACTTTATCTCTGAAGGCAAGTGCACTTTTCATATTTTGACCTCTTAGATTAAATCTCTCTCTTAGTCTAGCTGCTCTAACAATTTCTGTTTCATCTAAAGCTATTATTGCATCATACGGATTTTGTTCATATAACTCAATTGCGTCATAATCTACCAAACCATTATCTTGAAACTTTTTATAAGATTTCTTTATATCAAATCCTACAAATTGATCTGAAAATCTCTCATTAGTGAACAAATATATTTCACTGTTATAATCTTCAAGCCATTCTTTGTATTTTGCAACATTAATCGGAAATCTGTTTAGTATCAATACTGCCAATTTCTTTCTCCTCCATTAACTCTAATTTATTAATCAAAATACCAATTGTTGAACATAATATTACAAACATTCCGATAAGATATATTATAATTTGAATAGAGATAACTTCTCCCAATTTACCAATTATACTATATATAAACGCACCTAATAATGAGATGAACATATTGATTATGCTGTTAACCCTTCCTTGAAAATTATTATCTACCTTTTCAAGAATTATAGTGCTAAATAATGTTCTTGACTGAAGTGCAACTGCACCTAGAAAAAACATCACTGTCCCGATAATTAATATGCTTTTCGTTACTGGAATTAAACACAGCAGCCCACCTAAAGCGGCTATACTCATCCAAATAAAATTTCTCCTACCCATTAATTTAATTATCCTTATTAGGCACAATCCGCCCACTATAGAACCCACTGCAAAAATACCTTCAAGGAGGCTTAATGTTGCCGGCCCTTCAGCTAAGATTTTAGTGACATAAGGAACCATAATAATATTGACTATCTGAATCACAAATTCGTTTAATGCTACTAAACAACCGAAAAGTACAATGATTTTTCTAGCAGATAAATACTTAGCAGTGGATTTCAATTGCACGAAAAAGTCATGAAACTCAATAGTATTTTTCTTTTTCAGAGTATTATTTTTCCGTTGTCTTATACTTAGAATACTTATTGCAGCTATAATAAACAAAATTGAATTAAAAAATACTGCAAATACATCTGCTATGTATTCAAAGAGAAAACCTGCAATAGCTGTTCCTATTATCATTCCTATTTGAAAAGTTACGTTTAATGACGTATTTCCCTTTAACAACTCATCGTTTGTTAATAGTTCCTTCATCAACCCTTTAAATGCAGGCATATAGAATCTATCGACAACATTCCAAAGAAAAGTTACTACATACAATATTAATAAATTTAAACTATCAATTAAAATTGCTAAAGGTATAATAATAAGTAATAGCGATCTTAAAAATTGTACAACAACAATAGTCTTCTTCCTATTCCAAATATCAACAAGCACACCAATAAAAGGTGATAATAAAATTCTTGGAATTGTAGAGATGGCCAAAACTGTCCCAATTGCTGAGGCTGTTTGAGTAATATCATAAGCTAACCAGGTTACTACAAAGGCCTGTAAACCAAATCCAATAGAACTAAAAAAATTATTAGATAACAGTAATAAAAAGGTCTTGTTTTGGTACATTAAAAATTGCTCCAATCATACTAATTTAACATTAATTTTTTTTATGGCATTTTTGGCTTTGGATAATGCGTCATCTGTACTATTACCTTTCGCAATAACATATGCTAATCTATCAAACGAACTTAAAGCAGATCTTACAACGTCACCTTTATTCTTCAATAAATTAGCTTCCACTACTCCTTCCGATGCTCTTACATTTTCTAAACCGTTTATTTCACATATTTCACCCTCTTCTTCAGGAAGATAGTACCAAATGGCGTGATAATGCTTTATTTTTAATTCCGGAATGCCTACATCTTCTCCTAATGTTTGTTGTGCGGTCATCTTAATTAAGTCTATACCTGTGGACTTTTCTATTAATTCTGGAATAAAATCCCCTCCCAATCTAGTATGCGTTTCAACAATGTTTATATTACCGCTTGGGTCCACTATAACCTCTGTATGAGAAGGTCCATGTGTTATTCCTAAACATGCAAGACAGTCATAAACTTTTTTTTCAATTTTTGATCTTATAGAAGAAGGAATGGAGGCAAATACAACATGCCCTTTTTCAACTGGATAAGTTTGATTTTTAAATTTCTTGGTTATGACAGTTACGATGTGCTTACCATTTTGACTAAAAACTTCAACACTATATTCATCTCCATTTAAATACTCTTCAACAAGCACTTCTTTATTAGGATTTTCAGCTTTTATAAGGGCTAAAGCTTTATCTATCTCATTCTTTTCCTTTATAATAGATACTCCAATACTTCCCCATTCATCTACAGGTTTAAGAACAACAGGAAGACCAACCCCATCAATGAATCTTTCAATATCTCGCCTATTTATTGCACAAGAAAATTTAACATTATCAATACCATTGCTATTTAATTTTTCTCTCATCAGTACTTTATTTCTTACTGTTTGAATAACTTCGTAACTATAAAAATTTAGACCGAGTTCCTCCGCAATTAATGCAGCTTTATCTTGCAGTTTTTCGTGATACGCCCCAATTGCATAAAACGGTTCAATTTTATTTATAGCTTTTGCTAATTCAATCCACTCATTCGTATCTTCAACATTTTCAATTCCTATAATTCTTTCATATATACCTGCATCACTATTTTTTATTTTTTTTCTGTCAGTCATTAATGTTAATTTTGCATTGTGTTTCTTTAACTGTTTATGGACGGGTCTCATACCGCCTATTACCAATACGTGTTTCGTCAATTTTTCATTACTCCTTTCATTCTTTTAGACTCTGCATTTTTAAGAAATTGTACTGGATCTGTTATCTTCTGATTTGTGTCAAATGAATAACATTCGTTTCTTAACCAGAAACGCTTTTCTATTTCCGGAAAAGGCAAGTCATATACACCTTCATCTTCGGAAGCTTTTCTCATCCATTCATATGTTAGGCCTCTTTCTTCATTCCATTGTTTTAAGTCTTTAGAAGATTTTATTTCATTATTGCTAAGCGCCCTTTTAAATCTTTTAATCTCTCTGGCGATTTGACTAGAACCATTATTAATTTGCCTGAAAATTTGTTCGGTTAATTCGTTAACATCTACAGTTTCAGTAATATCATAACCCAAGTTTTTTAATGACTTGATTCCAGCTGAAATTAATTTTAATGCTTTATCATCACAAACCTTATCACCAGATAAGGTTCCTGATAATGTTCTAATTATTTTTCTCATTGTATGTCCTGGACCTTTCCCCTCTGGTCTTACACCGTCATAATATAGCGCCATGAGTGTTCTTAAATGATTAGCCCATAGGTAAACTTCGTTATAGTTAAATTTAGGGAATTGTGCTTTTACTTCCTTCGTAAGATCAATAAAAAACTCACTTTCATACCAATGAATTAAATTATCTTTTACAAAGGAAAGTCGTTCGAGAAATAACGCACTATCTGTTGAAATTCCATTTATACCTTCGATAAACCCTATAGTCGAAATAGGTATAATGCCATGTTTATATGGTAAAAATATTTTCAAATAATATCCTTGCGGTTTATTTTTTCCTAGTCTTAACGGAATATTGTTTTCCCAACTAATAACATTTCTTTCTGGTACTTTCTTTGATAAGACGGTATTTCTAATCCCTAGTTCATACGGAGCTAAATAGATTAATTGAGAAGGATCTATACCTAAAGCTAGATTCAAAAAATTGAGAATAAAGTCTATAGATGGTTCTACACTTTTATCTCCAAACCGAAATATAGATAACATAACTTCAAATGGAGTAGCTAATGGATACTTCCCTACATCTTCTAATCTGTTAGCTGAAAAAACCCTTTGTGCTGTTATATATTTTTGTGGTATCTCATGTTTTTTCTCCTTTTCTGCTTCAAAAAGATCCATATTTGCCATAATAGCAGATCCAATAAAAAATGTGTCTGCATTATTACGTATAATGGGGCTTTCTGGAATTAATTTATAATTATTGCTAACGCCCATTTTAATAAATAAGTCTCTAATCATGATATTCCCCTACTTTATTTGATAAAGTTGTTATTGGTCTGACTTGAAATATATAAATTTTTTGATTTTGTGCTCCCCATTCAATATCAACAGGGTATCCATATAAATTTTCTATATAATTCGCTATTTCCGCTAAATTATTAAAAATTTTATAATTAGACTTATAACTTGACTTACTTAACGTTTCCCTAATATCAACTTTTCCGTTAACCACATTGGAAGCCCCACCATAACTAGCTTCTATTAACATATCATTTTCATCGTCACCTATAGGATTACAAGTAAATATAACTCCCCCCAAATCTTGTTTTAAATATGGTTGTATTAAAACAGCCAAATCCACCTCATCTTTACTAAAGTAATATTTTATTATTCCTTTTTTTCCGGATTCTTGTACATATTGGATTGCATTATATAAATCGAATGATTCCATTTTACAGATTTTAGATTCTAAAATACCTGCTACTGACTTATCTATAAGATCTTCGCTAGGTGAGCTACTTCGAACAACTAAATGTGAACATTCTGGGAAAAGCATTTTAATCTCATTTAATAGTATCTCAACGTCATTTGCAGTATAGTCGTTTATATTTATACTAGACGGTATTACTATACCGGGTAATACATTAATATTGTGTTTTAAAAGTTCATATAACCTATAAGCTTTATTGCCAACAATAACAGAGTTGGAGGCATCATCAAGTTTAACAAAAGGAATTTTCTTTTCATTTACCTTTCTATGGATAACTTTCACATATCCTTGATCCGCATTTAAATTTATAAAGGATCCTTCAGGTATTTTAGAAAAGACGTTGGGAATTCCTATTAAACAGGGTTTTTTTAATTCTCTTGCTATAACCGCTGCGTGACTTAAGATTCCCCCTTCTTCTGTAATGAATCCCTTAGATTTCATCATTGCATCCATAAAATTAAAGTCAGTACCCTTAGCTACTAAAATATCTTCTTTTGTTATGTAATTTAAGTCACTGATATCTCTAACATGTTTGACATATCCCTTAACATTTCCCATGCTTGCCGTAGTACCTTTTATTTGGTCATTTTTATCAGTTTTAAAATCAACTACTAATGTAGCTTCACGTGCTTTATCTCCAATCAAACAGTTTTCTATTCTATTTAATACAACATAGTCATACCTTAAATTAATAGTTTCTTCACTTAATCTTTTTTGGTTCTCAGCTAATTCAAAGAGTTCAAACAACATGTATCTTGACAAGTTCTCCCTCTTTTCACCTGTTAAACTTGCTAAGTTATTTAGAAGCCTATTTCTCTGGTAGGCTACTTGTCCCATTAATGCTTTATTTTTATCTCTTAAATCCCCTACTTTTATAGCAATGTCATTTAATTTAATAAGTTTATCCCTTATCTCATGAGATCTAATGATTTTATCAACTAGAGAATTACTTTTATTACAATCAGTTAAATTATCCAATTTATTAAAAAGTTGTATTCGTTCTTTTAAGGGAGTCTCTATTAAATACTTTAACTTTTCAGCTGCAACATTATTTTTCTTAACAGCACCATAGGCGTAGTTTAAATTTTTATATTTAGATAAATACTCTTTTTCCGCTTCTCTTAAAGTTAATTTTTTCTCACTGACTTTAATAGATAAAGCCAAAGCAGTTTTTTCTGCTATAACTCCTATCGTTGCTTTTTCAGAACCAAGGAGATACGGAATATATTTTCTCACATCTTCTTTAGGTATTTCTTCTAGTAGGAGTTGCTCCATTGCCCATTTTAGTCCATGTTCAATTTGAACCAGATTTATACCATAAATTTCTCCTAAAGCGGTGTACTGAAGAGATGCAATCCTTTCCACTGTTTCAAGAGAACTATCTAAAGATATTTTTTCAGAAGAAATTTCTTGCAACATATTAATTAAACGATTTTTTGGTTTTTTTATATACAGATCCAACTGTTTTAACAAATCAGCCTCTAAGTTATAAAATCTTCTTCCCAACCTTCGTCCTAAATTATCCCATTCGTCTTTTGGTGCGTAACTTTCAAACACGTTTCCCTTATAAATACTTATAGTATTCCTAAACCTTATTGAATTAACTGAATAATCATATCGATTATACAGATCATGTAAAAATTCAGCTGCTATCATATCATCGACATTTCTATAATTAATGATTTTCCAATTTTCCCTAGTGCTATTAATCAACAAAAATATTCACCCTCTTTTAATTTTTTTTTTGGTAACTATTCAGCCACATCATAAAGTGAGCTGAATATTTTCTTCCTTCCTTGT
>ERZ1673811.52-NODE-52-length-16081-cov-23.135405_pt1 | contig 16081 bp, 12 predicted proteins | sample MGYA00580151_ERZ1673811 | MGnify/ENA primary metagenome ERZ1673811 (study PRJEB41219, sample SAMN04549620) | soil metagenome | isolation source: soil | place: USA: Wyoming, Fireholl Drive Yellowstone National Park | collected 2009-07-28 ...
GGACACCCCTGAGGGGCCGAAAAGCCTTGATAAATCAACATTTCTAGAGGGAGGAAACTAGATTAAATCCTGAAATTTGTATAAAAAGAAAACGGCAAAAAACGATTTTGTTTTCCGGTGATCCAGGTTCAATGGACTGAGAGCGAAATTTTACACAATCATTAGGACTTGATCAACATCAAACATAAGCCTTCATTTTACGACACTAATCAGGAGATTACGCTCTTTAACTTTTTAACTGTAGTTGAGCAATTTTCATTACAATAATTACCATGTAAAAAGAAACAAACAGGGTACCCCTTATGCCACATGGAGCTGTTTTTTCACGGTATCAATGGGAATATTTTGTTTCGCTGCACAGTAAATGAACTCCACGAGGCTATGTCCTTTTCTCTTGCGCAAGAGATCGAGCCCATCAGAAAAATCGCTGTTCGACTCGAATAGGCTGTACACGTAAGCAAGCTGCACCAAGATCCAGTAGCGTTTCACCGCCCGAACCTGACGAACACGGTACCCATCGAGCTTCAGCTGGTCTTTCGCTTGTCGAAAAAAGCATTCGATCGACCAGCGTTGGGCATAGTGGCGCAAGATGTCTTCATCGCTTAGATCCCGGTCGGTGCTCAAGACGCAGTGAAGATGTTCCGATGTCATCGGCTGATTGGCTTTCCAAGCGAGCAGCACCACCGCATGGTCGAGACCGTTGAGCGCTCCTTCGTAACGATAGACGCGATAATGCTCTTCTCCCACCGTGACGAGGTGAGTGTCATTCGGTTCGATAGAGCGGGCCAACTGCTTCGCTTGGACGGCAACGCCGTTCGGATAGAGAATCCGGTTCGTCTTGAGCATCGCGATGACGTGGAATCCTTTTTTCAGACAAGCTTCCACGAGCGCTTTCGATGGATACCACGAATCCATCAGCACATAAACGGGACGGCGTACATCCAACGAAGAAAGCATCTCGATCGCGAGTTCCCCTTTGCTTTTTCCCGCCGTCTTGTCGTAGAGGCGGAAGGCAAAGGGAAACGCCTGGGTTGCAGTATGAACCATGAACCAAACAAGAGAATGGCCCCAAATCGATTTTTTCTCTGAGTGAGAGTAGTGCCAATCACATCCCTGAATCGCGTGTGTTGCCCGTGACGAAGGCTTGGTTTTTGGCAAATCGTATCATCGATCGAAACAAACAAGGGTTGATTCTCCTGTTTGGCGATGCGTTCGACACGACGAAGGATCCACTGCTGGAGTTTGCGAAGCAGTGTCTCTTCCTCCCACGGACTTTTCGTGAAAAAATGGCTGAGTGTCGTGCGGTGGTTCGGATGAAAGCTCCCATGATGAAGATCGGTCAATGTTCCCGAAAAGCCCTTCGTGATCATCGCATCCACGATATGAACGAGATGCTTCATAACAGGTTTCGAGAAATAAAGCGCCAACCCTAACGTTATGAAAAACTTGTGGATTCCTTGATGATGTGCTAATCTATTCATGAGACATGAACCTCCTTGTGAATGGTTTGGTAGCACATCTATTCTAACCAAGGAATCGGGTTCATGTCTCCTTTTTTGTTTCGATGTAAATTTATGTTAATGATTTTGCTCATCTACAGTATATATTTTTATCCGTTCATCCCCGCAACTTGAAAACATTACGGAGGGAAAAACGTGGATTTACTGACTTTGAGGGTGTAAGCAAAGCGTGTTGTGAATTTGAGCAGTTGCTTCATCATAGAGGGGGGCAAATCTTTCTGCAAGGAAGGAAACGTTCTCGATTTCATAGAATATTACAACCACCACGGATGGAAGGGGATTCAAATGGGCCCAAGTGCACCACTATGGATGTCAATGTTGTACTACATCATGTGCGCTGCCACGTTGCTCGTTGGGGTGGCGATGCTGGTGAAAGGAACGGTTCGCCGCTTGTATTCGCTCGTTGCAGTGATCGCAGTGCCGCTCTTTTTTCTGAACAATTTTCACACGATCGCCAGGGTCGGCGTCGATCCGTTCGCCTACTGGCAGCAATCCCTCATCGAAGGACAATGGTGGGCGTGGCTGTCGCTTGCGTTGTTTCTTTACATCGTCTGGTACTGGGCATGGCTTGTCCAGCGCATAGGAGGTCAAAAGGAAGGACAAGTTTGGTGGAAGCGGCAGAGATGGATATGGGTGGTGCTGGCGGCAGCCGCGCCTGCCATCGTGTATTGGGGGCAGAACGTTGGCGATTCCATCGTCTCCTCGGTGCGGACGTATGAACCGTCCAAAGCTCACTTGTCGAAAGATCCGTCAGCGCGCATTTTCTTTTTGTATTCTCACCCATTGGCGCGAGAGTCGTATATCGTGGAGACGGACGAACATCGTGTGCGCAAAGTGGTGACGCTGAAAGCGGTTGGAATATCTCGCCTTTCGCCCGCTTCCTCAACAAAGGAACTGTTGTTGTGGTCAGATTATACGGGACGGCATGTCTATCGACTGAATCGAGACACATGGACATTGGTCGATCAAGAAGCGGTCTCCAGCCCTCTTTCGTTTGCCTCGATGGAGGGGGAGTGGGAGATTCGTTCACTGAATCAAGATGTCAACACCCATAAACTAGAAGTCCGGAAAGGGGGAAAATTGCTATTTTCGAAGCGGTTCCCTCCTTACATTCTTCAAGTTTTGCGCGCAGGGCCGCATTTCTATGTGTTTGCTGATGCGATAGAACAGGAGCACGGTGTATTGTATGTGTTGGATCAGCGCGGTTCCGTAGTGAAGGAAATTTCGTTGCCTACGTCCTTCGCGCGCTCCATGGCGGTCTTTCACGGCCGCCTTGTCATCGCCACGAAACCTCGCCTCACCATTGTGGATCCGCATTCATGGCGAGTGGCCTATTGGGGCATGGGGCAAGAAGAGACGCAGTTCGATCAGCTTTACGTGAAGGGAGACACGCTGTGGGTGAGCTATGTCCAGAGGGGAAAGTCAGGATGGCTTGCGCTGAATGATCAGTTTAAGGTGATGGAGAAGCATGAGCTGCCGTCGGTATACTGGGAAGCGCGGTTTTACGGCGACTATGTGTATGCATTGTTTGAGCCGCAGGAGGGGAACAAGGCGGACCATGCTGGAGAAATGAACATTTTCCATCTTCGTACAGGCCAACTTGCCGCCAAGTTTACCGTGCCGAAGCAAAAGCACAACTTGCAGACATTTCAGGTGATGGATGAAATACAATAGGAGTAGGGGATAACGATAGGTCCGAGCATGCCGTTATGGATGTTGATTGGATACTGGGCTGTCGGCATCGCCACGTTCATCGCTGGCGTGGCGGCGCGCCGCATCCGTCGAAGGGGGAAAGGGAGATGGAATTCCGCGATTATGAAGAGTTTTGGCCCTTTTATTTGACCCAGCACCGGAAACGAGCGACAAGGCGTTGGCATTTTGTCGGAACGAGCTTCGTGTTTTTGTTTGTGATCATCGCGATCGCGACGAGGAATGCGTGGTGGTTGCTCGGCGCGCCAATCGCCGCCTATGCGCTCGCCTGGTTCAGCCACTTTTTCATCGAAGGAAACAACCCCGCCACCTTCGGCCATCCGTTTTGGTCGCTTCGGGCCGATTTTCGCATGTACAGGCTCATGCTTACGGGGCAGCTTGGGCGGGAATTGGAGCGGATGGGGATTTCAGAGGAATAAAGCGAAGAACGATGAAAAGGCCTTCTCCCTGAAGATGTTTCAAAGTTCGAAGGAGTGGGGGCGGCCATTCGAATGATTCAGGGAGAAGGGGTTTGCCTTCTCATGGCTTCAATTGTTCAATCGTTTCTAGCGGCAGTCCGGTCAGTTCATGGATCGTGTCAGCATCAAATCCTTTTGCCAACATTCGTTTCGCAACATCCAACTTTGCTTTCTCCATTCCTTTCTCTATTCCTTTTTCCATTCCTTTTTCCATTCCTTTTTCCATGCCTTTCTGCTCGTATGACACGATAAGTTCCATGACTTTGGCAGCCTCCTTTTCCTCCATGGTCTTCACCTCATCTCGCAGTCGGACTTCTTCTTCCTCCGATAACCGCAAATACGTTTCGAAAAAGCCGAACAACAGACGCTGTCTCGCCTCATCGAGCTCGAGGCGGGCGAGCATGCGCAAAAATTCCTTTTTCACTTCCACCTTCTCCTCTTCATTATACCCCATTTTGCTTAACAGAGCGGCAGCGACCGGGTTGTCATGGCGGATGTATGTGCGCCATGGGAGTTTGGACAATTCCACCGTCAAAAAACGGAAATCGAGAACGGTCAAAAACGGAAACGAAACGGTGAATGAAGATGATTCATCGCGGATGGCATCATAGCTGAAGATGGCGATCGGAAGAATGCGGCGGCGGTGTTTTTGAAACAAGCGGCTGAAATAAATGAACATTCGCTCTGAAAACGAGGATTGGATGTAGCTTTGATGTTCGATGTGGACGACGATCAGTCCATCTTCTCCTCTCAGCTTCGTCTCGACCAATAAATCGACTCGATGTTTTTCACCCGCGGTGACATCGGTCAGCACTTCTTCTGATAAAAAGGAAAGGTAGTGAAAGTCAATCTGTTCGTGTACGTGAGGAAAGAAGAGGAGAACAAATTCTTCAAAAAAGGTGCTCAACAACTCTTTAAACAGCCGATCGTGGTCAATGCGCGTTTCTGACATGGTCTTCCTCCCGATATGTTTTTAGATTCGCATAGCTTGATTCGCCTTGCACTATGCAAAATCCTGCCGGTCTCCCTGCATTTTTTCTGCTGTTAGAAGAAGGAAATCAGGGAGGATTGTCGAATTTTGATGACATTGGAAAAATGATGAAACCAACGGCTGCCTTCGCCGTATGTATAAGCGAAGGGGAAAGGAGGGAGGGGAGTTGTTCAGCCATTCGCCTGAAGTTGTGTACGGATGGGTGCTTGTCGTCAGTGCGTTGTTGACGGTTTTGTATTTTTTCTTCAGCGATGTGCTTGACGGTTTGTTCGATGTGGCTGATCATCCGCTGTTCAGTCCGCAGCTCATTTTATCGTTTTTCATTGTTGGCAGCGCGGTCGGATTGCTGGCGGAATGGTACACAGACTGGGCATCGGGCTTGGTTCTGTGGCTTGCCATCGGCGTGGCGCTTGTTGCTGTGTTGCTGTTGCACTTTTTCGTTTTTTTGCCGCTCCGTTCGGCTGAGGCGTCACTTGGGTATACGGACGCCGATTTGGAGGGGGCGCTTGCTAAAGTGATCGTCTCGGTGCCGCCTGACGGGTTGGGCGAAATTCTCATCTCCCGTAAAAGCGGCGCGGTGGCCAAAGCGGCGAAAAGCGCAAATAATGAGGCCATTCCGTCAGGGGAAGAGGTCATCATCGTACAAATGGAAAACGGCGTCGCTGTGGTGGCGAGGCACGATCCGTATCACCTTTCCATCTAAAACAAAGAAAGGGGACTTGTCATGGTTGCGCCATGGTTGATGGTCATTGGTGTCGTCGTCTTGCTTCTTGTCGGCCTTATTGCCATTTTTATCGCCCGCTACCGCACCGTCGGGCCGGACGAGGCGCTCATTGTGACGGGCAGCTACTTAGGAAGCAAAAACGTTCATGTCGATGAATCGGGAAACAAAATCAAAATCGTCCGCGGCGGCGGCACGTTCGTCGTGCCGATTTTCCAACAGGCTGAGCCGCTGAGCCTATTGTCGATCAAGCTTGACGTGCAAACGCCCGAGGTGTACACCGAACAAGGCGTGCCCGTGATGGCGGACGGGGTGGCCATTATTAAAGTCGGCAGCTCAATCGGCGAAATCGCGACCGCGGCCGAGCAGTTTTTAGGGAAAACACGCCAAGATATGGAAAACGAAGCGAAAGAAGTGCTCGAAGGCCATCTCCGTTCCATTCTCGGGTCAATGACTGTTGAAGAAATTTACAAAAACCGCGACAAGTTTTCGCAAGAAGTGCAGCGTGTCGCGTCGCAAGATTTGGCGAAAATGGGGCTCGTCATCGTCTCGTTTACGATCAAAGACGTGCGCGACAAAAACGGCTACCTTGACGCACTCGGGAAACCGCGCATCGCCCAAGTGAAGCGCGACGCCGACATCGCAACAGCCGAGGCGGAAAAAGAGACGCGCATCAAGCGCGCCGAAGCGGACAAGGAAGCGCGCAAAGCCGAGCTCGAGCGGCTGACGGAAATCGCCGAAGCGGAGAAAATCAACCAACTGAAGCTCGCCGAGTTCCGCCGCGAACAAGACATCGCCAAAGCGCGCGCCGACCAGGCGTATCATTTGGAGGAAGCGAAGGCGAAACAAGAAGTGATGGCCCAACAAATGCAAATCAAAATCATCGAGCGGCAAAAACAAATCGAGCTCGAAGAAAAAGAAATTTTGCGCCGCGAGCGCCAATACGACTCGGAAGTGAAGAAAAAAGCCGATGCCGAGCGCTATGCGATCGAACAAAAAGCGGCGGCGGAAAAGGCGAAACAAATCGCCGAAGCCGATGCGCAAAAGTACCGCGTCGAAACGCTGGCGAAAGCGGAAGCGGAGCGCGTCCGACTCGACGGGTTGGCAAAAGCCGAGGCGGAGAAAGCGAAAGGGGAAGCGGAAGCGGAAATCATCCGACTGAAAGGCCTCGCCGAAGCGGAAGCGAAACAAAAGATCGCCGAAGCGTTCGAGCGCTATGGCCAGGCTGCGGTGCTCGACATGATCATCAAGATGCTTCCGGAGTATGCGAAACAAGTGGCGAGCCCGCTTGCGAACATCGAGAAGCTGACGATCGTCGACACCGGCTCAGGAGCGGGAGGCGGCGCCAACCGCGTCACGGGCTATGCGACGAACTTAATGGCGAGCTTGCAGGAGACGTTAAAAGCGTCAACGGGCATCGATGTGAAGCAGTTGCTTGAGAACATCGCCCAAGGGGGCGCACCCGCCCATGCCCAGCCGCTCGGTGCGCCAGCATCGTCCCAAGAGGCGAAGACAACAGAATGATGCCTATCCTCCCACAGCGCCCTTCGCTTGAACCCGAGGGCGCTGTTTCTCGCCGCCTTGTTCACGACATTCGTCGGAGTTGCGCATCAAGCGTTGTTTCGTTATGATGGGAACGAGTGGAATGGAAAAAAAGGAAGTAGGTTGAGAATAATGAAACGAGCTCGAATCATTTATAACCCGACATCGGGTCGCGAGTTGTTTAAGCGCCATTTGCCTGATGTGCTCGTGCGGTTGGAAAAGGCGGGCTATGAAACGTCGTGCCACGCCACCGAAGGGCCGGGGGATGCGACGGAAGCAGCGCGCCAGGCCGTCCTGCGGGAATTTGATCTCGTTGTCGCCGCAGGGGGCGACGGAACGATCAATGAAGTCGTCAACGGCATCGCCGATCAGCCGCATCGGCCGACACTGGGCGTCATTCCCGTTGGGACGACGAACGATTTCGCCCGCGCCATCGGCGTGCCGCGTTCGATTGAAGGGGCGTGCGACGTGATCGCCACGGGTGAGCCCGTCCCGATTGACATCGGCTGTGTGACGAACGAAGACAAAACGCGCTATTTCATCAACATCGCGGGCGGCGGGCGCCTGACCGAGCTCACCTACGAAGTGCCGAGCAAGCTGAAAACGATGCTTGGCCAGCTCGCCTATTACTTGAAAGGGATCGAGATGTTGCCGTCCATCAAGGCGACCGAAGCGCAAATCGAGTATGACGGCAAACTGTTCGAAGGCGAGATTATGATGTTTTTAGTTTCGCTCACGAACTCGGTCGGCGGGTTTGAAAAACTGGCACCCGATTCATCATTGAATGACGGCCTGTTCGATTTTATCATCGTCAAGAAAACGAACTTGGCCGAATTCATCCGCCTTGTCACCCTCGCGGCGCGCGGCGAGCACATCAACGACCCGCACGTCATTTACACGAAAGCGAACCGGGTAAAAGTGCACTCGCCGATGCAGCTGAACTTAGACGGCGAATTCGGCGGCATGCTTCCAGGGGAGTTCGTCAATTTGCGCCGCCATATTGACGTATTGATGCCAAAAGAAAAGGCAGAACAAGTGAGAACAGGAAGATAAGCCTGTTCTTTTCTTATGCCTTTCCCCTATAAAGGGCACGCTACATATACAGAGGAACGGCAGAAAGGAGAACGACATGACGAAGCAGCAACCACCAGTCGCCAAAAACGAGTATTATGACGTCACATTCACCGATTTGACCCACGACGGGCTCGGGGTGGCGAAAGTCGACGGCTTTCCGTTGTTTGTGAAACACGCGCTTCCCGGCGAGCGGGCGAAGGTGAAAGCGATCAAAGTGAAAAAAGGGTATGGGTACGGCCGCCTCGTGGAGCTGTACGAACCAAGCCCCGACCGCGTTGAGCCGCCGTGCCCCGTCTATCGCCAATGCGGCGGCTGCCAGCTGCAACACCTCAGCTACGAAGGCCAGCTGAAAGCGAAGGAAAAGCAGGTGAAAGAAGTGCTCGCCCGCATCGGCAAGCTAGAAGGCGTCACCGTCCATCCCGTCATCGGGATGAAGAACCCATGGCGGTATCGAAACAAGGCGCAAGTGCCGGTCGGCGAGCGCGAAGGGGGCTTGGTGGCGGGCTTTTACAAGGAGCGGACGCATGAAATCATCGATATGGACGCCTGCCTCATCCAGCAAGAGGCGAACGATGTCGTCGTCCAGGCCGTGAAGCGCATCGCCGAGCGCTATGGTATTCCCCCATACGACGAAGCTACGCACAAGGGCGTTCTTCGCCATATTGTCGCCCGCTACGGCGCGTCAACTGGCGAGGTGATGGTCGTGCTCGTCACCCGCACGGACCATCTGCCTCACGAACAGGACATTGTCCATGACATCGTCCGCGCCATTCCGGGCGTGAAATCGATCGTGCAAAACATCAACCCCGAGCGGACGAACGTCATTTTCGGCGCCAAAACGCGGGTGTTATGGGGGAGCGAATACATCACCGACCGCATCGGCGGCATTCAATTCGCCATCTCGGCCCGCTCGTTTTACCAAGTCAACCCCGAACAGACGAAAGTGCTGTATGACAAAGCGCTCGAATACGCGGAGCTGACCGGGCGGGAGACGGTGATCGACGCCTACTGCGGCATCGGCACGATCTCGCTCTTTTTGGCGCGTAAAGCGAAACACGTCTACGGCGTCGAAATCGTCCCCGAAGCGATCGAAGACGCCAAGCGCAACGCCAAACTCAACGGCATCCAAAACGTCACCTTCGAAGTCGGCGCCGCCGAAGACGTCATCCCGCGCTGGTACGAAGAAGGCATCCGCGCTGACTGCTTGGTCGTTGACCCGCCGCGCAAAGGCTGTGACGCCTCGCTGCTTGAGACGATCATCGCCATGAAACCGCCCCGCGTCGTCTACGTCTCGTGCAACCCGGCGACGCTCGCCCGCGACTTGCGCATCCTAGAAGACGGCGGCTACGAAACGATCGAAGTCCAGCCAGTGGACATGTTTCCGCACACGGCGCATGTGGAGTGTGTGGCGAAAATTCGGTTGAGATAAGACAACGGGCCGGTGGATCCGGCCTTGTTGTTTGCAGTCGAATTGGGCAAACGGCCATGACGACACGAATGACATGATAAAGATTTCATCCGCCTGCAAAACTGGGGGCTGGATGAGATCCATCCTATTGAGAATCCACAACACTTGCAAGTGTTCCTCGAACGGTTATAGTGAACGACTCCCGCTTCATGCAAAGCACAGTCGGAGTTTCTTTGCCCCAAATGTCACCCTCTGTCTTCCTGAGCGTCAACCGGCATAAAACGTATTTTTCTTCCCCTTTTTGTATCGAAAACCGTATATAATGGAGATTGGAAATCACAAGGAGGTACATAGAAGCCATGCTCACAGGCGAATTGCGCCATAAAGTCGATAAAATATGGGAAACGTTTTGGACAGGCGGCATTACGAACCCGCTGACGGTCATTGAACAGTTTACCTACTTATTGTTCATCAAAGGCTTGGATGAAGTCGAAACACAGCGCGAGCAGGAGGATGCGCTGCTCGGCATTGAATCGGAACGCATCTTTCCTCCCGATAAGCAACACTTGCGCTGGAGCAAATTCAAACATTTTGAAGCCGCCCATATGTACGATGTCGTGTCCAATGAAGTGTTTCCATTCATCAAAAACTTGCACGGCAATCGGGAATCGGCCTATGCAAAATATATGGGCGACGCCATTTTCATGATCCCGACGCCGCAAATGCTCGTCAAAATCGTCGACGGCATTGACCGCATTCCGATGAAAGACCGCGATACGAAAGGCGATTTGTACGAGTATTTGTTATCGAAAATCGCCACCGCAGGCACAAACGGCCAATTCCGCACGCCGCGTCATATCATTCACATGATGGTCGAGCTGATGAAACCGACGCCGGAAGACATCATCGTCGACCCGGCGGCGGGGTCGGCGGGGTTTTTGGTGGCGGCGGGCGAATATTTGCGCAAACATCGCAGTGACTTATTTTTAGTGCAAAGTTTAAAAGAACATTTTAATAACCGTATGTTCTACGGTTTTGATATGGACCGCACGATGTTGCGGATTGGCGCGATGAACATGATGCTCCATGGCATTGAAAATCCAAATATCGAATATCGCGACTCCTTATCGGAACAAAACAAAGATAGGGACAAATACACGCTTGTCCTTGCCAATCCGCCTTTTAAAGGTTCATTAGATTATGATGCAGTTTCAAATGATTTGTTAAAAGTTGTAAAGACAAAGAAAACCGAACTTTTATTTTTGGCATTATTCTTACGCATTTTAAAAACAGGCGGACGCTGCGCGTGCATCGTACCGGACGGGGTATTGTTCGGCAGCTCGAAGGCGCATAAAGACATCCGCAAAGAAATTGTGGAAAATCATAAATTAGAAGCGATTATTTCCATGCCAAGCGGCGTATTTAAACCATACGCGGGCGTATCGACAGCGATTATGATTTTCACGAAAACGGGCGTCGGTGGAACGGATCAAGTATGGTTCTATGACATGAAAGCCGATGGCTACTCGTTGGACGACAAGCGCACGCCGATTGAGGAAAACGACATCCCGGACATCATTGCCCGCTTCCATAACCGTGAAGCGGAAAAGGAACGAAAGCGCACGGAGCAGTCGTTCTTTGTGCCGGTGGAAGAAATTCGTGAAAATGACTATGACCTTTCGATTAACAAATATAAAGAGATTGAGTATGAAGAGGTACAGTATGAAGCACCGAGTGTGATACTTGAAAGAGTGGAAACGTTGGAAAAAGAGATTATGCAGGGATTACAAGAATTGAAAAAAATAATTAGAGGGTAGATTGCTCTATGAAATATATGAAAGTAAAGGATTTATTTAAAATTATAAAAGGAAAAAAAGTGGAACAAGTATATGAAACAAATGAGAATACAGTAAGGTTGATACAAATTGATGATTTAAGAAATGATGACAATATTAAATATTGCGAACGAAAAGAAGAGTATATATTCGCAAACAAAAATGATGTAATTATAGCATGGGACGGTGCAAATGCTGGTACTATTGGTTATGGATTGGAAGGAGCTATTGGAAGTACTTTAGCAATTCTACGTACAGATTCAAATAATATATTCATTCCATATATAGGTAGATTTTTGCAATCAAAATCAAAGTATTTAAGAGACACTTGTACGGGGGCGACGATTCCACATATTTCTAAAAAAGCGCTGGAAGAAATTAAAATTCCGATACCTTCGTACGAAAAACAGATAGAAATATCAAAAATACTCGACAAAGCCCAAGAACTCATCGATAAACGAAAAGCTCAAATTGAAGCGTTAGACCAGTTAACGCAAAGTGTGTTTTTGGAGATGTTTGGGGATCCAAGATTAAATAAGAAAAATTGGAAAAAACAAAAATTAAATGATGTTTGCCTTCGTAAGGGCGAATATGGTTCAGGTTCTTCTGCAATCCCCTATGATTCTGGTAAACCAAGGTATATTAGAATTACTGATATCAGAGATGATGGTAGTTTAAATGATGATATAGTGGCACCGAGTAATCCAGATGATTATGAGAAGTATAGATTGAACGAAGGAGATATATTATTTGCAAGGTCTGGCGCAACTGTTGGAAAAACTTATTTACATTCTGAGAAAAATGGATATTGTATCTTTGCGGGTTACTTAATCAGATTTGTTCCGGATACTAGTAAAATAAATCCTAAATTCTTATTTCATTTCACAAGAACCCAATATTATAAGCAGTGGGTTATGAATAAGCAAAATACTGTTGCTCAACCGAATATAAATGCGAAGCAGTATGGAGAGGAACTATTTATAATTTGCCCTCCGTTAGAATTACAAAACAGGTTTACTAAAATTGTTGAAGAAATAGAAGCTGAAAAAGAGTTACTTCAAAAGAGCATGGTAGAGCTACAGAATAATTTCAACTCCCTCATGCAACGGGCGTTTAAGGGAGAGTTGTTCAACGATTAGTAAATGTAAAAGGAATTCGTGCTGGTCAAGGGAGGGGTGTTTGTTGTTATCCAACTTTCGTTTTTTAATAGGAAAACCTCATTATGAGAGTTTTACGAATGCGTGTTTAGAGGCAGAGAAAAGTTTGGTCGTGAGTCCGGCGACGTGCGCGATTTTGACGCGCCGCGCGCTGGAGCTCGCGGTGAAGTGGGTGTACAGTTTTGACAGCGCATTGAAAGTTCCGTATCAAGATAATCTTTCCAGCTTGATTCATGACAACGGCTTTTTGTCCATTATTGATGAAGACTTGTTGCCGTTGTTGCGTTACATTGTCAAACTGGGAAATGTCGCGGTTCATACGAACTCGATGATTACGAGAGAGGAAGCGATTCTTTCCCTGCATCATCTTCATCAGTTTGTGTCTTGGATTGATTATTGTTATTCTGACGAATACACCGCTACAGATTTTGATGAATCGTTATTGCCAATCGGCGAGGAAAAGCGCGAGCGTCCGGAAGAGCTGAAAGATTTATACGAACGCCTAAGTTCCAAAGACAAGCGTCTTGAGGAAATGATGAAAGAAAACGAACAGCTCCGCGCTCTTCTCACCGCCAAAAGGGAAGCGAATACAAAAGAGTACCACTTCCAAGTCGATGAACTGAGCGAATGGGAAACAAGAAAGAAATACATTGATTTAGATTTAAAGCTAGCGGGTTGGGAATTTAAAAAGGACGTTATTGTGGAATACCCTGTCGTTGGCATGCCAAATCAAGAAGGAGTCGGCTATGTCGATTACGTCCTTTTTGGCGACAACGGGAAGCCGCTGGCGGTTATCGAAGCGAAACGGACAACCGCTGACCCGAACAAAGGAAAGCAACAAGCCAAGCTATATGCCGACTGTATTGAAAAAATGCACGGCCAGCGTCCAATCATTTTTTACACAAACGGTTTTGAAACGTATATTTGGGACGACCTTAACTATCCGGCGCGGAAGGTTTCCGGCTTTTACAATAAGGAAGAATTAAGCTTGCTTATTGATCGTCGGACGATGAAGAAGCCGCTAAAAAATGTGCAAATCAATGACAACATTACAAACCGCTATTACCAAAAAGAAGCGGTGTTAGCCGTATGTGACGCGCTCGAGAACAAACGGCGCAAAGCGTTGCTTGTCATGGCGACGGGGAGCGGCAAAACCCGGACGGCGGCTGCGATTGTCGATGTTCTCACTCGCCACAATTGGGTAAAAAATATTTTGTTTTTAGCAGACCGCAAAACACTGGTAACGCAAGCGAAAAATAGCTTTAGCCATTTGCTTCCGAATTTGACGCTTTGCAATTTGCTCGATAACAAAGACAATCCAGAGGAAAGCCGGATGGTGTTTTCGACGTACCCGACAATGATGAACGCGATTGACGAAGCGAAACGAAAAGACGGCAAACGTCTCTTTACCGTCGGGCATTTTGATTTAATTATCGTCGATGAATCCCACCGCAGTATTTATAAGAAATATCGGGCTATTTTTGACTATTTTGACGCGCTATTGCTTGGGCTGACCGCCACGCCGAAAGATGACATTGACCGCAATACGTATGAAGTGTTTGATTTAGAAAACGGCGTGCCGACGTATGCCTATGAGTTAGATCAAGCGGTTCAAGATGGCTATTTAGTGGATTATCGTACCATTGAAACAAAGCTTAAATTTCTTGAAGAGGGCATTCATTACGATGAGCTATCTGATGAAGAAAAAGAACGATATGAAGAAACATTTGATGAGGAAGTAGGTGAGGATATTGACAGTGCCGCGTTAAATGAATGGTTGTTTAATGACGATACGATTGATACGGTGCTGAGAGATTTAATGGAAAAAGGAATTCGCGTCGAAGGCGGGGACAAACTTGGCAAAACGATTATTTTTGCGAAAAACCATCGCCATGCGGAACGGATTGTGGAGCGCTTTGATCAATTGTTCCCTGAATACAAGGGCGGCTTTGCACGAGTCATTGATTACAGCGTGAACTACTACCAAACATTAATCGATGATTTTTCCGACCGTAACAAATGGCCGCAAATTGCGGTATCGGTCGATATGCTCGATACGGGAGTGGATATTCCGGAAGTCGTCAACCTTGTGTTCTTCAAGAAAGTACGCTCCAAATCAAAGTTTTGGCAAATGATCGGGCGCGGAACCCGTTTATGCAAAGACTTATTCGGAGTCGGGCAAGATAAAACGCATTTCCTTATTTTTGATTATTGCGGCAACTTCGAGTTTTTCCGCGAAAATCCAAAAGGAATCGAAGGAAAAGCGGTGGAAAGTTTAACGGAGCGTCTATTTAATGCCAAAATCGAAATCATTAAAGAACTGCAACATTTACAATACCAAGAAGAAGAGTATATTGCCTATCGCAATGAATTGATTGACGACGTGCTGGCGGAAATCAATAAGTTAAACGAAGAAAACTTCCGTGTACGCCAACATATTCAATATGTGCATAAGTTTAAAAACCGAGCCAAGTGGGATTCCTTAACAGCGATGGATGTTAATGAAATTAAAGAACATATTTCACCGCTGATTGTTCCGCTAAACGATGATGAGTTGGCGAAACGGTTTGATTTGCTTATGTACACGATCGAATTGGCGAAGCTGCAAACGAAAAATGCCACGAAGCCGATTCGCAGTGTGATTCGCACCGCCGAGGCGTTATCGAAGCTCGGTTCGATCCCGCAAGTGCAGGAGCAAAAATACATCATCGAAAAGGTGCAGACGGAAGAGTTTTGGAGCGAAGCCGATATTTTCGAATTGGAAGCTGTCCGTGAAGCGTTGCGTGACTTAGTCAAATTCCTTGAAAAAGAAACGCAAAAAATTTACTATACGAACTTTAAAGACCAAGTTTTAGAGGTCAAAGAAAACGGTCCGATGTTTACTGTCAATGATCTGAAAAATTATCGAAAAAAGGTGGAACATTATCTGCACGAACATCGCGACCAGATGGCCATTTACAAGTTGCGAAATAATAAAAAGCTAACCGTCCAAGACGTAAAAACGTTGGAGCATATTCTTTGGAATGAGCTTGGCACACAGGAAGATTATCAAAGAGAATTCGGAGACACACCGATTACAAAGCTCGTCCGCCAAATCGTCGGCCTTGACCCACAGGCCGCCAACGAAGCGTTTTCCGAATTTTTATCAAGCGAACGGTTGAACATCCAACAGAGCCGCTTTGTCAAATTGATCGTCGATTACTTTGTGAAAAATGGAGTCATGGACAAGCGGGTGCTGCAGGAAGAACCGTTTAAAACCGTCGGCAGCATTGTTGAACTCTTTCAAGACAACATGGACGACGCGCGGAAGATTATTCGCATTATCGATGAGATTAACAGAAATTCAGAAGATATTGTGGGGGCGTAGCAAAAGCGTTCTTTGTGGTATCTAGTTAGCCGTTGGGTGTTGTTGCTAACGTTTCAATATATTCTGTTTTTCTTTGGTGTTAAGGCATCTTTGAGAGTGAAGTATCTCAAAGGTGCCTTCTATTTCTTATACATATAGAACGAAACGAGTATAAATGTTGTGTAGATAGCCCATATTGAGTCGAAATGGTTCGGCAAATATCCATGTATTTGATAATCTAAAATTGAGCCACTTTTCAACGGTTCCCACTTTTTTACCCCATTTGTCATAAAAATTTTCCGCAAAATTCAATTTTCCA
>ERZ1673811.55-NODE-55-length-13922-cov-21.329271_pt1 | contig 13922 bp, 13 predicted proteins | sample MGYA00580151_ERZ1673811 | MGnify/ENA primary metagenome ERZ1673811 (study PRJEB41219, sample SAMN04549620) | soil metagenome | isolation source: soil | place: USA: Wyoming, Fireholl Drive Yellowstone National Park | collected 2009-07-28 ...
GGAGCTGACGGATACTAATCGATCGAGGGCTTAACCTAACAAGAAAAGTGGAGGCCGCCTGCTTATCGGCGAGGCGCGCTGGAGGGCCTGCGAGCGGGCTTAGCCCGCCGCAGCAGGACCGAAGCGTCGCGAGCCGATGGCGGCCGGAACTAGACAGCGAAAAGCGCAGGCGAGCGGTTCGCCGCGACGGGCAAATGTTCTTCACCCGCAGGGGTGCTAGCACCCCGAGGGGGAAGGTTATTTGACCCCGAGCGGCGGCGAGCCGGAGCTAGACAATGAAAAGTGAAAGCGCCGCGGCTTCTTCCTGAAACGGTTATCTAGTTTTGAAGGAATGACTTTCCTTCTTGACAACATTTATTTTTTAAGTATAATAAATGATGTCGAAACTGAATCGCTTGCCTAGTGGTGATAGCGGAGGGGAAACACCCGTTCCCATCCCGAACACGGAAGTTAAGCCCTCCAGCGCCGATGGTAGTTGGGGCCAGCGCCCCTGCAAGAGTAGGTCGCTGCTAGGCGGAAAACAGAGCACCCCATTGTGCATGACGCGCAATGGGGTGCTTTTTATCAACCCGCGCTGGGAAGCCTTCACTCCCGCGCGTTCGTGCAGGTGGGAGAGCATTCAATCATTTGGCTTGGCCCAAAACTTATGCATTAAATATTCGTTTAGCAGCAGGGGCACTTTGTCCGCCGATATGGAAAGAAATTGAAGAATAAAAATGTACGCCTTGCTTGAGTAAGAGTGAAGAAGTTCGCTCCACCACTCTGTTTCGTAGCGGGAGATCATGCTCAAATTGTACAGCAGCAAATAATGGGCATGGATTTCCGGGAGCGCAAAGATTTTTTCCTTCTTCGTTGGGATATGGTATGTTCCGTTCGAATGGAATAAAAACGGCCCTTCCTTAATCGGCGATAGCGGCGATTCCATCTTGAAATAAAGAAATTCCCCTTCCTCCTTGGCGAATGTCAGCTGTTTTTCGTGCCCTTCCTCGCTCATGTACTGGATGAAGCGGAGCTGCGACATATGGTAATGGTCCAAAATCGCCTTCGGAATGGCCAGCATGGGCGGTGAAACCGTATGTACGACCGGCAACGACAATGGCTTTTTTCGCTCGCTTAAACAAAAAAATGTTTCGTGCAGTTCGCAGATTCGTTGCAACAGCATGCCCATGCGAAATTTTTCCCCTGCCTCTTGTTTCACATGAAACATTTTTTCAGAAAAATGAGTGAACAAACCGTTTTTTTGGATTTTGACTTCGTCATCTAAAAATTCATAGCCTTGCTTTTTGCGCTTTCTCGTTGACACTCCATGGGCTAAAACGGATGTCGATTCAGGATAGTCCGGATCGACGGTGAGCAGGCACGCCTTTATCAGCTGCACCATGCCATAAAACAAAAGAACCGGTTTAATGGACAATGGCGACTGCCTGGCGGCGGCATAAAAGTTTTGCCCATGCTCCAAATAATATAAAAATGGATAACAGTTTGTATAACTGCGCTGAACAGCGTCTTCCCGTTGTTGCTGTTTGTAGCATTGCAGCAAAAAGCGCTGGGCGACGTCAGCGGAGCGGAAAATAGAAAGGTTGACAGCTTTACCGGGATTTCCGAACATTTTTACCCCCCTTGCCATGGAATTGTAAGAAGATAACTGAAAAGTTGGACATTTTTTTGATTCCTTGACAGTAGTTTAACCAGTTGTTAAGCTACTAATAATATTTCCGGACAAGGGGGAGAAAACATGTGGGAAGCGAAATTCGCAAAGGAAGGCTTGACGTTTGATGATGTTCTTCTCATTCCAGCAAAATCGGACGTGCTGCCGCGTGATGTTGATGTCACGACGAAGTTAAGCGATACGCTCCAGTTGAACATCCCAATCATTAGCGCCGGCATGGATACCGTAACCGAAGCGGAAATGGCTATTGCGATGGCGCGTCAAGGCGGTCTTGGCGTCATTCACAAAAACATGTCGATTGAGCAACAGGCGGAACAAGTCGACAAAGTAAAGCGGTCAGAGCGCGGTGTTATTACGGATCCGTTTTTCTTAACGCCTGACCATCAAGTGTATGATGCGGAACATTTAATGAGCAAGTATCGCATCTCCGGCGTGCCGATCGTCAACAATGCCGAGGAACAAAAGCTTGTCGGCATTATCACGAACCGCGATTTGCGCTTTATTCAGGATTACTCGATTAAAATTTCCGAGGTAATGACGAAGGAGAACTTGATTACAGCCCCGGTAGGGACTACGTTAGAAGAAGCGGAAAAAATTTTGCAAAAGCACAAAGTGGAAAAATTGCCTCTCGTCGATGAAAATGGAGTTTTAAAAGGGCTTATTACGATTAAGGACATCGAAAAGGTGATCGAGTTCCCGAATTCGGCGAAAGATGCGAAAGGGAGGCTGATTGTCGGGGCGGCCGTCGGGGTGACGGCGGACACGATGATTCGCGTCAAAAAGCTTGTTGAGGCAGGGGTTGATGTCATTGTCGTTGACACGGCGCACGGCCATTCGAAAGGCGTCCTAGAGACGGTGGCCAACATCCGCCGCCAATACCCGGACTTGAACATCATCGCCGGCAATGTCGCGACAGCTGAAGGGACGCGCGACTTGATTGAGGCTGGGGCGAACATTATTAAAGTCGGAATCGGTCCGGGGTCCATCTGCACGACCCGGGTTGTCGCCGGGGTTGGTGTGCCGCAAATTACGGCGATCTATGACTGTGCGACTGAGGCGCGCAAACATGGCATCCCGATCATCGCTGACGGCGGCATTAAATACTCTGGCGACATCGTGAAGGCGATTGCCGCCGGAGCTCATGCGGTCATGCTCGGCAGTTTGCTCGCCGGCGTCTCGGAAAGCCCAGGCGAGACGGAAATTTACCAAGGCCGCCGCTTTAAAGTATACCGGGGCATGGGGTCGGTCGCGGCGATGGAGCGCGGCAGCAAAGATCGTTATTTCCAAGAAGACGCGAAAAAGTTTGTCCCGGAAGGCATCGAAGGGCGTGTGCCGTACAAAGGGCCGCTCGCCGATACGATTTATCAGCTTGTCGGTGGCTTGCGCGCCGGTATGGGCTATTGTGGAACGCGGAACTTGGATGAGCTGCGGGAGAAAACGCAATTTGTCCGCATGACGGGCGCAGGGCTTCGCGAAAGCCATCCGCATGACGTGCAAATTACGAAAGAAGCGCCGAACTACTCCGCGTTTTGATCAAGGCTGCGTCCATCAGCCTAACTTTGACGGAGACAGATTCTCCGTCTATTTTTTTGGCCGCCTGTATGTTACAATAACGGTTGTGTGAGGAGGGTTTCGATGTGAAGAGGAAACGAAAGTGGTTGTTTTGGCTGCTGTCTGTTTGTCTTTGCTTAACACTATGGCCGTTTCAACAGACGGCGAAGGCGGAAAGCGCTCCGCTTGACATCCGGGCGGACGCCGCGATTTTAGTGGACGCGAAGACGGGAAGAATTTTATATGAGAAAAACATTGATACGGTGCTTGGCATTGCCAGCATGACAAAAATGATGACCGAGTATTTGCTTCTTGACGCCGTTAAGGCGAAACGTGTCAAGTGGGATCAGACGTATACGCCGAGTGAGTATGTGTACCGGTTGTCGCAAGACCGGGCGCTGTCCAACGTTCCGCTGCGCAAAGATGGCAAGTATACAGTGCGCGAACTGTACGAGGCAATGGCCATTTATTCGGCCAATGGGGCTACGGTCGCGATTGCGGAAATCATTGCTGGGTCAGAGAAAAATTTCGTGAAAATGATGAATGAAAAAGCGAAACAGCTCGGGTTGAAAGATTATAAATTCGTGAATGCGACAGGGTTAAGCAACGAAGACTTAAAAGGATTCCACCCGGAAGGGACAAACTCGGATGAGGAAAATGTCATGTCTGCGCGGGCCATGGCCACCCTTGCCTACCGGCTGCTGAAAGACCATCCAGAGGTGCTGGAAACGGCGAGCATTCCCCATAAAATGTTCCGAGGAGGAACAGAGGACGAAATTAAAATGGACAACTGGAACTGGATGCTGCCAGGGCTTGTGTACGGATACGAAGGGGTAGACGGGTTGAAAACCGGCTATACGGAATTTGCCGGCAACTGTTTCACCGGGACGGCGAAGCGGAACGGCGTCCGCCTCATTTCCGTCGTGATGAATGCCAAGGATGCAAGCGGAAAAACGACGAAAGAGGCGCGTTTTAAGGAGACAGAAAAACTATTTAACTATGGATTTCATCAATACTCGCTCCAAACGCTCTATCCGAAAGGGTATCAGCTGAAGGGGAAAGAGACGATTCCAGTCGTGAAAGGGAAGGAAAAAGAAGTTCGCGTCGCAACGGCGAAAAAGCTGTCTCTGCTCGTCAAAAATGGCGAGGAAAAACAGTACAAGCCGGTTTATGTATTGGATCAGAAAAAAATGACGAAAGAAGGAAAATTGATCGCTCCGTTGAAAAAAGGAGAGACGGTCGGATATATGACGCTTGAATACAAAGGCGATGACTCGCTCGCGTTCTTAAGCCCGGACATGCAAAAAAACATCCGGATGCCGCTCGTTACGACAACCGAGGTGGAGAAAGCCAACTGGTTCGTTCTCTCGATGCGTGCGATTGGCGGACTGTTTGCTGATTTATGGACAAGCGTTGCCAAAACGGTGAAAGGTTGGTTGTAACGCTGCTCCCCGGTTAAGGGGAGCTTTTTTCCATTGTGATTTTTGTAAAAATTGAGGTAAAATAAAACAGTGGAATCATCCTTTTGCGTATATAGCAAAGCATAAGGATAGGAACAGGGGGAATCAACGTTGGCATTGACAGGTACAGACCGCGTCAAACGCGGCATGGCGGAAATGCAAAAAGGCGGCGTCATTATGGACGTCGTCAATGCGGAGCAAGCGAAGATTGCTGAGGCGGCAGGGGCTGTCGCAGTCATGGCGCTCGAGCGCGTCCCGGCAGACATTCGCGCCGCTGGCGGTGTCGCGCGCATGGCTGATCCGACGATCATTGAAGAAGTGATGAACGCTGTATCAATCCCAGTCATGGCAAAAGTGCGCATCGGGCATTATGTGGAAGCGCGCGTCCTTGAGGCGCTCGGCGTCGACTATATTGACGAAAGTGAAGTATTGACGCCGGCTGATGAAGAGTTCCATATTGACAAACGGCAGTTTACGGTCCCATTTGTATGCGGTTGCCGCGACTTAGGAGAGGCCGCCCGCCGCATTGCTGAAGGGGCATCGATGTTGCGGACAAAAGGGGAGCCAGGGACAGGAAACATCGTCGAGGCCGTTCGCCATATGCGCAAAGTCAACGCGCAAATCCGCAAAGTTGTCAGCATGAGCGAAGACGAACTTGTCGCCGAGGCGAAACAGCTTGGGGCTCCGGTTGAAGTGCTGCGTGAAATCAAACGGCTTGGCCGCCTCCCGGTCGTCAACTTCGCCGCTGGCGGTGTCGCGACACCAGCTGACGCCGCGCTCATGATGCACTTAGGCGCCGACGGTGTCTTCGTCGGTTCGGGCATTTTTAAATCGGAAAATCCGGAAAAATACGCTCGTGCGATCGTTGAAGCGACGACTCATTATGAAGACTATGAGCTGATCGCCCATCTATCGAAAGGGCTGGGCGGCGCAATGCGCGGCATCGATGTCGCGACACTGCTGCCGGAGCATCGGATGCAAGAACGAGGCTGGTAAGCCGGACAAAGGAGCAAGATCACAATGAAAATAGGTGTACTCGGACTGCAAGGAGCTGTGCAGGAACATGTCCGCGCCATCGAGGCGTGCGGCGCCGAGGCGGTCGTCGTGAAGAAACCGGAGCAGCTTTCGGGACTCGACGGACTCGTGCTCCCGGGCGGCGAAAGCACAACAATGCGGCGCCTCATGGACCGGTACGGATTGATGGAGCCATTGAAGCAATTTGCCGCTGATGGCAAGCCGATGTTTGGGACATGCGCCGGGCTCATTTTGCTGGCGAAACGAATCGTCGGGTATGATGAGCCGCACTTAGGCCTGATGGATATTACGGTCGAGCGGAACTCGTTTGGGCGGCAGCGGGAAAGCTTTGAGGCGGAGCTGTCGATCAAGGGGGTTGGCGACGGGTTTGTCGGCGTCTTCATCCGTGCTCCGCACATTGTCGAGGTCGGCGACGGGGTCGATGTCCTCGCGACATACAATGACCGCATTGTCGCGGCCCGGCAAGGCCAGTTTCTTGGTTGCTCGTTCCATCCAGAGCTGACCGACGATCATCGATTGATGCAATACTTTCTCAACATGGTCAAAGAAGCGAAAATGACGTCAAGCCTTAAGTAAAGTGATCAAGCGAAAGCGATGAGAGGAACAAGCAGCAGATCCCCTTTCTTTCAGAGAGCCGGTGGGTGGTGCAAACCGGCAGGAAGCGCCTGTGAATCCATCCTCGAGCAAAACGTTGAACGCCAAAGCGGGTCAGTAGGCGTTTTCGGCAGCCGCCGTGAACGGCAAAAAGGGAAGGCATCGCAAGCCTTCAATAAGGGTGGCACCGCGGGGTCGCTCCCGTCCCTTTTGGGGACGGGGGCTTTTTTATGTATAATATTGAATGGAAAAGGAGGTAAAAGCCATGCTGGATGTGAAAATATTGCGCGCCCAGTTTGAAGAAGTGAAAGAAAAACTAATGCAGCGCGGCGGAGATTTGGCGAACATCGACCGGTTTGAACAGTTGGACAAAGAACGCCGCCGTTTGATTGCTGAGGTGGAAGAGCTAAAAAGCAAACGCAATGATGTGTCGCAGCAAATTGCCGCCCTTAAGCGCGAGAAAAAGGATGCGGAGCCGCTGATCGTCCAAATGCGCGAAGTCGGCGACCGCATTAAGCAAATGGATGAGCACATTCGCCAACTGGAAGAGGAACTCAACGCCCTGTTGTTATCGATTCCAAATATTCCGCATGAATCCGTACCGGTCGGCCAGTCGGAAGAGGACAATGTCGAAGTGCGGAGATGGGGGGAGCCGCGTTCGTTTTCGTTTGAACCGAAACCGCATTGGGATATCGCCGACCAGCTTGGTCTGCTTGATTTTGAGCGGGCGGCTAAAGTGGCAGGAAGCCGGTTTGTGTTTTATAAAGGGTTGGGCGCCCGGCTTGAGCGGGCGTTAATCAACTTTATGCTTGACATCCATCTCGATGAATTCGGCTATGAAGAAGTGCTGCCCCCCTATTTGGTGAACCGGGCAAGCATGATTGGAACCGGGCAATTGCCGAAATTTGCCGAGGATGCGTTTCATTTGGACAGCGAAGACTATTTTCTCATTCCGACAGCGGAAGTGCCGGTGACGAATTTGCATCGCGATGAAATTTTATCTGCAGATGATTTGCCGCTTTACTATGCAGCGTACAGCGCCTGTTTCCGCGCTGAAGCTGGTTCGGCCGGCCGCGACACAAGAGGGCTCATCCGTCAGCATCAGTTCAACAAAGTGGAGCTTGTTAAGTTTGTCAAACCGGAAGATTCATACGAGGAACTGGAAAAATTGACACGGCAGGCGGAAACGATTTTGCAGCGGCTCGGGCTTCCGTACCGCGTTGTCGCCTTGTGCACGGGTGATCTCGGCTTTTCAGCAGCGAAAACATACGATATTGAAGTATGGCTGCCAAGCTACGGCACGTACCGGGAAATTTCATCGTGCAGCAACTTTGAGGCGTTCCAAGCTCGCCGCGCCAACATCCGCTTCCGTCGCGATCCGAAAGCGAAACCGGAATACGTGCACACGTTAAACGGCTCAGGGTTGGCCATCGGCCGAACGGTCGCCGCTATTTTGGAAAACTACCAGCAAGAAGATGGATCGGTCATCATCCCAGAGGCGCTCCGCCCATACATGGGCAACCGGGACGTCATCCGTTAAAATCGTTGGTTGACTTTTCCCGGCAGCTGTGTTATAGTGAATGACGTTGGCGACGGAGAAAAAGAGGCGGCGGACGCCGGCCTCGAATGCTTCTCTGCCAAAGCGATAAAGAACAGTACTGACGCGCATAAGAGGAGATTGCCATCCGAAACGGCTGATCGGAACCGCCGTTTCCAGCCATAAAAAACCCGCCGGGAGAAAGGCGGGTTTTTTTATCTCTTTGGCGCGGGCGGCCTTATCTTTTGACGACTGCAAACTGGTCGGAAAGGAGCAGCCAGTTTTGCGGGAAATCGAGGCCCAGTTTCCAATAGCTGACTCCGCGCAGGCCAAGTTCTTTCACGAGATTGAATTTTGCCTGAATGGAGCGGGCGTCCTCAAACCATACTTCGTGCTCGCGCCCGTTTTCATCGCGGTAGCGAAAATGCGGCGCCTGCGCCTCGGTGTCGTATTCAATCGCGACGTTATACCTCGCGGCGAGGGCGATGGCCTGCTGCGGGCTGATGGCGCGGGCGTACGGTCCGCCCGGTACGTACGGCAGTGTCCAATCATAACCATACAAATTTTGCCCCATTAAAATCTTTCCGGGAGGCATTTCCGAGACGGCGTACTCGAGGACACGGCGGACAGGGCCGATGGGGGAGACCGGCATCGGCGGGCCGCCGCTGTAGCCCCACTCATACGTCATAATGACGACAAAGTCGGCAATTTGTCCATGGGCGCGGTAGTCATGGGCTTCGTACCAACGTCCGCGCTGGGTGGCGCTCGTTTTTGGCGCCAGGGCGGTCGACATCATCCATCCTTCCCGTTCAAATCGCCGTTTCGCTTTGCGCAAAAAAGCATTATATGCTTCTCGGTCTTCGGGGCGCAAATATTCGAAATCAAAATGGATGTCGCGCAAGCCATACCGTCTGGCGGCGGCGACAATGTTGTCGAGCAGGCGGTTTTGCAGCGTTTCATTCGTCAAAATAAGCGCGCCCAGCTCATCGCTGAACTGCCCGTTTTCAATGTTGGCGACAACCATCACAAGCGTGATGCGGTTGGCGCGGGCGATGGCGGGAAAGTCGTCAAGCGGAGGCTCTTGGAGTGTCGCGTCGCGCCGAATGGCAAAATAAAAGGGACTTAAATACGTTAAATGTGGAGCGGCTTCGCGGGCGCTTGCTTCCAACGCCGGACTGACGGTCGCACCGCGCGGTTCAATATAGGCGTTAAACTCCGCTCTCCGCTTGGCTCCGGGCGGAATGTAAAGACGCTGGCCGACCCGCAATGGCGCATTTAACGAGAGGCGGTTCACTTCCGCGAGACGCTGCATCGGAATGGAAAACCGGCGGGCAATCGACCATAAACTGTCTCCGGGTTGCACCCAATAAAAACGACCGACGATCGGAATCACGAGCGCCTGACCGACGACAAGACGGTCGGGATTTGGCAGCTTGTTCGCCCGAACAATGTCCTCGACCGTCGTTTCATATGCTTTAGCGATCCCGCTTAACGTTTGTCCTCTCTGTATGACATGGATCTGCATCGCTTGACCTCCTAGTTGCGTCTTCATTCTCCATATTTTATGATGGAAAAGAAAGAGAAATGACCGTTTGTGCAAAGGGGTATATGATGAGCAACGATGAGTATTACATGAAGTTGGCGATTGAAGAAGCAAAAAAAGCTGAACGGATCGGCGAAGTGCCGATCGGGGCCGTCATCGTTCAAGACGGCCGCGTCATCGCCCGCGCCCATAATTTACGGGAAACGGAACAGCGCGCGATCGCCCATGCGGAGGTTTTGGCCATTGACGAAGCGTGCCGGGTGACCGGCTCATGGAGGCTTGAACGGGCGGTGTTATACGTGACGCTTGAACCGTGCGCCATGTGCGCGGGGGCCATCGTTCTTTCCCGCATTGAGCGGGTCGTATTTGGAGCTAGCGACCCAAAAGGGGGATGCGCCGGGACGTTAATGAACTTATTGCAGGAAAGCCGGTTCAACCACCAGGCTGAGGTTGCAAGCGGTGTGTTGGCGGAGGAGTGTGGGGCGCTGCTGAGCGGCTTTTTCCGCCGATTGCGCGAACAAAAGAGAAATGTTGGCGGAAGTTCCAACTAAAATTCGGCCTGTGTACATTGCATTTTCCCTATAAACGCGCTATACTGATAGTGCCGTGCTAAGCGGGGAGGTAGCGGTGCCCTGTACTCGCAATCCGCTCTAGCGAGGCTGAATCCCTTCTCGAGGTTAGTCTGTTGTGAGGCCTGTCTCAAGTAAGTGGTGTTGACGTCTGGGTCCCGCGCAATGGGATTCCGTGAACCCTGTCAGGTCCGGAAGGAAGCAGCAGTAAGCGGATGCTCCCATGTGCCGCGGGGGCGCCTGGGCTGAGCCAACTGCTTGAGCAACGCTCGGGGCAGCTAATCGACAGAAGGTGCACGGCCTTACATAAGCAGCAAGAGGGTGTCCCAAAAGCAATGGGACACCCTTTCTTCATTGACAAGATGCAGAGGCAATTTGCTTCGGCAACACGATCATATTGTATCTCTTTTAATAGAGAGACGATCTTTTGGGACAGCCTCTTTTTATTTTAAAATAGGGCAGAACGTTATATAATAGTGGAGATGAGAGGAAGAGGAGGGCCGTTTTCCGTGGCATACCAAGCGTTATACCGTGTTTTTCGGCCGCAGCGTTTCGCGGACATGGTCGGCCAAGAACACGTGACGAAAACGTTGCAAAGCGCCCTGCTTCAACATAAAATATCGCATGCCTACTTATTTTCCGGACCGCGTGGGACAGGCAAAACGAGCGCGGCGAAAGTGTTCGCCAAGGCGGTCAACTGTGAACAGGCCCCGGCGGCCGAGCCGTGCAATGAATGTCCCGCTTGCCTCGGCATTACAAACGGAACGATTCCCGATGTGTTGGAAATTGACGCCGCTTCCAACAACCGCGTCGACGAAATCCGCGACATCCGTGAAAAAGTGAAATTTGCGCCGACCTCGGTCCGTTATAAAGTGTACATTATCGACGAAGTGCACATGCTGTCAATCGGCGCGTTTAACGCGTTGTTGAAGACGCTTGAGGAACCGCCCAAACACGTCATTTTCATTTTGGCCACCACCGAGCCGCATAAAATCCCGGCGACGATCATTTCCCGCTGCCAACGGTTCGATTTTCGCCGCATCCCGCTGGCCTCCATCGTTTCGCGGTTGAAATATGTGGCGAACGCCCAGGGCGTAGAAGCATCCGACGAGGCGCTGTCGGCTATCGCCCGCGCTGCCGATGGAGGGATGCGCGACGCGCTCAGTTTGCTTGACCAGGCGATTTCATTCAGCGATGGGAAGCTTCGGCTTGATGACGTGCTGGCGATGACCGGGGCGGCATCATTTGCCGCGTTGGCTGATTTCATTGCCGCCATTCATCGGAAAGATACAGCGGCTGTTTTGCAACAGTTTGAAGCAATGATGGCGCAAGGAAAAGATCCGAATCGTTTGGTTGAAGATTTGATTTTGTATTATCGCGACTTGTTGCTGTACAAAACGGCCCCTCATGTGGAAGGAGCCATCCAAATTGCGGTCGTTGACGAAGCGTTCACCTCGCTTTCGGAAGCGATTCCTCTTTCCGATTTGTACGGAGCGATTGAGCTGTTGAACAAAAGCCAGCAGGAGATGAAGTGGACGAACCACCCGCGTCTTCTCCTCGAAGTGGCGCTCGTCAAGCTTTGCCATCAGCCAGCGGCTGCTGCTCCATCGCCGACCGCTTCTGAACTTGGGCCATTGATCAAGAGGATTGAAACGCTGGAAATCGAGCTGCGCCGCCTAAAAGAGCAGGCGCCTGCCGTCCCGCCGGAGGCGCCTTCTGCGAAAAAAACGGCGAAAGCGGTGAAAACCGGGGGATATAAAGCACCGGTCGGCCGCATTTACGAATTGTTGAAGCAGGCGACGCATGAAGACTTAGCCTTGGTGAAAGGCCGCTGGGCCGACGTACTTGATGCGCTGAAGCGGCAGCATAAAGTGTCGCACGCCGCTCTCTTGCAGGAGAGTGAACCGGTCGCAGCAAGCGCTTCAGCATTTGTGTTAAAGTTTAAGTATGAAATTCACTGCAAGATGGCGACCGACCCGGCGAGTTCGGTCAAGGAAAATGTCGAAGCAATTTTATTTGACCTGACGAACCGCCGTTTTGAAATGATCGCCATTCCGGAAGAGGAATGGGGGAAAATAAGGGAAGAATTTATCCGCAGCAAAGAAGCGAAAGCGGAAAAAAGCCAGGAAGACCCGTTGATCGCCGAAGCGAAACGGCTGTTTGGCGAGGAATTGATTGAAATCAAAGAATAAACGAATTGAAGGAGGATGCCAACCATGATGCGTGGCGGAATGGGAAATATGCAAAAAATGCTGAAGCAAATGCAGAAGATGCAAAAAGAAATGCAAAAAGCACAGGAAGAGCTGACAGAAAAAACAGTGGAGGGCACGGCAGGCGGCGGCATGGTGACGGTCATCGCCAACGGCCATAAACAAATTTTAGAAGTGAAAATTAAAGAAGAAGTCGTTGACCCGGACGATATTGAAATGCTCCAGGATTTAGTTTTGGCAGCGACAAACGATGCACTCAAAAAAGCTGATGAGCTGGCCAACGATATGATGGGGCAGTTTACGAAAGGACTCAACATTCCAGGGCTGTTCTAGGGGGAAGCTATGCATTATCCAGAACCGTTATCCAAACTGATTGACAGTTTTATGAAATTGCCCGGAATCGGTCCAAAAACGGCCGCCCGCCTCGCGTTTCACGTGCTGGCGATGAAAGAAGACGTTGTGCTTGAATTCGCCAAAGCGCTCGTCGACGTAAAGCGGCATATTCATTATTGCACGATTTGCGGGCATATTACAGATGCGGACCCTTGCTACATTTGCAAAGACGAACGGCGCGACCGGACGACCATTTGTGTCGTCCAAGACCCGAAAGATGTCCTCGCTATGGAGAGAATGAAAGAATACAATGGCTTGTACCATGTGCTGCATGGAGCCATTTCTCCGATGGAAGGCATCGGTCCGGAGGACATTAAGATCGCCGAGCTGCTGGCGCGGCTGCAGGATGAGACGATCCAAGAAGTGATTTTAGCGACTGACCCGAACATTGAAGGGGAAGCGACAGCGATGTATATCTCACGCCTGCTCAAACCAACAGGAATCAAGGTAACCCGCATCGCCCACGGCTTGCCGGTAGGCGGCGATTTGGAATATGCGGACGAAGTGACGTTGTCAAAAGCGTTGGAAGGACGCCGCGAACTGTAGAGAGAAAGAAGGTGGGGATCGGTTTGTTATGGCGGCGGAAGGGGAAATTAAAAAGACAATTTGACGAAAAGTTGATGGCCGAACTGCAACAAGCAAGAGCGGAGTGGTTTGAACAAAAACAGCTCATTGAAAAAAGCGTTGACCCGTCTCGAGAGGTGCTGAGCGCGCTCCAACTGGCGGAGGCCAAGTATTTTTTTCTTCTCCGCGAAGCGAAGCACCGTCGTGTTACACTGAAGGAAGTGCGTTGACTTCCTTTTTTTGTTCTTTTTTCCCCCAAGGTGCATATGCTTGTAGTACAAGCATAGAAGGGGGCATGAAACGTTGGAGCCGAAAGTGGTGATTACCGTATTGTTGGCGCTCATTGCCGTGCTGCTCGTTGTTGGCGCCCGCCTTAAGGCGCTTCGCTTTATCGGCCATGCCGCTATCCGCCTGATCGTCGGGGCGCTGGCGCTGTTTGCCATTAACGCGATCGGCGGGCAGTTCAGCATTCATATTCCGATTAACCTTATCACCTCGCTCGTTTGCGGATTTCTTGGCCTTCCAGGGGCTGTGGCATTAATTGTGATTGACCAATATATTCTGTCATGATTCATAATGAAAAGGCATCGTCTAGTCAAAATGCCTTTTCATTTTTTTATGAAAAACTATTGACTTTTGTATAGATATAAAGTATATTAATAAACGTCGCTGTTCATAAAAAACATGTTGACAGCGAATTGGACAGTAAGTATAATAATAAAAGTGCGCAACACTAAATCGAAAGCTCCTTGAAAACTAAACAAAACGCAAGCGTCATGAAAAAAACTTCGGCCGCA
>ERZ1673811.56-NODE-56-length-12822-cov-20.149056_pt1 | contig 12822 bp, 14 predicted proteins | sample MGYA00580151_ERZ1673811 | MGnify/ENA primary metagenome ERZ1673811 (study PRJEB41219, sample SAMN04549620) | soil metagenome | isolation source: soil | place: USA: Wyoming, Fireholl Drive Yellowstone National Park | collected 2009-07-28 ...
AAGGTGCTCTTTTTTCTATACCCTTTGGATTTTATTGGATAATCAACACGCCTGACCTGTTAAAATAGATCAAAAAGTAATCAGTCATATCAATTGGGAAGTAAGCCCGGTTTTTCAATCTGGAATTTATAAAATGCGCGGAGTACCAAACAAAGTGGGTTTCATTGATGCACCGTTTATAGCAAACAAAGATAGCAAATACATGTGGCATTTCTGGGGGGACTCCATTCCAGAAGGAGAACTGACAATCGTTGCAGTGAAAAAAGGCAGCAACGATATAGCTCCTGCGTTAACACTAGACGGAAAAACCGTTTGGACAACGGGAGTTCCAGGAGGTCCGAATAATGGTGCAGACGCACATATACCATCAAATATGAGGCTTGGTGAATCGGGAAAATGGGCATTACTCGTCTATCTTGGAAAAACGTACTGGGATTACGTTGTAATCGACGTAAATTGAACGCTCTCCCACTTACGCTCACGCTGGGAAGTGGCGGTCTTCTCGGTTCGAGATGACAAAATAACAAGTGAAGCCAAAGGTGTTGCTGCACCTTCAGCCCCGCAATAGACGGTTCCCATAAAGGGGGTCGGCGCGAGCAGAAGGAAATAATCCGCCTAAGCGCCTCGTTAACTTAAGGGTGGATTATTTCTTTTGATTGTGCGACAGTATTGAAACCATGCGACTTGCGAAAAAACATCAATGCTTCAAATACTGTCATCGGCATCACCCCCTTCCAAATCAGGGGAGGCCGATCCACCCTCAAGTCACCGTAACATATTCACATAGTTAAGAGATTCGTTTACCGTTTTTGAAAGCCTGTCCACCTCCGAGACAGGCTTTCACAGCGTTTCCCGCTGCTGCTTTAACAAATCGCGAATCTCTGTCAATAGCTCCTCCTCTTTCGTCAGCGTCGGCGCGGTTTCCTTCACCTCTTCCTGCTTTTTCACCCGTTCATACAGCGTGTTGATCAATTTCACAAACAGGAAAATCGAAAACGCGATGATCAAAAAGTCGACGACCGTTTGGATAAACGCCCCATATTTCACTTCCGCTTTGCCGACTTTCCACGACAGGCCGCTGAAATTGATGCCTCCCAACAATAAGCCGACGAGCGGCATGATGATGTCATTGACGAGCGAAGACACGATTTTGCCAAACGCTCCGCCTATGATGACCCCGACGGCCAAGTCGATGACATTGCCGCGGACGGCGAATTTTTTAAACTCGTTCCACATGGCCATCCCCTTCCGCAGAAAATGTTCGTCTGCTATTATACCCGACCGACCGCAACATTGAAACTTTTTGGTTTAAATCGTAGAAAATCAATTGGTTTTATAGTATTATAGAATACGTTCATCAACCAAAACAAAAGGGGGAACGCATCGTGGAAATGACCGCACAACAACGAGACGTTCGCGCGAAACAAGCAGCGAACGCCCCGAAACATCCGACTGCGTGGATTATTGCGGTCTCCATCCTCATATTGATCGGTGGCACGTTGTTCTTATATAGCCGTGTTTCCTGGCAACAGGCGCTTTTGTATGTGCTGGGAGCGTTTGGTGGATTTGTATTGTACCAGGCGCATTTTGGCTTTACATCCGCCTGGCGAAAGTTTATTCTATACCGCCAAGGGGAAGGCATTCGGGCACAGATGATCATGATGGCGGCAGCCAGCGCGTTGTTTTTGCCGCTGCTCGTGAAAGGCTCAGTGCTCGGACATCCGGTGTCAGGGTATGTATTTGGCGTGGGAGTATCAGTCATCGTCGGCGCCTTTCTGTTTGGCATCGGCATGCAGCTTGGCGACGGCTGCGCGTCGGGGACGTTGTACCATATCGGCGGGGGCGATGCGAACGGCATCGTGACGCTCATCGGGTTCATCGCTGGCTCCGTCATTGCGACGACTCACTTTGACGTGTGGGCGAAGATGCCGCAATGGAAGCCGTTCTCGTTCATTGACGCGTTCGGCCCCTTGGGAGGGTTTTTGCTTCAGTTGGTTTTGCTTGCGGTCGTCTACTATGCGGTGACGGTGATGGAAAAACGACGCCACGGCCAACGCGTTGCTGCATCGCTTGAGAACCATCATGGCTGGAAAGCGATTTACAAAGGGCCGTGGCCGCTTCTGGTCGGGGCGTTGCTCTTGGCTGTAACGAACGCGCTTGTGCTGATGATTAGCGGTAAGCCGTGGGGCATCACGTCCGCCTTCGCCCTTTGGGGGGCGAAGTTCGTGCAGCTGTTTGGCATCGACCCGACCGCTTGGGCGTACTGGCAAGATGAAGCGAAACGGCAGGCGCTTGCGAATCCCCTCTACTACGATACAACGACTGTGATGGACATCAGCTTGATGGTCGGCGCCTTATTGGCGGCGGCGCTCGCGGGCCGCTATACGAAGCCTGTGCAATGGAAGCGTCCGACGCGCATGACGATCGGTGCGCTGATCGGCGGCCTGATGATGGGATACGGCGCCCGGCTGGCGTTCGGCTGCAATATCGGCGCGTATTTCGGCGGCATTGCGTCATTCAGCGCCCACGGCTGGGCGTGGTTTGTCTTTGCTTTCCTCGGCAGCCTGATCGGCGTCAAACTGCGTCCGTATTGCGCGTACAAAAACTAAACGTTCGAACTTCGGCATCCCGTCGTTTTGGCGGGGTGCTTTCTTTATGCAGGACGGCATATGGTACAATGGGCAGTGAGGCTTCGACAAGAGCAGCTGCCTGCTTGTTTGAAATCGTTTTCCTTGTTTTGGGAGAGCGGAAGGAGGACAGCGGTGTTCATTGGGAGAGGAGGGAAAAGGCATGCGGCAAGCGGCCTCGATCGTCTGCATTGGCGGGGCGAACGTCGACCGAAAGGCGCGGTTGCTCACTCCGTTTCGGCTCGGCACGTCCCATCCCGTCACCACGACGCAAACTGCGGGCGGGGTGGCGAGAAACGTGGCGGAAAACTTAGGGCGGCTTGCTCAACCTGTTTCGCTCGTCAGCGCCGTTGGCGATGATCACGATGGACAGTGGCTCATTGACGTGACGAGCCGATATGTCAATACGAGCTTCATCGTGCGAACGCCAAAAGCGAACACCGGGACGTATACAGCGGTGCTCGATGAACGCGGCGAGATGGTTCTCGCCTTGGCGGATATGGCCATTTATGATACAGTGGGGGAAGAATGGCTAAAGCAGCAATGGACTCGGCTCGGTCCGATTTCTGCGGTCGTGCTTGACACGAATTTCCCGAAGGCTGTCATTCGTTCGGTGATTGCACAATGTCGCCAAGAGGACATCCCGCTTTGTGTTGTGACGGTGTCGGTTCCAAAAGTGAAGCGATTGCCCAGCGATTTGTCTGGTGTGACGTGGTTTGTCACGAATGAAGCGGAGGCTAAGGAATTTGTGGGACGCGACGGACATACGGACGACATCATGAAAGCGATCCTTCAAGCCGGCGCCCAGAACGTTGTCGTCACGCGCGGCGCAAACGGCGTCGCGTACGCCACCAAGCAAGGGGAAACAGAAGCGATTGCGGCGCCGAAGGTTGAGGTCACCGACGCCACCGGAGCGGGCGACGCCTTTGCGGCTGGATTTTTGTACGGCGTCTTAGGCGGACATACGGTGGAAGACGCCTGCCGCTTTGGGATGAGCAGCGCGGCGCTTACGCTGCAAACGGCCGAAACGGTGCATCCCGCTTTGAATGAACACCTGTTGCAAGCCGCCTATGCGCGGTATTTTCGCGAAGGGGGAACGAAGTGATATGAATGATTTTCTCGTCTTTTCCGAAGAAGTCGCTCAAGCGAAGGCCGAAAAAAAGCCGATTGTCGCCTTAGAATCAACGATCATCTCGCATGGCATGCCGTATCCGGAAAACGTGCAGACGGCGAAAGACGTCGAGCGGATCATCCGCGACCGCGGCGCCGTGCCGGCGACGATCGCGATCATCGATGGAAAAATCAAAATCGGGCTAACGGATGACGAGCTTGAGTTTTTAGGCACAAGCCGCGACATTGAAAAAGTGAGCCGCCGCGACTTGCCGTATGTCGTCGCCATGAAGAAACACGGGGCGACGACCGTGGCGGGGACGATGATTTGCGCTGAGATGGCGGGCATCCGCGTATTTGCGACCGGCGGCATCGGCGGCGTGCACCGCGGCGCCGAGCGGACGATGGACATCTCGGCTGATTTGCAAGAGTTGGCGCGCACCAACATCGCGGTCGTCTGCGCCGGGGCGAAATCGATTTTGGATTTAGGCTTGACGCTTGAATACCTCGAGACGCACGGCGTTCCGGTCATCGGCTATCAGACGGACGTCCTGCCGGCGTTCTATTCGCGGACAAGCCCGTTTCGCGTCGGTTATCGCTTAGACAGCGCCAAAGAGATCGCCCAGTTCCTTGAAACGAAATGGAAGCTTGGGTTAAACGGCGGTGTTGTGATCGCCAATCCTGTCCCAAAAGAAGATGAGCTCGAGGAGTCGTATATCAACGCGATCATCGAACAAGCGCTCAAGGAAGCGGAAGAAAAGCGCATCACCGGCAAAGCGGTCACCCCGTTTTTGCTTGACCGTGTGAAAACGTTAACCGGAGGCAAAAGCTTGCAAGCAAACATCGCCTTAGTGAAAAACAACGCCGCCTTGGCGGCCGACCTTGCCCGAGAGCTTTCTTGATGCGAACGCCCCCGCCTTGATGGAAGGACGGGGGCATGATGGCGGTGGAGGATTTATCGAGCGTGAAGCAAATGGCGGATTTTTCAATCATGCTGGGCGATTTTGACGGAGTGGAAGTCGACCGTTTCTTGTGTTTCAACTAGTTCCACGCGGATGTGGCCGAGTTTCGCTTCGAGCCGTTCGAACCGTTCGTTCACGGTGCGCTCCAACTGGGCAATCTGCCGCTCAAACCGTCCATCCATCTCCTCGATGCGCTTGTCCATTTCATCCGTTTTTTCATTCAACGCTTGAACTTGGCGTTGAAGCGAGTCGAATTTCTCATGGAGCGCTTCGAACTGCTTGCGCATATCCGCCGCGTACAAATCAAGCACTTGCAAAATTTGCGCCAATATCGTTTTTTCTTCCACCCTCTTCACCTCCTTCCATTTCTAGCATATCAAACAAGCGAGTTTGCGAGAAGGAAAAACGGTTTCAAATCAAGCGGATTTTGTCTATGATAGAGGAGGAGATGCTGTGATGTTTGAAATGACCAAGAGCTCCTTTGGCTGCCCATTTCCATCGCATCGGCCGCTGCTTGTGTTCCATGTATGAAGGAAGAACCCGCAAACCCGTCGCGAGGAGGTTGAATGTCGATATTCTGTCAGCGACGGGGGGAAATTTCAGAAAAAAAGAAGGTGTGATCATGTCCTTTATTCAAACAATCGAGCCGCATTTGTTTAGCGACCATCCTGTCCTCCGCCAGTTTGCGTTTGACGCAATCGAAGAGTATCCGGATATTCCAGCCGCGCTTGTGGAGCGTTTGGTGGATGAGGCTGTAACGGCGGACAACGAAGAAACACGGAGGATGATTTTGCACGGCATCTCCAAACAGCCGTTGACCGACCGAGCGCTTGAGCAGTTGTTGAGCATGAAAGATGCAGCGAAGTACATCCGTTGGTTTTTCCCGTTTCCAGCCGCCCAGCTCGAAAAATACGGAGAACAGCTGCTCCCTCACTTCCCGCGGTCTTGGCAGCGAGCTGTCCGCCTTGCTTTAGAAGGAACGGAAGATGACGTATGGGAACACTATTTTTCAGTGCTTTCGCATTTGCACGAGGAAGAGTTTCACAATCACGATTGGTTTTTAGTAGCCAAGCAAGCCGTGCGCATTCTCGTTGAACGCGGATGGATGACGAAGGAAGATATCGGTCTGACATGGATGAAAAACGAGCAACAGCCTTGGTTTTCGTATGACGGCATTTTGGCGGTGTATGCGGTCTCGCTCGTCGGCGCCGCTGAATATATTCCCCGCCTCGCCCGACTGTTGGAACAACAAGACGGTGATGTGCTTGTTGATCAAGCCGTTTCCACCTTATCGATGTTCCAACGTGAAGAAACGATCGAAGCGGTGCGCCCATATGCGTTTCAGGAAGACACGGCGCTGTCCGCTATTCATGTGCTCGCCAACATCAAATCTAAACAGGCCGTGCGTGTATTGCGAGAAGTCTTTTCCAAGCAGCGCGATGATGACCTCCAAGCATTTTGCTTTGAGGCGCTTTGCCATCAGCTGGATAAAGAGGCGCTCCCAGAAGTAGAGCAGTATGTAAAAAGAGCGGAAAAACGAGGGCGTTCTTGGATGATTGATGTCGAACAGAACGCGTACGCCTATTATACGATTCTAGAGATCGATCACCCGAAGCTGGAAACGTGGAGAGCCATTGCCGAGCAGCGGTATCGCCATTTTCAAGCCGTGCTGCAAACACCTCCGCGGCCGACCAACATCCCATACCGCCGAAAAGAGCGAAAAATCGGCCGTAACGACCCATGTCCGTGCGGCAGCGGGAAAAAGTATAAAAAGTGCTGTGGCAAATGAGAACGCTGCTTTGTCTCAAAGAAACAGCCCGCCCCCACGCGGTGGCGTCGGAGGCGGGCCTTTTAAAAAGACACAGCCATGAGGCTTAAGCTTCCATATTGATATTCTCGGAACAACACGCGCGGCGCCCCGCCGCGATCGCCTGCGCCGTAAGCGATCCAGTACGGCGCGAGATGCTCGGGCGTCGGCACGGCCTGCTTGGCGTAAGGTGCTTTTTCTTCATAATGGAATACATCCTCACTGCGGGCGGCTGACTCGCGCAACAGCCAGTCATCAAAAGCGGCCGCCCAGCTTTCTGCCTCCGCATGCCCTTCCCAACGGAGCGCCATCAAATTGTGCACCGTCCCGCCGCTGCCGATGACCATCAATCCTTCGTCACGCAATGGACGCAGCGCCTCACCAAGCTGAAACAATTGCTTCGGCGTCCACCACGGCACGACCGACGCTTGCACAATCGGGATGTCAGCGTTGGGAAATAGGCGGTGCAACAACACCCAAGAACCGTGATCCAGCCCGCGCGTGGAATCAACGGCCACTTCCGCCACACCAGCGAGACGCTCGCGCACGCGCTCCGCCCACTCGACCGACCCGCGCGCCGGATAAACGACTTCATACAGCTCGCGTGGAAATCCGGAAAAATCATAAATCATCTCATACGTTCCTTCCACTGCCGAAACCGTCGGCTTGCGCGTCATCCAATGCGCTGTAAAGACGACGATCGCCTTCGGGGACATTCCTTCTCCGAGCTTTGTCAGAAAGGATGTATAGGCATGGTCCTCGATCGCCAACATCGGCGATCCGTGAGCGAGAAACAAGGCAGGAGCTTTCATTGTCCATTCCTCCATAAAAGGTAAAGTTTAGTCACGGCAAGGCTGGCTGTTCGATTGCCTTCTTTTTGTCCCTGTCGCCCCTTTGGACGGGGGCTCAAGGGCGAATCTGAGCACATCAGGCGATGCTGGGATGGCCTGTGTAGGTTTTTCATAGCACTTTTTGACACTAGCCCATTCAGAAAAAGCTTCCAGCGTCCCGCCGTCACGCATGCCTGCGTCGATCACCTTATCTTCATTGTAGCATATCCACTCCCCTTCATCATCTCGAACGGAGAAGCTTCCCTTTTCGAAATGGGCAGAGTGTGAAAGGAATCGATGTTTTTCATCAACGGTCTTTTTTGCTGTTTTTGGAGATGCCACCATCACAGGACGTATCCCGCCATCCCTCCCAATGCAAAGGAAGAAGCGTCCTGACAGCGGAGAACACCTGTCATCGGGCACAGCCATGGCGTATGGCTGTTTTGTGAGCAGGCGGCGCATAAAAACAAAAGTCAACATCTTCGTAGCTGTGCATAAGATGACCATGATCAATCATCGAAGAGGTGGAGCCATGTATACCGTTCCTTTTTTACCTTCCTATCCTTCTGTCTACCCATATGTGCATCCGTATCCGGTTTATGTTTATCCGCCCGTGCACGATCACGGCAGGCCGCCTTACGGTCTGGTTCCGTACAGAGAGAATATCAAGCTAAACGATTATGGGCCGGAGCCGTTTGTCATCTCGATCAGCGAGGCGGCGAAACAAAATGATGCGTACCGTATCGCTTTATGGACCGGACCACATTTGCAAGTGACATTAATGAGCTTGCATGTCGGGGAAGATATCGGATTAGAAATTCATCCTCATGTCGATCAATTTTTGCGCATTGAACAAGGGGAAGGAATCATCCGAATGGGCAAGAGAAAAGAGGAATTAACGTTTGAGAAAAACGTACGTGCCGGTTCTGCGATCATGGTCCCAGCGGGAACATGGCATAATGTCATCAACACCGGAACGATCCCGCTCAAGCTCTATTCCATCTATGCGCCCCCGCAGCACCCGCGCGGCACTGTGCACCGAACAAAGGCCGATGCTCTCGCAGCTGAATAGAACACAAGCAGCTTGAGAAATGAGCGCCATATCTCAGGACGTTTTTTTTTTGCCCCACATCCTCCGATTACCTGTCCTCGCGCGTTGGGAAGTGTGAGTTCTCATCAATCATTGGGTGTGGCGACCGCTCGCTTTGTTCGCGCGGACGCAAAGGAAGGCATCGTTTGGAAGTAAAAAACAGCAACGTTCTGTGTATTGGTGCATAAAGCGGCTCTCCTGCTAGTGGGAGAAGCCGCTTTTTTAGTAGAATAGAAGAAAAATAGAAAAGAAGAAAAAATTGCGAGAAGGAGACATTTCCGATGTCATTGCGTGATCTTTTCCGCCAAGTGATGGCCATTTACGAGGAAGAAAAACGTGAAAAACTGTCCAAAGAGCGGCGGGCGTTTCAACTTGTGACCAAGGCGATTCCGGAAAAGATAAAAACGCTTCCGTTTGTTGAGCCCGACCGATATATCGTCAAAGGCTCAGTCGGCCAGGGAGTGTGGACCGATGTGCCATGGGTGGCGGTGATGGATCAGAAAGTAACGGATTCGACGCAACGCGGCTATTATCTCGTCTACTTGTTCAGTGAGGATATGCGCCGGCTCTATTTGACGCTCGCCCAAGGAGTGACAGAAACGCCAAGAGACGAAATGGAGCGGGTGAAGAAAGAGATCCGTCAGCGCATTCCTGCTAGAGGGCGTGTGCAAACCGATAGCGCCATCCGTCTTGGTCAAAGCAAACGGGCGAAAGAATACGAACGGTCGGTGGCTGCGTATGTGGTCTATTCGTTTGACAACCTGCCGCCCGATGAACAACGTGTGAGCGACTTGAAAACGATGATGGACTATTATCGACAATATGTGGAAACGGAAAGGATGAGATCGATCGAGCCATCGCTCTCTGATCGGGCAGTTGTCGAGCATATTCATTCCTACATAACCGCTAAAGGGTTTTACTATACGCAAGAAGAAGTGATGAATCTCATTTTATCGTTAAAAACAAAACCGTTTGTCATTTTGTGCGGCATTTCCGGAACTGGAAAAACGAAAATCGCCCAATGGCTGGCTGAAAGCGTCGGCGCGACGGAGGACAACGGGCGGTTCACCTTAATTCCGGTCCGTCCAGACTGGAACGATGGCTCTGACTTGCTCGGCTATGTCGACATTAAGAGCGATTTCAAGCCCGGGCCGCTCACCAATGTCATCACCGAAGCCGAGAACCATCCGGACAAGCCATATTTCGTTGTGCTCGATGAAATGAACCTCGCCCGTGTCGAACATTATTTCAGCGACGTCTTAAGCGTGATGGAAAGCCGCCGTTGGGAAAATGGGCGCATGGTTTCATCGCGGCTGCTGCCGAAAGAAACGGCGGGGCGTGATCTCTTTCTCCCGTCAAACGTCTATATCATCGGCACCGTCAACATGGACGAAACAACCCACCCCTTTAGCAAAAAAGTGCTCGATCGGGCGAATACGATCGAGTTCAATCGCGTCCGGCTCGACCATCTTGACTTTTTGCGCAGCTTGCCAACCGTCGCGCCGCTGTCAGGCGGACAAGAATGGTTTGCGGCTCGGTAGTCGGGTCAGCTACGGCATCGCCGTCTATGCGATGACGACGCTTAATACAATCAAACAAGCAAAAGAGCTGCCCGAGCTGTTCATGAAATCAAGCGAGGAAATTGCCCTTTGGCGCTTGCTGCGGCGGCTGTCTGATCGTGTCCGATTCGACCTTGACGCCCGTTACTTGGATCAGGCGTCAAAAATCACGGCATACTGTGTCAAAAACTTGCTCATCCACCTTGAAGACGGCCTACTCACAATCATGGACGGCACGAAGCAAAAAACGATTGCCGCTAAACTGCTTCGCAAACAGCCATCAACCGTGTTTCGAGAAGTTGTGGGGATGATGGGAGAGGGGAATATAGAGACATTCTAAAATACTAACCCGTGGTGCTAGATAAAATCAGACAAGCATAAAAAATAACTTTTGTATGAGAGGATCTTCTTAAAATGAAAGTGCAACCAAACATCAAAAGGAGAAGTTCCCATGCAAGAGCACTTTCATTTTACAGCAGATCGAACCAAACACCGCCGTGACGCAACTTCTACATCCGCATAACTTCGGTGACAAAGAGGATATCAGCCAAAAGCTGCAAAAGAAGCTGTACGAAGAGCACCGAATCGCTTTTTAGGCGCCCGTTCGAGAAAATCTGCGAATTCGCCAATCGGATGTATGGAAACAGTGGACGAAGCGAAAACGTAAAGTGGTGGAAACCGCGATTTTAGTGGATTGCATCGGATTACCGAGATTCGAGCGAAATCGGTTTCTGGATTTGAAACGGCACTGGATGATATTTTACTGGCTTGTTGTTCTCGGGCTAGTTGAACGTTAAGGCTTAATTAGCACCACGGGTGATTTTTAATTTCGGTCTATTTAAGGACGTTGACTATAAAAATTAATTCTGGAAATATAATTTTATATAAATGAAAATTCTTAAATTAACGAAAAAGATGGAGTAGATTTATCAATAAGTTTTTAAAAGAGGGGTGACGAACAATTTATCTAACGAAGGAACAGATTCCTATTCATGAGAATCATGAAAAACTCATGTCGCTAACAGGGATTTCAGAAAAAATAGTTGTAGAACCGTATTATTTTCAAAACAATATTCCTGGTGCGCCGAACGATTGCTATCTTAGGGAAGGTGCTGTCAAACGTCTTTTGAAAGCGGTTCACTTCCTGCCTGTGGATCATTATTTTATCGTTTTTGACGCCTGGCGACCTTATAAAGTTCAGTTAGCACTGTATCGACAATTCGAAAAGCAATTACAGTTAAAAGGTTTAGCAGGGAATGAACTGAAAAAAGAATTGACGAAGTATGTGGACAGACCGTCGGAGGATCCGATGCGACCATCCAATCATTTAACTGGTGGTGCGATTGATTTAACCATTGCGAATAAACACGGTCCGCTGAATATGGGGTCCAAATTTGATGAATTTACGGAGATGTCAAGAACGGACTATTTTGAACAAATTAAAAATCCAAGTCCATTAGATAGGGAGATTAAAGAGAATCGCAAGCTATTAAAAAGCATTATGGAAAAGGCCGGATTTACAAATTACGACGAAGAATGGTGGCACTATGACTACGGCAATCAAAATTGGGCACTGAAAACGGGAAATGAAGCCATTTATGGTGGTGTATTGGAATTGGCTGGGCATCGAATCACTTACTAATTCCTGCGCCTTCAGGTTTGAAAAAGTGCCGAAAGGGTGCTTACTGAAATGCAAATTCGAGTACTCGCGATCGGACCTCGCGATATTGAAAAAATGATTATGAATGTGGAGAAGGAATATCCGGAATTATCCATCCATTATGCTACCTACCATAATGAAGAGGAAGTCATTGAAATCGTGAAAAAGTATGGAGCGGGTTTTCAAATCATTTTGTTTGCCGGCTCGCTGCCTTACAAAATCGCTAAAAATAATTTAAAACTTGATCAATCGATATTCTTTATCCCTTTTGAAGGAACCGCTTTATACCGGGCCTTATTTCAATTAGCCTTAAATGGGAAGTACGATTTGCAAAATGGAACACTGAACATAAGTATTGATAATCTACAAAAATATGAAGTAGAAGAAAGTTTGGAAGAATTGGAGATCAGAGTACAAAACATTTATTATGATACACATTCAGAAGAATTTCATATTGAAAAAACGACTCGATTTCATTATGAATTGTGGAAAAACGGTCAAATCGATACCGCTATTACATGTGTGGGGTTAATATATGAACGATTAATAGAACTCGGTGTACCTGCAGTAAGGGTCCTTCCGACAAGGAATGCGGTAAGAAACACATTACAGATCGTGTTAATGGAAGCACAGAAACTGAAAAAGCAAAATTCACACATTGCGATAGGGATTGTCGATTTAAAAGAGATTTTCGAACAAGATGATTTAACGGAATATCAATTGCAACGAAGATTACTGGCTTTGCAGCAAAGTTTAGTAGATTACGGGGAAAAGACACAGGCCATTATCAAATGGATCGATCGCCGTGAATTAAGATTTATCACCACCCGCGAAGCCTTACAATTAGATGATCAGCAACATTCCAACGAGCTTACATTGATCCATGATATTTTTCAAAAAACAGAAAGAAAAGTTCAGCTCGGTATCGGAATCGGAAGATCAACAAATGAGGCGGAAATGTATGCGTTGGAAGCGCTAAAAAAAGCGAAAGCGTCCAATACAGATTATATAATTTATGATGCAAACGGCAAAATTTATGGTCCGGTTATGCAATCAGGAATTTTAAGCTATTCGCTGTGGAATGATAATGAAAAAGTTTTAGAAATTGCTCAAAAAGCAAATGTAACTATTCAGCCACATCATAAAGTGAGCTGAATATTTTCTTCTTTCCTTGTCT
>ERZ1673811.59-NODE-59-length-11097-cov-19.596269_pt1 | contig 11097 bp, 10 predicted proteins | sample MGYA00580151_ERZ1673811 | MGnify/ENA primary metagenome ERZ1673811 (study PRJEB41219, sample SAMN04549620) | soil metagenome | isolation source: soil | place: USA: Wyoming, Fireholl Drive Yellowstone National Park | collected 2009-07-28 ...
ACACCCCTGAGGGGCCGAAAAGCCTTGATAAATCAACATTTCTAGAGGGAGGAAAATACGGTGCTCCATCGTTATTTGCCGATGACGGAAGAAGACAAGCAGGAAATGTTGCGAACGATCGGCGTTGCATCCATTGATGAGCTGTTCGCCGACATTCCAGAACAAGTGCGTTTTCGCGGCGAGTTGAACGTGAAACCGGCGAAGTCGGAGCCGGAGCTATGGAAAGAGTTAAGCGCGTTAGCGGACAAAAACGCCAACGCCAAGCAATATGTTTCCTTTTTAGGAGCGGGCGTGTATGACCACTATATTCCGGCCGTGGTCGACCACGTCCTGTCGCGCTCCGAATTTTATACGGCGTATACGCCGTACCAGCCGGAGATTTCCCAAGGCGAACTGCAAGCCATTTTTGAGTTCCAAACGATGGTATGCGAGCTGACAGGCATGGATGTCGCCAATTCGTCGATGTACGACGGCGGCACGGCGCTCGCGGAAGCGGTGCTGCTTGCTGCCGCTCATACGAAGCGGACGAAAGTGCTTATTTCCGCGGCCGTTCACCCGCAATACCGCGATGTCGTGCGCACGTATGCGAAAGGGCAGAGATTAGAGGTAAAAGAAATTGCGTACGACGGCGGTGTTACCGATCTTCAAGCGCTTGAAGCGGAAATGGGGGATGACGTGGCGTGTGTGGTCGTCCAATACCCGAACTTCTTCGGGCAAATCGAGCCGCTCAAGGCGATGGAGCCGCTCGTCCATGAAAAGAAAAGCCTGTTCATTGTCGCGAGCAATCCGCTTGCCCTTGGCATTTTGACCCCGCCCGGCGCATTGGGGGCGGACATCGTCGTCGGCGATATGCAGCCGTTTGGCATCCCGATGCAGTTCGGCGGCCCACATTGCGGGTATTTCGCTGTCAAAGCGCCGCTGATGCGGAAAATTCCAGGCCGGCTCGTCGGGCAAACGAAAGATGAAGACGGGCGCCGCGGGTTTGTGTTGACGCTGCAGGCGCGCGAGCAGCATATCCGCCGCGATAAAGCGACATCCAATATTTGCTCGAACCAGGCGCTGAATGCCCTCGCCGCCTCGGTGGCGCTCTCGGCGCTCGGAAAACGGGGCGTAAAAGAGATGGCGACGATGAACATGCAAAAGGCGCATTATGCGAAACAGGCATTCGAACAGCACGGGGTTGTGTCGCCGTTTGCCGGTCCATTTTTCAATGAATTCGTCATCCGGCTCAACCGTCCGGTTTCTGAGGTGAACGCCCGCCTGCTCGAAAAGGGGATCATCGGCGGCTACGACCTTGGCGGTGATTATCCGGAACTTTCCAATCATATGCTTGTTGCTGTCACCGAACTGCGCACGAAAGAAGAAATCGATCGGTTCGTCAATGAATTGGGGGATTGCCATGCATAACGATCAACCGCTTATTTTCGAACGAAGCAAGCCGGGACGGATCGCCTACAGCCTGCCGGCGCTCGATGTTCCGGCTGTCGATGTCAGCGAGCTTGTGCCGCCCGATTATTTGCGTTCTGAAGAACCGGAGCTGCCGGAAGTATCGGAGCTCGATTTGATGCGCCATTACACGGCGCTTTCCAAGCGAAACCACGGCGTTGATTCCGGGTTTTACCCGCTTGGATCGTGCACGATGAAATACAATCCGAAAATCAATGAAAACGTCGCCCGTCTCGCCGGGTTTGCCCACATCCACCCGCTGCAGCCGGAAGAAACGGTGCAAGGGGCGCTTGAGTTGATGTACGACTTGCAGGAGCATTTAAAAGAAATCACGGGCATGGATGCGGTCACCTTGCAGCCGGCCGCCGGCGCCCATGGCGAGTGGACCGGGCTCATGATGATCCGCGCTTACCATGAGGCCAACGGCGATTTCAACCGGACGAAGGTAATCGTCCCGGATTCGGCGCACGGTACGAATCCGGCGTCGGCAACCGTTGCGGGGTTTGAGACAGTGACGGTCAAATCGACTGCCGCCGGCCTTGTTGATTTGGAGGATTTGCGGCGCGTCGTCGGCCCTGACACAGCGGCGCTCATGCTCACGAACCCGAACACGCTCGGGCTGTTTGAAGAGCAAATCGTCGAAATGGCGGAAATCGTCCATGCAGCGGGCGGCAAGCTGTACTATGACGGCGCGAACTTAAACGCCATCCTCGGCAAGGCGCGCCCCGGCGATATGGGCTTTGACGTCGTCCATTTGAACTTGCATAAAACGTTCACCGGCCCGCACGGCGGCGGAGGGCCAGGATCGGGCCCGGTCGGGGTGAAAGCTGACCTTGTGCCGTTTTTGCCGAAACCGGTCATCGCCAAAGGGGAAAACGGCCGTTGCTACCTTGACTACGACCGTCCACAGTCAATCGGCCGCGTCAAGCCGTTTTACGGCAATTTCGGCATCAACGTCCGGGCGTACACGTACATCCGCTCGATGGGGCCGGACGGTTTGAAAGCGGTGAGCGAATACGCCGTTTTAAACGCCAACTATATGATGCGCCGTCTTGCCGAGTATTACGATTTGCCGTATGACCGCCATTGCAAGCATGAGTTTGTCTTATCCGGCAAGCGGCAAAAGAAACTTGGCGTCAGAACGCTTGACATCGCGAAACGGCTGCTTGATTTCGGCTTCCATCCGCCGACCATTTACTTCCCGCTCATCGTCGAAGAGTGCATGATGATTGAGCCGACCGAGACGGAGTCGAAAGAGACGCTCGATGCGTTCATCGATGCGATGATTCAAATTGCCAAGGAAGCGGAAGAAACTCCGGAAATCGTTCAAGAAGCGCCGCATACGACGGTCGTCAAGCGGCTTGATGAAACGACCGCAGCGCGCAAGCCGATTTTGCGCTATCAAAAGCCGACAAACTGATCCGTGATACCGACAAACGGCTCGCCCGACAGTGGGCGGGCCGTTTCGTTTGGGGACAGCTGCATTGCTATGGCGGCATTGACAGAAAAGTCGAGTTAGTTTATTATATAAACTAATAGCAATGGCTGATCCATCATTCGCGGTGCATACTAAAAGTCATGACGAAAAGGATGACCGAAAACGTGAGGACAGGGAACATCACTCTTGTCAAAAAAATGAATAAACAGCTCGTCCTGAAATTGATCCGCGACCAACACCCGATTTCACGCGCCGATATTGCGAAAACGACCGGACTGAATAAAGCGACGGTTTCAGCGCTCGTCGATGAGCTGATCGCCGAGCATTTTGTCCATGAAAGCGGCATCGGCGTCTCCACAGGCGGACGCCGGCCGCTCATGCTCCGCTTTAATGCCGACGCCGGTTCGCTTGTCGGCGTCGAGCTCGGCGTTAACTATTTGTACGCCGTGGTGACGAACTTAAATGCTGAAATCATATGGGAGCAGCGGCGTTCGTTCCGCCCGTCCGAAGGGCAGGAGGCGATTGTCGGCGAGATGGCCGAATTGGTTGAAGCCGCGGTCCGCCGGGCGCCGACGACGCCGTACGGCGTAATGGGAATCGGCATCGGGGTGCCGGGCGTTGTCCATACGGAAAGCGGGACGGTGATTTTTGCGCCGAACTTGCGTTGGGGCGATGTGGCGTTGGCATCGGCCTTGCAAAAGCGATGGCCGCAATATCCGGTTATTGTGGAAAACGAGGCGAAACTGGCGGCGCTTGGCGAAAAATGGTTCGGCGCCGGCAAGGAGTTTGCCCATTTTGTGTATATTAGCGCCGGCATCGGCATCGGCGCCGGCGTCGTCCTTCATCATCAGCTGTATCGCGGGGTGAACGGGCTAGCGGGCGAGATCGGCCATCATACGATCGATGTCAACGGCGTCCGCTGTACTTGCGGCAATACCGGCTGCTGGGAAATGTACGCTTCACAAAAATATATTGAACGCCGTTTGGCCGAAGAAGGCCGTTCGGAGTGGCTGGACGACCGCTTTTCCATCGCCGCGATGGCGCTGGCGGCGGAAAGCGATGAACCGTTGGCCGGCATTTTGGCGGAAACGGGGCGTTATCTCGGCATCGGACTGTTGCAGGTGATCTACGCGTACAATCCGGAGGCGATCATTATCGGCGGCCCGCTGGCCCAGGCGGGCGAGTACGTGCTCGGCCCGGCTCGTCAAGAAGTGAGGAAGCGGATTCTCGTCAAAAAAGAAAGCGAGCCGTCCATCATCGCCTCGAAGCTGAAAGAGAAAAGCTGCGCCATCGGTGCGGCTGCTTCGGTGCTTGAGGCGGTCGTCCTGCCGCCGGAATTTGAGACGGCTCCTTGACGGCCGCAACAGCAAAGGCGCCTGTCTATATAGATGCAATTTGAAGATTTACCATTTGCAGCTTTTATCGACTGTCAGGCGACCGAACAACGCCGCTTCACAGACCCATATATGGGTCTGTGAAGCAGGTGGTTGTTCGGTCTTCCGTCACGCCTTGGCGTGACGGGGCAAGCCTATGGCTTGCCTTCGACAGTCGAAAATGGACAAACCGCTTTTCCGTCAAGGATATGTTAAACTTCTTCGTTGCATCTATATAGTCCGGCAGCGCGCCTCTTTTTGCTGATCGCTACGCTTTTTTCTTCACTTTCCCGGTCCACGTTTTAAATCCGCCTTTTAAATGGTACAAATCGCGATACCCTTTCCGGTAAAGCATTTGTGCGGCCCGCCCGCTGCGCAGCCCGTTTTGGCAATATAAATAAATCGGCTGGTCTTTGCGCAATTCTTTCATGCGCATGCGCAGTTGGGTCAGCGGGATGTTGCGCGCCCCTAAAATATGTCCAGCCGCAAACTCATCCGGTTCACGGACATCGATCAATTGCGCCTTCCGGTAGCCGGCGCGGAACTCTTCTTCTGTCAATGCTTTGACAATTCTCTTCTGCCAGAAGTACGTAATGACGGAATACACGATGACCGCCCCGAGAATAATGAGCAATGCTTCCACCCGTCATGCCTCCTTTCGCTTTGTCCGCTATTTCCTATTATATAGAGTTGCCGCTCGGAAGCAAAGTGTTTTCGCGATGCCATTTTTCTTCCCTTGGCCGGCGTTGTTTGCTAAACTAGTAAAGGCGGCCAAAAGCGTCCCGCCCCTTGGCGGTGGTCGACAAGCCGCCGCAGCGTTTAGAGTATGGAACAATAGAGAAGGTGGAACGATGGCAAAAGAAGTATGGCGCTTTATCGATTCCGGCTATTGCCCGCCGGCGTTCAATATGGCGCTCGATGAGGCGCTTCTCGATTGGCACAGCGAAGGAAAAATTCCGCCGACGGTCCGCTTTTACGGCTGGAATCCGCCGACGTTGTCGATCGGCTATTTTCAAAAAGTGGAGAAAGAAATTGATTTAGACGCGGTGAAACGGAACGGCCTCGGCTTTGTCCGCCGCCCGACTGGCGGGCGCGGCGTTCTTCATGACAAAGAGTTGACCTACAGCGTCATCGTCTCCGAATCGCATCCCGCGATGCCGCAGACGGTGACGGAAGCGTATCGCGTCATCTCCCAGGGCATTTTGGAAGGATTTCGCTTCCTTGGGCTTGACGCGTATTTCGCCGTGCCGAAAACAGAAGAAGAAAAAGCGGATTTGCGCAGCCCGCGCTCGGCTGTTTGCTTTGACGCACCGTCGTGGTACGAACTTGTCGTTGAGGGGCGGAAAATCGCCGGCAGCGCGCAAACGCGGCAAAAAGGCGTCATTTTGCAGCATGGTTCGATTTTGCTCGATTTGGACGAAGACTTGCTGTTCAGCTTGTTTAAATATCCAAACGAGCGGGTGAAAGAGCGTCTGCAGCGCGATTTTAAAAAGAAAGCCGTCGCGATCAATGAGTTGACGAGCCGCACGGTGACGATCGAGGAAGCGAAAGAGGCGTTTTACAAAGGATTTGAAAAAGGATTGAACATCGTATTGGAACCGTACACGCTCACCGCCGAAGAGTTGGCGTACGTCGAAGAGCTGGCGCGGACGAAATACGAAAGCGATGAATGGAACTTTAAGCGTTAGGCGGCAATATGGAACATCGCTCCTGTTTTGGCAAAAACGGCATGCCTGGTCCGTTTTTCGCCGTTTTTTGTCTTTTTTTGCTTGACAAAAACGAAATGATTTGTTCTAAATCACAATATATAGTATGATTTTCGTAAAAAATCATACTATATATTGTTTTTTTCTGTTTGATATGGTAAGGTAGAGAAGACAGGGCAACATTGGCAAAAACATGAGAGATTATATAATTATATAAAAGAGGAGAGATAGGAGAATGACGGTGGCGTCGTCCGAAAAAATGAAAATCAATATTGACAAGCTGAATGAGGATATCCGCCTATTTCCGCAAGTGCATCCGATTACGCCGGATATGCACATCACCCATAAAGGCGTATCCCGTTTGGTCATGTTGGACCGTTATTCGTTTAAGGATACGGAAAAGCTGACGCTCACACCGGGCGATTTCGTTGTGTTGACGATCAAGGAGGACCCGAAATTCCCAGCCCGCGGTCTCGGTTTTATCGTCGATATTGACTGGGAGGCGAAAAAAGCGCGCGTGTTGATTGAAGACGAATACCGGCACGTGCTCGAAGGCGAGGAGGCGGAAACCGGCATTGTCCTTCGATCGCTCGACATTATCGACAAGCCGCTCGAGATTTTCTATGAGCAAATCGCCAAGCGCAATGCGACCGGGCTGGCGGCGGTGGAAAAGACCGAAGAAAAGCGGAAAGAGTGGTTCGAAAAGTTTTATCAAGAGCTCGCCAGCTTGAATTTTGTTCCGGCCGGCCGCGTGTTGTACGGGGCGGGTTCAGGCAAGGAAGTGACGTATTTCAACTGCTATGTGATGCCGTTTGTGAAAGATTCGCGCGAAGGCATTTCCGAACATCGGAAGCAGGTGATGGAAATTATGAGCCGCGGCGGCGGCGTTGGGACGAACGGCTCGACATTGCGGCCGCGCCATACGCTTGCGCGCGGGGTGAACGGCAAATCGTCCGGGTCGGTCTCATGGCTTGACGACATTGCGAAGCTGACCCACCTTGTCGAGCAAGGTGGCTCCCGCCGCGGCGCCCAAATGATTATGCTGGCCGACTGGCACCCGGACATTATCGAATTCATCGTCTCGAAAATGCAAAACCCGCGCATTTTGCGCTACCTGCTTGAAAATATGGAAGACGAGGGCATCAAAAAAGCAGCGCGCGACAAACTGAAATTCACGCCGCTCACCGAGCGGGAGCGGGCGATGTACGAAGCGATCGTCCGGTACAAAAACGCGCCTGACTACGGCGGCTTCACAGAGGAAATTATCAAAGACGCTGAAGAAAAACTGCGCACCGGCGGTACATACACGGTGCACAACCCGGACTTTTTGACCGGTGCGAACATTTCCGTCTGCTTGACGAAAGAATTCATGGAAGCGGTCGAAAAGGACGAAGAATACGCGCTGCGCTTCCCGGACGTAGAAACGTATTCCGAAGAAGAAATGCGCATTTACAATGAAAAATGGCATGAAGTCGGCGATGTGCGCGAATGGGAACAAATGGGCTACCGCGTCCGCGTCTACCGGAAAATCCGCGCCCGCGAGCTTTGGAAGCTGATCAACATTTGTGCGACGTATTCAGCCGAGCCGGGCATTTTCTTCATCGACAATGCCAATGAAATGACGAACGCTCGCGCGTACGGACAAAAAGTCGTGGCGACCAACCCGTGCGGGGAACAGCCCCTTGCGCCATATTCGGTCTGCAACTTGGCCGCCATTAACTTGGCGAACATGGTGGACAAAGAGCGGAAAGTCGTGGACTATGAAAAACTGAAGCGTACGGTTGAAATCGGGGTGCGGATGCAAGACAACGTCATTGATGCTACGCCATACTTCCTTGAGGAAAACAAAAAACAGGCGCTCGGCGAGCGCCGCATCGGCCTTGGCGTCATGGGGCTTGCCGACTTGCTCATTTACTGCGAAAAAGCGTACGGCTCCGAGGAAGGAAATCAACTTGTGGACGAACTGTTCCGCACGATCGCCACGACCGCTTACCGGGCCTCGATCGAGCTGGCGAAAGAAAAAGGCAGCTTCCCGTTTTTGGTCGGCGAAACGGAAGAAGAAACGCAAAAGCTGCGCGAAGCGTTCATCAACACCGGTTACATGAAACGGATGCCGGATGACATTCGCCAAGATATTTTGAAATACGGCATCCGCAACTCACACTTGCTGACGGTGGCGCCGACAGGATCGACGGGAACGATGGTCGGCGTCTCAACCGGGCTGGAGCCGTACTTCTCGTTCTCGTACTACCGGAGCGGGCGCTTGGGCAAATTTATCGAAGTGAAAGCGGACATTGTCCAAGAATATTTGGACAAACATCCGGAAGCCGACCCGAACCATTTGCCGCCTTGGTTTGTGACGGCGATGGACTTGCCGCCGGAAGCGCACGCCGATGTGCAATGCATCATTCAGCGCTGGGTCGACTCGAGCTTGTCGAAAACGGTCAACGCGCCGAGAGGCTACACCGTCGAGCAAGTGCAAAAAGTGTACGAGCGTTTATGGCGCGGCGGCGCGAAAGGCGGCACCGTCTACGTCGACGGCAGCCGCGATGCGCAAGTGTTGACGTTGAAAGCGGAAGAAAACCGGATCGAAGAACAGCTAGAACTGCTTCCAGAAGAACAAGAGGAAAAAGAAACGAAACGCGCCGTCGTGCTTGTCGATACGATTCAAGATGTGCGCGCCACCGATGTGACGATCGGCTCCGAAATCGGCAACATTTGCCCGATTTGCCGCGAAGGAACGGTCGAAGAGATCGGCGGCTGCAACACGTGCACGAACTGCGGCGCCCAGCTGAAGTGCGGCCTGTAATGGTGATACGGATGGGTTTGGATGGATGAAACGCTGGTTTCCGTAGAGGAACCGGCGTTTTTTTTTTTTTTTACATAAAAGGCAAAAGCCAAAATATAGTGGTAAAAGGAGGGAACGAAAGGGGGAGCGTCATGATTGTTCATGTCGTAAAGCGCGGGGAGACGCTTTGGCAGTTGGCTCAGCGTTACGGCGTTCCACTCGAGCGGATTGTCGCCGCCAATGAACTGAGCGACCCGAACCGGCTAGCCGTTGGCCAAGCGCTCGTCATCCCGGTTCCATATCGTTACCATACGGTCCGCACAGGGGAAACGTTATGGCAAATTGCGCGCCAGTATGGAGTGGCGGTCGAAGCGATTATACAGGCGAACCGGATCACGAATCCGTCGCTCCTTTATCCAGGGACAACGTTGTTCATCCCAGCGCGCATCCATACGGTGCGAAGCGGGGAGACGCTGGCGCAAATCGCTTCGTTCTACGGAGTGACGGTTCAGCAGCTGATCGAAGTAAACGATATTACCGATCCGAACCGGATCGTCCCCGGACAGCGGCTCATCATCCCGCCGGCGAAGCCGCTCATCGAGGTGAACGCATTTACGGTGGACCAAGGGGAGAAAGGAGCGGAGCAAGTGCGCGAAGTCGGCCGCCATTTGACCTATGCCGCGCCATTCGCCTACACGATCCGCGCCGATGGCGGGCTCAATCCGATCAATGATACAGCATTCATTCAGGCGGCTTATGCCGCCCGTGTCGTGCCGATGATGACGATCACGAACTTTACGTACCAAGATCCGGGCTCGAGGCTGGCGCAGACGATTCTGGCCGACGTTGCGCTGCAAACGCGATTGCTTGACAACGTCATTCAAGTGATGCGAGCAAAAGGGTACCGCGCGTTGAATGTCGATTTTGAAAATGTCTATCCGTCCGACCGCAAGCGGTATAACGAGTTTTTGCAGCGGGCGGCCAACCGGCTTCACGCCGAAGGGTATGTTTTATCGACGTCGCTGGCGCCCAAAATAAGCGCTGAACAAAAAGGGCTGCTGTACGAAGCGCACGACTACCCAGCCCACGGACGCATCGCTGATTTTGTTGTCCTTATGACCTATGAGTGGGGCTACCGATTTGGGCCGCCGCAAGCCATTTCGCCGGTGAATCAAATTCGGCGCGTGCTCGATTATGCGGTGACCGCCATTCCGCGTAGCAAAATCATGATGGGGTTTCAAATTTATGCCCGCGACTGGGTGCTGCCGCACGTGCAAGGGCAAGAGGCGGAAACGTTCAGTCCGAAAGAGGCGCTAGAGCGCGCCATTCGCTACGGGGCGTCCATCCAATACGATGCGGCGGCGGCTTCGCCGTTTTACCGCTATACAGATGAACAAGGGCGACAACATGAAGTGTGGTTTGAGGACGCCCGCAGCGCGTTGGCGAAATTTGACTTGGTGAAAGAATACGGATTGCGCGGAATCAGCTACTGGGTGCTCGGGTATCCGTATCCGGAAAACTGGGTGCTGTTGGAAGACAATTTCCGCATTCGCAAGCGTGGGTAAGCTAAGCAGTTAGAGCGTATGCGCCGGTCATCGGGCATGCGCTTTTATTTTGTTTCTTGGAGTTCGAGCCGCTTTTTGAGTTGATACATTTCCAGATCGTGCTGGCCGATCTTATGATTTAAATATTCAATCGCAATGTTCGCGTTACGCCAATCATGTGACAGTATCTCGAACATACGCCGATGCTCAGCCAGCTCGTCCTCGATTTTTTTGAAATGGCTGCGCGTCTCGATAATGAAATGGTCCAACTTTTCCTCGAGGCGTTGTTGCTGTTCTTCGAGGCGCTGTTGTCGTTCTTCGAGGCGTTGCTGTCCGGCTTCTAGGCGGTCGAGGCGTTCATGAATCGGCTGCAACTCCTCTTTCAGCACTGAGCGAAGCAATTCGACAAGCTCGTGAGACATTCTGCATCCCCCCTTTCAGCTTAGTTTTATTGTATCATTGCGTTTATGAGCTGTCATGGCAAATCGCAAAGGTGTGCGAATGTTTTGAAAGGAGTGGATTTATCTAGTTTGACGTTTGAGCTCATCCAGCATCGGTTTACCAGGCCGGCCAAGCGGGTCATCGAGCAGCGTTACCCGAAAACCAAGCTCGATTTGGACGAATCGAAGCGCAAGTATAAGTGGGGGCGGTACGGCATCGGCAAATACGTGTATCGTGACGAGGAGGCGCAGGAGCTGGAGGAAACGATGCGTTCGTACATTGCCCGCTTCTTCCCGGCGGCTGAGGTGTGTGAGTAAAATATTTGTGGGTGACATTCAGGAATGATTCCCCGACGAGGGTT
>ERZ1673811.63-NODE-63-length-8675-cov-29.116357_pt1 | contig 8675 bp, 10 predicted proteins | sample MGYA00580151_ERZ1673811 | MGnify/ENA primary metagenome ERZ1673811 (study PRJEB41219, sample SAMN04549620) | soil metagenome | isolation source: soil | place: USA: Wyoming, Fireholl Drive Yellowstone National Park | collected 2009-07-28 ...
GTAAAAAAAGGATTGCCATCGCTCGTTGTGTTGGTCAAAAAGTTATTCTGAAAAACTAAATAAAAAATCCTTTGTTTTGACCTTGTTAGGGTGCGAAATGTGAGTTACATGGAGGGGTAGCCATGATAACCTGTTTGGGTTTGCCAAATCTGTTACAGCTGGCCGCTTGGCAAAAGAATCATGGCTGCAGAGGCTCCATGTCAAGCCCTTAATAGCGAGAATTCAGATTGAATTTTTATGCGGTATAAACGAATTTATATACTGCAATACTCTGCACTTTTTTCTTGCAAAAAATACAATTTAATTTAACATTTGATTTCTGATTTGAGAGAAGGTAACACTACCCTTATCAGTTCTTCTCTCATTTCCTTAACACTTGTAAAACGTTCTTCTTTATTTGCTGAAACAGCTTTTAAAATAAAGTTCTTGAGCTCAGTATTTTTTTCTCTTGTGAATTCACCTTTTCGGCCAGTAAGTATAAAATAAATCACTTGGGCAAGTGCATATGTTTCATGCCTTATCTCGTAATTTTCAAAACCAACTTTTCTTAAATCAGAATAATCATTAATAACCCCTTTTATTTCCGTACCTTGTCTAGTTAATTTACTCTCAGGACGCTTCACCAAACCAAAGTCCGTCACTTTTACCCATGAAGAACCATCATCATATTGTTTAATTAAAATATTTTGATAACTAATATCCCTATGTAAAATTCCTTTTGAATGGATGTATTCAAATGCGTTTAATAATTGAATAACTAAAGCTCTCCTTGTATCAAAAGATATTGAGCCATTATTTCTACTTATAAATTTTTCTAACGTTTGATCAGCTAATTCCATAGTGTACTCATTTTTCTCTTCATTGTAATGGTATGCCTTGATAATAAAAGGTGAGTTAAGAGTCTTCAGAACATTATACTCATTTCTAAACCTTTCTAGTTCATCAGGACGAAGGTCTTCGTTTGCTCTTTTAATAGCGAAATCACAATTATAGTAAGGATCCCTATACTTAAAAACTTTAGCATAAGATCCCTCTCCTATAAGCCGAATTCTGACTGCTGATTTCATGTTAAAGGGGCTTTCAACCATTGTTGAGTTAACAAGAGTAAAAATAGGCTTATGTTCAATAATATTTATTTTAGGGAAATCCTCAGGAATCGAACTGCCTCCAATTTCAGATAAAAATTGCATGCAAGTTTCAAGTATTTCTTCATAGTAACTGTCTATTTCAAAATAAAACTCGCTATTTTCCTCTTTTAAAGTTGCTTGAATCACTCTTATTTGGTTAATAAGATCAATCAGCTCCCTACTTTCATGAGCATTATAATGACCACCAACTCCTGGTTTATTTTTGTAGTTCATAAATGAGAACAACTTGTTCAAACGGCAATGAATAATTGAAAAAATTCTCCTCAACGTTTCATGTTTAATATCGTTATAAAAACCTCTGTATAACACAACTTCCTCAGAATCATAATTGGAAAAGACTTGATTCAATTTTAACAACAAGAAGTTATCTATATTTTTAATAGTAATCGCCCCCCTTAATAAATTATCATTAATTGGAATATATTACTATCATTATCTTTATCAATAATAAGCGAAAAAAGTTCATTTTCAAACACAAGTATACTTCAAATTTCACACATGCAATGCATTGTCATATATCCATCAATCTATGCTCCATTTATCTATTTCGGGCTTCCAGCCTCTCCGCAATCATGAACAGCTCTTTCTTCAACTGCCGATTCAGTTCCACGGGGGCATGAAGAAAGGTATCGAGTCCATGATGAACGAACAAGGTACGTCATCGCTAATCAATCGCACCAACGAACATAAGCCGGTGGCTTTGAAACGGCCTTCAAACAGGAATACGGCAAGGCTACGCATGTAATAAAGTATCCATCAATGACTTGCAATTGATCCATCATTGATCGTTTTCCCTTTCTGGAATCAATGATTTTAATTAGAACTTCGGCAGCGCCTCGACCGCATCGGCAAGATCACTGTAACTGTCCTTCAAATACCGCGATGTCGTGGCAATATTGCTATGACCTGCGAGTCTCCGTACTTTCTCGATATCGTTGTTTGTCGCCTTTAGCATCCACTTACAAAACGTATGCCGGAACATGTGTGGTGTAAGCTTTTTATTCGGAAGGCTGTAGCTTTCAATCATTCGCTGGATGCCTCGGACCGAAAACTTTGGCGAGCGCTGGCTGTAAAAAACATATGGCGATTCGGACACATGCTGTTTCTTTTTTGCCATTTCCGCGCGAAACTTCAGCCAATCCTCGAGTTCTGCCAACAAGATATTCGAGATCGGCACTGTTCTTACCTTCATCCCTTTTCCCACGATCCGAATTCGTTTCATCTCTAAATCTAAGTCCGTTAATTTTAAATTGGATAATTCTTCCACCCACAAACCCGCATAGGTAAGCAAGTACACTACTGCACGGTCGCGGCGATATTTTTCTTCTGGATCAACCCCTCTACTATGAATCGGTTTTTTCCGCATCCGATGCAATAAGTCCTCGAATTCTTCCTCTGTGAGCCACATGATTTTTTCATTATCTTCATCGGCCGATTTTAAATCCTGGATGTCTTTCATTGGGTTCTGCTCGAGCTTATGATGTTCGACCGCCCAAGCATAAAAACTTCGCAGCGAATTAAGGCGGCGATTGATCGTGGAAATGGCCAACGGTTTCCCTTCCACCGGATTCAGCATTTGCTGGATCCATTTGCGGATGTCGGCCGGCGTGACGTAATCACCCGGACGGATATGTAAATCTTGGAAAAAGATATTCAAGTCATTGGTATAAGAGATGATTGTGTTTGGGGAAGCTCCTTTTTCTTGAAGGTAATTGACATACTCGTTGAGCACCTTTTTCACCCTTTCACTTATACGACGAGTTTAAAAGGATTTGAAGAACAAATAATCGGTTAAAAAAATAACATTATATGACGAGTATATCATAAAAAAGAATCAATTGTTAGACATATAATGAAAATTATATGTCTAGTTAAAAATGGCAATGAAAGAAAATTAATTTATTTTTATGGAAGGGGTAGTTTATGCTAAATTTTTACGATTCATAATTTGTACTAGAAAGACTGAACCAAAGCGACGAGGTCAAATCATCGGGATCATCGTTTCTATCAAAGGGGAGTTTACACAATAATTTGGACTTGACCTTATGATATAATATACAGACATATTTTTTCTCTGAGATGGCCATAACAAAACGCATGTAAGCTGATATGATATTGTTTACAAAATGTGTTTAAGGGGGTAGGTCTTATGCTAATAATCCATATCCTTATCGGAATTATTTTTGGTTATATCATTTGGAAACTTCTCAAAGTAACTTTCAAGTCCATTATGTGGCTCTTACTTATTGGATTAATTGTGGCCTTTATTTTTCCAAAAGCGTTATTTTTAGTAGGAGGCATCGGTTTTTTAGTTCTAAGTACGTTAGGAGTACTTTTAATTTTAAGTTTGCTGGGATTTTTCTTTTTTGAAAATGATTAAAGCGAAGATTGGGGTCTAGTCAGGAAAATGCGAATTTATAAAACTAAGGAACATTTTAATGGCCGCCCCTTCTACCTATACGTATAGAAATACCCAACAATTTTTAGGATATTTTATTACGCAGCTTAAAATAGCTGCTATATATTTTTTTGGCGAAAAATCGATTTTTTTAAAAAAATAAAAAAGCTGCTTAAAATAATTGACTTTATGATTGATGATAATTATAATTCTCTAAAAAAGCTGCTTATTATTTTTAGGGATAGGAGAGGTAGGAAATGGCTATTAGGATTAACCGATCATTACAAAAAAATGCATTTCGTGATCCTACTAAAGAAACTGTTCAGAAATCTATCAGTCAATTATGTAATGAGGTAGATATAGGGCAAATTATTATGCCTATTTTTCAACGAGATTTAGCATGGACAACAACCAAAAAAGTAGAACTATATAATTTCCAATTAAATGGCTTTGCACCAGTATCTCCAATTTCTATTAATAAAATTGGACCAAGAAGTTTAGATATGCCACATGTTAGTATGATAGATAGACTTGAAGTAGAAAATATTGAAGGAAAACTAAGTGTGATAGATGGGCAACAAAGAATTTCGACTAACTATCAAGCGTACACGAACGATGAATCAGTTAGAGACATTGTATTAGATATAACTAAAGGCTACTTTTTAGATTTAAATGGAAAGGATATCAAAAAAAATCAAATACCGGTAGGTATCCTATATAATAAAAACCCTAGGGTTTTTACAGAGTACATTAAAGCCAATCCTTCACTGGCTGAATTCGAAGTGTCTTCTTTACTAGGACAAATACGTACTAAATTTTTTAATTATTTCTACACTATAAACATCGCACAAGATTTGAGTGGTGAAGAACAAATTCAATGGTTTGATGTTCTAAACCTAGCTGGCAGTCGAGTACCTGAAGTTCAAATGAAACTTACCCGTTTACAAATAAAAGGATTGGACTTTTATAAAGAATACTCAAATGTATTCCGAGAAAAACTAGAGCTTGCTGGATTTGATCATTTATTTGTACAAAAAAATACTGAAGTTTCCATTCCTTTAGCTGCACTAAATCCAGCTTTTGAAATAATTCTTGGTAAGAAACACACATCTAATTACAGTCCTATTCCGTCTGACACTAAAGAGTCAACTATTAGTGATATGGAGCCTGATAAATTGAGAAAATGTTTTGAAATGACACTAACAGCCTTAGATAGGACATTGGATTTTATTAACGAAAACAACTTACCTGAGCCTTCAAGAATTGATTACATCACATATCTTACTGGGTATTTTGTTTATAAAAAAGACATGCATCTATCGGATTTAAGTAAACAAAAACTTATTGAATGGTATAATAAAGTTGATTTTTCAAATAAATCCAATAAGGAAAGACGACAAATCTTTAATGATTTATTAGATTTATAAAAATTGTAATTTTTAATGCAACATAATGGCTATTATGTTGCATTCGTCAATATCAAAAAAACGAGTAAAATCCCTTGAGTTTCAAGAGGTTTTTGATTTTTCTCGGCTTCAGAAGGAGTTTAAACACAACATAACTAATATATTCGTTGTGTTAAATCTAACTGTTGAACCGACTCGAGATCCAGAAAAATTGATCCTTGAAAGAATATTTACTGTATCAATCCTATCGAGATTATTTTTTGTTTACCTTTGGGATTAATTCCGGACTCCGGATCAGCAATATCTTGTCATTACACGTCATGGACGTCAAGTATACCGAGCGTTTGGGTGTCAAAGAACAAAAAACCGGTAACATCCGTAAAATTATTAAAGCAGGAAATTGAAAAATACACGCGAGGAATGACCGATTCCGATTATTTATTCCAGTCACGCAAAGGTAATCGTCCGATTAGCTGGGAAACAGTTTGGACGATTATTAACGAGGCAGCCAAAGCGTATGATATGATGGATCAAGCTTTGGAGGATTTTGTATTATAACGAGAGAATAATCTTAATTATGTTTGGCTCCAAGTGGGCCTTGAAAACGATCAATAAAATATCAATTCCCTATATGGTGTATGAGATATCTTCAATTTGTTATTATATTACCTAACGTTAATTCATTTTCTTATAGAATCTCTAAAAAATAATAATAAATTATACCCGTGGTGCTAGTTGAGTCTTAACGCTCAACTAGCCTAAGAACAACAAGGGAGTAAGCCAGTAAAATACCATCCAGTGCCGTTTCAAATCCAGAAACCGAGTTCGCTCGAATCTCGGTGATCCGATACGAATCGACTAAAATCGAAAACACGGTTTCAATCACTTTGCGTTTTCGTTTCATCCACTGTTTCCATGCGTCGGATTGGAGAATTCGCTGATTTTTTCGAACGGGCGTCCAAAAAGCGACTCGATGCTCTTCGTACAGCTTCTTTTGCAGTTTTTGGCTGATGTACCCTTTGTCACCTAGGTTATATGGATGTGGAATTTGCATCATGACGGTTTCAGCGGCCACCCGATCGTGACAAGACGCTTCAGTGACGACATATCCCATCGGAAGCCCTTGGTCGGTGACCTGCAGATGAAGTTTCAACCCATAGAAAGCGATCTTTTTCGAAGCACAATAGCCAATATCCGCAATTCCACGAAACCGTTTGGCGCGATACATTCGGGATGAATGACACAGCTCGATCGGCAAACTGTCCACGACCGCATACGCATGGTGTTGTCCACGCTTGGCCAGCTGGTGCCGCATCCACTTGATCGCAAAGCTAAGCGCTCGGCAGCGACGGTTGTATCGAGAACGCTCAGGGAACAAGTCCTTGGAAAACAAATTCCCGATCACAAACCGATGCCAAGCCCGTTCGGAAGTGAAGCCTAACAACTTTCCAAGGACATGGACGGCGATGATGACCTCGTCCTTCTGTTTCAACAAATGACGATTTCGACGTTGAAGAGGAATCTGGATACTCGATAGTTGAGCCGATACGAAAAGCAAAATCGATGCATATTGTTTTTGAAGTTTGACACGATCTGTAGTAAAATGAAAGTGCTCTTGCATGGGGATTCTCCTTTCGAATGGTAGGTCGCACTTTCATTCTACAGGAGATTCGCCAGGCAAGAGCTATTTTTTATGCTTGTTTGATTTTATCTAGCACCACGGGTAATAAATTATAGAATAAGTACTAGAAGGATACTATGTTTAGTCCCAAGGAGGAGCAATGATGATAAAATCCGTAGAGATAAATAACTTTAAAGGTCTCTCTAATTTCCATTTAAATAATTTGTCCCATATAAACCTGTTTGGTGGCAAAAACAATGTAGGAAAAACGACCTTTTTAGAGGCTTTGTTTATGTTCTACGATAGACTAAACCCTAATATGATTTTACGGCAATTCAATTGGCGGGGAGTTAATGAAGTATCTCTAACACCTGAAGCTTTATTTGCGCCAATTTTTAAGGACTTCGACTTAAGTAATCGTATTGATATTAGAATCATAAATAGAAATGGTAGTACTGAAAGTCTAATCATAAATTTTGATAAAAATGAAAATAGAGTTGTTAAAATGGAAAGTATTGATGGGCAAATTAGAACTGATGATAATCCCATTGTCGCCCTAGCTTCTCTAGTTATTAAATATAGAAAAAATGAAGGAAAAGAACAAATATCTCACTTAATTATCGAACAGAAAGGTCTCGGTATGGAATTAAAAAATGTCTCTAATCCGGATAAAAATGCTGCTTTTTTAGCATCTAAATCACACGTTCACCCTAATGAGAATGCAATTCGATTTGGGGAGTTAGATATGAAAGGACAATCCCAACCTATAGTCGAGTATTTGAAAGTTATTGAGCCTGACTTAAAGGGGATTTCTTCTATTGCTTTGCCTAATGGTACCGCCATGTTATATGGAGATATTGGTATAGGCCCTAAAATTCCTATTACATATATGGGAGATGGTATATCCCGCCTTTTAACTATTTTATTAGCAATAGTCACTCATAAAAATGGATTAGTCTTTATTGATGAAATAGAAAATGGCCTCCACTACTCAGTTCAAGATAAAATATGGGAAATTATAGGAAAGGCAGCTAAAGAGTTCAATTGTCAAATTTTTGCTACTACCCATAGTTATGAGTGCCTCAATGCTGCTGTTAAGGGGCTTCCTTTGGAAATACGTAATGATTTTAAATATTTCCGTTTTGAAAAAAACAAAGAAAGTCGGAGAGTTATACCTAAAGAATTTGATTATGAAGTTCTACAAGCTGCAGTTGAACGTGGCTGGGAGGTAAGATAATGCGCCCTAATCAACGAGATCAACGGGAAATAACAAAATCAAAGGTACTTTTAGTTGAAGGACAAGATGAAGTTAACTTCTTTGAAGCAATGTTAAGGAAAGCCAATAAGCTTGATCAAGTGGAAATTATTGAAGTTGGTGGTAAAGATAAATTCAGAACTGAGTTTCCAGCTATTGTAAATATGACTGGATTCTCTCAGCATGTTCAGTCCATAGGGATTGTGAGAGATGCAGATGAGAATTATATGGCTGCTTTCCAGAGTGTAGCAAATGTAGTGGAACGCAATGGTTATACTCCACCGAGGGACCCTAATACATTTAATTCAGATGGTGATGTAAAGGTAGGTATTTTTATTATGCCGGGTAATTCCGAGAATGGGATGTTAGAAGATCTTTGCTTAAGAACTCAGGCTGACCATCCTGTCATGCAGTGTGTTGAAGCATTTTTTCAGTGTATCGCGAGTAAAGAGATAGATCAGCCTAAAAATATAGCTAAGGCAAAAAGTCAAGTCTTTCTAGCTGCAATGCCTGATATAGCAAAGAGTGTAGGTCTGGGTGCCAAGAAAAACTATTGGAATTTAGATCACGATTGCCTATTTGAATTGAAACAGTTTTTAGCAGAGTTATAATACATATAATTTATATCTTAGCTTCTGATAATCTTGATTATGTTGCATTCCAAACTTCTCCAGGAATCATCCTCTTTGAAACATCAAGAAGGGCGATTATATCATAAAAGCGCCATTTTAAATTGCGTATAACTCACATTTCGCACCCTAACAAGGTCAAAACAAAGGATTTTTTATTTCATTTTTCAGAATAACTTTTTGACCAACACAACGAGCGATGGCAATCCTTTTTTTAC
>ERZ1673811.72-NODE-72-length-7626-cov-527.683926_pt1 | contig 7626 bp, 6 predicted proteins | sample MGYA00580151_ERZ1673811 | MGnify/ENA primary metagenome ERZ1673811 (study PRJEB41219, sample SAMN04549620) | soil metagenome | isolation source: soil | place: USA: Wyoming, Fireholl Drive Yellowstone National Park | collected 2009-07-28 ...
GCGTACCCACTTTTTTGCCTATGCGTACCCACTTTTTTGCCTATGCGTACCCACTTTTTTGCCTTGTGGATAACTAGTCAAGGATGATCGTCAGGCTTAATATAGCGTTATTTTTCCCTGTGTTCTCCTTGTAACCTCGTATTTCTCCGTTATCCTTCCAAAAATCTAATATCTTTTTGGTGGCTTCTCGAATCTTGGCTTTCTTCTTTCTTGCTTCCACTCCTTCCAGACGATCCGCCCCTAATTGTTTATAGACGGTTTCATACAAGATGTTGCGGCTAACGTTTGATTTTTTCATAGCGCGAATACGTCGCAAAAGATAGTCCTGTAAGATGATCGTTTCCTCGTTCTTGTTCACCGGCGTGTTTAGCATTTTAATGTCCACGCGGTCAATTTGTCTTTTTTGCTCCGCGTATTCGAGTAAAATCGGCCGCTCCAGCACTTTAAACCATTCGTTCACTTGGCCGTTATGTTCCACGTAGACCGACTTTGTATATAGCAAGTTCCCTTTGAATGTCACCTTATCCATGCCGTAGGCCTTGGCTTCGCCGTTCGCGTCGATGCTGATCCGTATAGCTGATAATTTGTTAAGGCTTTGGGCGATCTCGTGGAATCGCTTTTCAGTCAAATCGGCTCTTGGATTGCCTGTCATCGCGCGGTAAATCATCAGCGGCGTTATGAATTCGTTTCCGGCTTCGTAGAGAGATGCGACCGCGTCATGGACAATGCGGTCAAACGGCTCAAGTTCTCGGCTGAATCGCACTCCTTCCAGCTGGTCAAAGTCGATGCTTACTTTCACCGTCAGTTCTTTTTTGCTCCCTTTCTTTTCGGTAGCAATCAAATTCACTGCTTCCGCCGCTAATGCCCCCTCAAACAGTTTGTTATTCACCTTTGTTGTCGGCATAATAAACTGTGATGGGTAAAACGTCCGTTTGACTTGGACGATCTCTTGCCTTAAATCTTCACCGCTAGGCAGGATTTCTTTTATTTTGTCCGCATTCGGATATAGACGACTAACGATAGCGGCGGCGATCTGTTCAACCTCATTGTAGCGGTAGACTTTGCTATAGTATTGTTCCGCCGCGTCGTTTAGGGCTTGGTCTAGTTCGTCCATTTGTTTATAGTAAGCTTCGCGTTTTTGCTCGTCTGTTTCATGCTTAAGGCGATCTAAAATATCCAACGCCTTCTCTGCATTATCCCTTAATAACTCATGGTGCTTTTTCATTTCATCGAAATGATAAATGTCATATAAATTGGTGCATGTAAATGTAATTAGAGGAAACGTAAGATGATAAGCTGTTTCAGCTTGGCAAGCTGTTTCGTCTTTCAGTTCCTTCACCAATCGTTCCGCAATCTTCAAAGCCTTGTCTACTGCTCGCCGGTAGGAAGGAACACGCTTGGTTTCCGCGATCGCTTGGAACGCGCAAAATATGGACAAATCCAAAAAACGGAAAGAAACTTCCCCTGCATACTCTTTATAAGCTTTATCTATCTTTTCATCGTGCTTGCGCTTAAATGGATTGTGTAAATAAATTGCCTGTTCGACATCTTCGGAAACTGCCCTTTTCAAATTCTCGATCACAAAAGGAAAGTATATTTCTTTTGTATTTTCCGCAATTTTACGTATGCGGTCTTTCTGCTCATTGTTCCCTTGCACATAGTCAGCGGCTAACCGCATGATGTCGGGCATTAACATCGCTTGTAATCGACTAGCGTCAACTGCTATCGTTTCTTGTGTCCGATCAATTCTAGTCGTTGACATTTCCGTTCCCCCTCCTTACAAGACAAAATCGCTTGTTACTTCGTCGATATAATCTTGATCTATTTCAAAAGGGATACGTTCGCCCTTACTCTTCTTCGGTTGTATTTCGGTTTCATTACCTCGATGAAAAAGCCCTCAAAATCTTCAAACGTGATCCCTAGTTTGTTTTTAATTTCTGCTTGTATGTCGTTAAAGCGTTTAGCGTCAATTGTTTCCGCCCGTTCCATCTCATCGAGAAAATTCCTTGTGTTTTTTGAATTACCCCTAAAATGTTGTTTTATCCTGTCCGGCAAATACGTTGCCCAACCAACATATAACAGCGCATTGTTTTTGTCGAAAATAAAATATAAACCGCTGTACCAACCGTTCCAAACTTTTTTTATGTCTTTTTTGTAATAAATGTTGTCCGGATCAATGCTCACACTTTTCCCGTTGTAGTGAAAGCGGATCATCTGCCCCGTCCCCCTTTCAAAGTTCGAAATCCTCGAACGTTTTTTCTATCTCTTCGTCCTCAATCCCAATATAGCGCAACGTCACGGACGGCGCGGAATGGTTCAAGATTTTCTGTAGCTTTGCCACGTCTTTAAATTGCTTGTAGAAGTGATACCCAAACGTTTTCCTCATAGTGTGCGTCCCGATGTTCGCGTGGATGCCTGCCGCTTCAGCCGCTTGGTTGAATACTCGATAAACACGGATCTGATCGACCGGCTTGTCTTTGTTGCGTTTGCTCGGAAAGAGAAAGTCGTCATCGCTCATGCCTTGGATATATTCGTCCAGCTCTGCCTTAAAGCCGTTTTTAATGTGTATTTTCCGCGGTTTATGCGTCTTTCCCTCGCTGATCCAAACGGCCGTTTTTCCTCTCACATCTCCGACTTTTAATTTTAAAATGTCGCTGATCCGCAAACCGGTATTGATCCCAAACAGAAAAATCATGTAATCCCTGTAGGAAATCTTTTTTAAAGCGGCTTTCATCGCCTCAAGTTCTTCCTTGCTTCTAATCGGCTCAACCGTCTTGACTTCTGTCGTCTTGTTCTTTTTCCGTCCCACTTTGACCCCTCCTTACAGTAGATATACAAAAGTATGCGTTATTGACAATTTCATGATACAAAACATTGTCTATGATGTAAAGAGGGATGCACATCGTCTTGTTTTTTTCAAGGTTTCTCCCAACATGACAAACTTTTACTCAAAAGTTTGCCTTGTTGCCGCTCGCGACACCCCGACGACACCCCACATCCTCGGTTTTCTGTCCGACAAAAAACATGTCGCGACACTGTCGCCGGTAGGGGATGGGCTCAAATTTGAGCGGATCGCAAAAAAGGATGCCCCCTAGAGGACACCCTCAACGCTTTTTTGTTTTCGTACTTTTTCGATACGGAAACGGAAATGCAAGTTTTCATCCTGTCGCTGTCCTGTCCTTGGGGATCGCATGACCCGTGTCGTCGCGTCGCCGGAAAGAACCTGCCCAAACCTGCCCAAATCGGCCAACGTGGTACGGTCTGTCTGTCCTCTAGGGAATGGTACGCATGCGTACCGGATGATCGCTGCTATTTTGTTCTGTTCTCCGGTGTGTCGCGACATGTCGCCGGAAAACTCGCCCCCTAGAAGCCTTTCTGACGGCCTTTTCGCGCCTTCCGAATGGTTTTATATCCCCCTCGAGAAAAAACGTCTCTATGAGCCTGCTAGAGGCCTTAAACGTGATTTTCACCTTTAAGGGGGATGAATGGACGGTTTGTCGGATCATTGTAGCTTAAGGATATGCGGAAAGTGCGTACCCTTCGCGTTGTTTAACGCCCCTAGCGGCCGCTCTCGCGCGTTTTTTTCAGCGTCCTAATGGTTAAACGCCCCCTATCAGAAAACGGCTTATACGGGCTTATATGAGGCTGTTAAGGGAAACGCGCCGCCGGCGACGCATTTCCAAACAAGTGGCTTCCTCAATATTGAGGACACCCCAACTTGGGACGCCCTTTCGACGATCTTCATTTTCCACGACGTCGTGGAATTTACGACGCTTCCGCCGTCCACGGATGCCCTCGCCGGCCGCTACCCCATCGCTCATATTTGAGCGATACAACGGCAACACTTTGCAACAGTCCCTTATACGCCGAAAAACCTTAACATTTCTTAACATGTACGCTGAAAAAGGTTAGCATTTGTTAGTTTTTTTCTTTGTAGCGGCTGGAAACAAAAAAATCCCCTAGAAGGGGATCAGTCCGGCCATTCTTGCAACCAATAGGTTTTTCTCCGCTCCCATTTTTCCTCGTTGAGGATATGCAGGCGGCCGCTCTTGTCATAGTAGGCCAGCGGCTCGCCTAATCGCCTTGCGACGACTTGGATGTCGGGGATCGGCTCAATTTCCGACCATGGGATGCCCGACCAATCGGAAAGTTTATATCCGTTTCCTTCTAGGAACATTTCTAATTCTTCTTTACTCTCTACCCCGAACCATGTCTCATTATGCAAGACAACCGCGTCAAAATTGCGCCCCTCGTCGCATACGTAAACGGCGTAAATGTCTTCCGCGTCATCGGCAAAGTCAACATCAAAGATAAAGCGGCACTTTTCACATAAACAGCGATAGTCTACCCAATCCGTATTTCCGCACAAGCGACATTCGCCCATCCCATACTCGTCTTCTTCATCCTCCGAAAAGCGTCTCGATAAAGATATTTTGCGATATAGCGCGATGATCGCTTTGTGCCGCCGCTCCCATTCCTCATTCCTTACAAGCGGTATTTGAAATACTTGCTCCATCTCCGTCATCAGCGCGGAAAGCCGCCGGTTTCTCTCCTGTCGCGACATGTCGCCGCTCATGATGTCCTCATATCGCTTTTGGAATTGAGACAGCATTTGTCTTCCTCCTTGCTTGTTTTTTATGGAGTCTGAAAAGTCGTATCAAATTGATACGGCTTCACTGATCCGCAATTTGCGAATTTGTCGCCTGTAGGGATGCGGTGCGTTGCCGCTCCCTTGAAAAATCCCATTTTGCGAAAAAAACTCGTTTTACGTCCTATGCGCCGGTTTCCAGCGGCCGCATGAAACTTTTTCATACGCCCCTAGGGGTGTCGTGTTTTCCTACCCCCTTTTTATGCGTTGGGAAAACCCTTTTTAGGGATCATGAGATTTTAAGACGCCTCCCCCCAAATGCGACCACGTGGTCGTTTTTTTCGCCTAATTCGATCATGAGATTTTAAGACACCTCACCCCCCTATGCCCCTTTTAGGGAGTGATCCCCCTTTATGAAATAAAAAGAATTTTATCCGCGTTTAACTGGGCGCGCGGTCTCCCTGTCGCCGCTCATGACTTTTTCAGCCGCCCCTAGGGGGACATGTTCCCTGTCGTCGTGTCGCCGGCCTGCCCTCGTGCCGTCCCTCCTAGTCGCCGGTGGGGAAGGCAGGGGACAGCGGCCGCGTCATGTGTCCCTCGTCATCGGGCATATGCTCGCCGCTTGGGATGATCCCCCATAGGTGGGGGGGTCACGCGCGCGGCCTGTGTGTCGCGTGAAGGCCACTCCGCCGGTTCTCCATGTCCCCGTCCTGTCGCCAAGACAGGGGGGATGCGTTCACACCCCTTTTTTGTCTGTCGCCGCTCACTAGGAAAAGTCTGCCCACTCGCCGGTCTGCCGCTGTCGTGATGATCGGCAAGAGTAGGGGGGTTATATCCTTTTGGCTTCCTGTGCCTTCGGTGTCCCTTCCTCCAAAAACTTGTTCATGGTAGTGATGTATTGATATTTGATTTCCTCGAATGCCTTTCCGAATCGGTTTTTTAGCACTTTTAAATTTATGTCTCTCACTAGGCTTCCCTTTGCCTCGTCCAGCTTTTCCGCTTCTTTCACTTTGCCGGTACTGTCTTTCTCTAACTCTTTCACCTTGCAAAGCTCCAGCGCTATAACGACATCGCTACCGTATTCGATCGCGCCGCTTTCTTTAAACGATAAGAACGATGCCTCGCGATTGTAACTCTCGCGGTTAAACGATGATATTGCAATCAGGGGGACGTCAAAGTCTCTTGTGATCCGTTTTAATTCGGTGACGTTTTTATCCGTTGCCTGCTTGTCGTTTAGTTTGTCGCTCACCGGCTCTAGTATCTGCAAATAGTCCACGATGACGAGCGGCTTTTTGCCGTGCAAGTTGATATGCTTCTCGATCTCCGCCCGTATCGTGTAGACATTCATATCAAACATGCCTTCGTAGATAAATAGATTTTTTGCCGCTGTCTCATACGCTCCCACGGCGGCCATTAACAGCACATCATCTTTAATGTTTCCCGTCAACAAATCCCTTGCGTATGTGATTTCCCCCTTCATTTTTTGCTCTTTTTTCAGTTCGCTCATTGTGCGCACTAGGGACTTGGCGATGAGTTCTTTTTTGCTCATTTCTAGCGAAAAATACATGACATGGTGTCCTTGTGCCGCGATGTCGTCCGCGATTGCTTGGACAAATGTCGTTTTGCCGATAGAGGACGCCGCACCGATCACATACAAGCCGGCACGCAACCCACCTAAAACCTCGTCCAGCTTAGGGAAAATGGTCATATGTAGCGGCTCAATCCGTTTCATGTTCGCAAAAAAGTCAATCAGCACATGAAACGCGCTGTTTCCGTTCATACTCTCATCTATCGCTTGTTCTAACGCCTCGGCCGCTCTGTCGGGATGTTCAGCGGCAAAGTCGTTAAAGTCTTTATATTGCTCATCATACTTGGCGACATGTAAAGTCATGTTCATGTCGCGGAAAGCGGCGGCTAGTTTCTTGGCTAGCTTGTCCCCTGTGTCGTCATGATCGGGTAGCAAAATATATTGTTGACGTCGCGCCGCTTGCTCGTTTTGTCGGATCGCTGCAATTAACTTGCTCGCGTTTGACGCGCTATTTAAAGCGATCGCCGGAAAGCCTAACGTTTCAGCACTCAACGCGTCGAATGCGCCCTCTGCGATGAAAAGAAATGTTTTTGTTTCATCCCCGATATAGCGGCTATTCAAAAGTTCTGGCTCGCCAAAGTTCATATATCGCGCGCCTTCCGCTCTCGTTTCGTCCAGCCGCGCGATGAAAAAACGCTCGCTAATAGGGATGATGTAGCGGTAGAAAAACAGCTTGCTTTTTTCTGTTTTGCTGAATTCGCTTAAATCAGTTTGATCGGTAACTGCTCCTAGTCCGTATTGTTCGATGATCTCTTTAGACAGTCCGCGGTTTAAAAAATAGTCATCGTGTGCTAATGTTTTATACAGGCGTTCATATTTTTTTTGAGCGTTTACGGCCTTGTTTTGGCTTGTAGACGCTTTTTTTATTTCTTGCTGATTGCCGCTTTCTATGCCAAAATCACGCGCTAGCAGGCTGACAGCCTCCTTGACGCCGACGCTGTGTATCTTTTGCGTTAGGCCGATCACGTCAACCGCTTTATCTCCTAAGCAACCGGCAAAGCACTTCGCGATGTTCTTTTTTGTGTCGATTGAAAAAGATGGGTTTCGATCGTCGTGAAACGGACATTTCATGCTGATTTTTTCTTTGCCTTTATTAGGGACAGTTACGCCTGCATATCGTTCCAGCACGTCTACAACGCTGACTTTCTCTTTGATCGTCTCGATCATCGTCATCTCCCCCTCTCAATCGTGTTGCCGCCGCGGCAAACATTTTCCTTTTTTCACTTTCAGCTTATGGGGGGTGGGCGGCGGCGTCAATACGCCGCCCATCCCCACTATAAAGCTTATATAGCTTATAAAGCTTATCCCGTTTTTGGTCATATCGCTCAATCCCTTGTGGCTCTAAGCTTCAAGGGCATTTTTTTCACCTTCAAGCGTACCCACTTTTTTGCCTATGCGTACCCACTTTTTTGCCTATGCGTACCCACTTTTTTGCCTATGCGTACCCACT
>ERZ1673811.73-NODE-73-length-7432-cov-24.124847_pt1 | contig 7432 bp, 7 predicted proteins | sample MGYA00580151_ERZ1673811 | MGnify/ENA primary metagenome ERZ1673811 (study PRJEB41219, sample SAMN04549620) | soil metagenome | isolation source: soil | place: USA: Wyoming, Fireholl Drive Yellowstone National Park | collected 2009-07-28 ...
TATCGTATCAACGGTTTGCGACCATTGTAAAGATGTTTTGTCACGGATTCAGGCTAAAGAAATAATTGAAATTATTAACTCGATGAAGAGATAGACAAACAAATTGGATTCTATTTGGAAGGGCACTTCAAGATTTTTCATGAGGTGCTTTTTTGTTTTGGGAAAAACAATTAGGTATATAAACATTTCCGTTAAGCAACGGAAAAACTTATTCTTAAATTTGAAGCGCTTTCAAATTAGTATAAAGACATAAAGGAATTTGCATGATGAAGAGAATGAAAAACAATTGGGGGTTATGGAGGAGGATCGCAATGTTCTGTTTCCATTAGTTATTGGTAAGGAAAAATAAACATAAGGAGGATTAAGGTGATTAAAGTGAATTTAGAGGAAATCAGTTTTCAAATTATTTTGCATGGTGGAAATGCGAGGAACTTAGCCATAGAAGCGATTCATCACGCGAAGAATGGTGAATTTATCCTGGCTGAACAGAAAATCGAGGAAGCCCATGAGGAAATGAGAGAAGCCCATCGCTTTCAAACGGAGCTTATTCAGGGAGAAGCACGAGGAGAAAAAATAGAAATTCGCATTTTGTTAGTTCATGCACAAGATCATTTGATGAATGCCATGACTGTGATTGACTTAGCGCAAGAAATGATTGATATTTACAAAAAATTCCTAAAAAAATAAAAAACAGGGTTCTAACGGAAGGTTATACTAGGCTTCTCTTTATCAAAGTGAATGAACGGTTTTTATACAGAAGGTCATGCGAAAAATCTTTATTTGTCAAGTACATGTTGTGGTGATAAACAGGAGAAACACTGGTTTCCAAATTATGCGCGATTAAAGACACCAAGATGATTTCTGTTTTGGATTTTCTAAAATACTTTATAGACGGGGGATAGATCATGAAAAAGTATTAATCATTTGTGCCGCAGGAATGTCATCTTCTTTAATGGCTAAAAAAACAACGGAATTTTTTAAATCGAAAGGTTATGATATTACAGTTGACGCTGTTTCTGCTAATGAAGGCAGCAAAATGATTGAAAAAGGTGAGTTTGACTTATTTTTGGTTAGTCCGCAAACGAAAATGTATTATCAAAAACTGAAAGAAGCGGGAGACCGTGTAGGGAAACCAGTCGTGAATATTCCTCCGCAAGCGTATATTCCTGTTCCAATGGGGATTGAAAAACTGGGAAACCTAATATTAAATGAATTCTCCAATCAATTATAATGATTGGAAGAAAGAGGAATCTGTATGAATGAAAGCGCAAGAGTCTTATTAGAGAGAAGACGACAAGAACAAAGTGTGAAATCAATGTATTATAATCGTTATCTCCTGATTCGGTACGTTATAGCAGCAATATTTTTTACTAACTTATACTGGCTCATTTGCATGATCATGGTTCGTTCATCTTTGTATGTTATCCCTTTGTTATTGATGATGATCCTGACAATAAGCATGGCGGAACAGGTTAAAATTTATAGTGCTCCTACTAATGATGCGCGATATACAAAATACGTCTTTGTTGTTTTGCTTTGGACAGATGTTCTTTTGGCAGTGATGACTTGCTTCGCTGTTCCGTTTGACCAATTGTATCCGTTTTTGCTAAATGAGAATAAATCAAGAGGATTGGTTCTAGCAATCTTGTTTATTCAAATATGTTTAACACTTCTATCTCTTAATCGTTTACGTCAAATTAAGAACAATGAGGATAAGCATTATTGTCGTATTCAGCAATATGAGAAAACGCTCCAACGGAAAAGGGGGAGTTTCTAATGTCGTCAGAAAATAGGCTGTTTGTTTTGCTCGAAAAATACTTAATGGGCCCTATGGGGAAAGTTGCGTCATTTCGATTTGTAAGGGCTGTCATGGCGGCGGGAATGGCATCCATTCCGTTCACCATTGTAGGATCTATGTTCCTTGTTCTTAATGTTTTGCCGCAAACCATGACATTTTTAGAGGGGTTTTTTAACAGTACGTTCTTCCGAATTAGTGATTTGTATATGTTGGCGTTTAAAGCGACAATGGGTATTTTAGCGTTGTATTTTAACCTTGTCATTGGATATGAGTATACGAAACTATTTGCCGAAGAAGAAGGGTTGAATGTAAACCCTTTAAATGGCGCTTTATTGTCGATGTTTGCTTTTTTCATGACAATTCCACAATTGATGTTAAAAGACGGGAAAATTTCGTTGGTGCAACAGATTGATGATCATACAAAAATTATTAGCGGCTGGGAAATGGTTGATAATGGGGTAAGCCGTTTAGGTACAACAGGGATTTTTGCTGCTATTATTATGGCCGTCGTAGCTGTGCAACTATACCGATTGTGTGTGAAACGAAACTGGGTTATTAAGATGCCGGAAGCGGTGCCTGAAGGAGTATCAAGATCGTTCACAGCGTTAATTCCTGCCTTTTTCGTGGCTTTTGTTGTGTTGACGATTAATGGGATTTTAGTGGCTTTGGGTACTGATATATTCAAGGTTGTGGCTGTTCCATTCGGCTTCGTTGTCAATATAGCAAATAGTTGGCTAGGACTGATGATTATTTACTTCTTAATTCATGCACTTTGGATCGTAGGCATTCACGGAGCGAATATTATCTCCGCTTTTACCACGCCGATTGTTTTAGCCAATATGGAGGCCAACATGCATGGGGCGAATATTCCGTTTGCTGGTGAGTTTCAAAATTCATTTGTTATTATGGGCGGTTCGGGTTCAACGTTAGGATTGACACTTTTTATCGCTTTCTTAGCAAAATCGCAGCAATTGAAAATTTTGGGCAGAGCTTCTATTGCACCTGGAATTTTTAATATTAACGAGCCGATCTTATTTGGTTTGCCGATCGTGTATAACCCCTATTTGGCTATCCCGTTCTTTTTGGCTCCTATGGCAACCGCAACAATTGGTTATTGGGCCATTAAGCTGCATTTTATTAAACCGATTATTGCACAAGTGCCATGGCCATCTCCGATTGGTATCGGCGCTTTTATTGGTACAGGCGGCGATTTGATGGCGGTTGTGGTCGCGTTCATTTGCGGAATTGTAGCTCTTCTGATTTATTTGCCATTTGTTAAATTATATGACAACAAATTGTTTGAGCAAGAAAAAGGTGGAGAGTCTGTTTTGTGATTTATTCTTAAAATCTAGCAAGAGGGGTTTAATGATTGGGGAAGACGGGTGTCTTGGCCGTCTTCTCCATGTTTAAATTGCAATGATAGGTTTGGCAATATTCAATATATGATCAGGTGAGGAGCTGATTCATGATGTCAACACATGCTTTTCCAGAGAACTTTCTGTGGGGAGGGGCGGTATCCGCACATCAGTTTGAAGGGGGATGGAATCAAGGAGGAAAAGGTCTGAGTATTGCTGATGTTATGACAGCGGGGAGACACGGTGTACCTCGTCAAATTACAGATGGGGTATTAGAGGGGTATTATTATCCGAACCATGAAGCTATTGATTTTTATTCTCGTTATAAAGAAGACATTACATTGTTTGCTGAAATGGGGTTTAAATGTTTTCGAACTTCAATCGCTTGGACAAGAATCTTTCCCAATGGAGATGATCCGACGCCAAATGAAGAAGGCTTAAAGTTTTATGATGCTGTATTTGATGAACTGCTCAAGTATGGTATTCAACCGGTGATTACATTGTCTCATTTTGAAATGCCGTATCACCTTGTAAAAAAATATGGAGGCTTTAGAAATAGAAAGTGTATTGATTTCTTTGTTCGATTTGCCGAGACAGTGATGAAACGCTATAAGGATAAAGTGAAATATTGGATGACCTTTAATGAAATCAACAATCAAGCTGATACAAGCATCGACTTCTTTTCTTTCACGAATTCAGGGATTATATATAAGGATGGAGAAAACAGAGAAGAAACGATGTATCAAGCTGCTCTTCATGAACTGATTGCAAGCGCAAAAGTCGTAAAATTAGGTCATGCGATTAATCCCGATTTTCGCATAGGTTGTATGCTAGCTTTTGTGCCCGTATATCCATATTCTTGCCATCCAGATGACGTCATGCTTGCTGCCGAGGCTATGCGCAATCGCTGGTTTTTTGGAGATGTGCATGTTCGAGGGGAAATCCCTAATTATATAAAGAAATATTGGGAGCGAAACAAATTGAATATTGAATATACAGAAGAAGATGAACAAGCTTTAAAGGAAGGCACGGTCGATTATATCGGATTTAGTTATTATATGTCAAAAGTCGTGAGTGCCCGTGAAGTAGAGGGAAGTGAATTGGACGGGGAATTTGGGCGCATTGTTCGAAATCCGTATGTGAAAACAAGTGATTGGGGATGGCAAATTGACCCCGTAGGGCTGAGGTATTCATTAAATGTTTTGTATGAACGATATCAACTTCCGTTATTTATTGTGGAAAACGGTTTAGGGGCTAAAGATGTCGTTGAAGAAGATGGAACGATTAACGATGACTACCGTATTCAGTATCTTCGGGATCATATTCTAGAAATGAAAAAAGCAATTCAATTAGATGGAGTTGATGTTATAGGGTATACACCATGGGGATGTATTGATTTAGTAAGTGCTGGGACAGGGGAAATGGAAAAACGTTATGGATTTATCTATGTAGATAAAGATAATGAAGGAAAGGGAACATTAGAAAGACGAAGAAAGAAATCCTTTTATTGGTATAAAAGAGTCATTGAAACGAATGGGGAGGAGCTTTAAATAGCGATGTTAAACGACATAGAAGCATACACACCCCTGTAGCATTGGATCAGAAAAAACTCGATGTCAAATGTTTTTCAATCGCTATTTAGATGGACCATCTTTTTTGCTAAGATCACCGCTCTTCCGAAAAGAAAGAGCGGCGATCTTTTTTATTGATATCGTTTCTTCCGTTGACTAAGCCATAGGGGGAAGCGGATGACAAAACCTAGAAACAGCACCATCAGCACGAGCCCGAGTTCCACAGTTTTGAGGTCATTTTAGGCAAATGGAAATGACCAAAATGCTGTTATATCAAGGGGTTCGTCATGCGGATCCTGGGAAAAATGCCAAATTTCATAGGCACGCGATTTATTGATTTTTTCTTTTAAAAATAAAGTTTATACGTTATAATATAGGCATGTACATACGGCGAGTCACACGCAAAAACAAAGATGGAACGACCGTGGCGTATCTCCAGCTTGCTCACAATGAATGGGATCCAAAGGCCAAATATGCGAAAGCGAAGGTGATTTATTCATTCGGGCGCGAAGATGAAGTGGATCGCGCCGTCTTGGAACGTCTGGCCAAAAGCATTTCGCGATTCCTTTCTCCTGAGCAGGCTTGGGAAGTCGAAACGTTGACAGGAGAAGCTTCCGATGACTTTCAATTCCAGTCATGCAAACACCTCGGCGGCGTCTGGCTCTTGGATCAGCTCTGGAGACAACTGGGGTTGGGAGAGATTCTCCACTCCTTGTTTACCTCCCGACATCATCAAATTCCGTTGGAACGGCTCATTTTTGCCATGGTGGCCAATCGCGCCCTTCATCCGTCAAGCAAGTTGGCGATGGAGGAGTGGGTGGAGAAAGACGTGTATATCCCTCACCTTCCTCAAGCCGCCAGCCACCAGTTGTACCGGGCGATGGATGAACTGCTGGCCGTGCAGCCGGAATTGGAACGCCAAGTGTTCCACGCTGTGACCGATTTATTGAACCTGGAAGTCGATTTGATTTACTTTGATACGACTTCGTCGTACTTCGAAGTGGATCCCTCTGAAACACCGGAAGGAGAATCGCTCCGAAAGCAGGGGTTTTCCAAAGATAAGCGTCCTGATTTGGTCCAAATCGTCATTGGACTGGCCGTCACCCGGGAAGGAGTCCCGATTCGTGCTTGGGTATGGCTTGGCAATACGATGGACATGACGGTCATCAAACAGGTGAAACAAGACTTGATTGGCTGGAAGCTTGGACGTGTGATCAGCGTCATGGACCGCGGCTTTTCCTCTGAAGAGAATTTGCGAATCTTGCAACAGGCCGGCGGACACTACATTGTCGGCGAAAAAATGCGATCCGGCAAAGCCGCCGTCGAAGAGGCGTTGAGCCGCCGTGGGCGCTGCCAACAAGTTCGCGAGAACTTGCATATCAAAGAAATCATCGTGGGCGACGGAGAAGCGCGTCAGCGCTATGTTCTCGTGTACAATCCCAGCGAAGCCGAACGCCAACGCAAGGAACGGGAAACGCTGCTCGAATCGCTGAAAGAGGAGTTGGAGGGGCTTCGCCAACTCCCCAATGAAGCTCATCATAAGGCCACCTGCCGGCTGCGTTCTCATCCGTCCTACGGAAAATACTTGCGTCAATTGAAGGATGGAACGCTTCGCATCGACAAACAGGCGGTTCGTGAAGCGGAAAAGTATGACGGCAAATATCTCATTCGAACATCCGACGATACCTTGTCTGCGGAAGATGTCGCCATCGGGTATAAGCAGCTGGTGGATATCGAGCAGGCCTTCCGAACATTGAAGTCTACATTGGAATTGCGGCCTATGTATCATCGCTTGGAAGACCGTATTCGGGCGCATGCGCTGCTCAGTTGGCTGGCTCTCTTGTTAGTTCGGATCGTGGAGATCCGAACCCATGAATCGTGGCCGAAAGTAAGGGATGAATGTGAGCGTCTTATGCTTGGACATTTCTCTTCCAAAAACGGCGACCTTTATCAACGAACCGAACTGACGGCCAAACAGGCTCAATTCTTTGCGGCTCTAGGGCTGGAGCCTCCTCCGAAGATCCTAGGCATCCATCCTCGCGCCTAGATACACGCCCAAAGTGTGCCCAAATGTCTCTCGTCTCTTTTGCATCAAGGGGCGAGAGGCATTTTGTTTGCCTAGTGACTGTCGAACTCGGGTAAACGATTATATGAGAAAAGTGCAAAAGGAATATTTTGTTTTATTTAAATCATATTAATATTTTGTTTTTTATGTGTTAACTTTGCTATGTCATGCATTTCTATAACAGATGAATTTTAGATGTTTTGAAGGAAAATAAACCCGCCTCGACATGGGCGGGTTTTTTCTGTTAATCCAAATACTTCTCGCATAACGATACAAACTTTCCATCTGACTTTAGCCCTTCCAAAATGCTTCTCAACATTGCACTTCTTTTGGGAAGCTGTTTCTCGAACTCTGCCACAAATGTGTCCTTGTCCCACTGTGATTGGCTAGCGTGATAAAACAGCTTTTCCAGGCGTTCCAACTCGTCGGCAGTAAAGCCAGTGGCTAAAGCCAGAATCGCAAAGCTTTTGTGCTCCTTGTTCACCATATCTAAGAGTAACGTAATTGCGTCGGTGACTAGGCTTAATTTTGCTTCAAGATCCTTGATTCTTTCCTCGTTCATAAGCACCGTCCTTTTATCGATTTGTTTCACGAGTGTTGATTATCCAAAATTATACATACGCCTTCCATAAATTTGGGCATA
>ERZ1673811.84-NODE-85-length-5378-cov-74.127748_pt1 | contig 5378 bp, 6 predicted proteins | sample MGYA00580151_ERZ1673811 | MGnify/ENA primary metagenome ERZ1673811 (study PRJEB41219, sample SAMN04549620) | soil metagenome | isolation source: soil | place: USA: Wyoming, Fireholl Drive Yellowstone National Park | collected 2009-07-28 ...
GGACACCCCTGAGGGGCCGAAAAGCCTTGATAAATCAACATTTCTAGAGGGAGGATTTATCTCGTTTTCAAACATGAAAGTGGTGCAGGGAATCATCAAAAAAAGGGATGTATGGATCATATATCCATAGAACTAACACCAAAATCAAAAGTTGATTTCCAACCATCACGGATTCAGGAATATTTTCAAAACTACAATTTTGGTAGTAAAAAACAAAGTGCTATACGAGGGGGAAAATAAAATGAAGGCATTGCGCAAAGCAAATTTTTTATTAATTGGGATTATATTCATGTTTATCCTTGCCGCCTGCAGTGGGCAAGAGTCGAACAGTTCGACAAGCGAGGGAAATAGCAATTCAAATGAAGAACAAAAAAACTTAAAAGATGTAAAAATTGTATTAAACTGGTTCCCTAAAGCGCAGCATGGCGGTTTGTATGCAGCACAAGAAAATGGATTATTTGAAAAAAAAGGTTTAAAAGTCACGATTGAACCGGGCGGGCCGCAAGTATCCTCTATTCAAATGGTTGCATCTGGAAGTGCTGACTTTGGACTTGCACATGCTGACCAAATGGTTATTGCTAGAAATCAAGGAATTGAATTAGTCGCCGTAGCTGCTGCCATGCAAGGAAGCCCGCAAGCATTAATGTTCCATAAAGGGAAAGGAATCAATGATTTTGATGAATTAAATGGAAGAAAAGTGTATATTCAACCTGGTATTACGTATTGGGATTTTTTAAAATCAAAATACAATTTAAATAATGTACAAGAATTGGCTTATACTGGCCAACATTCGAATTTTATTAGCGATGTCAATTCCGTAAGCCAAGCCTTTGTTACATCAGAGCCGTTCTTCTTAAAAAAAGATGGAGTAGAGGTCGAAACGAAGTTAATATCTGATGCAGGGTATAATCCGTATAACATAGTCTTATATGTTACAAAAGACTATTTAGAAAAAAATGAAGAAACTGTAAAAGCTTTTGTAGAGGCTTTTGTTGAAGGATGGTATTTATATAAAGATTCTTACGAAGAGATCAATAAAGTGATTCAGAAAAACAACACTGATATGGAGTTAGAATCTTTGAAATTTGAAGCGGAAGCACAAAAAGATTTTGTATATGGAGGGGATGCAGCAGAGCATGGAGTCGGGTATATGACTGAAGAACGCTGGGCAACACTTATTAAACAGTTGTATGATCTAGGTTTATTAGAAAAGACGTTTGATGCAAAAGAAATTTTTACAACCAAATATTTGCCAAGACGTGAATCGAAGTAAAATCTGAAAACAAAAGCTGGGCAGCTTCATGGTTGCTCAGTTTTTTGTTTTATAAATGTAAACGTCAAATAGCCCCCACCTTTTTGAAGGCCGGAGCTTAAGGTATTATTTAGTTAGCTGATTAAAAGCAATACATGTAACAGGGAGTGTGGTTGACCAAGGAAGCATTTGATCCAATGCATTCTTGTCTGACAAATCCATATTGGGAAGCTGCTCAAAAAGATAGCGAAGATAGTAATATGGATTTAATTGATTCGCTTTCGCTGTCTCCACAATGCTGTAGATGATGGCACTTGCTCGTGCACCTTGTGGTGTATTGGCGAAAAGCCAATTTTTCCTTCCTATGACCACCGATTTGATGGAGCGTTCGCTGCGATTATTATCGATCTCCAGTCGCCCATCCTCTAAAAAGGCTATTAATTTGTCCCATTGGTTCAGACAGTATGCAATGGCTTTTCCTAGTGCGCTCTTTGGCAACACTTGTTGTTCTTGCTTTTGAAGCCATGACAAAAAAGCGTCTAAGATAGGCTTGCTTTGCTTTAGACGTTCTTCATACCGATCTTTAGGATCTAATTTTTTTAATTTACGTTCCACCGCAAACAGTTGATTACAGAAATTCAGGCCTTCGGTTGCGGTCACTGGTTTTACACTATTGGCGGGCATGGATCTTATGGCGTCTGTAAATCCTCTACGCGCATGAGTGTAAACTAGCACATTATTTCAGAATCCCTTTTTCAAATTATTTCAGGCGGATTCGGAAATAATGTGCAAAATTTTTGCGGATTGTTCCGGATTTTGCACATTCTTTCGGAACGTTTGCACGCTCTTTCAGATGAAGATTTCCAGCGCGCCTGATGGACCGATGGAAAATGGAAAAGTGAAAGCACAAAAGAGGCCGATTCGGCCCCTTTCGTGCTAATACCCCATTTCCTCTGCGGCCATGCGCACCACTTCTTCGTCAATGGCGTCCTTTTTCAGCTGATACCCGTATAACAGGCACGTCGTGGCCAACGTGTTGATCACCCGAGGCCATCCCCGCGACTGCAGGGCAATCGCCTCTAACGCCGATGGGGTGAAGATCGGATGCTTCGCCCCGGCCTGTTTCATCCGATGTTCGATGTAGCCCGCCACCTCTTCCTTCTCCAGCGGCCCCATCCGGTATCGCATGATGATCCGCTGGTCGAGAGGGCGGTGCTGATTGAGCCGCAGCTTCCCCTGTAAATGGGGCAGCCCGGCCAAAATCAAGACAAATGGGTTGGTCGAATCCATCTCAAAGTTGAACAAGATGGCGATGTCCTGTAAAAATGCATCCTTTGCTAAATGCATCTCGTCCAAAATGAACACCGGCGTGATCCGTCGTTCATGATACAATCGCTCGATCGCCTGCTGGATTTGGCGGAAGAGATCTACCTTGCGGTACTTCGGTTCCTCTCCTAATCCCAAGGCCAGTCCACGGTAAAAATCCATCACGCCTCCGGTGGATAACGGAAAGTAGACGACATGATACAATGATGGATTCAATGACTCTTTCAGCGCCCGAAGGGCGAACGTCTTGCCCGCCCCCGGCTCTCCGATCAACAGCCCGATCCCCCGGGTTCGTTTCACGTACTCCAGCGCCCGCAACGCTTCCTGAAATGACGCCCCTTGATACGCCTCGGACGGGTCTGTTTCTTTCGCAAACGGCTCCCGCGAAAGGGAGTAAAACGATTTATACACCGTGTTCTCCCTCCTTCGCCGGAATCGCCGCAAACGGGGACCGATGGCGTTTTACATAGGCGTTGTCCTCCAAACGAACCCGAACGGCCTCCGCCACCTTCCTTCCATCTTCGTACACATAGACGCCCCGTTCGTCATAGCGGAGCTCAATCGATTGCCCAATGAACCGAGGCGGCACTTCGTATAGCTGTTTATTCAGGGTGATCGTGCCATCGGCTTTCACCTTGCGGTGCTCCCGTTTCAGAAAAATCGCATCCAGCCAATCGCCATCTTCGATGAACGACACGAGATGCACTTGCGATTGAAACACCTCATGCGGCGTTTTTCCGTCCAGTGAGGCGTGCGGTTTTCGATGATACTCCTCTTCAAGCCACTTCCAAAAACGCTCGTTCAGCTCTTCGAGCGACTTCGGCGGATCCAACTCCAGCAGCGGATAAAACCGCGTCTGTACGGTGCGGAAGAACCGTTCGATTTTCCCTTTGCTTTGCGGGTCATACGGCTGGGTGTGGATGAGCGTAATCCCCATCTCGGCGCACGCATACTGCAGCACCTCGGATCGATAAATTTTCCCGTTGTCCGAGTAAATGCGTTTCGGCTTCCCGCAACGAAGCACCGCTTCCTTCGTGACGATCCGCAGCCCGTCAAACTTCTCCGAAGGGAAAAATTGGGCATATGGCACTAACCGCGAGCAGTCATCGATATACGCGATCAAAAACGTTTTCTGGGCTTTCCCATGGACGCGAATCGTGGGTCCATGGGATAAGTCCCCTTGCCATAGCTCATTGATCTGGTCATACGCAAAACGCTTTCGCTCCGGCATCGGCAAGATTTCTTTTCCCACCAGGTTGTGTTTTTTCAACAATCGGTATATAGTAAAGTAAGAGGTATGATTTTCTGGGATTTCCCCCTGCTCGATCAGGTGTTCGTAGAACACCGTCACGGGCATGGTGGGATGTTCTTTTCTTAGGGCTAAAATATGATCCTCATCATCGGGCGACAGACGCCTTGAGTGGCCGCGGTCCGAACGGCGCTTCGGCTTTAAGGCGTCAAAGCCCCCTTTTTTGTATCGGGTGCACCAATCGAGGATCGTCTTGGCTGCGATTCGTTTGTCGCCCTGGTGGGGAACATGGTGCACTCGCTCGCTCACCTCTTTCAGATACGCCTTCGGTTCCACCTGCCCATTCACCAACGGAGCGATTAGCCCGTACCGAAACAGGGCAATGTCGTGTCTCATCGACTCATCCATTCGAATCTCCTCCTTGTCTCACTTGGAATCAGGACCGTTCCGGTCCGTCTGCCCTTATCGTACCGGATCGCTTTTTCTCCGTCGATAGGAAAGGTTTGTGGGAACCTCAACTATTTCTAATTTAGGATATGTATGTAAAATCAGGATCCCATTTGATTCGCAAAAGGGTGTCGGAATCCGTCCTCCCACATGTCTCTGATGACCGAATAGAGACCGTGTTTCTCCAACGTCCGGATCCACCAGGAAGCCCGTTCCTTTTCTTTTTTCACGATAGGGCCTATGATCCTCCACCGCCTCGCAAAAAAGCTGTGAAGGTTTGATAGGTTTCGGCAGAACCGCCGGACATAAAAGATGATGCCGTCCTTTGTCGGGAGAAACGGAGCCCGGTTCGTCCCCTCGGTCAATCCCAACTGCTCTTTCACGATTTGCCATATGGCGGACAACGTATACTGAAAATACGGGAGGAGAAAGGAAGGCAGCAAACTCACCGTCTTCAAGCATTCCCGACAGCGATACCGGACAATCCAAATGCGATCATCACCATGTGGGGTCAATGCGTTTCGCTCATAGTAACCGTGGCGGTGTAACGGGCGCTTGGCCCGGCAATGCGGACACTGTGTCAGAAGAGGGAAGTCGTTTTCTTTTCCACGCTCTGCATACGTTTGGACGTCAATGCCAAAGTCATGAAATTGAATCACGTCCTCCTCCCCTTCCTCTGAACCGATGGATTTTCTCTTCCGAAATAATTCACAAAAAATTTAGCATATTCTTTCAGAAAAGGGGAGAGGGCTTTCTGAAGGAATGTGCAAAAAAATGGCTCTTTTGTTCCGAAATAAAGTGATAATTTACAGTAAAACCGAGCAGCTTTCCTAAAAGATGAATGGCGATGATGACAGCGTCCTCTTGCTTGACCAAATGGCGATTTCGACGATGAAGATGCACCTGAATGCATGAAAGTTGAGCAGAAACAAAAACGAAAATGGCGGCATATTGCTTTTGAATCTTGGCCCGATCTGTAGTAAAATGAAAGTGCTCTTGCATAGGGATCCTCCCTCTAGAAATGTTGATCTATCAAGGCTTTTCGGCCTCTCAGGGGTGTCCAAAAAATATTTTTCGACAAAATCCCTTACATCCTTTTTCAGT
>ERZ1673811.88-NODE-89-length-5052-cov-135.427857_pt1 | contig 5052 bp, 4 predicted proteins | sample MGYA00580151_ERZ1673811 | MGnify/ENA primary metagenome ERZ1673811 (study PRJEB41219, sample SAMN04549620) | soil metagenome | isolation source: soil | place: USA: Wyoming, Fireholl Drive Yellowstone National Park | collected 2009-07-28 ...
CTTTTCCGTGAAAATGCATGCGCCCCGATGAGTCATTTTCATGCCCGGGTGGAGAGCAAAAATTGCTCATGGAACTTTTCCATGAAAAAAATCCTTTCTAACGTAGAGTGTTCGTTAGAAAGGATACCATGTTTTTGACGATGCACAAAGACCAAAATTCTTAACTTGATGGGTATGGGGGATCTCTCCTTTCGAATGTTGGGTGACACTTTCATTCTACTGGAGATCCGCCAGCAAGGGCTATTTTTATGCTTGATCAAGTTTATCTAGCACCACGGGTTAAATATAATTTTCTAACAAACTCATCTAGTTGTTTAGTGTCTGTAATATTTTTGTTACAACGTTCGCTATCTAGGCATACATAATGACCAAAAGCTTTATAATATGAAGTTTGGTTATTGTGCTTTGAATTTGAGGATATTAAGACTAGTTCTTCAAAAGAATTACAGAATGCACAATACCCTTTTTTATTGCATAAAGTAATTCTTGATTGAAATCCTACAATTTTATTATTAAATTGATAAATAAAAAATTTCCTAAAGGAGCCTAAATCATTCCAACTTACATATGTTAATGGCTTATCTTCATTAAAAATATTCCTTGGTATATTTAACTTTTTTACATTTTTAAATAACTTTCTTAATTTAACCTCGCTTAAATAAGGAAAATGTTTAGTATAGTCATATATTCTTTTTATATACTCATCAAACTCCAGCTCAGTTTTTATTTTATTAATTTCAGACAAAAGCCTATATTGTTCTTCATTTAAATTACTAAATTGGGAAACCACCTTATTTAAAGACATTTCTCTTATGTTAGCTAATACATCATTATCAATGTTTTGGTTTATATTTTGCTTAAGCATTTCAACTTGCTTCTTAATAAAATTGTATTGGTGGTTTAGAATAAATTTTTCAAGCATAAAAATTTGCCTCCTAATCAAATAAGAGATTTAACAGTTAATAACTCTATTTAATAAAGGGATTAAATAGCGAAAAAGTATAAATAGTTTCCCGTAAGTTTACATATTTTTGCATAAATTATTTTAAGTTTGACACGGATCCTTACAAGCAGGATGTGCGAGCCAAGGAGCAAGGTATATCAGGGATCTAGCACCGGCTCAAACTACCAATCATGGTCGTTTTTCCGCATTAAATGATGGTAATTTAATTGTGTATTTACTTTGCAACTTTTTTATTACAAACTGTAGTTGAGCAAATTTACTAACATAAATTTACATCCAAACAAAAAAGGAGACATGAACCCGACTCCTTGGTTAAAATAGATGTGCTAACCAACCATTCACAAGGAGGTTCATGTCTCATGAATAGATTAGCACATCATCAAGGAATCCACAAGTTTTTCATGGCGTTGGAGTCAGTCAAGACTTTGTGGAGAACATTTTTTCGGTTCACTACGGGCGTTGTCAATCACTAGTTAGCGAACCATTTTCAGGAATTAATATCGTAAGCGCTTTCGGACTCTCATCCCTCATCTTGAGGCGATGATACGATATTCCATTTTTTTACACCCAACCACCATCCCGGAGCGCCGACAACGCTTGATGGATCGGCGTCCCGGATGACCGCTGCAGACACGGTAGATTCTGACGCACCACATCTGCCCATAACCGTCCGGCCTTCCGTTTGGCCTGTTCGATCCGCTTGGACTTTGTTGAGGCCGAGGCTGCCGTTCGGGTCTCTTCTTCCTCCACCAACTGCCCATTTCTCCGCCAAATCCCGTCGATTCGGGCTGCCATCGCCCTCAGAAACGCCCGAAGCCCTTGGTCTTTCCAGCTGCGGCGGGATTTCACCCGATGCGCAAACCGGCTCATCACGCTCTCGGCGTGGCCCATCGGACGCATGCCGGTCGTCTCCACCCCTTGCTCCGACAGCCACTCCCGATAGTCCCGGATGCATCCCGGCATCGACTCGATCCGGCGGATCATGGCAGCCAGCTGCTTCTCTTTCGCTTCGTCCTCCAACGTGCCGACCGCGCTGTTCAGCTCCACCAGAAGCCCCTCTTCGTCTTGTTTCGCCAGCTTCTTCCGCACCTCCCGCCAACGCGGATGGCCGGACAGACACTGACGCAGCTCCCGCGCCACATGAAATCGATCCAGCTGAAAGCACGCCCGCTTCCCAAAATACTCCCGGCAGGCCGTGATCCACGACGCCGCGTCGCCGTTGATGATCAAAAGGTCCCGGCACGGGTCATAGGCATATTCGTTCATCAGCCACTCTTCAAACCGTTCCCACACGTCTCCCGCCCCTTCATGGAGGTAGTGGCGCCGGTTCACGAGCTCGAGCTGCGAACCGTTTCGTTTCCATCCCTCGTGAACCGCCAGGATTTTCTCTTCTTTCGCCCGTTTCCCTTTCCCCTGGCGGGAAATAAACAGTCCATCCGCCTCCACAAACAGCACCCGGCCGTGCCGTTGGGAAACAGGGTGGTGCAGCGAGACAGGGGCCTCCAGCACCAGTTGGCGAATCGCCTCGTGGCTTAGGACCGCATACCCCACGATCGACTCCAACGTACGGGCCGCTTTGCGGTAGGAAGAGCACTCTACGGCCAACTCGACCGCCGTTTCCTCGAGGCAAGGGCTGATCGACTGCGCTCCATCAAAGCCCAGTTCGGCATCCAGCAAGAAGGTATACGCCCCCGCCTGCCGATCATAGTAGTAGTTCCGTCGAAACGTCACTTCTCCAAACAGCGTTTGGATCGTGGTCGGCCGTTTGTCTTTCAGCTGATACCGGCGCTTGTCCCGCGCTTCCGCCAGTTGTTGATCAATCTCCTCCAAAAGGGCCGCCAACAAGACAGCGAACACCTTTTGAAGAGTTCTGACTAATTGTTCCTCCAGCTCTTTTAATAAAGGCCATTCTGTGGTAAGATGTTTCATGGACTCTCTCCCTCCTGTTTTATGGATGTTGGTCATCACCATCATAGCAGGGAGAGAGTCCTTTTTGCATGACATTTGCTTTTTTCTACCGCGCTTCGCTTGGTGGCCCCGACGAGCGTCGCGAACAAAAGTTCGCAACCCTCGTCGGGGAATCATTCCGGAATGCCACCCACAAATATTTTACTCACACGGGAAAGAAATTTTGCCCATGCCGGAGCGAAAGCGTTTTGCGTATGACCAGATCAATGAGCTATGGCAAGGGGACTTATCCCATGGACCCACGATTCGCGTCCATGGGAAAGCCCAGAAAACGTTTTTGATCGCGTATATCGATGACTGCTCGCGGTTAGTGCCATATGCCCAATTTTTCCCTTCGGAGAAGTTTGACGGGCTGCGGATCGTCACGAAGGAAGCGGTGCTTCGTTGCGGGAAGCCGAAACGCATTTACTCGGACAACGGGAAAATTTATCGATCCGAGGTGCTGCAGTATGCGTGCGCCGAGATGGGGATTACGCTCATCCACACCCAGCCGTATGACCCGCAAAGCAAAGGGAAAATCGAACGGTTCTTCCGCACCGTACAGACGCGGTTTTATCCGCTGCTGGAGTTGGATCCGCCGAAGTCGCTCGAAGAGCTGAACGAGCGTTTTTGGAAGTGGCTTGAAGAGGAGTATCATCGAAAACCGCACGCCTCACTGGACGGAAAAACGCCGCATGAGGTGTTTCAATCGCAAGTGCATCTCGTGTCGTTCATCGAAGATGGCGATTGGCTGGATGCGATTTTTCTGAAACGGGAGCACCGCAAGGTGAAAGCCGATGGCACGATCACCCTGAATAAACAGCTATACGAAGTGCCGCCTCGGTTCATTGGGCAATCGATTGAGCTCCGCTATGACGAACGGGGCGTCTATGTGTACGAAGATGGAAGGAAGGTGGCGGAGGCCGTTCGGGTTCGTTTGGAGGACAACGCCTATGTAAAACGCCATCGGTCCCCGTTTGCGGCGATTCCGGCGAAGGAGGGAGAACACGGTGTATAAATCGTTTTACTCCCTTTCGCGGGAGCCGTTTGCGAAAGAAACAGACCCGTCCGAGGCGTATCAAGGGGCGTCATTTCAGGAAGCGTTGCGGGCGCTGGAGTACGTGAAACGAACCCGGGGGATCGGGCTGTTGATCGGAGAGCCGGGGGCGGGCAAGACGTTCGCCCTTCGGGCGCTGAAAGAGTCATTGAATCCATCATTGTATCATGTCGTCTACTTTCCGTTATCCACCGGAGGCGTGATGGATTTTTACCGTGGACTGGCCTTGGGATTAGGAGAGGAACCGAAGTACCGCAAGGTAGATCTCTTCCGCCAAATCCAGCAGGCGATCGAGCGATTGTATCATGAACGACGGATCACGCCGGTGTTCATTTTGGACGAGATGCATTTAGCAAAGGATGCATTTTTACAGGACATCGCCATCTTGTTCAACTTTGAGATGGATTCGACCAACCCATTTGTCTTGATTTTGGCCGGGCTGCCCCATTTACAGGGGAAGCTGCGGCTCAATCAGCACCGCCCTCTCGACCAGCGGATCATCATGCGATGCCGGATGGGGCCGCTGGAGAAGGAAGAGGTGGCGGGCTACATCGAGCATCGGATGAAACAGGCCGGGGCGAAGCATCCGATCTTCACCCCATCGGCGTTAGAGGCGATTGCCCTGCAGTCGCGGGGATGGCCTCGGGTGATCAACACGTTGGCCACGACGTGCCTGTTATACGGGTATCAGCTGAAAAAGGACGCCATTGACGAAGAAGTGGTGCGCATGGCCGCAGAGGAAATGGGGTATTAGCACGAAAGGGGCCGAATCGGCCTCTTTTGTGCTTTCACTTTTCCATTTTCCATCGGTCCATCAGGCGCGCTGGAAATCTTCATCTGAAAGAGCGTGCAAACGTTCCGAAAGAATGTGCAAAATCCGGAACAATCCGCAAACATTTTGCACATTATTTCCGAATCCGCCTGAAATAATTTGAAAAAGGGATTCTGACCATACCCGTCAAGTTTAGCGGTATAAGATTTTTAAGACGATACTCGTGTTCATCCCCGCAGTGAATGATGGGGATCACCTCCATTATTGGGCATACCAAATACCCCTCCAGAAGAGGGGTATTTGGTATTTATA
>ERZ1673811.89-NODE-90-length-4891-cov-24.706162_pt1 | contig 4891 bp, 5 predicted proteins | sample MGYA00580151_ERZ1673811 | MGnify/ENA primary metagenome ERZ1673811 (study PRJEB41219, sample SAMN04549620) | soil metagenome | isolation source: soil | place: USA: Wyoming, Fireholl Drive Yellowstone National Park | collected 2009-07-28 ...
TATCGTATCAACGGTTTGCGACCATTGTAAAGATGTTTTGTCACGGATTCAGGATATTAAACTGCTCCCAACTTTATCCCTTAATTCAGCAAGCCATTGGCTATTAATTGCTCTGATTTTGAACTTAATTCCACTCATGCCAGTAATAAGCAATATTATGTTAAATTTATATAAATCTCTTTTTAAACGCGCATTGCGTAGATTTTATTTGTCTCCCTTCATCGCTGATTCGTGCCATGATCTAAGCATGAAATGAGAAAACAAACTTATGAGAAGGTAAAAGACAATCCCAAAAATAGCAGCGGCAATTCCACAAGCAAATAAATATGGTGTTTTTAATTGAACAGCTGCGACCGTAATACCATAACCTAAACCACCTTTCCCTCCGCCAATCCCTGCTATATATTCACCCGTAATAGCACCAACGATAGATAGTGTGCTAGATATTTTTAACCCGGTCATCATGTAAGGCATAGCAGCTGGTATTCGAAGCTTCCACATTCTTTGCCATTTTGACGCATTATATAAAGTAAATAATTCGCTCATGTTTTTGTCGACTGAATTCAATCCCATTAAAGTATTTGAAATGATGGGAAAAAATCCGATTAAAAATGAAATCATCACAATCGAGTTGAAGCCTGAACCGAACCAGATAACAACGATCGGTGCAACGGCCACAACTGGTATCGTTTGTAAAATAACCGCATATGGGTAAATGCTTATTTCTAAAATTCTGGAACTAGCTAATAAAACCGCGACGCCAATCCCAATGATGGCACTTATTAAAAATCCAATCACAGATTCAGCTACCGTTATTTTTATGGCTGGCCATAATAAATCCCAATCTTCAATCGCCGCTTGAATAACATCTGTCGGTTTTGGAAGTATAAACGGCTTCACACCAACCATAATCGGAACAAACTGCCATAAAGAAAGAAAAACAACAAGCGCAACAATCGGACCAATGAACTTCCATTTTGACTTGTTCCGTACTTTAAGTCTGCCAGTATTATTGGGTTGAGTGACAATTTCCTTCGTTTGAGTAGTTGCTGTTTGTACAGACATTTATCCCAACTCCCTTCGAGTTGTACTATCCTCAAGACTTCGCGCGGCAATATTGACATACTCTGTAAACCTTTCATCTGTTCGCTCCCTTGGATAAGGAAGGTCGACATCGATAATAGAGGATAATCTGCCAGGCCGCGCTGACAACACTGCAATTCTAGTAGAAAGATATACAGCTTCATATACATTATGGGTCACGAACAAAATCGTCATATTCTCCCTTTTCCATATTTCGAGCAGTTCCGTCTGCAAAGTCTGTCTTGTAATCTCATCTAATGCAGCAAACGGTTCATCCATTAAAAGCATTTTAGGTTTTGCAGCTAACGCCCGAGCAATAGACACTCTCATCTTCATTCCGCCGGATAACTGCCTAGGATAAGATTTTAAATGATCTTTTAACCCCACCATCTCTAATACTTTGATCGCATCCTCTTTACGTCTTTTTTTATCAGCCCCCCTTAATTCTAACGGTAATAATACGTTTTCGAGCACTGTTCTCCATGGAAGTAAATTAGCATCTTGGAAAACGAACGCAATATCATTTGTATTTTTTATAATTTCTTTAGGGTTTTGCCCAAACACTTTTACCTTGCCCTCAGTAGCTTCGCCTAATCCTGCTACCATTCTTAATGCCGTTGATTTCCCGCAGCCTGATGGACCGAGAAAACTTATAAATTCCCCTTCTTTTATCGAAAAATGAAATTGGCTTAAAGCGACAGTGCCAGTATTGTAAATCTTACTAACATGTTGAAATGAGACAACTTCGTTTTGAATTGCGTCCACCGCTATCCCTCCTCATAATTATTTTGTTAGAATAGCTGAGTTTGTTAATCTCGATTTTCTATAATTGACTTTTGTATGCTTTGCAGCCGTTTCCAGCATTTTTTCGGCAGCTTTTTGCGCCCGAATGGCAAATTGTTCTTCATCGATATTCACGAGACGCCCTTCATCTACAACAATCTTCCCGCCAACGATGGTCATATCAACTTGCGGTGTGCCCGCAAGAATCGGAAGCGCCGTATCATTAAAGAGAGCACCGGCAAACTCTAATCGATTCGTATCGATCAAAAACATATCTGCAGCCTTGCCGACTTCTAAGGAACCAATGGCATCTTCCCAACCAAGCACTTTAGACGAACCTCTCGTTGCAATCGATAAACAATCTTCAGCGCTCAGCGCTGTTGTTCCATGCTGAAGATTATGGAGCAAGTTCATGATTTTTAAATCAAGTAATAGATTAGATGAATCATTGGAAGATGAACCATCGACACCAAATCCCACTTTTACTCCTGCATGTAACATGTCCATAATTCGCATCGTTCCGGATGCCATTTTCATATTGCTGCTCGGACAATGAGCAACTCCGCAGCCGCAAACACCCAGCTTTGCAATTTCCTTGTCATTAAACCAAATTCCATGCGCATACCACACGTCACCGCCAACCCAACCTGTTTCTTCCATTAATTCTAACGGACGCATGCCAAGCTTTTCTCTGCAAAAGTCCTCTTCATCGATCGTTTCCGCCAAATGGGTATGCATCCGAACACCATAACTGCGGGCTAAATTTGCTGATTCACGAAGCAAGTCTTTACTAACTGAAAATGGCGAACATGGTGCAACACCTACCCGCAACATTGAAAATTTACTAGGGTCATGATAGGTTTCAATAACCCTCATGGAATCTCGAAGAATAACATCTTCGCTTTGAACGACTTCATCTGGCGGCAATCCCCCTTTTGATCTACCTAAACTCATAGAACCTCTAGTTGGGTAAAAACGAATTCCAATCTCACGAGCTGCCCGTATTTCTTCATCGATTAATTCCCCACTTACTCCATTTGGAAACACGTAAAAATGGTCAGCGGTTGTTGTACAGCCACTTTTAAGCAATTCGCCTAATCCGACCATAGCACTTAAATACACATCTTCTGGCTTTAAATGGCGCCAAATATCGTACAAAGTGATTAACCAATCAAACAACTCAACATTCTGCACCCAAGGGATATTTCGAGTGAAAGTCTGATATAAGTGATGATGTGTATTGATTAACCCCGGATAAACAATTTTTCCACGTGCATCAATAACAGTGTCCGCTGTCTCAAAAGGCAAATCATATCCGATCGCTTTAATTTCTTGTCCAACAACATACATGCTGCCGCCTGGGTATTCCGTTCGCTTTTCGTCCATCGTAATGATGTTTTTGGCATTTTTTATTAATAATGTCCTCATTTGTTCAACCCCTTATGCCAATCTCAATTTTATGTTAATTTTTATAACATTACACGTAATATATTCTTATTATATACGCTTTTTAATAGTTTAACATTAGAGGATATTTACAATTTTGAATATTATTTTGTGCATTTTAACTAAATTTCTTTTGAATGATATTATTTATAACAATTATATGTAATATATTTTAACAAATAATACAATCACCTTATGAAAAGGATTCAATTAAAAAACTGTAGTTTCCCCTTTTTTTGCTATTTGTTCAATAAAAAAAGCCCAGTTAACTGAGCTAATGATCCCTTTGTCAACTACCACTGCGTCTCCATTATTTTTTACCTTCTATGATAAATCACCGATGTTTATTTGCCCTTTTCTATTTGTACATTTGCTGAAATTTGTTGAAATGTTCATTGTCTTTAATTGGGTTAATGAGTGTGACTAGAGGAATTGGATGCACAATGGCTGTGGCTGCGATTAACGCATCAGGTCCCTTATGAACCTTTCTCCCTAATAATTTTTCTCTCCTGCCTTCATAGCGATCAAATCATCAATTTCAATAATTTCATCAGCCATTTTATATACGTAAGCTTCTCTAATTTGCTTAACAATAGGATTGATATCAATCTCATAATGAGACATTAACTCCATTTGAATAACTGTATTAATCACCAAAAGTTCTTCCAATCAATTCACGAACTGTAAAAAACGATAGGCGGATAATGTTTTTACGTATCGGTCGATATCGAGACGTTGATCGAACTAGAAAAAATTTTCCGGTCAAGACCTTTCCATAAAGCCTGAAATGTAGTACAATCCATGATAGCGATCTCCTTGTAATTAGGTGTTGGTGTGACGGCTATCCTAATTATAAGGAGTTTTTTATGGAATCAATTATTTTTTGTTTATCTATATAAATTGAAATAAAGGTTTTCTCCCGTTCCACGGCGAATAAATAAAAGAGAAAATAGGGGAACGGAGAGAAAATATGATGCCAAATCACAAAGACGAGATCGAAAAGTTGTCCACTGCCATGAAAGAAGCAAAAAGTAAACGAGCATATGAACGCTACCAAGCGATTTATCTTCATTTGCAGGGATATACCAAAGGAGAAATCGCAACGATTATTGGTCGATCCAAGAAAACTATTTATAACCCGTGGTGCTAGTTGAGCGCTAGCGCTCAACTAGCCCGAGAACAACAAGTGAGTAAGCCAGTAAAATACCATCCAGTGCCGTTTCAAATCCAGAAACCGAGTTCGCGCGAATCTTGGTGATCCGATACGAATCGACTAAAATCGAAAACACGGTTTCCACCACTTTACGTTTTCGCTTCATCCATTGTTTCCATGCATCCGATTGGCGAATTCGCTGATTGTTTCGGACGGGCGTCCAAAACGCGACTCGGTGCTCTTCGTACAGCTTCTTTCGCAGCGTTTGGCTGATATACCCTTTGTCACCGAAGTTATACGGATGTGGAATTTGCGTCATGACGGTTTCAGCGGCCACCCGGTCGTGACAAGACGCTTCGGTGACAACATATATCCATGCCCAATCCCTGCAGAATCCTTCGCTGATCAGGGGTAAGGGAGCGATCC
>ERZ1673811.93-NODE-94-length-4630-cov-21.079344_pt1 | contig 4630 bp, 4 predicted proteins | sample MGYA00580151_ERZ1673811 | MGnify/ENA primary metagenome ERZ1673811 (study PRJEB41219, sample SAMN04549620) | soil metagenome | isolation source: soil | place: USA: Wyoming, Fireholl Drive Yellowstone National Park | collected 2009-07-28 ...
AAAATATAGTTAAGGCGATTCATCTCCCACTTACTCCGCTTCGCTTCGTTGAAGTAGGAGTCTTCTCGCCTAATTAAGATAAAAAAGGAAAAGGCCGACGGCGGGCAACCTGTTCACAGCTTGATCGTCCACTTAATTACCCCGGCCTTGGCAAGCGCCTCGATCAAAATGACAACGACCGGCCCGACAAACAGCCCGATAAAGCCAAGCAGCTGGAAGCCGAGGTAGACGCTGACGAGCGCCGCAAGCGGGGAAATGCCCAAATTGGTGGAAAACACTTTCGGCTCGATGATCCGCCGCACAACAGTGATGACGATAAACAGCACAATCAGCCCGACGCCAAGCGTATTGTCGCCGTTCGCCATGCTGATGATGCCCCACGGAACAAGCACTGAGCCGGTCCCCAAAATCGGCAAAATGTCGACGATGACGATGACGAGCGCCATCAAGGCAGCGTAATCAATGCCGAGCACGAGCAACCCGGCCAGCGCGAGAAAAAACGTCACCAGGCTGAGCAAAAATTGCGCTTTAATAAAGCCGATCCCCGCCTTGCTCAGCTGGGCGATGACCATCCCGAGCCGCTGGCGGGTGCGCTCTGACAAATAGCGGCTGATCGACTGTTTCATTCGCGGCAAGTCGAGCGAAATGAGAAACAATGCGACCAAATAGACTAAAAAGTGAATGAAAAACGCCGGGATGGCGGTGATATAATGAACGAGCGACTGCGTCAAATTCGTCGCAAACGACAGCAGCATCTGTTGCACCGTGCGCACGCCGCGCTCGAGCGAATCAATGATTTCCTGGGGGATCGAACTTGAATACAACCGCCACGTTTCGATGAGGCGGTTGAACACTTTTGTCGCCTCGCTCAGCACGTACGGAAGGTTTTGCGAGAGCGCCATCACTTGCTGAACCAAAATGACAACTAAAAAATAAAGCGAAAACCCAAGGATTACCAAAAAGAGTGAAAAAATCGCCGTTACGGCGTGCGCGCGCTTCAGCCGATACTGGTCTTGCAGACGGCGGATAGGCGGCTCCAACAAGAGGGCGGTGGCAAGCGCCAGCAGGAGCGGCACGCTGTACGGCAGCAGCCATAAACAGATCGCCGACAAAAGCGCAATGATGATCCAACGTTTCACATGCGTCCCTCATTTAATCAAGATTTGTCAAAATGATGTTCCACTATAAATATAGCGAACACACTGCGGGCCGGCAACTGTTTTTGCGCATAAAGCGAAACAGCGGCTGAACGATCAGCCGCTGTTTTCCCGGTCAGGCGCTTTGCTGGCGCAGTTCGGCAATATATTGTTTCCCTTGTTCTTCGTTATATTGCCCTTCCCATTTCGACATGACGACCGCTGCCAGCGAGTTGCCGATAACATTCACAACGGTGCGCGCCATATCCAAAATGCGGTCAATGCCGGCGATAAACGCCAATCCTTCGACCGGAATGCCGACTGTGCCGAGCGTCGCCAACAACACGACGAACGAAACGCCCGGGACGCCGGCGATTCCTTTGGACGTCACCATCAAGACGAGTACGAGCGAAATTTGTTGCGACAGCGGCATGTCAATGCCATAGAGTTGGGCGATAAATACAGCCGCCAGCGCCTGATACAACGTCGACCCATCCAAGTTGAACGAATAGCCGGTCGGAATGACAAACGAGGTGACAGCCTTCGGGCAACCGAACCTCTCCATTTTTTCCATAATTTTCGGGAGCACCGTCTCCGAACTCGACGTGCTATAGGCAAGCACGAGCTCATTTTTTAAGATTTTAATAATATGAAAGATATTCACACCTACCAATTTCGCGGTGCCGCCGAGCACAACGAGCACGAAAAAGGTCATCACTGCGTAAACGAGCACAACAAGCTTGCTGAGCGGAAGAAGTGAAGCGACGCCAAATTTCGACACCGTCACCCCGATCAAGGCAAAGACGCCGAACGGCGCAAACTTCATCACTTGGTTTGTCACGTAAAACATCGCTTCCGCCGTTCCTTGGAAAAAGCGAAGCACCGGTTTTCCTTTTTCGCCGATCGCGGCTACACCCAATCCGAACATGACCGAGAAGAAAATGATCGGCAACATGTTTCCTGTCGCGAGGGATTCAAACACATTTTTCGGCACGATGTTGACGAATGTCTCGACCATCGAATGGTGCTGCACTTCATTCGTCGTATCAATGTATGATTGAATATCGGTTTTCTCAAGCGATTTCATATTGACGCCGGCGCCTGGTTGGAACACGTTTGCTGCCAAGAGGCCAACGACAATCGCAATCGTCGTGATAATCTCGAAATAAAGGATTGTTTTGCCGCCCAGCTTCCCGAGCTTTTTCACATCGCCGACATTGGCGACGCCGACAATTAAGCTCGAGACGACAATCGGAATCACGATCATCTTAATGAGACGGAGAAAAATGTCCCCAATCGGTTGCAAATACGTTGCCACGTTCGGGTTTCCGTAGAAAACGACTCCGACGATAATCCCGAGAATAAGACCGATCAAAATCTGCCATGCTAACCCGATCTTTCTCATCATGTTTCGCCTCCTTTAGACAATTTTAGACAAAAAACGACAAAATTATTTTGCTATTAAAAATAAAATCTGTCAATACTTTTGAATGAAACCGCTTTGTTGCAAGGAACTATCAATATATTTTGTTTTTTTATAATAATTTAAATACTTGTATCGTTAGCAAAAGAAAACAGGCCGCCGGTCAGGCGCCTGCCTCATTCCCGAATTTCATGATCGCCGCTTTTCTTTTTCCTGCCGGTAAAACTCATGAAACATTTTCATTAATGCCCGTTTTTCGATGCGCGAGACGTAGCTTCTTGAGATGCCGAGCTCTTTGGCGATTTCACGCTGCGTTTTCTCCCGTTGCCGGCCGAGGCCAAACCGCTTGACGATCACTTCTTTTTCCCGCTCGTCTAGCACGCTGATGTATCGTTTCACTTGCTCAAGCTCCATGTTAAGCTGAATTTCGTCGACGATGTCTTGCCCTTCGGATTTCAAAATATCGAGCAGGCTGATTTCATTTCCTTCCTTATCTTGGCCGATCGGCTCGTGAAGAGAAACGTCCTTGCGTGTTTTTTTCAGTGAACGCAAATGCATCAAGATTTCGTTTTCAATGCATCGGGCCGCATATGTGGCCAACTTCGTCCCTTTCCCCGGCGAATAGCTTTCAATCGCCTTGATCAAGCCGATCGTCCCGATCGAAATTAAATCTTCCACTTCTTCTCCCGTATTTTCGAACTTTTTGACAATATGGGCGACAAGGCGCAAGTTATGTTCGATGAGCCGATTGCGGGCTTGCTCGTCGCCTTTGGCCATTAACTCCAAATATTTTTCCTCTTCTTTGGCGCTTAACGGCTGGGGAAACGCGTTGTTTTTAATGTACGAGACGAGAAACGTCAATTCTTTCAACAAAAACGCAAATGCTGAAAAAATGCCGGACATGCTCTCACCCCCGCCTGCTGTCATCGGCGGAAACCGCCTATCGTTATGTATATGCAGGGGCGTTGTTGTCCGTGTCTGGACAAAAAATTCAGCCGACCCCCTTAACGAGGCCGGCTGCGGGCAAACGTGCCACCCGTATCAGTGAACAAACACACTCATTTCTTGTGTTGCAGCTCGCCTGCTGTTCCCCTCCCATCCTAGACAGGCGCCCGCCTTGTTACACTCCTGCTTCGGCGCTCACTTCCGCAGCGACGACGAGCGCAATCGACGCCGTAATCACAACTGCCGTGACGATGGCGAACATCCCCGTTCCCTCCTTGGCCTTCTCGTTTATTTTTATTTTACCAAAGAAGACGGGGAACGCTTCCGCCACATTTTGAACAATTCATGAAATTCGACGATCAACAACAGCGCGCGGAGCACCGATCGCACTTTCGACTGAGTCAAGTGGAGTTTCCCCTTTGCTTTATCCACGTCACCAGCCATACGAGTACAATGGACATACATCGTCTCCCCTTTCATCCTTCATTGCTGAACATGTTTACAACAATCGTTGATGGAAAAAGCATTTGCGGTCAACAAGCTCCTCCTCGGCTGCACGCGCGAACCGCTCCTCTTCCCTGTTCCCCTGCCGCGGCTTTCTCCGCTCAATCGTGATCGTGAGAAAAAACAAATGGATCGTCATGCCTCCCCACCTCCTTTCCATGCAAAAAAACCGCAGAAGGAAAGCGCTTCTGCGGCTCAGTGTGCAAAAAGGCCGCAGAAAGCGAGACTACTCCCCTTCTGCGGCCTGATCGCTGTTTTTCGTCATCGGTGCACGTTCATTCCCGGTCGGCGGAAGGTCGAATAGCCATTTTCTGGAATAAATGCGCGAATGTTGACCACATCACCATTGTCATGATCTTCGACCTCCCCTCAGAAATGACGTTACGAAGGTAATTGTATCCAAAAACATTTCCATTGTCAACCATTTTTTATAAAAAACAAGCTCCCCTTTGACGGCAGCATGACGAAACCAAAATGAGGGGGCTGACCTAAAAGGCCGCCTGCCTTCAAGATCGTCACAACGATCGTGCAGCAGAAACAGCAAGCACATATATAGCAGTGAAAGAGGGGGCTGACCCAAAACGCGAATGCGTTTTGGGATCAGCCCCCACTTTTTTGCCTC
>ERZ1673811.96-NODE-97-length-4495-cov-53.122973_pt1 | contig 4495 bp, 4 predicted proteins | sample MGYA00580151_ERZ1673811 | MGnify/ENA primary metagenome ERZ1673811 (study PRJEB41219, sample SAMN04549620) | soil metagenome | isolation source: soil | place: USA: Wyoming, Fireholl Drive Yellowstone National Park | collected 2009-07-28 ...
AATGCCCTATTTGTGCTGGGCTTTTTTATACACTAGCACTGGGGTGAATAGTTACCAAGGATATGTTAAACTTTTTCGTTGCATCTATATAGAGGCGGCATTGTTTTTCTCAAGATGTTCTGGCTTCAAACCAGTTGATTCTTGATTGATATATTCATCTACATCCAAATCGTTGTAACCTGGGATCTCTATACGTAAATATTTCATGGGTTCACTATCCAATGGAACAGTACAGTCTAGCCCCATTTTACAACCAACCCCATTATTAGTTGACGGATCAAGTTTCGAGCCTTGGGCACCATGAATCACGATTAAATCCCGATCCGCTTGGAAACGTGTAGCAATAGCCCATTCAACCTCTTCCATGTTGAAAATATCAATTTCCTCGTCTACAACAACTACATGTTTGATATCAAAACTATTGGCGAATGCAGCCAATATTGCGTTTTTGGCCTCTCCTTCATTTCGCTTCTTAATAGAGATGATTGCATGGTAACGGCAAGTGCCTCCAAGACTCATATGAACCGATTTCACTGATGGCACCGTTTGTTTAACACTTTGAAAAAGACTGGCTTCTCGAGGGATACCGCCAAGTAACAAATGTTCATATCCAGCAGGTACGATCGTATGAAAAATAGGATGGTTTCGGTGGGTAATTCCTGTAATTTGTACTACCTCCTTGTCACTACGAGATCCATAATATTTCGGAAATTCCCCAAAAGGACCTTCTGGTTCACGAACTCGAGGAAGAATCTTTCCCTCTAGTACGATTTCCGCGTGAGCTGGAACGTCAATGTCTACTGTCTCACATCGTACGACTTCAAGCGGTTCGCCACGTAAGGCACTAGCGATCTCTAATTCATCTATCCCAAAGGGGGTGCTTGCCTGTGATGCTAGTAGGGTAATAGGGTCAACTCCTATGGCTATTGCACATTCTAATGGTTTTCCTGCTTCTTCCGCCTGTCTATATAAGTGAAATGTATGACGCGGGAGGATAAGAATCCCAAGTCTGTCTTTACTGGATACTTGCAAACGATGGATAGAAACGTTCTGTTTTCGTGTTAATGGATCCCGAACGATTAGTAATCCCGCCGTAATATAATGACCTGAATCCTTTTCATGATGAATCGGTATAGGTAAAATCTCCATGAGATCGATATTTTTCAAAATAACATTTTCTTTCACAGGAGCATCTTTTTTATCTACAAGACGATAAGGAAGAGGATTAGAAACAGCTTGGATAAATTTAGGTATCAGCCCAGACTGATCTGTTTCTAAAGCCTCTGCAAATTGCTGTCGTGTGGTACAAATTCCAGATACAACTGGGATCGAATAATCCTCTACTTGTGTAAAATACACTGCTTTCTTTCCGTCTAATTTTTTCGCAATGGAAGCTACTTCATACTTTAGTTTAACCCTTTTATCGATAACCGCTAGACGTTCAGTTGATTGCATATATTCTAACCATGTACGAAATGTTTTTGCCCTCATGATAATATCCAAGCCCCCTGTCACTGAAACATGGCTCTTCTGTAATCAATAAATCTGTTGTAAGAGTGTCATAACCTCTGCTTCACTCGGTTGACGTGGGTTAAATCGCATCATTCCGCTTTTGAATGAATCTTTTGCGATATCGGGGAGTTTTTCTTTGGGAACGTCGACGTCGCGCAAACGTGTCGGAAGCCCAATCTCTTTAACTAACGAAGCGACCGCCAAAGCCGCTTGTTGCACAAGGGTATTCTGGTTTCCTTTCCTCCCTAACAATTCGGCTATCTTGGCCGCTTTTTCAGGCTGAACAACGGAGTTAAATTCCACAACCTTTGGAAGTAGCAACCCGATTGCGACACCATGAGATACATGACAGTGACCTGATAAAGCACTTCCAATCGCATGGGCTAAACCTAGAAATCCGTTATTAAAAGCCATTCCCGCCAATAAGCTCCCGTAGGACATACCGATCCTTGCCTCTTTATTAGTACCATCTTCAACTGCACGACGCAGATAGCGATTTACCGTTGTCATTGCTTCGATCGCTAGAACATCCGATATAGGCTGAGAACGCAAGGAGAAGAAAGTTTCGATTCCATGGGCTAGCGCATCAATACCTGATGCAGCCGTTATTTTTTTGGGTAAACTCATAGTAAGCTTAGGGTCTACCAAAGCAATCTCAGGCGCCATATATGGGCTTGTAACCGTAACCTTAACATTATTCTTCCAATCAGAGTAGACACCAAAGATTGTAACCTCACTACCTGTACCAGATGTTGTAGGCAAGGCTATTAAAGGGATTTCAGACTTTTTCTTGATGCGATTAACACCAGCGTAATCACCAATGGATCCCCCGTTTGTTGCGACGACACGTATTCCTTTGGCCGTATCGATCGGACTTCCACCACCTATGGCGACAATGCAGTCAAAAGGCTGTTCCTTAAAAGCAGCTGCCCCTTGATCAATAGTCTCCAAGCTTGGATCAGGTTCTACATCGGCATAAACACAGTACTGTATATTAGACGACTCTAGAGATTGAATGATTCCTGCCAGTAAGCCAGTTGCTTCCACTCCTCTGTCAGTAACTAAAAAAGCACTTTTTATCCCCATGTCTACCAGCTGATTTCCGAGTTGAGATGCTTTACCGTATCCAAACTGGATTGATGTAGGAAGATGGAAAGAGAACTCAAATTCAACTTCCTTTTGGATATAATGTCCGACCATCTTTGGTTTTCTCTCCCCTCATGCTTTTTGCATTTGCTAGTTTTTAATCTATTTCTAAATGGACATGTTTTGTTTCGCAGTACTCCATCAAGCCATCTATACCCCGAGTACGTCCAAGCCCACTCTGTTTGTATCCACCAAACTCTGCTTCAGGAAAATTCTTATTGTAAGTGTTTATCCATACAGTTCCAGCCTTTATCCCTTGAGACATTTTCATGGCGCGATTCAAATTTGTTGTCCATACACCAGCAGATAATCCAAAATCACTGTCGTTTGCGATCCTTAATGCTTCATCTTCATTTGAAAAAGTCTGTACCGCTAGAACTGGTCCAAATATTTCTTCTCGTAAGATACGACAATCGCTTTCGAGGTCAGAGATAATTGTAGGTGCAAAAAAGAATCCCTTGTTATAATCACCGCCCGTCAATCTATGTCCCCCAGTGATAATTGTTCCTTCCTGGCGCCCGATATCGCAATACTCTTGTACAATATCCAGCTGATTTTGTGATACAAGCGGGCCCATATCTGACGTTTCCAACAAGCCATTTTCTACACGCAAACTTTCTGCATAATCTTTCAATCGGTCAATAACTTCGTCTTTAATAGATTCCTGGATCAGTACTCTTGAACCTGCCATACAAATTTGTCCCGCAGATATAAAGATGGACCGACCGATGATAGGGATCGCTTTATCCAAATCTGCATCATCAAAGACTATATTCGGTGATTTACCGCCAAGCTCGAGCGCTAATTTTTTAATATTACTAGCTGCCATTTCCATGATTTTTTTTCCCGTTGAAGTATCTCCAGTAAAACTAATCATATCGATCTTCTTACTGCTAGCTAGAGCAGCACCAATGGAACTTCCAGGTCCGGTAACGATGTTAACAATTCCTTTTGGAAAGTATGAAATTTCGTCGATGAGCTTGAATATTTCAACTGCAATGGAAGGCGTTAGGCTAGCAGGTTTTACAATTACGGCATTACCTGCAGCAAGAGCTGGGGCAAGTTCACGGATCATGAGCAACGCTGGCCAATTCCAAGGGGATATAATACCGACAACCCCTATTGGTTCTTTCACGATCACACCGAAATTTTTAGGCTCTAACTGGATCGAGCGTCCAAACACAGCACGTGCTGCTCCAGCAAAATATTTTAACGTATCGATACATCCGCTAATCTCGACGCGTGATTCACGAATGGTCTTTCCTTGCTCGATTGTTAATAAACGCGCCAAACGTTCCATATTCTCAGACATTTTTTGAGCTAAAGACAACAAGGCTTCATAACGTTTCTTCGGATTAACAGACCAGTCACTTTCCTTAAAAGATTGGCAAGTTGCGTCAATCGCTTGTGTTACATCTTCTACTGTGGAATTTTGGGCGTAACTGATGAGTTCCCCCGTAGCTGGATTGTATGATTCAATTAGCTCTTTGGATAGAGATTCGATCCATTCCCCACCTATATAGTTGTAATACACAGGCACCTCTTTGCTTGTTATAATTTCCATTTTGAACACCTTCCCCCTTTAATACATAAAATTTAATATTGTCAACATGTTACTAAATGATTAGGTGATATTATGAAAGCGATTTCAAAACAAATTGATAGAAAGTATATTAAAACTATTCTTAATTTTAAACCAAATTTATTATATAGAACTTTATCTAAAATTAAGTTACAGTATCTAAGCATCTTGTTTTACATTTTCTTATCAACTTATTGTTTAGTGTGAGTAAAATATTTGTGGGTGACATTCAGGAATGATTCCCCGACGAGGGTT
>ERZ1673811.99-NODE-100-length-3891-cov-33.434307_pt1 | contig 3891 bp, 3 predicted proteins | sample MGYA00580151_ERZ1673811 | MGnify/ENA primary metagenome ERZ1673811 (study PRJEB41219, sample SAMN04549620) | soil metagenome | isolation source: soil | place: USA: Wyoming, Fireholl Drive Yellowstone National Park | collected 2009-07-28 ...
CATGCCGGGTGGAGGGCAAAGCGCGCTGCCCATGGATCTTTTCCGTGAAAATGCAGCGCCTTGAGCAGTCATTTTCATGCCGGGTGGAGGGCAAAGCGCGCTGCCCATGGATCTTTTCCGTGAAAATGCAGCGCCTTGAGCAGTCATTTTCATGCCGGGTGGAGGGCAAAGCGCGCTGCCCATGGATCTTTTCCGTGAAAATGCAGCGCCTTGAGCAGTCATTTTCATGCCGGGTGGAGGGCAAAGCGCGCTGCCCATGGATCTTTTCCGTGAAAATGCAGCGCCTTGAGCAGTCATTTTCATGCCGGGTGGAGGGCAAAGCGCGCTGCCCATGGATCTTTTCCGTGAAAATCCCGTCAGCCAGCGGTGATGTTCATCCCCGGGTGGAGGACAGATCGCGCTACCCATGGAACTTTTCTGTGAGGGTGCTTTGTCCATAAATGATCTGCTTGAGTGGGGAGCAAAGTTTACCTACGGCTGTTTTTCTTTTCGATATTGACAGGTAAGATCAAATGTTTCAAAATATGGTCTGCTTGTTACAATAATGACATTTGAATTTATTCCTGTTTCGGGCTATAATGATACCTAGGTTTTTGTTGTAGGGGGAATTTGGCGAGGAACATTTAATATTAAGAGGTGTTTCCATATGAAAAAAGTGATCACCTATGGAACGTTTGATTTATTGCATTGGGGACATATTAATCTATTAAAGCGAGCAAGAGAGTTAGGCGATTATTTGATCGTCGCTTTGTCTACTGATGAGTTTAATAGACAAAAAAATAAAATATCGTACTACACCTACGAGCAACGCAAGATGATGTTGGAAGCCATTCGTTATGTGGACAAAGTCATTCCGGAAACATGTTGGGAACAGAAAATCCACGATGTACAAGAATATGGCATCGATATTTTTGTAATGGGCGACGATTGGAAAGGCCAGTTTGACTTTTTGAAACCGTATTGTCAAGTCATTTATTTGCCAAGAACGGTCGGCATTTCGACGACCAAAATTAAGGAAGACTTGATGGTGCGCAATGGTTAGAGAGTTGCTCATTTTTTTATATCTATGGTGGTTTAAGGCTCATTTTCTTCTTTTTCGCCTGTTTCCGTTGCAGGAGAAGATCACCTTTGTCGTTTCGTTTGGCGACAACAGTCTGTATGTGTATGAAGCGTTGCAAAAAAAGAGTCCTGGGATGCCAGTCGTCTTTTTGCGGAAAAAAACGTGTCCATATACATTTTCCGATGTATCGGCGAAAGTGTATGAGTTTGAAAGCGTTCGTTTTTGGCATACGTTATGCGGCATCTATCACTTAGCGACCTCGAAATACGTCATTGTTGACAACTATTATGGGTTTTTAGCTGCTGCCCCATTTCGTCCGGAAGTCGAATGCATTCAATTATGGCATGCTGCCGGCGCCTTCAAAACATTCGGCTTGTGTGATGCGTCCGTGGAACACCGTTCGTTGCGGGCGAAAAAGCGTTTTTTACAAGTATATCGCCAGTTTCATAAAGTCGTAGTCGGTTCGGAAGCGATGGCTCGTTTGTTCATGCAAGCTTTTCAATTGCCGGAAAAGGCAATCTTGCGGACGGGAGTGCCGAGAACCGACTTCTTTTATGATGTTGCAAAGCATCAGTCTATTAAAGAGAAACTTTATCGGGAAAATCCGTTGTTAAGGGATAAGAAAGTTATTTTATATGCGCCGACTTACCGGGACGACGAATTGGAGACGTTTGATTTGCAGCTGGATCTTGAGCGAATGTATAACGAACTCGCGCCGCTTGGGTATGTTTTGCTTCTGAAATTGCATCCCGCGGTGAAGCGCCGTCTCGATTATGACCGGCAGCGATATGCGAATTTTTTGTTTGACTATTCTGATTATCGAGATGTCAATGAGCTGTTGCTTGTGACTGATTGGCTCATCAGCGACTATTCTTCGATCCCATTTGAATTTTGTCTTTTGCAAAAGCCAATGATATTTTATATGTACGATATCGAATCGTACCGTCGTAAGCGGGGATTATGGGCCGGTTGGGAAGAGAAGTTGCCGGGTCCCATTTTGTTTACGACTGAACAAATTATTGATTATATCCGGCAAGGGAACGTTGATTTTGATGCCATCCGTTCCTTTGCTGAGAAGTGGAACCGCTATTCAAAAGGACGTTCGAGCGAAAATCTTGTTGACTACCTAGTAGCAGAAAGCCAAACGGTGCGAGAGGTAGCCATCACCCAGGGCGATTGAGGTGGAGGCTTCTGGTTGATTCTTTTGATTCTCTAGATGGAAAGGAATATGAAAAGGCGTATGGAATGGATGAGGGTGATGAACGCAGCCATTCAGCCAAGCAAATGGCACCAAGCTGTTTCGCAAACGGGATGGTATAAAAAGATTCGTGCCAAGGCGAAAATCACGATGATATACAAATATTTGTTTTTGGCTGCTTCGAAGCTGCCAGTGAAAAAAAACGTCATTTGGTTTGAGAGCTACTTTGGTAAACAATACAGCTGCAACCCAAGGGCTATTTACGAATACTTGCGGGAACACTGCCCGGAGTACAAGATGTATTGGAGTGCCGATTCGCGGTATGTACATGTTTTCGAGCAGCACGGTGTCCCTTACGTGAAGCGGTTTTCGCTGCGTTGGCTGTTTATTATGGCCAGAGCGCGATTTTGGGTGACCAACTGCCGGCTGCCGCTTTGGATTCCGAAACCGTCTCATACGATCTACTTGCAGACGTGGCATGGCACACCGTTAAAAAAATTGGCCCATGATATTGAAGAAGTGCATATGCCAGGCACTGACACTGAAAAATATAAACAGAACTTTTCGAGAGATGTGGAGAAATGGGATTATCTGATTTCTCCCAACGCTTATTCGACTCGCATTTTTGCCGGAGCGTTTCGTTTTCCGAAAGAAAGGATGCTTGAAACGGGTTATCCACGAAACGACTTTTTATATACGCACAATAAACCGGAGTATATCCGGCAATTGAAAGAACGTCTGCGGCTGCCTTTGGATAAGAAAGTGATGTTGTACGCACCGACATGGAGAGACAATCAATTTTATGAAAAGGGAAAATATAAGTTTGATTTGAAGCTTGACCTGAAACGTCTGCAGGAGGAGATTGGCGACCGCTATATTGTTCTATTGCGCATGCATTACTTGGTCGCGGAACAGTTTGATTTAAGCGCGCACCGTGGGTTTGCTTATGATTTTTCCAAACATGAAGATATTCGTGAGCTATATTTGCTTGCTGATTTGCTTGTGACTGATTATTCTTCCGTCTTTTTCGATTATGCCAATTTGAAGCGCCCAATGATTTTCTTCGTTTATGATATTGAGGAGTACCGGGATACGTTGAGAGGATTTTATTTCGACTTTGAACGTGAAGCGCCCGGTCCGCTCGTTAAAACGACGGAAAGTTTAATCCAGGCCATCAAGGCGATCGAAGAGGGAAGTTATCCTGTCGATACGTGCCTGCAGCCGTTTTATGAACGGTTTTGCCATTGGGAAGACGGGAATGCGGCTAGACGAGTGGCGGAAAAAGTATTTTGTCGGAAGGAAATGAGCTAATGTCGAAAGCTTTTTGGCACTAAATTAAATAGAGAACAGTCACTCTTTTTCTGGTAGAAATCAATCATGGAAACGACGCCCGCGAAAAGAAGGGCGATTAACAAAATCGCGGATTTCGTCGATTCGTCGTGCGAGGCCTCCAAAAGGGTGCCATCGAATGGGGATTGATTTGTGCTGCCCGCCATCTTCTCAAAGAAGCAGCTAGGGACAAGCAACCGTCCCTAGTGGCATACATTGAGGGCGAACAGAGAAGGAATTTCCTTTGTAGTAACTATTCACTCCGATAGTAGTATGTAAAGAAGCGCAACACAAATAGGGCATC
>ERZ1673811.100-NODE-101-length-3644-cov-21.782391_pt1 | contig 3644 bp, 5 predicted proteins | sample MGYA00580151_ERZ1673811 | MGnify/ENA primary metagenome ERZ1673811 (study PRJEB41219, sample SAMN04549620) | soil metagenome | isolation source: soil | place: USA: Wyoming, Fireholl Drive Yellowstone National Park | collected 2009-07-28 ...
AAAGAATGTGCAAAAAAATGGGCGTTTTGTGCTGAAATAAAATGATAATTTACAAAAATCGCCTTCAGCGAGCGGTCGTAGCGGCAAGAAAAAAGAGGGCGGCTGCCCTCTTTTCTGCTCATCTCCACAACAGCGCCGCGCCTCCCAATATGAGAAGCAGGGAGAGGAGCAGCACCCACGTTGACCAAAGATCGATCATTTCAAAAAACAAGGCTATTCTCCGCTCACGCTCCTCTCTCTTCTTGTATGCTTCCCACTGCTGCTTAAGGATCACGATCCCAAACGGAAACATCCCGATTCCCGCCACAAGGAGAATCACCGCTATTCCTTTGTCGTCCGCCCCCATTCCTCCAGCCAGCCTCCTCACGAATCACCGCTCGCGCTTTCATTCGGATGAGAATCGTGCTTTCCGGCGCCGCCCGCCCTCGCTCACGACGCTTTCGTTTGCAACAGCTTCACACCAAGCCCAATAAACACGATCCCCGTCAATCGATTGACAAGAAGCGCCATTTTCGCGTTTTGGCGCACCCGTTTCGTCGCCAGCGCGGCAACATAGACGACGCCAAGCCCCCATAGCGTGCTTGTCACCACGAACGAAACGCCGAGCAGCAAAAACGGAAGCGGGCCGTACGGCTGGGCCGTTTCGATGAATTGCGGCAAAAACGAAAGGAAAAACAACGCCACTTTCGGATTCATCACATTCGTCGTCACGCCTTGCCAATAAATCTTTTTCAGCTTCGTCGGCGCCAATTCCTCAGACTCCAGCGCTGGCGGCGCCGGCTGCCGCATCATTTTGATGCCAAGATACACCAAATACGCCGCACCAGCGATTTTCACAGCCGTAAATAAGACAACCGACTGCTGCAAAATCACGGCTAAGCCAAACGCAGCAAGCAGCGTATGAACGAACACTCCTGTCGAAATGCCCAACACCGAATACACGCCCGCTTTTCTCCCTTGCGCCACACTGCGCCCCATAATATACATCGTATCCACTCCCGGAGTGGCATGCATCAAAATCGACGCAAGCAAATACATTCCGTAGCTCGTAATGCCTAACATCCTTCTACCCCCTCGTTGCGATGAGCGATCCGTTCCAAAAAGACCATGTCTACCTTACATTATCGCTCCCACCCGTATGGTTTTCAATATGTATATTGACAATTTTCATAGTTTTTGATGACAGAACCTGCCTGACAGCCTCAAAGGCTTGCAGTCTGCTGAAAACGAAAATGGTGTCAGACCACCTTTTCCATCCAGCCTGACACCTTCGAAACAGATTACCCGCCCGCTGAAAGGCCGGCGAAAACCAACGGATTCCCCAGATTGATGGGAAATCGCAAGGAGAGGAAGGGACAGTGCCGCAGGAGGGTTCCATTTGCGAAACAGCGCGAAAAGCCGCATCTCCCTTAACATTTCTCATCCTTCCCAACACGTAAAAATCTCTTGTCCCTCTGTAAATTAGCACATTATTTCAGAATCACTTTTTCAAATTTGACCATTTTCATTTGCCTCAAATGGCCTCAAAACTGTCGAACTCGGGGAAAAGAAGCGATGGCTTATTGAAGCATTTCCCTCGTTAGGTATAAAAAAATTAATCCAGAACCTCCAATAATAAGTAGGAGTGAGATAAAAATTAACCACGTTGTTAGGGAAGGTGATAATGAGAATACGTCTAATATTTCAAGAAAAATAGCTACTTTCTTTTTGTTTGATGGTAAATTTTTATATTCATTCCAACTTTGCTTGAAATATATTACTCGAACGTGTTGCAAAACGCATAACGAATGCATAAATGCACATAAAAATCCACCACCTTGGAAATCATATACAGTGACCAAAAAAACAACTCTCCAAGGGGTGGACACTATTATGATTTCCAATTGGAACAGCGAACATGCATGGACTTATGAAATTGACCCAATTTTAGAAGCAATCCGTGGTGCTAGTTGAACATTAACGCCTCACGTGATGACACAGCGCAAGAGGGACAAGATCTCCACAACAGCATAGGCATGATGTTGTCCGTGCCTCGCTAGTTGGTGACGGATCTATTAGAAAAACTCTATTTAACGGAAAAACGGAGCAACCGACAACAACAGTTATATCGAGAGCGTTCAGGGAACATCTCCCTAGTGAATAAGTTTCCAATGACATACTGATACCCTGCTCGTTCCGAAGTAAAACAAAACAACTTTCCAAGAATATGAATGGCGATTATGACCCATTTCCTTGCTTTAACAAATGACGATTTCAGCGCTACAATACATTTAGAGCCGCCAGACAGTTGCGCTGATACCAAGAACAAGATCGCCGTATATTGCTTTTGAATTTCCGCTTGATCCGTTGTAAAATGAAGACGCTCTTGTATGGGATTTCTCCTTTCTAATGTTAGGTGAGCACTTTCATTTTAAAAGGAGATTTTCATACAAGGACTATTTTTATGCTCGTCTGATTTTATCTAGCACCACGGGTTAGAAGCATTATTTCGGTATATTGACTCGCTATCATTGCCGGAAACACCGTATGTGACAGGAAGACCGCCGGTGTCGAAAAAATCGTTGTTGAAATGTTTCTTTTTGAAAACCTATTTTTCCATTGATTCCTTGCGAAAATTAGTGCGCATCCTGCAGCGTTTTCGCTGTTTTCAACGGGCCTGTGGGCTTGGTGAAGTCCCTCACCTTTCTACGTTTTCCCGTGCGGCGAAGTGGTTCCGGGAACAAGGATTTCCTGTTTTTCATGCACAGCTGCTCAAAGATCTAGAAGTACGTTATCCGCAAATCGTGCTGATCGACAGCACGGCCCTTCGAAGCAGTCTTTACGATTCACAGGCGAAGTGGGGAGTGTCCACCCGATATCACTGGTTTAAAGGATATAAACTCCATCTCTGCACCACCGCCGAGGGAATCATTTTATCTCATGTGTTGACCACAGCGAATCGAAATGATGCGGCAGTAGCACCAGAATTGCTTGTTTCTTTAAAGCAGTGGGATATCGAATTTGTATTGGGCGATGCCGCGTATGACAGTGAAAAGGTTCGTCAAACAGCAGAGCAGTCAGGAATCCTATTCATTTCCCCTATCAACCGCCGCAATAGCGAGGAACGAAAAGATGCCTATGGCCGGGTTCTTCCTGTCTTTTTGAAAACGAGATTTGGCCAATGGCTGTTTGGACTTCGTCGTGAGATTGAACGAGTATTTAATGAGTTAAAGAGTGACGGGTTGGAACAGCCAAGATGGTATGGATTTCATCGATATGTACTGCATGTGTTATGTTGCATCCTTATGCATAACTTCGAGTTTTTACTCTAGTTTTGCAACACCATCAAATTTATAAAAAAGGGGAATTTTGTATATGATAAAAAAAGAAAAAGGTAGAAATAAATATTCTGTTTCAGATCACATCTTTGCAATAACAGTTGTATCCTTCATGTGCTTAGCCATTATCTCGTTGCCTTTCCTACTTTTTTATTCAGTAATGCATCTTATTTCGTTGACAACCGATGTCCGTATTAATTCGTTTGGAACCTTTTCTTCTATCAAAATTATCCTAAAATTTTTTATAACTACTTTAGTCATAACAGGGGTGGTGTAACTATTCACCCCAGTGCTAGTGTATAAAAAAGCCCAGCACAAATAGGGCAT
>ERZ1673811.101-NODE-102-length-3623-cov-22.320628_pt1 | contig 3623 bp, 4 predicted proteins | sample MGYA00580151_ERZ1673811 | MGnify/ENA primary metagenome ERZ1673811 (study PRJEB41219, sample SAMN04549620) | soil metagenome | isolation source: soil | place: USA: Wyoming, Fireholl Drive Yellowstone National Park | collected 2009-07-28 ...
TGCCCTATTTGTGCTGGGCTTTTTTATACACTAGCACTGGGGTGAATAGTTACTCTCAAGGTATTCCAAGTAGCGGCGGGCCGTCACACGGGCGATGCCGACGCCCTCGGCCACTTCCTCGGCGGAAACAGGGAAGCGGTGCTGGCGCAAGTAGGCGACGACTTTTTCCAACGTCACTTCGTTTAATCCTTTCGGAAGTTCAGGGAGCGAGGCGGCAGGTTGTTCAGCCGTTTGCCGTAGTGCATCGAGTTCTGCCTGGGTGAGCGATTCCTTTTCTGCAAGCGACTGGATGAACGCCCGGTAATTTCCCAGCGCCTGTTTGAGCCGTTCAAATTTAAACGGTTTCACAATGTAATCGAAGGCGCCGTTTTGCAGGACGCGGCGCACTGTTTCAATGTCGCTTGCCGCTGTGATGGCGATGATATCAACTTCATGGCCGCGGGCGCGGATTTGCTTTACTGTTTCAAGGCCGTCTAGCTGCGGCATGTAAATATCAATCATCGCTAAATCGGGACGCAGCTCGTCGATGAGGCGGAGTCCTTCTTCACCGTTTCCGGCAAGGCCGACGACGGTGAAGCCGTCCACTTGTTCGATCATTTGCCGGTTCACTTCCTGGACCATCGGATCGTCTTCAATGAGCAGTACACGGTACATGCTTTTCCTCCTTTGCACGGATGGAGCCTGTTTACATGATGGAGAAAGACACCAGCGCTGTTTCGCTAGGCTTCCTTGCTATGTTACATGTCAAATGTGATCGTAAAGATGGTGCCTTTTCCTTCTTCTGATTGAACCTCGATTTGTCCGTTTCCTTTGTCCACGATTTGTTTGACTAAATATAAGCCGATGCCGCGGCCATCGCTCCCTTTTGTGGAGAAGCCTTCTTCAAAAATGCGGTCGAGATGTTCGCGGGCGATGCCTTGGCCGTTGTCTTCGACAGAGAGGGAGCAGACATCCTCATTTTGTTCGATGCTGACGTATACTTCCTTCTCGCGGCCGGCGACGTTGCGGAACGAATCAAATGCATTTTCGATTAAATTGCCGAGGATCACGACGAAATCATGGTGATCAAGGCGCGGTGGAAACCGGTGCAGCCGGCTGTGCCGGTCGATCGTCACGCGAATGCCGAGCTCTTTGCCGCGGCGGATTTTGCTTAACAATAGCCCGGAGATGCTTTCGTCTTTGATGTTGCGGCTTAAAAACTGCGTCAGTTCTGCCTGTTCCTCTGTAACTTGGAAGACGTACTCGAGCGCTTTTTCGATATGGCCGAGCTGGATGAGGCCGGCGATCGTGTGGAGCTTGTTCATGTATTCATGGTTTTGCACGCGCAGGGCATGGACAAACGCTTTCACTCCTGTCAGTTCTTCGGCCAGCCGCTTGACTTCCGTGCGGTCTTGGAAAATGGCAATGGCGCCGACTGTTTTCCCGTTGACCTTGATCGGGATGCGGTTGCTCCAGATCGTCAAGTTGCCGATTTGCAGCTCACGATTATAAATCGGTTTGTTTACCTCAAGAATTTCCGGAAGATGTGTATCCGGGATGACAGAGCGGATCGGCTGCCCGATGACATCTCCTTCGACGCCAAGCATTTGTTTCGCCCGATCGTTGAAAATCGTGATGCGTTCATCGCTGTCAATGGCGATGACGCCTTCATGCATGGCGTTGAACGCTTCCGTCCGCTCGATGAGCAGTTTGGCGATTTCATGCGGCTCGAGCTGGAACATTTGCCGCTTAATGTGGGAGGCAAGCAGCCAAGCTCCGCTTCCGCCGGCGAGCAGCGACAAAACGATCGCTATCGCAATTTCCTCTTTTACTGTGCTCATCGCTTCCCAAAATGTCGGCAGCCGGTAGGCGGCGATGACGACGCCGATTTGTTCGTGATCGCTGTTCATAATGGGGACGAAGGCGCGGATCACGGTTCCGATTTCCCCACGCGCTTTCGAGGTGTACGTATGCTCGGCAAATGCCGGCCCTTCATCGGCGCCGTGGGAAATGGTGCCGATCATTGCTGGGAGCGGGTGGGAGAGGCGAACTTTGTTCATATCGAGTACGACAATATAGTCAGCGCTGTGGATGACGCGCACCCGTTCGACGATCATGTTGACGAGCGCCCGGCTTTGCTTGTCGCCGACAATGTGGTGTTTGACTTCCGGCAGTTCAGACACTGTGCGCGCTGTCAACAAGGCGCGCTGGCTCAGTTCTTCTTCTTTTGTATGAAAAAAATCGCTGATGATAAACAAGCCGCTCAGCAGCATCGAAAAACTGACGATGACAAAAATTAAAATCGTGATTTTCCAACGGATCGGCAGCCGATTCATGGCGAGACTCCTCTTTTTTCGAAACAGTCATTATCATTTATTTTAGCATGATTCCTCTGATATGATAAAAGAGATGAAAAAATCAAGGACGAAAATGGTGTGGATGATGAGAAACAGTTGGAAATGGTGGCTGCTCCTTCTGTTCGCCGGCATCGGGTTGGCTGGATGGGCGGTGAGCCAGCAAGTCGGCCGGGAGCCGCTTGTTTATGATGATGAACAAAAGGGGCTGCAAAACCAAATTATTATTTACTTTAGCCATGTTGTTGCGGAAAACACGCCAAAAGGGTTGGCGGCGCAAAAGTTTGCCGAGCTTGTCGAACAAAAGACCGATGGCCGCGTCAAAGTTGAGGTGTTTCCGAACGGTTCGCTCTATTCGGACGGCGAGGAGCTTGATGCGCTGTTGCGCGGCGATGTGCAAATGATCGCGCCATCATTTTCAAAGGTGACAGAGCTTGTCCCCGAATGGCAAGTGCTCGATTTGCCGTTTTTGTTCCGCAACGATGACGATGTGCGCCGCGTCTTTACTGGAGAAATCGGGGCTGAGCTACTCGGAATGCTTGAGGCGAAGAAAATCAAAGGGTTGGCGCTTTGGAGCAACGGATTTAAGCAAATGATGAGCACCACCCGCCCGCTTATCGCACCTGATGACTTCCGCGGCTTGCGCTTTCGCATTATGCCGAGCGAAGTGATCGAAAAACAGTTTCGCCTGCTTGGCGGAGAACCGGTTGCTGTCTCATTTGACCATGTGTATCGGGCGCTTGAGCAGCATGAGTTTGACGGCCAGGAAAATACGATTTCCAACATTTACTCAAAAAGTTTCTACAAGTTTCAGCCTTACATCACCATCAGCAACCACGGGTACCTTGGTTATGCCGTGATGATGAACCAAGCATTTTGGGACCATTTGCCAAAAGACATCCAGCAAAAAATCACTGAAGCGATGGCTGAAGCAACACAATGGAATTTGCAGGAGTCAAAGGCGCAAAACGAACGGGAATTGCAGCAGCTGAAGCGGCGTGAGGATGTCCATCTTTATTTGCTGTCGGAAACAGAAAAACGGAGATGGGAACGGAAATTGGCCCCGCTGTATCAGGAATTTACGAGGCAGTTCGGTTCTAGACTTTTGAATGAAATCAAGAAATCCGATGAATAAGCTTCCGGTGACGGAAGCTTCTTTTATGGCGATAGATGCAGTTTTTGTAAACGTTTGAGACCAAAAAGACCAAAACGACCATTATCACCATAATATTTTGATGGCTCTTCACCACAAGTTGTACTTGAGATTTTAAGATAGGTATGCATAGGGAA
>ERZ1673811.102-NODE-103-length-3578-cov-46.823162_pt1 | contig 3578 bp, 4 predicted proteins | sample MGYA00580151_ERZ1673811 | MGnify/ENA primary metagenome ERZ1673811 (study PRJEB41219, sample SAMN04549620) | soil metagenome | isolation source: soil | place: USA: Wyoming, Fireholl Drive Yellowstone National Park | collected 2009-07-28 ...
GATGCCCTATTTGTGTTGCGCTTCTTTACATACTACTATCGGAGTGAATAGTTACAATTTCGCATCCCTTACTATCCCGCTTTTATAGTTTTAAATAAACAAGGAAAGATTAAGTTTTCAACTCCAGATTTATATGAACTTTATTCACTGTTTTTGAGAAGAGATTCTCTTTTAACTAACAATTAAATTTATGAAAGAAGGGGAGGATAATTAATGAGTAAGTTTTTATCTGGATTAATTTCTCCTAATTATGTTATTTGTTCATCTACTATTTTTTACAAGTATTGCGGTACACATAACAGTTGTTGGAATTATGGATTTAAAGCAACTTTAGGATATTATAAAGATGCAAGAACTGGCGAACAATGCTCTTCTGTACAGCTTTGTAACTGCGGTTGCTAATTAAAAATGCAGAGATCTTTTCTTCAACGTAAAAAAGAGAATCTCTTCTTCAATAAAAATAAATAAGCTGGCGTACTCGCCAGCTTATTTATTTTGGTTCATCACCAAATTTTGTGATTTAGTGACAAAAAAGAGAAAGCACTGACGAGATCCTGGCAATAATGTTAGCGGTGAAATCAATGTAAATTAGCACATTATTTCAGAATCCCTTTTTCAAATTATTTCAGATGGATTCCGAAATAATGCGCAAAATTTTTGCGGATTGTTCCGGAATTTTGCACATTCTTTCGGAACATTTGCACGCTCTTTCAGATGAAGATTTCCAGCGCGCCTGATGGACCGATGAAAAAGAGGAAGCACAAAAGAGGCCGATTTGGCCCCTTTCGTGCTAATACCCCATTTCCTCTGCAGCCATGCGCACCACTTCTTCGTCAATGACGTCCTTTTTCAGCTGATGCCCGTACAGCAGGCACGTCGCGGCCAACGTGTTGATGACACGGGGCCAACCACGTGATTGCAGGGCAATCGCCTCTAACGCCGATGGAGTGAAGATCGGATGCTTCGCCCCGGCCTGTTTCATCCGATGCTCGATGCAGCCCGCCACCTCTTCCTTCTCCAGCGGCCCCATCCGGCATCGCATGTTTATTGCAAAATAAAAATACAGAGTTCTGCAACGAAAAGTGCAGAGCTGAAGGCAAAGAAAAAAGGCTTGCCAGCCTCTAACATTTCCTCTACTGTGGAAGTTGTGAACACATAACCAAACAGTGGAGGAGCGAAAGGATGCTGGCAATGCCCGAAATTAATCGTATCAGAAAACTGCGTGAAAAGAAAGGGTTATCGATTGCGGAAATTTCCCGTGAAACGGGATATAACTGGAGAACGGTCAAGAAATACGCAGATGGAGACATTTCTGTCCAACCAACCATCAAACGCAAAAAGGGGATGATGGAGGAAGAAGGGTACGGGCAAATCATTGATGACTGGTTGGAGGAGGATGCCAAACTGCCGAGAAAACAACGGCGAACGAACAAGACGATGTTTGAAGCGCTTTGTCGTGACCATGGATTTCAAGGCTCGTATCGCACCGTTTGCGCGTACGTGCAAAAACGAAGACCGCAGCTCAAGCTCGAGAAAGAACAGCGCTATGAACGACTGGAGCACCCGCCAGGCGAGGCGCAGGTGGATTTCGGGAAGATGACGGTTGTGACGAAGGAGGGGAAGGAAGAAGAGCGATCGGTTTTGATCATGAGCTTTCCCTATAGCAACGCTGCGTTTGCTTATCCGCTGCCGGCGGAAAACAGTGAATGCTTCCTCCATGGGTTGACGCAGCTGTTTCGTCAGGCTGGGGGAGTGCCAAAGGCATTGCGCATTGACAATTTGTCCGCGGCCATTGTGTCGATTCGAAAAGGGGGAGAACGCCGATTCACCGAGGCTTTTGAGAAATTTCAACTCTACTATCGGTTTGATGTACAAGTGTGCAATCCATACAGTGGACATGAGAAAGGAAATGCGGAGCGAAAAGTCTATTACACTCGCAACCTTTGTTTCATCCCCGCTCCATTGATGGAGTCGGATCCGGAGCTGGTGGAGTGGCTGCATCGCAAGATGGTCGAGGACCGAAACCGTCCTCATTATGAAAAGGGGCGGTGGATCGAGGAACTATGGCAGGAAGAGCAACCGGAGCTGTTGGCGTTGCCGGAACAAGATCTTCCGATCTTCTCCCTCGATCACGCTTACGTGAATAAGTACGGAGAAGTGATGGTGGATGGGAAGGCGTTCGTCGTCCATGGCCTGTCCGTCCCCAACCGGGTGTTGGTGAAGAAAGAATGGAATCGTTTCGTTGTGTTCTCTTCCGATGGAGACGTCCATCTTGAAGCGCCCAGGCCGTATACGAACGTGAAACGCGAAATCCCTTGGAAAGAGATTTTCGCTGAGTGGGAGACCAAACCCCGGGTTGTCGGACATTCCCGCTACCGGACGTACTTGCCGGAGGCGATCCGAACGTATCTGGCTGGCCCCCCGCCCCAGGTGGTGGCCCGTTTGAAAGGACTGCGAGCGCTGTTGGATCGGCACACGCTTTACGAAATCGCCCAGTGGCTCGAGGAGAGTCAGCGATGGGACTTGGCTCCTCATGAAATCGGCGTGTTGATGGAAGCGAAGCACTCCTATTACCCGGACAAGTGGGAAGAATCATACACCCCTTCCGTTCTAATCGACTATGAAACGGATTTAACGGTGTATGATCAACGTCTTCATCCCGCTCGGGAAGGGGGTGTCCAGAGATGAGAGCAGAGGTGAAAGAGATTTGTAAAGCGCTGCATTTGGCCTATATCGCAGATCGATTCGAGGAGGTGAGATTCGAAACGAAAGAACAGTTTTTGCGGGATGTATTGGCGCTGGAACTGTCGTGCCGCCAAGAAGCGAAACAGGCTCGGCTGATCAAGAAAGCCAAGTTTCGGGAGTTGAAATGGCTGAAGGATTACGAATGGTCGGGTCATATCCATTGGCCAGCCACGACATCGAGGGAGGAACTGTGTGACCTTCGCTTTTTGGAGCGAAAGCAAAACGTTCTGCTTTTAGGCTCGCCCGGGACAGGAAAAACCCACCTCGCCACAGCGCTCGGCATCCAGGCGTGCCAACAAGGCCATGAGGTTCGGTTTTTCCGCGTCGCGGATCTCGTCGCCCAGCTGGAAGAGGCATTGAAAAACGGCACGCTCGGGCGGCTGAAACGAAGCATCGATGCGTGCGAACTGTTGATATTGGATGAACTCGGCTATGTGCCGTTTCAAAAGCAAGGATCGGAGCTGTTGTTTCATATTATCGCCGACTGTTATGAGCGAAAAAGCGTCATCGTGACGTCGAATCTGGAATTTGGACAGTGGAATCGGGTGTTTGGGGACAACCGCTTGACAGCTGCGCTGGTGGATCGCTTGGTTCACTATGCCCACATCCTGGCCTTTACGGGAGAGAGCTATCGACTGCGGAACGCTCTCTCCGCGATCCAGCCGTCCTCTGCCTCCGGTCTGGAACCTTAAGTCTTGAGCTGGCAAGCCTATGTATTTTTTCTTGCACTTCTCTGCATTTTTTGCTTGCAAAAAACAATCGCATGATGATCCGCTGATCGAGAGGGCGGTGCTGATTGAGCCGCAGCTTCCCCTGTAAATGGGGCAGCCCGG
>ERZ1673811.105-NODE-106-length-3227-cov-159.238651_pt1 | contig 3227 bp, 3 predicted proteins | sample MGYA00580151_ERZ1673811 | MGnify/ENA primary metagenome ERZ1673811 (study PRJEB41219, sample SAMN04549620) | soil metagenome | isolation source: soil | place: USA: Wyoming, Fireholl Drive Yellowstone National Park | collected 2009-07-28 ...
CCTGAATCCGTGATGAATTGAAATCGACTTTGATTTTGTTGTAATTTTTATGGATTGATAATCCATAAAACCCTTTTTATGCTTATGACCTATATCATCTCTATTTCCGAAAATGGAACAAATCTCTTTTTTTAGGTATACAAACCAAAAAAATAGACAAAAAAGCCCAGGGAGTGACGTTGGACATCAGCACTCGAACATTCGTTCGTTATCTTGCCTCTCTCCATTTCTGATAGACGTTCAGTAAGGGCTCGCTATAGCCACTCCTTCGCGTCAGTTTCATCCAGATCTGTCGTGATCGACGGACGAGTAGCCCTGCCATCGTGATCACCGTCTGAATGATCGTCTTGATGCGGCGGCGTTTCACTTTATGATGTAATGGATGTCTCGGATCGCTTAATAGATCTTGTCCAATCAGACGAAGAAGGTTGTACACGAATGCTCCCATGACTAACACGATCGCATTCGTTTTCATCTTCCCTGATGGAAGTCGCTCTAAATCTAAGTCGCTTTTCAGTTCGCTATGAAACTGTTCGCATGTCGCATGATCGTGATACAATGCGAGCACATCACTCATTCGAACATGCTCGTATCCTTCGAGGCGCACCCAGTAGCTTTCGACTTCGTAATTAGGAACGAGCATCAGCTGTCCATTTCGTTCCATCGTTCGTTCCGTCACTTGGGTGACTTGAACGTACGTATACGTGTTTCCATCGATCGCTGCCTTCTGTGGAAGGCATAGCTCATAGGTTTGTACTCCTTCGCTTTGTCCATCATCGACGCGTCTGCCCTTTTGCGAAGCGATCTGGAACCAAAGCGCTTTCGATTCTCGGCGTAAGTTTCGCTTGATGACAAAGTCCACGTCTTCCTTTAGGCATACGTGCACATTCGCTTCTGCATCGTTTCCTGCATCCATGCGAACAAGCAGACGAGATGAAGTCAGTTGACGAGCTCGACGGATAGCGGTAGTTAAAAACGAAGGCATGTTGTCTTGCACATGTTGTTTCCCTGGACGCAACTCGGCATGAACGAGATACCCTTCCTTCCCTGCATACGCAAACAACGGTGTAAAACCGTCAAATCCTTTATACGTTCGACTGACTCCTTCTTTTTTCGTATCGGAGTTGTCAAATGGGGAACCATCTATATCAAGGGGAAGCCATGTCGTCTTTCCTTTGGTCCAACAAGGGGACAAAGTGGCATGTCGTTGAATCAACAGACGTATGGACTCCTCCCAAAGAATCGTTTCGGTCATCGGAAGACAAGCGAGCTGATCGAGTCGTTGTCGCAAGGTTGGAGAGGAAGGCACGTGCTGAATCCCCATCGATGCCGAAAAGATATCGTCCTGACGATACGCTTCGATATGATCGAAATCCGTTTTTCCTGTGGCAAGCAAGCCAATCATCGAGCGAATGACATCGCTATGGGAAATGTGCACTTCTCGACGAACCGTTGGAAGCCGAAGTGCGTTTACCCGTTTATCCAGTTTCGTTCGATGGAGTAAGTAGCCAACGAGAGCAAGCCCAGCACTTGGGGTAATCGCTTCATCTGTCAATACAAACCGAATCGGGAAATCTTTCATCATATCACCTACTTGATGAAGAATCGTCAACGTCGTTTTCCCTTATCGTATCAACGGTTTGCGACCATTGTAAAGATGTTTTGTCACGGATTCAGGGCATCACCGTGTTGGCGGCAGGATTTGGTGTTACCCCGACTGAGCATCAGACGGTCATTTCGCAAATTGGGCGCCATGTGTTTGGGAATGGTCTTTTGTTTTACTTGTTTCAGCTGGCGACGATGCTCATTTTAGTACTCGCAGCCAATACGTGTTTTGCCGCGTTTCCACAGCTGACGTCGATTATGGCAAAGGACGGTTTTTTGCCGAGAAGCTTGGCGGCCCGAGGCGATCGCCTCGTGTTTTCCAATGGCATCATTTTATTGAGCGTGTTGGCGATCTTGTTGATCATTGTTTTTCATGCGGAGACTCATTCGCTCATCCCGCTTTACGCGGTCGGCGTATTTCTTTCCTTTACCATCGGTCAGAGCGGGTTGATTAAAAAATTATGGAAACGGGAAGAAGGACGGAAGATCGGCGTGCTGCTTACCGTTGGAACGGGAGCGGTGGTCACCGGGATGGTCACGCTCGTCACGATGGTCGCCAAATTTACGCAGGGGGCCTGGATCGTCATCGTGGCGATTCCGTTGTTCGTCTGGATGTTCATCCGAATTCACGAGCATTACAAAAAACTTGGCGAGCAATTGCGGCTTGACGAACGGGAGTGGCAACAGCGCGGGAAACTGTTGAAACCAAAAGTCATTATTCCCATTTCCGGCGTCAGCAAAGTGGTCGCCCAATCCGTTCAGTACGCTCGCAGCATTTCCGACGACATTACGGCACTGTCGATTATTTTCGACGAAAAAGACGAACAAAAGCTGCGGCAAAAGTGGGAGAAGTTTTATCCGGACATTCCGTTGGAAGTCATCTATTCACCGTACCGAACCATTTTGTCGCCATTATTAGAATACATCACGAAAGCGGAAAAAGAAGCAGACCGCGCGCCGGTGACAGTGCTCTTGCCGCAATTTATCGTGAAAAAATGGTGGCATACATTTTTGCATAACCAAACCGCCATCATCTTGCGCTTTTTCTTGATCATGAAAAAAGATGTGGTCATTGCGACATTGCCGTATCATTTGCCGGAATAATGTCGAGAAAAGGGGAAACATTTCCCCGGAAATCGATGCGTGTCGAATGGCAAGAAAGTCCCCTCTCCGTACGGAATTGCATATCGTACGGCAGGGGGGGCATATGTGGTTATGGGTGTCCATGATTTTGCTCGCTTTCAGCGTGAGCATGGACAGCTTGAGCGTAGGCATTACGTATGGAATGGGTGGTGTCCGTTTTTCCTGCTTTTCGTTGGCGCTTATTGCATGCATGTCTGGAATGATGGTGTTTGTGTCCATGAACATCGGCCGTCTGTTGGCGCTTGTTTTGCCATTGCAAGTTGAGAGAGGGCTTGCTTCAGTCATTCTCATGGCGCTTGGCGGTTGGGCGATTTATCTTAATTAGGCGAGAAGACTCCCACTTCAACGAAGCGAAGCGGAGTAAGTGGGAGATGAATCGCCTTAACTATATTTTGCTGAAAACAGGATAGATTCAGTAAAATATAGACGGCAGATCATTCATCATTGATGGGCGGAGATTAAAAAGTATAAATCAATGG
>ERZ1673811.107-NODE-108-length-3048-cov-22.537254_pt1 | contig 3048 bp, 3 predicted proteins | sample MGYA00580151_ERZ1673811 | MGnify/ENA primary metagenome ERZ1673811 (study PRJEB41219, sample SAMN04549620) | soil metagenome | isolation source: soil | place: USA: Wyoming, Fireholl Drive Yellowstone National Park | collected 2009-07-28 ...
TATCGTATCAACGGTTTGCGACCATTGTAAAGATGTTTTGTCACGGATTCAGGTTGATAATGATTCTGTCAATATATGGATTCAATGGCATGATAGATCACCAAAATGCTCGGTTTGATCCAGCACGATTAGCTCATGGTGTAATCAGTGGCATAGGATTTTTAGGAGCAGGGGTGATTATTAGAAGATCAGATAGGAAAATATCAGGGGTTACTACGGCAGCAACTTTATGGGTGGTAGCCGCCATAGGCTTGTGTGTAGGATCAGGGTTTTATACTCCGGCATATGTTGCTACTGGAATTGTTTTGGTGAATGCGTTTTTTTTAAGAGCGATAGAATCGAAATTTTTTTATACTTCTGGTTATGTAAGTGTACAAATTTCTTATAATGAAAGAGAAAATCCTTTTGTAAAAATAAACAATTTGTTAGAAGATTATGGTATGATAATGGAAGAAGTTAAAATATTAGAATATACAGAAAGAGAAAAGAAGAGACTCTTATATATAAAAGTTTTTATTAAACATAAAAAAAGAGGTAAAATAGAAAGATTTGTTAAATCCTTGAATTCGTTGGACGGTTTTAAGGTGATTGATTGTAGTGAAAAAAAAGTGATGTTTTTGACAGAAGTAAATGATAAAAATTTTTATGCAAATTTGTAAATATATAGGACATGAGTTAGGAGGAAAGGTTTATGAAAATTGAGCTTGTAAATGTGTCTAAGATTTATAATCATAATGTGAAGGCGGTTTCAGATGTTAATGTAACTATAGAATCTGGTGAATTTTTTGTACTATTAGGACCTTCTGGATGTGGAAAGAGCACACTACTAAGAATGATTGCGGGATTAGAAGAAATAACAGAGGGAATCTTAAAGATAAATGATGTTGTTGTAAACGACTTAGAGCCGAGTCAAAGGAATTTATCTATGGTATTTCAGAATTATGCTTTATACCCTCATCTTACTGTGGAAGAAAATATTTTGTTTGGTCTGTATAAAAAGAAAAAAATGAACAAATTAGAAAAAATCAAAAAATGTAAAGATGTAGCAGAAATGATGGGGTTAGGGCAATTTTTAAAACGAAAACCTAGGGAATTGTCAGGAGGACAAAGACAACGGGTAGCACTTGCTAGGGCAGTCGTAGCGGAAGATCCTATCTGTCTCATGGATGAACCTTTGTCTAATTTAGATGCGAAACTGAGGACTAGTATGAGAAAAGAGATAAAGCAACTGCAAAAACGATTGGGGATTACAATGATTTATGTAACACATGATCAAGTAGAGGCGATGACCATGGGGGATAGAATTATGGTTTTGAAGAATGGACTTATGCAGCAGGTTGGAAAGCCTCTAGAGATTTACAACGTTCCATCAAACACCTTTGTGGCATCATTTATTGGTGCGCCACCAATGAACTTAATACCAGCTCGTATAGAAGGACAGCAGATCATTTTTGATGGAAGTTATCGACTGAAATTACCTAACAAGTTTCTTCAAAAGGGTAGAAACAATCGAAATGTGATTGTAGGTATTCGTCCAGAAAATCTAGAGATAGTTACTGATGATTCTAACAACTCTGCTTTTTTGGTTAAGTATAGGGAAGTTTTGGGGACCGAGACGATTGTTTCGGTAGAATTGGGGACGCAAGAAGTATATATTAGATGTAATGGGCAGATAGACATTCCTACAGGTAAAAGAATTGGTATAAAGGTGAATCTAGGAAGTATTTGTGTCTTTGATCAGGAGACAGGAAGCTTAATAAACCAACCCACTGGTGTTGTAAATGAGAGAGCTGAGATAATTCCTAATAGTTTGTATGACTCTATAGAAAGCAAATAAAGAACTTTCTTCGCGTCACTATATGTCAAAAGATTCAAAAATATAGGGGGGTAATGCAGTGAATTTCCGTAGAGTTTCGTCTAATATAAGCTACATATTATATGTAATTCCCTCATTTTTGTTATTTTCTACTTTTGTCTTTTATCCTATGATCCGTACAGGTTACTTAAGTATGCATACAACTAATTTTCAAGGTGCACCGACGGCCTACGTTGGATTTGAACACTTTCGCTATTTAATTGAAGATCGGAATTTTCGTGAGAGTATGAAGGCAACCTTTTTATTTGTATTATATACAGTTCCTTCTACTGTCTTAATCTCGTTGTTTTTAGCTCTTTTAGCTAATGAAAAACTAAAAGGAATACAATTGTTTCGCACATTCTTTTCGTCTACTTTAGGAATGAGTGTAGCAGCTTCTTCTGTGATCTGGATGTTTATGTATAATCCGTCTATAGGGATTGTCAACAAACTTGTAGTTGCTCTTGGAGGTCAAGAGCGTCAATGGCTTCTTGATCCAGATACTGCTTTAATAGCCGTAGCAGTTGCTACAGTATGGATGAATATCGGATTTGCTTTTCTAATCCTGCTTGGAGGGCTACAAAATATTGATGTCACGTTATACGAAAGCGCAAAAATCGCAGGGGTTAGTAAAATATATCAACTTTGGCGTATTACATTGCCGTTATTGTCACCAACATTATTTTTCATTGTAACAGTTTCACTGATTCATGCATTTCAAACGTTTGGGCAAATTGATATTTTAACAAAGGGAGGTCCAGTTAATACCACGACTGTGCTTGTATACTCTATTTATCGCGAGGCGTTTGTGAACTATAATTTTGGCTTTGCTAGTGCTCAGGCTGTTGTGTTGTTCTTTATCGTTTTAGTTATTACTATTTTGCAGTTTGCTTTGGTCGAAAGGAAGGTACATTACCAATGAATTTTTTTAAAAGAGCCAGTTTATATATAGTATTAATTGTTTGTGTAGTATTAATAATGTTTCCTATTGTATATGCGTTTCTCATTAGCTTTTTGAGTGGTGCGGAATTACTGCAAGGAAAATGGTGGCCTACAGACTGGTCGTTTCGCAATTATATAAAGGCATTTGAGAAAGTACCTCTTGTTCGATATTTATGGAATAGTTTTGTAGTTTCATTTATAGTGATGATAGGACAGCTCATTGTTTCTAGTTTATCTGCATATGCCTTTGT
>ERZ1673811.108-NODE-109-length-3011-cov-24.610284_pt1 | contig 3011 bp, 2 predicted proteins | sample MGYA00580151_ERZ1673811 | MGnify/ENA primary metagenome ERZ1673811 (study PRJEB41219, sample SAMN04549620) | soil metagenome | isolation source: soil | place: USA: Wyoming, Fireholl Drive Yellowstone National Park | collected 2009-07-28 ...
ACCCCTGAGGGGCCGAAAAGCCTTGATAAATCAACATTTCTAGAGGGAGGGGAAACAAAGAGATGAAGGAAACAGCCAATCAACAAGACACGCTCGCAGCGGAGCTGGAGAAAAGAGCGGCGGAAATCAAGAAAGGCGGGGCGCCAAAATATCATGAAAAAAACGCCGCCCAAGGGAAATTGTTTGTTCGCGAGCGGCTGAACTTGCTGCTTGATAACGGTTTGGAAGTGGAAGACGGATTGTTTGCCAACTGTTTGGCGGGCGATTTGCCGGCTGATGGAGTTGTGACCGGCATCGGCAAAATCAATGGCCGCACCGTCTGCGTGATGGCGAACGATTCGACCGTCAAAGCTGGCTCGTGGGGAGCGCGCACCGTCGAAAAAATCATCCGCATTCAAGAAACGGCGGAAAAACTGCGCTGCCCGATCATTTATTTGGTGGACTCGGCCGGCGCACGCATTACGGACCAAATCGAAATGTTTCCCGGCCGGCGCGGGGCAGGGCGCATTTTTTACAATGAGGTGAAGCTGTCCGGCAAAGTGCCGCAAGTGTGCCTGTTGTTTGGTCCATCAGCAGCCGGCGGCGCTTATATTCCGGCGTTTTGCGATATCGTCATCATGGTCGAAGGCAATGCCTCGATGTACTTAGGCTCGCCGCGCATGGCGGAAATGGTGATTGGGGAAAAAGTGACGCTCGAAGAGATGGGCGGCGCCCGCATGCATTGCACCGTCTCCGGCTGCGGCGACGTGCTCGTGAAAACCGAAGAAGAAGCGATTGCCTATGCACGCCGTTATTTGTCGTATTTTCCGTCCAATTACAGCGAAAAGCCGCCGGTGGTCGAGGCGAAGCCGCCGAAATCGTTTGACAAAACGATCGAGGACATTTTGCCGGAAAACCAAAATGCGCCGTTCAACATGTATGATTTGATTGAGCGGATCATTGACGAAGGATCGTTTTGTGAAATCAAAAAACTGTTTGCGCCAGAAATCATTACGGGACTGGCGCGCCTTGCCGGCCAGCCGATCGGCATCATCGCCAACCAGCCGCGCGTCAAAGGCGGCGTATTGTTCCACGATTCGGCTGATAAAGCGGCGAAATTCATCACGCTTTGCGACGCGTTCCATATCCCGCTTCTGTTTTTGGCCGACGTCCCTGGCTTTATGATCGGCACGAAAGTCGAGCGGGTCGGCATCATCCGCCATGGGGCGAAAATGATCGCGGCCATGTCGGAAGCCACCGTACCGAAGATCTCGGTCATCGTTCGCAAAGCGTACGGCGCCGGATTGTACGCGATGGCCGGGCCGGCGTTTGAACCAGATTGCTGCCTGGCGCTTCCGAACGCGCAAATCGCCGTCATGGGGCCGGAAGCGGCCGTCAACGCCGTCTACGCCAACAAAATTGCCGAGCTGCCGCCAGAAGAGCGTGCGGCATTTGTCGAACAAAAACGCGAGGAATACCGGCGCGACATCGACATTTACCGTCTCGCCTCCGAGCTTGTCGTCGACGGAATCGTCGCGCCGAACGATTTGCGCAACGAGCTCATCCGCCGATTTGACGCGTATATGTCCAAGTATATGGTCTTTTCTGAGCGGAAGCATGGGGTGTATCCAGTTTGAAAAAATGGATGGATGTCCCTCTTGCCAAGGGACGGCCGATCATGTATCATAATAATCACCAATCCGTTGCTGCGTTGTGCGTTGTAGAATGAAGTTTCAACCGATGGCAATCAAAAGGGAGTTCTACATTGAAGCGGGAATGTCATGCCTCAATATTCGTGATGGAGGACGGCAGGAACGCTTCTGCGAACACCCACCTGGTGGAGCGTGGTTGAGAAACTGCATTCAGCCGACGGCAACAGCGGCGCGGATTCACGAATGAGGAGTTGGCAAAAGAGTCCAACTGGATGCAAAACATCCGGTTGGACTCTTTTTCGTTGCGTATGTTTTCTCAAAAAGACATGAAACAATATAGTGGTTCATCACCACAACATGTACTTGACAAGCGGGGGATTTTCTTGAGCCGCCGTGTACGAAAAATCTGATTTACTGATTTTTCCTTATAAGTACAGAGAAGGCGTGTTCTGAAATAGTCAAGTACAACTTTCAGTGAAGAGCCATATATAAACTTTAATACCTTACTTTGGAAATTATATTCCAAAGGCTAGGTGGGGGTTGTTTTTTGCCAAATTTTTTTTCAGGATAGACGATAGGAGATTATGTTTAAGAGGTTTCTAAGTAGTTATCGTCGAAATAAAGATTATATAGAAATGGGGAGGGAACTATGAATCAACCGAAGGTTTATGGAACATTCGTCAAAAGAGGAAAAAATATCTATCGAACATCGGCTTACATACAGTGGGGAGATTCGGAGAAATCTCTTGGAGCCTGTCTATTACTTAACCCAGGATCAGCCAGCCTTGATAAAGATTTGTCCATTGTACTTGATACAACAGGTTCTGCAAGCGGATTGATAAAAACAGTAGATCCAACGATGGAGCAATTAATCCATGTGGTTGAAGGGATATATGGAAATAATACTCTGATTACGGGCAGGTTCCATATCTATAATCTTTTTAATCTCCAAAATACAAGAATGATGCATGCCGTCGATCAGTTTGAAGCCCTTGTTAATTCTGGTGAATATGACATTACGGAATCCTTAATCCCTTTAGAAGAATTACAATCACACCCATGGCTTCTTCTTGGGTGGGGTGTTGAACAGAAAGCAAGGTGGAAAAACCTTCAACTCATTAAAGAGAAGTGGCGGGACTTAATTTCTAAATCAAAAGTTCCCACTTTCGGAAAAAAACATAAAAAAACCGATGACTACTATCATCCATGCCCGCTCAATCCCAAACAACGACCAATAATGGTAAGTGAACTCATCACGTTATATAAGCAGAAATTTGCTAAACAACGGTTTCCAACCCATGCAACCAAGCCCAATCTGATTGTGGACCTGAATCCGTGATGGTTGGAAATCAACTTTTGATTTTGGTGTTAGTTCTATGG
>ERZ1673811.114-NODE-115-length-2047-cov-21.339357_pt1 | contig 2047 bp, 3 predicted proteins | sample MGYA00580151_ERZ1673811 | MGnify/ENA primary metagenome ERZ1673811 (study PRJEB41219, sample SAMN04549620) | soil metagenome | isolation source: soil | place: USA: Wyoming, Fireholl Drive Yellowstone National Park | collected 2009-07-28 ...
AAAGAATGTGCAAAAAAATGGGCGTTTTGTGCTGAAATAAAATGATAATTTACAAGTCGTTTTATGAACAGAATACATGCAGGTGTAAATACAAAAAGCTGTAATCGGATGACACGCTCTCTGTTTTCGTTCAAGCTCAGCCGGTATGTTCACTGACATGGACTAACCTGTTATTTGCACACATATATGTGTACAAATAAACATTTGCAGGAGGGATCATCCGTTGCCGATGTTATTCACTGGGGGGATCGCGGCGGTTTTGTCTTTCATTGTGATTGCTTTCATCTTTATCAAAAGGAAGAAAATCACATGCATGGTTGGAATGATGGCGGCGATGGCGTTAGGAATGTTGGCTGGGCTGACAGGCGGCCTGCTGGCTGGGATTTCTTACAACGGCAATCTCTTTTTGTCAACCATTTTAGGAATGGCTTTCGGGTTTTTAGCTGGATTTTTAGCCGGGATGCCGATTAGCATCATGGCCATCATCGACGGTGTTTTATCAGGAGTCATGGGCGGCATGATGGGAGCGATGTTAGGAGAAATGATTGCGCCTGAATATCGGGATTCTACGGTTCACATCATGCTTGTTCTATTTGTTGGAATGGCTTGTATTGTTCTATACATGCTTCAACAAGAAACGGGGTTTAACCGTGTGTTTTTGATCAATAAACTATTCCATAATCCGCTATGGTTAGCAATCGTCCTTCCGTTGTTTTTCTATTTGTATAACCATTTATACAATGAATTTTCTCGATCTTCTAATCTTCCGATAACGAATCCGCCTATGAACCATTTTATGGATGGCCACAACCAAACTGCATCTCCGTTAAGCATCGAAACAAAGGGGAAAAAGGTAGTGGTTGAAGCGACTGAATTTTATTACTTTCCTGAGAGTTTGCAACTGACTGTAGGACAGCCTGTTACCTTAATTCTGAAAAATAGCGGTCAAATGGAACACGATATCGAATTCGAAAATATGAAGATTTTGTTACAGCAGAATGACCATGGAAACCATGCAGAAAATGCGGGTGTTCATGTTCATTCCTTGCCGGGGAAAACAGCCGAGGTGACGTTCATACCAATCGAAAGCGGTGTGTTTCGATTTTATTGTACGGTTCCAGGGCATAAAGAATCTGGTATGGTTGGATTTGCGAGAGTTTCATAAGATGATGGCTGCCGAGATCTCTTATGTTGAATCGACGAGAGTTTCTTAGCAGGTCGTTAAAGGGGGGCGGCTGGACTGCCTCTTTTTCTTTGGTTTGGCTTTGTCTTGAGACAAATTGGTGCCCCCCCCCCCCGAGAACAAACGCCAACATCGCCAATAACGATAACCATACAATCGCGGTTTTGCGCATGAGCGGTTTTCTCCTTTTGCTTTAGAATTTAGGTTGAGTCTACCGACATGATAGTGGCAAATGGGGGAGGTTGCTGTGATTAATTTCACAATAGCAATAAAATATCTTCAAATCGTTACAGTTTATTGAAATCCATACATTCTGCAAATTTATCCGATAAAGTATAAAAGTATGCAACGATTTACACTATGCATGAAGGGGAATGAACATCTATGACAAAAATGAAGAAAGTCATCATCATCACATCCGCTCTTCTTCTAAGCGCCTGTTCATCATCCAACGAAAAAGAACAGGCTTTTATTACGAGCAAAGAACAGTCAAAATCGAATGTATCTGTTACCAATAATCCTTTCTTTAAAGAAAAAAAGGAAGGGAAGATCGAACATTTGCATGGGGTTGGTTATGCAGGCAATCAAAATGCGGTTTACTTTGCTACTCATGAAGGGTTGCTCGTTTACCAAGACAATAAGTGGTATGAAACGGTTTCCAATAAACATGATTATATGGGCTTTTCAGCTACGGACGACGGCTTTTATTCATCGGGACATCCTGAAGAAGGTTCATCGTTAGGAAATCCACTTGGTCTTGTGAAAAGTTTTGATAATGGACAAACATTAATGAATTTAGGATTTTATAAACACCTGAATCCGTGACAAAACATCTTTACAATGGTCGCAAACCGTTGATACGAT
>ERZ1673811.131-NODE-132-length-1201-cov-22.225131_pt1 | contig 1201 bp, 2 predicted proteins | sample MGYA00580151_ERZ1673811 | MGnify/ENA primary metagenome ERZ1673811 (study PRJEB41219, sample SAMN04549620) | soil metagenome | isolation source: soil | place: USA: Wyoming, Fireholl Drive Yellowstone National Park | collected 2009-07-28 ...
ACAAGGAAGGAAGAAAATATTCAGCTCACTTTATGATGTGGCTGAATAGTTACCAGTCGAAGATATAGTGTATTTAGCTAGAGATATGGGTGTAAAATATGTTCATATAGATGTTAATGTTTTGAAATATGAAGAGCTAGATGTTCTAAGTAATAATACCAATGTATGTGTCTATACCGTAAATGATAAAAAAATATATGAAATGGCAAAAAGTAAAGGAGTGTATGGAGTTTTCACTGATTTTCCAAATAAAATAGTATGAGGTGTTTTATATTGTCTTGGATATATTTAATGGTAGCTGTGCTGTTTGAAATTTGTGGAACAACTGCTTTAAAACTTTCGAACGGATTGGCTAATCTTTGGGCAGTTATTTTAGTAATTGTTTGCTATACTATTAGCTTCGCTTCGTTAGGGCTTGCTTTGAAAGGTATAGATGTCTCAGTGGCGTATGCGATATGGTCGGGATTAGGAATAACTTTTATTACTATAATTGGACTTATCTTTTTTAATGAAGAGTTAAGATTGGTAAAGTTGTTAGGGATTTTTATGATAATGACAGGGGTATTGATATTGAATTTTTTTTCTGAATAGTATAATTATTATATAGAGGCAACGAGGAAGTTTAACATGTCCCCTGACGGAAAAACGGTTTGCCCCTTTTCGACTGTCGAGGGAAAGCCACAGGCTTCTCCGTCACGCCTTGGCGTGACGGAGGACCGAACAACCGCCTGCTTCACAGACCTATATAATGGGTCTGGAAGTGGCGTTGTTCGGTCGCCCGACAGTCGATCAAATACTCGGTAAAAGTTGCAAATGGTAAATCTTCAAATTGCATCTATATAGTTAGTCTATAAGGCCGGTGGAAAAGGTTGTTAAGCGCCAATCGGTGACGTTTCACTAAAAGAACGTTGAGCTTTCAATGTTTCTTAGATAGAGGAGTACTTTTCACTAAATCGTTAACTTTCTATATTCTTTGTTATTCGGTAAGAGGGGGGGATCGTATGTTTGAAATATCTACTATGCTGATAGTCGAGAGAATAGCCTTAGCTGCCTTATTAGGAGGGATAGTTGGGTGGGAAAGGGATTTAAGGGATAAGCAGGCTGGAATTAAGACGCATCTATTAGTTTCAGTAGGTTCTGCTTTGATACCTGAATCCGTGATGGTTGGAAATCAACTTTTGATTTTGGTGTTAGTTCTATG
>ERZ1673811.133-NODE-134-length-1112-cov-24.185430_pt1 | contig 1112 bp, 2 predicted proteins | sample MGYA00580151_ERZ1673811 | MGnify/ENA primary metagenome ERZ1673811 (study PRJEB41219, sample SAMN04549620) | soil metagenome | isolation source: soil | place: USA: Wyoming, Fireholl Drive Yellowstone National Park | collected 2009-07-28 ...
AGAGGGCTTTTTTTGATCAAGTCCCCGGAAAAGCTCCTAACGGGAATGCTCCTTTATACGAAGTTCTATATATATCTTCCACTGTTGTTAATGCTTCCTCTTTTCCCTCCTGATCTGATTGTGTTTCAGCGCCTGCTATTGAAACATTAAATGGTATAAAAAATAAACTCATAGCAATGATCAAATAAAGTATTTTCCTCATCAATCATTCCCCCAATGATTAACTAATGTTTCTTGACTATAATGCATCCATATAGCCATGAAAAAAGGTGTTCATACAGAAGTCATTACTTTAAAGTGCATGTATATAGAGAACGGAACAAACAGACGAATAGCGGAATGACGTGAACAAGCAGCGAAAGGCCAATAAACGTTGTGGGAATCCCAAGGTTGTAAAAATATCGAATGCTTTCATTTTTCTCAATCAGCCAATATCCAAGGCCAACAGAAACGGCAGACATGCAAACAACACTAAAGAGGATTTGTCGAACCGATCGGCAGATGACCGTCAAGCAAACGACGACCAACAAATAGAGAGTCCAAAAGATATAATCCGGATATTCGTCCTTTTTCATGTTTATGCTTTGATAATAGTTAATCAGAAATAATGACGGAGAAAAGAACAAGGTGAACAGTATAAACTTTATTCTCTTGGTCATAAAGATTCTCCTTAATCAATTCCATGAAGAAGAACCCGTTTTTGACTTTCTTTTGTATCATATCAACGTCTTTCTAGAAGGCTCGTGATTTAATAAAAAAGAAACCAAATCCAGTACTTTTTGATTCTAAAATAATTTAGTTTACCACCTTTTTTCACCACCCCCTCATTCTCAATCGTTTAACAAGAACATGTTATGGTAAAACAACTATATATTGGTTCATCACCAAAAGATGTACTTGCACCTGTCATGAAAGTATGTTAGCTGTTTCTAGCCGAACCCGCAATGCAAAACGCTGGATATTTCGGTATCCGTATCCCCGACGTTTCATCAGCTTGATCTTGTTATTCGTTCCCTCCATCTTCCCATTCGAATAATGGGATAAAATGCACGATATCATTTCGTCTGTTCGTTTGACGAGTGATTTTGCGATGGCACGAACAACGGAACAAG